>Ga0335081_10017753_pt1 | contig 11519 bp, 10 predicted proteins | sample Lox_Sample_35_FD_206713 | JGI IMG/M metagenome (GOLD analysis project Ga0335081, IMG submission 206713) | Soil microbial communities from Loxahatchee National Wildlife Refuge, Florida, United States - Lox_Sample_3.5 | ecosystem: Environmental > Terrestrial > Soil > Wetlands | place: USA... | reverse complement strand
AGGCGATCATCAAGGCCGGCATGGAAGCCATCGGCAAGGGCGGCAACCCGGTGCTGGTCAAGCGCGGCGTCGACCTGGCCGTCGGCCGCCTGGTCGAGTACCTGCACGGGGTGGCGCACCCGGTGAAGACCCAGGAGGACTACGCCAGGGTCGCCGCGATCTCCGCCAACGACGACGACGCGGTGGGCAGCGTGATCGCACGGGCCCTCTACACCGTCGGCGACGGCGGCATCGTCACCGTGGAGGAACTGCCGTCGCCCGGGATGCACGTCGACTTCACCGAGGGGTTCAGCTTCGACAACGGCTATCTCTCGCCGTACCTGGTGACCAACCCGGCCTCGCTCGAGGCCGTCGTCGACGACCCGTACATCCTGCTGTGCAGCGAGAAGATCACCAAGGTCCAGCAGCTGATGCCGCTGCTCGACAAGATCATGAAGGCACCGCGCCCGCTGGTCATCATCGCCGAGAACGTCGAGGGCACGGCGCTGTCCATGCTGGTGCACAACCACGTGAACGGCATCTTCCAGTGCGTGGCCGTGCGGGCGCCCGGGTTCGGCGACCGCAGGCTGCACAAGCTGGAGGACATCGCCGCGCTGACCGGCGGCGCCGTGTACAGCAAGCACTCGGGCTTCACCCTGGAGACGATGACCGCGCCGCAGCTGGGCCGGGCCCGGCAGGTGCTGGTCACCGCCGACCACACCACGATCATCGGCGGCGGCGGCGCCACCGACGCGGTGGAGTTCCGGCTGGCCCAGATGCGCGCCGAGCTTGAGCGGGCCACCTTCGGCGTGGACGAGGACGTGCTGAGCGAGCGGATCGGCGCCCTGTCCGGCAAGGTGGCCGTGATCAAGGTCGGCGCCGCGACCCCGGCCGAGCTCAGGGAACTGCAGCACCGGGTCGAGGACGCGCTGTCCGCCACCCGGGCCGCCATGGCCGAGGGCATCGTGGCGGGCGGCGGCGCCGCGCTGCTGCACGCCGAGGGCGTGCTCGAGGGCATGGAGGTCACCGGCGACTACGCTATCGGCGTGGACATCGTCCGGCAGGCGCTCAGCGAGCCCGCCTATCTCATCGCGGCCAACGCCGGCTACGACGGGACGGACGTGGTCACCAAGACCAGGACGATGGGGCCAGACGAGGGTTTCGACGCGCTGGAAGGCCGCCACGGCAACATGATCGAGATGGGCATCATCGACCCGCTCCGCGTGGTCCGCTCGGCCCTGCAGAACGGCGCGTCCGTGGCGGGCCTGCTGCTCACGACCAACACGCTGGTCGCCGAGGAGCAGACCCCGTGGGGCGGCAGCCCCGCGCTGATGACGGAGTTCGGCTCGCTGGATGAGGGCATACACCAGCCCTCGCCGGACTCGAGTACCCCGCAGTCGCTCGGGCTCGGACCCTCTATCGGCTGATCTCCTTGGCTGACACGATCCCGCTCGACCGCCAGGTGGCGCTGGGCGACGATGTCCTGCCGGGCGAAGCCCGCGTCCTCGACGCGGCGGAGCGGGCCCTATCGGGTGAACGACGCGGGGTCCGGGCGGTGCTGCCGTTCCTGGGCCCCGCGTTCATCGCCGCGGTGGCGTACGTGGACCCGGGCAACTTCGCCACCAACATGGCGGGCGGGTCGCAGTTCGGCTACACGCTGCTCTGGGTGGTGCTGGCGGCGAACCTGATGGCCATGCTCATCCAGTCGCTGAGCGCCAAGCTGGGCATCGCCACCGGCCGCAGCCTGCCCGAGATCTGCCGCGACCGGTTCCCGTTCCGGGTCGTGCTGCTGCTGTGGCTGCAGGCCGAGGCGGTGGCGATGGCCACCGACCTGGCCGAGTTCGTCGGCGCGGCGCTCGGCCTGCACCTGGTCTTCGGGCTGTCGATGTGGGCCTCCGCGGTGCTGACCGGCCTGGCGGCGTTCACCATCCTGGGCCTGCAGGTGTGGGGGTTCCGGCGGCTCGAGGCGGCGATCACCGGGTTCGTCGCCGTGATCGTGTTCGCGTTCGGCCTGGACCTGCTGAAAAGCCATCCGTCGGCGGGCGGGGTCGTGCACGGCATGTTCGTCCCGCAGTTCTCCGGCGGCGGCTCGGCCCTGCTCGCGGTCAGCATCGTCGGCGCCACCGTGATGCCGCACGTGATCTACCTGCATTCCTCGCTGACCCAGAAGCGGATCGTCGGCGCCAACCCGGTGGCCAGACGGAAGATCTTCCGCTTCGAGATCGTCGACATCACCATCGCGATGGGGACCGCCGGGGTCATCAACCTGGCCATGCTGGCCACCGCCGCGGCGGTGTTCCACGCGCGCGGGATGTTCGGCGTGGGCGACGACCTGGGCCAGGTGTTCGGTGGCCTGAACCGCTACCTGGGCGCGCACAGCGGCATGGTCTTCGGCGTCGCCCTGCTCGCGTCCGGGATCGCGTCGTCCTGCGTCGGCACCATGTCCGGCCAGCTGGTCATGCAGGGCTTCATCCACCGGCAGATCCCGGTCTTCGCGCGCCGGGCCATCACGATGGTCCCGGCCCTGATCGTGATCGGGATGGGCTTCGACCCGACCAAGGCCCTGGTCCTGTCCCAGGTCTTCCTGTCCTTCGGCATCCCGTTCGCGCTGGTGCCGCTGCTGGTCTTCACCGGCAGCCGCCAGCTGATGGGGCCGCTGGTGAGCCGGCGCCCGATGATGCTGGCGGCCGGGCTGGTCACGGCCCTGATCATCGGGCTGAACGTGTACCTGCTCGCTACCGCGTGAACCCCACTCCGTTCGGCACCATTACGGGCGTAACCTGCTGAGGTGAGTCCTATTTCACGCGGGTTCCACCGCAGGCGCGAGGAAGCTCCGGCCGGGCGGGTGCCGCCGGGCCAGTACGTCACCGCCGACTTCCCCGTCCTGTCGGCCGGCCCGACGCCGCATACGCCGCTGACCGAGTGGTCGTTCTCGATCGCGGGCGGCCGCGAGCCGAAGATGTGGACCTGGGAGCAGTTCCGCTCGCTGCCGAGCGAGACGCTGACCACCGACATCCACTGCGTGACCCGGTGGTCCAAGCTGGACACCAGCTGGGAGGGCGTGTCGCTGGACGTGCTGCTCGGCGCGGTCGACTACGACGCCCCCTACGTGCTGGCCTTCAGCGACGGCGGCTACACCACCAACCTGCCGGTGGCGGACCTGCTCGGCGGGAAGGCCTGGGTGGCGTTCGGCTACGGCGGGGCCCCGCTCGGGGCCGAGCACGGCGGCCCGGCCCGGCTGCTGGTCCCGCACCTGTACTTCTGGAAGAGCGCCAAGTGGGTGCGCGGGCTGCGGCTCCGCGCCACCGACGAGCCCGGGTTCTGGGAAAACTACGGCTACCACATGTACGGAGACCCATGGCGGGAACAGCGGTACGCGGGCGACTGACGTGGCAGACCGCCACGGTCGGCGCGGTCACCGACGAGACGGCCCGGACCCGCACGCTGCGGCTCGAGGTGCCGGACTGGCCGGGCCACGAGGCCGGGCAGCACGTGGACATCCGGCTGACCGCCGACGACGGATATCAGGCCGAACGGGCCTACTCCCTCGCCTCGGCGCCGGGCGAACCGCTCGCGATCACGGTAGAGCGGCTTGACGACGGCGAAGTCTCGCCCTACCTGACGCAGGACGCGCAGCCCGGGGACCAGCTCGAGGTGCGCGGGCCGATCGGCGGCTACTTCGTCTGGGAACCCGGTTCGGGCTCTGGCGCGCCGCTGCTGCTGGCGGCCGGGGGTTCGGGCGTGGTGCCGCTGCGGGCCATCCTGCGGGACCGTTCCCGGGCGGGGAGTTCGGTGCCGGCCCGGCTGCTGTACTCCTCGCGCAGTTGGGAGGACGTGATCTACCAGTCGGAGCTCGGGTTCCCCGCCGATGGTGTCCAGGTGATCTACACGCTGACCAGGTCCCAGCCGCCGTCGTGGCAGGGCTACGCCCGGCGGGTGGACGCGCAGATGCTGGCCGAGGTGGCCTGGCCTGCGGCGGACAAGCCGCTGGCTTACGTCTGCGGGCCGACGAGCTTCGTCGAGTCGGTCGCGTCCGGCCTGGTCGCGCTGGGGTATCCGGCGGGGCGGGTCAAGACGGAACGGTTCGGCGCCACGGGGCAGTGAGCGTTATGCAAGACCGGCTGCGAGTACAGGTCGCACGGGCAGCACCGGAACGGGTTCTTGCATGAGCACAGTGAACGCGTAGGAGGTCAGCCATGGAGGATTCGGCCCTGGACGGCAACGCCATCGGCGGGCTGCTGCACGACGTCTTCGGCGCCGAGATGACCACGGCGGTTGGCACATGCGGCTCATGCGGCGCGGTGCGCCAGGTGGCCGAGCTCGTCGTGTACCGGCCGGGGCTCGGCACCGTGGTCCGCTGCCGTTCGTGCCAGAGCGTGCTGATGGTGTTCGTCGAGGTGCGCGGGGTCACGTGCGTGGACCTGCAGGGCCTGGCCAGCCTGGGCTAGGGCTTTAGGGGCCCCGGCTTGCGCTTCCCGGGTACGTCATCAGCCTCGCCAGCCCCGCCAGCCCCGGCTGGCTCTCTGGGCCGGCCCGGATCCGGGCCGGCGCCCGCCCGGAACGACGACATCGATGGTCCATCGATGTCGCCGGGGCAGCATCGATGGACCACCGATGTTGTTTGGGTGGGCCCTGCCAGGCTCACAAGTGCCACAGGAGCCCCGCCAGCCGCGGGCGCACGCTTATGCGGGGCAGGCGGCCGGGGAGAGCTTCGCACCGTGCGCGCGGCCGGTTCGGCGAGGTGCTGCGCGACGTCTCCTTCACCCCGGGCAGCTGGTAGCCCGTGACACGATAGGCGGCATGGAGAATCCTCACGAGAGGCTGAGCCGGCTAGCCGCGTCGGACGCGGTCACCGGCCTCGGCTGGCGGCTCGTCCTGGGCGAGTTCCGGACGCAGGTGCTGACCGGGTCGCTGCCGCTGGCGGCTGACGTGGCCGGGCGGGCCGCGGCGGAGGCCGGCGCCCAGGGGCACCTGCGGATGGACGTGCGCGAGGACCGGGTGATCTTCTCGCTGCAGACGGCCGAGGTGGCCTGGGTGACGCCGCACGACGTGGACCTAGCGCGCCGGATCTCGGCGGTGGCCGGCGAGATCCGGCTGAGCACCCAGCCCGGTCCGCGTTCGGTCCAGGTGGTCGAGATCGGCATCGACGCGATGGACATCGCGAGCATCCGGCCGTTCTGGAAGGCGGTGCTCGGCTACATCGACGAGTCCGCGGGCTGGAACGGCCTGATCGACCCGCTGGGCCAGGGTCCGGCCGTCTGGTTCCAGCAGATGGACGCGCCCCGGCCGCAGCGCAACCGCCTTCATTTCGACGTCTCGGTGCCGCACGACGAGGCGCACCAGCGCATCCAGGCCACGGTGGCGGCGGGGGGCAAGCTCGTCTACGATGCCGAGGCGCCTGCCTTCTGGGTGCTGGCCGACCCCGAAGGCAACGAGGCCTGCATCACCACCTGGCAGGGCCGCGATAGCTGAGCTCAGGATCCGGGCGCCGGGACGTCCGGCGAGGGCGAAGCGGTCAGGGACGAGGTCGCCGGGGACGACGTGGTCGGGCTCGGCGTGGTCGGGGTCGAGGAGCCGGACGATATGACCAGGGTGATGTCGGCGTTCGTGAATCACGGCATTTCCCCCGCCGCCTGAGGATGGTGTTCTCACCTCTTCAGAGGCTCAGGGCCGGCTCGTGACACATGGGCGAATTCAGCGTTGACCCGGGCGGACCTCGGACCAGAGGTCGCGGTAGGCGCGGGCGGCCACGCTGCGCGGCGCGAAGGCGGTGACCGGGGCGCGCTCCACGGACATGCGCTCGATCAGGGAAAGCGAGGGGATGGGGGTGGCTGCCACCCCGGCCCGTTCGGCCTGAAGGTCTTTGATGATCTCCTGGTGGAGCTTCTTGCGCCGGTCCACCATGGAGAAGAACGCGCGCACCTCTGGGCGGTGGCCGTTGAAGCCGGCCACGAACTCGGTGAGCTGATCCAGCGTCCGCACCGACAGCGTGGTGGGGATCAGCGGGACGAGCAGCACGTCGGCGGCGTGCATGACGTTCTCCGAGACCAGGGAGATGCTCGGCGGGCAGTCGAGGAACACGTGGTCGTACTCGGCGGCCATCGGGCGGAGCAGCTGGGCGATCTTGCGGGTGGGCTTCTTGTCGTTCCCGTCAAGGAGCAGGTCCATGTTTCGGTAGGTGAAGTCGGCGGGGAGCAGGTCCAGGTCGTCGAAGTCGGTGCCCTTGATCGCGTCATCGAGGGTCTTGGTGCCGCGGATGAGCGCCTTGCCGCCGCCCTTGACCCGCGGCTTGATCCGGAACAGGAAGCTGGCCGCGCCCTGCGGGTCCAGGTCCCACAGCAGCGTCCGGTAGCCGTCGGCGGCGGACAGGTAGGCCAGGTTGACCGCGGCGGTCGTCTTGCCGACGCCGCCCTTGATGTTGTAGGTGGCGAAGATCTTCACTGGCCGGCCCCGGACCCGGTCAGGAGCGTGCGGACGCGCTGCTGGCCCTCCGGGCCGGCGAACCTGGCGAACCGCCTGGCGAAGTCGGCACGGGCTTCGGCCTGGCTGAGCGCGAGCTTGGCGGCGATTTCACCCATGGCCAGCAGCGTAGCGGCCGGGGCGGCCCGCTCGGCCAGCATCGCGTCGGCCAGCGCGTGAATCTCCTCGCGCTGCACCTGGCTGTCCTGGAACTCGCCCAGGCAGTCCTGCAGCTGCTTAAGATCGCCGACGACCTTGCGGTAGGCGACCGGATCGTGCAGCGGCGCGAAGAACTCCAGCAGGTAGCGCAGCTCCTTGGCGCGCTTGCGCAGGTTGTGCAGGGACTCGGGGGGCGAGTCCGGGGTGATCGCGCCGCCCAGCGCCGCTATCCGCCGGAACGCCCGGCCGGTCGTGGCCAGGGCCAGGGTCCCCGCGGTGGGCCGGCGCTTCCTGCCGCCGGTGTCACGGACCTCGAGCAGCGCCTTGCGCCAGTCGTCGGTGATGGCGCGGAACCGCGGCCCGCGCAGCGCCCGGGCCAGCCGCCGGAACTCGAGCGCGCGGCGCCTGACCAGGAAGGCACGGAGCGGCTCGAGGTCGGCGGGCGACGCGGCGACCAGCTGCTCGGTCATCGCGTCGAAGCCGAGCAGGTGGACGTCGAGGTCCCTGATCGGCGTGGTCACGTCGCCGAGCCACTTGAACTCGGCGGCGTAGTGCCCGGCCAGTTCGGCCGGGAGAACGCCGCCGAGCAGCTTGATGGCGCTGCGGGTCCGGCGGACGGCGACGCGGAAGTCATGCAGGAACTCGGTGTCGATGTCGCGGAGCACGCCGTCGACGTTGAGCTCCATGGTGTCGAGCAGCCGCAGCAGCACCCGGGCCACCGCGACGGTGGCCGGCATCGTGGCGGTGATCTCCGCCTCGACGCTGCTGCTGTAGTCGGCGGGATGGCGGCCGAGCGCGGTCAGCGCCGCGATGAACTCGCTCTGGCTGGCGGCCGATACGCCGGGCACCGCGGCCAGCAAGCTGGCCGCCTTGCGCGCCTGCCCGGGGTAACCACGGACTTCGGCGATGGCCAGCCGCAGCGGAGGTTCGGCGGTGATTCCCGCCGCGGTCGCGCCGACGGTCATGGGCGCGGTCACCGTGGCATGGTCCGCGATCAGCCGGACGACCGTCTTGCCGTCGGCGTTGAGCAGCCGGGTGACAGAGGCAGTGCTGACCACCTTGACGATGGGCAGCAGGGCCCGGGGCCTGGTCAGCACGCTGATCCGGTCCCGCACCGGCCCGTCAGGCAGGTCCAGGGCGGGGCGCCTGGGCCAGCTGGTCACCGGCTGTTCGGCCTGCGGGGTTCCGTCGGCCTTGGCCAGCAGCAGCCGGCCACCCCGTCGGGCCTGCTCGAACTGGAGCGTCAGCCCGGCGCGGTAGAGTTGCCAGTCGAAGGTGTCCAGCCAGGTCCGGCGGTGCGTGCCCGCACCGTCGTGCTCGGGGGCCACGGTGAAGGCCCCGGCCAGCGCGGCCAACGCCGCAGCCGGAAGACCTCGCGTGTCGTCCTCAGCGGGTGCTTCGAGGACGAATTCCCGCACGCCAGGCGTTGTCACGTAACGCTCTCCTTCAGGCAAGGCTATCGCCCGCCCCCCTAAACCTAAATACGTATACTTCCCGGATCATATGGGCGCAAATCCCCCGATCGTAAATCCCTCTGACCCCGTGAGTCACTAGCGTACGGGCCAGATCAGGCCGGTGGCCGCGCGGATGTCCTCCGGGAGCGGCATCCCGGCCTGGGCGCCGGGCCTGGTGGCGGCCGTGGCGCCCGCGGCGGCGGCCGCGCGGACCGCCTCGGCCGCCGGGACGCCCGCGGCCAGGGCGGCGGCGAGCGCGCCGACGAAGGTGTCGCCCGCCCCGACGGTGTCGACCGCCCGGACTCCGAACGCGGGGATGGTTTCCGCGGCGTCCGCGGTTTCCGCGGCGGCCAGCGCGACGCCGTGCGCGCCCGCGGTGACCACGGCGCGCCGCGCGCCCGCGGCGGTGAGGGCGGCGGCGGCATGGCCCGCGTCGGCCAGGCCGCTGACCGGACGGCCGAGGACGGCGGCCGCCTCGGATTCGTTCACCACCAGCCAGTCCGGGTGCTGGCCGACCACGATCGCGGCCGCTTCCGGTGGGGGCTCCGGGACGGGGGCCAGGTTGAGGACGCAGTGTTTTCCCCGAGCTCGGGTGAGGGCGGCCATGATCGCGGGCACCGGGATCTCGGCGCATATGACGAGGACGCCATCACCGCGGCTCACGGCCGCCGCGACCTGTTCTTCGCCGACCTCATGGTTAGCGCCAGGCGCGACCGTGATGAGGTTCTCGCCCGCGGGGTCGACCGAGATCATGGCCAGCCCGGTCGGCGTCCCGGTCACGGTCCTGACGGCACCGGCGTCCACCCCCTCGGCGCGCAGCGCGGCCAGCAGCTGGCGGCCGAAGTCGTCGTCGCCGACGCAGCCCGCCATGCGCACGGCGGCGCCGAGCCTGGCCGCCGCCACCGCCTGGTTGGCGCCCTTGCCGCCCGGCGTGAACCGCGCCGCCGAGCCGAGCACGGTGGCCCCGGGCCCGGGCAGCCGGGGCACGGTGACCGAGATATCCATGTTCAGGCTGCCCAAGACGGTGACCTGCGGCGGCTTTCCCATGCCCCGCACCGTAGCGCAGTAAGGGCCAGGAGCCGGGGAATTGGCCCTGCCGCCGCGGCCGGGGTGGCCCCTACACTCGGCGTGTGTCTCATCAGTTTCGCCAGGTGGATGTGTTCACCGACACCCCGTACCTCGGTAACCCGGTCGCCGTCGTGCTCGGCGCCGACGGCCTGAGCACCGAGCAGATGCAGTTGTTCGCGCGCTGGACCAACTTGTCGGAGACGACGTTCGTGCTGACGCCGCGGGCGAGCGGCGCCGATTACCGGGTCCGGATCTTCACGCCGACCGGCGAGCTTCCGTTCGCCGGCCATCCCACCCTGGGCACCTGCCACGCCTGGCTGGAGGCCGACGGGCGGCCGGCCCGCCCGGGCGCCATCGGGCAGGAATGCCAGGCCGGGCTGGTCATGGTCCGGCCTGGCGAGGCCGGGCTGGCCTTCGCGGCACCGCCGCTGGTACGCAGCGGGCCGGTGGAGGACGCGGTGACCGAGCGGGTGGCACGGGCGCTGAACATCGCGCGGGCCGACATCGTGGACATCGCCTGGGCCGACAACGGCCCCGGCTGGGTCGCCGTCCTGCTGGCCAGCGCCGAGGCGGTGCTCGCGGTCAAGCCCGGCGTGGTCGACCTGGACATCGGCGTGGTTGGCCCCTACCCATCCGGGTCACCGGAGGCGCTCGAGGTGCGCGCGTTCAGCCCGCAGATCAGTGGGGTCGAGGACCCGGTGACCGGCAGCCTGAACGCCTCGGTCGGGCAGTGGCTGCTGGGCAGCGGCCGGGTCACCGCGCCGTATGTGGCCAGCCAGGGCACCGCGCTCGGCCGCCGCGGCCGGGTACGCGTGTCCCGTGACGCCGACGGCCGGGTCTGGGTGGGCGGCGGCACGATCACCTGCGTGAGCGGCACCGTCGAACTGTAGGCCAGGCGCCGGGCGGCGGAGAACCAAGCACGGCCTGGTCAGGGTGCTCGCCGGCCCGTGGATCCGGCGGCGGAGGCGCGGCTTACGTTCGGAATGTATTTTCGCGCGGTGCGGGGCCTCTGAACGACAAGAGGACGCCTGCCGAGGGCGTCCTGCCACGACGGTGAGGGGCTAGAGTGACGCCGTTCAACTCAGATCCGCACCTGGTCGTCATGTCTGCCTCCGGCCAGGCGCGGCAGATACCCATACCGGTCAACGGCATCGTGCTCGGCCGCGATACTGACCTCGGCCCGCCGTTCACCACGGACCCGTACATTTCGCGGAACCATGTCTCGGTCCAGCGCCGCGGCGACGTCGTGGAGATCGCGGACCTCGGCTCGGCGAATGGCACGTACGTCAGCGGCACGCGGGTTCATGCTCCGGCGCGCCTGCAGAATTGCGACGTGCTGCGCATCGGGCAGATCGAACTGACGCTGGCCGTGCCTGACCGCGCGGCCAAGGGCGCGCCGTGCCTCACGGTCGTGGCCCCGGACGCCTTCAGCGGCCGCCAGTTCCTGCTGCCCGGCGACTACATGGCGGTTGGCCGTGACCCCGCTTCCGACATCTGCCTCGACGATCCGTACGTCAGCTGGACCCATGCCGCGCTCTGGCGGCGCCCGGACGCGGTTTTCGTCCAGGATCTCGGCTCGACCTCGGGCACGTTCGTCAACGGGCAAGCGGTGACGGCTTCCCGCCCGCTCTGTCCTGGTGACATCGTGGCCTTCGCCGGCGTGAGCGCGCGCTTCGATTAGCCGGCGAGGAGGGCGCCCATGGTGCACGCGCTGGCCATGATCGTCTAGCGCCCGGCCGGACCGGTCAGGGCGCGGGAGGGTGCGCCGGGGCACGCAACCCGGTCCGTTCGGAAATCAGCCGGGCGGGACGGCTAGCCTTCCTTGATCATCCGCAGGGCGAGCCTGCGGTTGCCGCCGTTCTGCTTGACCAGGGCGAACCACAGGGGCAGCAGCGCGTCGACGGTCGCCGTCGCGGTGGCGTCGCCGACGAAGGCCGGCTCGAGCCCCACGGCGGTGATGAGCTCCTCGGCCACCGTCCTGGCCTCGGGATCCGCCGCGAAGAACAGGTTCGTGCCGGGCAGCGGGGTGACGAAGTTCTCCCAGCCTAGGGTGTTGAAGGCGCGCACGTACCTGGCCTGCGGGGCGGCGGCGGCGATCAGCGCCCGGCTGTCGAACTCCGGCGCGCCGATCCGGTTCACCGCGTCGATCACGATCTTGGAGGCCAGCGCGTCTTTCTGCTCGCTCACCACGTCGGCCACGACCTTGCCGGGCACGGCCAGCAGCACCACGTCGGCGTCCGTCAGCGCGTCGCTTACCGCGAGCACCGGCGCCCCGCCCGGCCCGGTGCCGGTGCCCGGCCCGGTGCCGGTGCCCGGCCCGGTGCCGGTGCCGGTGCCGGAAGCATCCCGGGCTCCGTACACCACGTCGTGGCCGGCCGCGCGCCACTTGCTCCCGAGCGA
>Ga0335081_10017750_pt1 | contig 11519 bp, 16 predicted proteins | sample Lox_Sample_35_FD_206713 | JGI IMG/M metagenome (GOLD analysis project Ga0335081, IMG submission 206713) | Soil microbial communities from Loxahatchee National Wildlife Refuge, Florida, United States - Lox_Sample_3.5 | ecosystem: Environmental > Terrestrial > Soil > Wetlands | place: USA... | reverse complement strand
ACAGAGCTAAGCCAAACCGGACTGAGGCGCGGTCTGCGAAAGCAAACCTTACAATGCCACCGGGAGACTACCGCTACTGCGCCTGTTCTCGACTCCACTCATTGACCCGGAACCGCCGACGCCGGGTCGATCCGACTCGAAATTCTGGCAGCCAACCTCTTGACGCAGTGACCCGGGTTCCGTAGAGTCGAAACAGAAAGCCCACTCTACGAAAGGCGGTTAAATGCAACATGCCAATCCCTCTTGATCCAACTTAAGGAGGAACCAAAATGGCAACTGTTGCATTTCTGCCCAGTCCAGAAGTAGTCCAACCTCAACCTAGCTCCGGGGTTCCCGACATTTGTCGCGAATCGACAGGCCAACCTGCGCCTGAGCCAATCCAGGCCGAATCTCGCGCTGGAGAACTGCGCGAGGAATACCAATCCATCCACAACCAGTTAGAGACTAAGGCCTTATCAGCCAAGAAGCTGATCGAGGAGGAAGTCTACCCCCTTCTGGAGAAGATGCAGGCGCTGCTTTCCAAGCGCGGACTCAACCGCCACTGCCGTGAAGCTGGACTTCCGACTTGGACTCAATATTACAAGAGCTTCGAGGAGAGGTTTAACCTCCGCTGTCTCCGCACGTTCGAGCGGTGGCTCGCCCAACGTCACGGGGTCGCGCCGGCCGGTCAAGGCGGCAACAATAACAACAAAGCTGATCGCAAGAAGCGCCCTTTCTTTACGGGTGCATCAGCCAGCGACGCCGACGGTGATTATCTTGGCATGCTTACCGATCTGATGGACCATATCGACAAGATGCGCGCTGACGTTCCCCTTCCGATCTTGAAGCGCGTCGACGAATATCGCGACATCCTAAAGACGCCGCAGCCGGTGATCCGCACGAAGGACTTCGTCCGGAAGCCATCGCCGAAGGCCAGTGGCGCAGAAAGGCAAGCGGAAGTGGGCCGTAGGAAACTTGTCGCGGCGGCGATCAAAAACCACGAGGGCACGCTGATACAAATCTAATCGTCACCAAGCCCGCCTCGGGTACACACCTGGGCGGGCCTTTTCTTGGATTTTCGTCTGACCTCCATTCACGATAACGGCCCTCAACGCTGAGTGCCCGTAAATGAAACACATTGAGAGGCATATTGCGGTCTCATAAAATTATTGTGACCGCTGATCCAGCATGACGCGCGACACTCACAATCCGAACCTGCCGCCGGGCAAGGGCTTGCCCTACCTCTTTCTGAGCCAGGGCGTAAAGGTCCAGCGGCCCGAAGAAGCGTCCCATGCTGTGAGTTGTAGCTGCCGGTCGTGCAGGCGATATGAAAAGTTGTTCCGTAAACTTCGCGCTATCGGGGCGAAGGAAAGGGATGGTAAGTGAGTGGAATTTAACGGCACATCTCGTCGAAAGTCGCTCGGTATTGATCACGAGCACCACGCTAGGCCTGTACGGTCGCCTGAAGTAGATCAGCGGGTTGTGCAACGAACCTTATCCGGGAGCCGGTACGAGTCCTTGGGAGTAGTAGACCTGGGCAGCGAGACCGCTCAGGCCGTCCGACAGCTTCGACGGACACCGCGAAATGTGGTTGTTGGGCACCACTGGCATGAACGGGGGATCGCAGGTAGAAGAACAAATACGCCGTGCCCTGCGACCGCCTCAATTGTGTTTACAGAGCCTAGCAAGAGCTGAAACGGGCGTTAGTTTCCACTGACTAACATTTCCGTCTGGTGATCCAACAAGAAAAGTGTTTCGAAAGAAAAACGCGACAATCTTGCCATCGGCTAGTGCGTAGCCTTTTGTGCGGCCTTCTTTTTCTGCGCAGCTTCGTAGTCTTCAATGTATGTAAACGAGGATAGACAGTACCCAGCTTCAGATTTTGACAATTTGGAATAGTCTAAACAGAAATCCTTCTTTTGTTGTTCGTCCTTTTGTTCATCCGTAAGCACAGGAGGATCTGGCAGTGTGGGCATTGGTTTAACCTCAACGCACCGCCCAGTGTTATCAAAGTCAGCCTTTGGATCGCCAATTACATTGAAAGCTTCCTTGAACCGTTTTGTGGATCGTTGCATTGTAAGACTGTATTCAACTTTTTTGTTCGTTTGTGAGTCATACTTCAACTCTACGGATACTTGGCTATCGTCCACGGACGCCGTGGCGTCTCGGTTTGGAATCCATTTGCTCGTCTTAGAGTCATATCGACGTGACGATCCGAAAAAGTGCAGACCGTTGCCGAACATAGGGAGCCACTTGCCCTGGGCATAAATATACGGCATACGAGAGTCATCCTCCACCCCATTGCTGAAGGTTGCAACCTCTAGTGACACTTCTGAGCTATCTGCGGCGAAATTGGGTACATATGTCGCTAATGTCGGATTCCACTTCCACCACAGCGAAGGCAACAGGAGTGGATCAACTGCCTTGATCACAAAAAATTCATCGGATGCGTCTCTAAAGCATGCGTATCGAACTTCAGGAGAGGCTATACTTGGGTCCTTCGCATTTAACAACTCTTCGTATGAATCGCATCCGGGGGAGTGAGTCGGACACGGAAATTGCTGACCTGCAGCGAAGCCAAGCAGTGAAAGAGGCACGAGGACAAGTGCGACGAGCTTCATGGTCGAACTCACTGAAGTTTGATTTGGGATGGTTGGTAGGCGATTATTTCCGGAACTCCCTTGTAATCCCGTATATCTCCTGTCACGCAAATTCGTTTGCCCATGTATGTGCGATCGGGGTTACCAAACTTTGGTCGGTCGCTACCCCAAATCAGGATTGTGAAGACTTGTTCTGGGTATGGTTTATCGACGTTGATAAAAGTTGGTGAGCCCTTCGTTCTTTCCGCGTAATGAGTACTGGCGACCTCTCCGCAAACCGTCGCCTTCTCCCCAATGTGCTTTCTCGCGTCTGCTGTCGACAGAGAGCTTTGCGCGGCACAAATTGCAGGGAGAAGTAGGACAAGCAATACAACGCGCGACGTGATCTTCATCTTCACCTCACAGAAGGCATACGCATTCTCGACGCGGCGTTCCAACTGATAACTGCGTAGCCCGGTGAATTTCGTGTGCGTGCCGACACGAGCCAAGGCGGCGGCCTGGGATCCGCCACGGCGGATTATACTTCTGTTCCCCGAAATTGAGCCATCTTTTCTTCGCCGACACGACGCGAAGCCTAATGTCCCCTGATTAGCAAAATCAAACGAATCTTGTTTGATCCGTTCCTGCCCCGATTCCCGCAGCCGCTAACCACAACTTGAAACGTACAGGAGTCAAATGATGCTTGTGTATCTATTACGCAATACAACAAACGGAAAATGCTATGTCGGCCAGCACAAAGGCCACACCTTAACGAAGCGCTGGAATGCAAACCTCAACAATGCACGAGGTAACGCCCACTTTGATGCAGCTTTGAAAAAGTATGGTGCCAACGCATTCGAGCGTCGGACCTTGTGCTTTGCATCTTGCCAAGCAGAATTAGACCTGCTTGAAACATTGTGGATTCACCTACTGCAAACAACCAATCCGAAGTTTGGCTACAACTTGCAAACCGGAGGCCTGAAGGGCGTGGGGCGGCATGTTCGAGCTGTCAGGGAGCGTATCCGCGAAGGAAACCTGCGGCACTGGGCGAAAAAGACTCCGGAGCAGATGCTCCAAATTGCTGAAAACGCCTACCTCCGTTGGCATCTACTCTCGCCCGAACAGAAGGAGCAATGGAGACAGAAATGTCGCGAGCGTTGGTGGAAAAAATCAGAGCAGGAACGTGCAGCGATTATCGAGAAGGTCCGCAGAGCGAAGTTAGGAGTGCCGCGAACCGACTCAGCCTGGAATAAGGGTCTGCTTGGGTGGAACAAAGGCCTAATCAAGAGTCCGGAAACGTGCCGCAAGTTGAGTGAGGCCCGGAAGCGGTACTGGGCGCAGAAACGCGAATTGGCTCGGCGGAAGCCTGTGATGGGTATTGAGTATCAGCGACCGGAAATCAACGCGGCAAATCGCAAGCAACCGCGTGCAACGAGCAGTCTAAAAGGAGGTCGGTATGCGTGTGCAGTCTGAGAAAAAGATATCGAAACAACTGAAGGAGGAGTGCGCGGACATCATCGAATCCGCTTTCCGTGCACTGGAAGCTGGCCAAAGTACGGCGCTGGCTCAGCAGCAATTGCGGGAGGTCAGTAAGCGGTTAACGGATTTGGAATTCGAGTATAAGGGTGGATGCAGTTGGTAGTCACGTTGAGAACTTTTCAAACCAACCGCGTTTTCAACCTCACACGATTGGAGCCACAAGGGCTGTTACATCGAAGGTGCTCCATGAGGAAAACTCCTTCCAATTTGAAAACTGCGCCCCTCATCGTTACCGAGGTAATGAAGCTTAAGTAGTTTATTTTCAATGGACTCGAAGCAGCACGTACTTTGGTAACTTACCTGAATAGTGGACATTGGTAATCTGGCTGCGTCTTACCTGTTTCTGCGATATTTATGGGGAGATCACCGGGGAATTACGGGTTTTCCGGGGGGACCATGGAACGGTTCTGTGAGTGGTGCATGAAGGCAAAGATTCTCATAGTCGAAGTTTTCTCGCTGGCCGGCTTGATTGTGGTGCTAGGGTTCGCGATTTACTTCGAGTGGCATCACTTAGCCGGACTCGTGAGATGAGGTCTTGTGTTCGACCCCTTCAGCGGCTCCGGAGGCCTGGCGCTAGCGTCTGTTTCGCATTGGTTAACCCCGAGTCTGCTGGATCACAGAACACATTTCCATTTGAATTGGGCTTTGGCGTTAACGGTGTGAAAAGTCTTCAGCGATGGTGAGCAGTCCTATGATCACTGCAGAGTGCTCTTGAATCTCCTTCGGCGTGACGTGCAACCGAATGGAATCGCGCCGGTGGTTTTCTGCTTCCAGCCCGGCTTCTTCAAGACTCTTTAAGACTTCAATGCGGTTTTCCGCCCCGACCTTTATGTTCACGTGTGAATGCGAAAGAGTCTTTCGCGGATAGAACCATGCGAAATTGTATCCCGTTGTTCCAAGCGCGATGTGGTACTTGTTATAAGTGAGCCGCGAATCGCCTTTGACTGTCGGCACAAGATTGCGTATTGCTTCAACAACCGCCAACGTCTCGGGACTGGCCTTCTTCTGCCAATAGGCTAAATCGACCTGCTCTGCGATCTCTTCCTCTTCTGGTTCTGCACTGAATTCGTATGTATCAAGGACTCGCGTAAATTGAAGAACGATCTCTTCACCAAAGCGAAAGGCGCTCAATTGTATGGCGATGATCGGAACGGCGCGATTCAGAAGCCTAATGACATTGAAGAAGCGAGCAGTGATTACCTCTGCCACGATGACGGCGCGATGGTCAATGTTGGGATATCGCTGGCGCTCAACGTCCCAATACTCAATTGTGCGAATGATATGGCTCTCGTCAACAGCGCCCAACATGACCTCGATTTCGTAGCGGGTTCCACTGTCAGGATCAGCCATCAAGAAATCAATCCTGCCGCCCGGAGCCTGGTTCTTCTCCTTCTTAAGCAGTTCTAACTCACCCAGTCCGAGCAATGAGGTATCTTGCGCTACTTGATATTGCAACCATGCCTCGTCCAAGCCAAGAGATCGAAGACGCTCAGGAAGTGCTTTCTTTAGTTTCAATGGATTCGACACAGGGGCTGGTACTTTCGCTAATGCGGCTTGCATCGACTGCCTCCCTCAAAACGCCCAACAGTGTAGATGCTCAGTTGGCGAAATGCCAGTGACTCAGATCACACGTAGTCCCCAGCAGCAAAAGGGTGCTTTCTGATGCCGCTCATTGCAATTCCGGATCGGTCGGGTGTACAAAGGAAGCACTGTGCGGGGCTCATGGAGCCATATTCCATGGGCCCCTTCGTGTTTTTCGCCCAAATTGGAGATGACCGTGGACGAGACCTCCGCGCTTGTTAGTCTAGCCATGCTTAAGGTGGACTCGGATGTGGAAGGTAGGGACTATGTCGATTACCTTGTTCCATTTGTCTCATACGTCCTTCAACGACACCGACCCGAGCCCGTGGCGAGCGCCAGCGTCCAGGTTTTGTTAAGGGATGAGTTCAAATTAAGAATTCCTGTCCATGCTACCGAGATGGTCCTGCGGCGGTTTGCCAAGCGGAAAATTTTGCAGCGAGAACACGGAGTTTACACCCTCACAGGAACCCCTCCTCAGGACAACCTAGACGAGCTGCGCAAAGATGCCCGGGACCGCACAGTTGCCGTTGTGAATACTTTGAGGGAGTTTGTCAAGGCCAACCACGCGATCGAATGGGACGATGCACAAGCAATCGAGGCTGTAATTATCTACCTTTCACGGTTCTCCGTGGAATGCTTGCGGAGCTTTGCTCATGGGACCGCGCTTCCCGAGCTAAAGGAGTCGCCAAAGGATCAGCAACTCTTCTTGGTAAATCGATTCGTCGTGCATGTGAAGGCCAGTGCACCGGACATATTCGAGCACCTGATCGTACTGGTGAAGGGACAGATGCTATCAAACGCCCTTACGTGCTCCGACTTGGAATCGATACCGCGCAAATTCAACGGTGTGACTTTCTACCTCGATACACCGCTGGTACTCCAGATCTTCGGGCTGGAGGGCGCTCCCCTGCAACAAGCAGCGACTGAACTTGTTGAACTCGTCCGAAACTTGAAAGGCACCTTCGCGGTGTTCGAGCACACCGCGGAAGAGGTCCACAGGGTACTTGAGGGAGCCGAACGCCACCTAGACGACCCAAATGCGAAGGGCCTGGTCATAACCGAGATGAGAAGAGCCGGCAAAACAGCGAGTGATCTCGCATTAACGCGCGCCCATCTCGGGGACCTCTACAGCAAACACGAGATCAGCAAACGCAATACTCCGGCATACATTGCGCAATTCCAGATCGACGAACAGATACTCCACCGCGCGCTGGAGGAGGAAATCACATATGGAAGTGAAAGGGCGGTTGACTACGACGTTAACTCAATCAGAAGCATTTACGCGCTGCGACGAGGAATACGCCCCGCGCGGCTCGAGGATGCAGCTGCCGTCCTAGTTACCTCTAATGCCGCCTTAGCGCGGGCAGCCTACGATTACGGTCGCAACCACGAGCGTACCAAAGATGTATCGCCAGTCATTACCAATTTTAGTCTGGCAAATCATGCGTGGTTGAAAGCGCCACTCGGATCGCCGGACATGCCGCAAGCCGAGGTCATTGCCCTCTGCTATGCCGCCATGAACCCTCGCGAGGGGTTATGGTCTGCTTATATCTCCGAGATTGATAAGCTCGAAAAACTCGGAAACATCACAGCGCGGGATCACGAGTTGCTGAGGTATTCACTCCGTGCACGCGATGAGTTGATGAACCTTACGCTGGGCTCAGAGGAAGGCTTCTCACAAAAGACCGTAACCCAGATTCTGGACAGCGTAAAGGCTGACCTTGTGAAAGAAAAAGAACAACAGCTGGCTGAGGTGAAGGCCATCCACGCTCAAACGATGACAGAAGCTGAGGAGTTTCGATTCTCTGCCAATGCTCAGATCAATACAGTCCTCGGAGAACAAGAAGCAGTGCGAAAGCGGCTGTACTGGTTTGCGGACCGGATTGGAATGTACCTTAGCTACGCCGTTTGTGGGACACTGGCACTGATCTTGGCCGGCGCTTGTCTCGTCTCAGGCTTGTTCGCAAAGTCCCTCGCGTCCGGCAAATTGTGGATATCAATTCCAGCCGCCGTTCTCATATGGACAAGCATTGTCTGGGGACTACTCAACTGGGTGTTCGGTTTTTCAATTAAGGACGTCCACCAATTCCTCTGGTCGCGCCTGCGCCACAAGACGTACCCGGTGCTCTGCCGACTGTTCGCAGTAAAGCAGCAGCCTCCCAGCGATAGCTAGAGACTTTTTCACAGCCGAACCGTGACACCCAACCTTTACTTGAAAATCTCGGTTGCCTCAACCGCCAGCTAATCATTGCGCGACAATCCGACTGCGTTTAGCGGCCCACGCGCATCGCCCGCAGGCATGTTGCGGTGTTGGACACGCCGTTTGTGTTCGGTGATGCTGGAACATTCGTACCGACCCCCAAAATTGGCTGTCAGGTCTTGGATTACTTCGTTCGGCTCACACAGAAGATGGGTTAACATTGCTGCGAGATCTAAAATGATCTAGGTGCATAATGGAAACAACGAGAGCACTCAGATTTCGCGAGCTTGAAGCAGTGACGTCTGTTACTGACTTCATTCAGAAAGTATCCGCGTGTCGACAAAATGGAGATATCTGTACGCAAGTCTGGTTTAGAGGTGTCTCCTGATGCATGAAAGAGGAGCGATACTCGGTGTTCCAACAATCGGGGGCCAAGCCATTTAGCCCGGCCCCTTAAGGGAGGGCAGATCCCCACGGCTGGGTACGTGAGCGCAGCCGGCCGTGAGCCGCTCTGCCCTGCGGAATGAATCCGCCGCGCCCAAGATGGAATTCATGACCTGGCATCCACTGACCAGTTGCGCCTATCCAAGGTTGCGGTTTCAGAAGCGCCCTTTTGTCAGCCCACCGCAACCTGGCCCTACGCACTAGGGTTAAATCAGGCTGACGGGCAACTTGGTCAAACAGCAGCGTTGTAAACACGCGCATTTAGAATTGAGAAAAATGCAGGTAGATCAAGCGAGCTGATCGCCTTTTCCAGCAGTTCTCGATCCTCCACCGTGAAGAATTCCCGGAACGTTTCGACCATCTTTGCCATTGCTTCCGGCAGGGACGAATAAACTTTTCTCAGGCCAGCGAGCTTCTGCCCGACTTTACCCTGAGACTTGCAAAACGTAATCAGGCGTTCGTCTTGCTCGTTCTGTTGGTTTGCGGGGAGCTCGAAATCCGTGCCCATGATATCTTTACAAAAAGCTTCGTGCAAAATCCTATTCGCACCAGCTGCGTACTTCGAGTCCGGGCGCCCAGAGAACAAATCTTCGTTAATGTTAGGGACTTCAGTATTCTCAAATTCAACACGTTTCTTGATTTGTTCTGTTGTATCGAAACCATAAACTTCGCTGAATAAATCACTCATGCTATTTTCTCCTCATCGGGCTGTCTTCAAACCCAGTTATCACAGGCACTTCTGGCCTTTGCGGTTGAACTTCACGCGGAGCATTTCGAGCCGCGTCGATAAGGCGTTGGTTGAACTCAAACCCGAGCCGCGCGCGTTCTGCCCTCTTGATGTTGATTTCCTTGTCCATCTCATCAAGTCGTGTCTTCAAGGCTTCTATGCTAAGTGGCCTAGTTGGTAGCTGTTGTACTTGTGTCATCAATCTCCCTCACGATCCATTCTGCAAGCTGAATATCTTCGTACCTGATCCGGATTCCTTTCGGTCCTAATTCCTTTTCGTGCCCGCATTGCGTGCACCGGATGTTGCCATTAGTAATTACAATGCTACGGGCCGTGCATTTAGGGCACATGAAGTTCAATTCAGTACCTCTGCTTCTTGCTGCTTTACCTTCCGAGATGGCAGGTTCATGCCAAGATACTTTCCTTGCATGTCTCTGACGGCCTGCTCGATCATCTTTTTGTCATGGTCTTCCACGAGGCTATCCATGAAGCGGAGCGCGAAGATTGGCAACCAGTCCGGCCATGATTCAACGTCCCTGACGTTAATTCCGGCAAGCTCGCCCAGCAGGAGGCGCGGACCGCCATCTGAGACGCGAGCCTGAAGCATTTCCTTCATTTTCAGGATTTCTGCCCTGAGAGCTTGTTTATGCTTTCTAAGCCTTTGCAGTTCCTCTTTATCTGCGTTTGAACCTTTTTCAAACTCCCTTTTATAGGCGCGCTCAACGTCGTAGTAGTCAACAGACGCAGCCGTTAACTCTCTGCTCTTGAAATGGTGCAGGCTCTCGACAAAGCACCTGCGGATCGCCAACTGGCTTAACGGATGCTCTGGGGTGGAGTACTTTCTAGACACGGCAGCATGCTTGTGGTTGGCATGTAATTCCCGGACGATGTCCTGATAGTTGGGATGCGTACACATTGTGCAGGCCTGTGGCATTACTGCACCCTCCTAACAGGTCTTGGCGGGAGGATTTCCCAGACTTCGCCGTTATCAGTCTTCGTGACTTTGAGCCTAGAAGGTTCCTTAAGCTCCTGGGCTTTCTCTTCTCTATCACTGAGGAAAGAGAAGAGATCGCCCAGGTTGACGCGAGCAGGAGAACCATGCGCCTTTAGTAACCCTTCCTGTTGAAGCTGATGGATACGCTGGTAGGACACGCCCGTTAAGTTCGCTACATCCTGTAATGACAGGTGCAACTTCGAAAGGGCTGCAGGGAGGAACTTAACAACATGTTGGGGGAGGATCTTTACAAGCTCAGCCTCTAGGACAGGCGTTAGCTTATCTAGAATCTGTTCGATTGCGCGTGCGGAAGTAGGATACTTAAAAGTCTTAAGAGTGTTCACATTTTGGAAAATATATTGGATTTGAAGTTTTCACAACCCTTTTTTGGTCGTAGATCAAAATAGTCTTGGTAGGCGGTAATGCTAGCAACTCCGGTATATGCTAGCAGTGAGGTACTAGCAAATGGACTCCCGTAAATCAGTAATGCTATACATTGATTCAGCGTTGCTAGCAAGGCTCGACGCAGTTGCTAGCACACTGGAAATTAACAGAAATAGCCTGTTAGTAGGAATCATTCAGGAAAAGGTAACTGAATGTGAAGCAGCGTTAACACTGGAACCTAAGGTTGATAGCCATATCTCTATTCCTCCTGCTAAGCCTATCGTGGTTCCTAAGCCTAGTCCAGTGGTACGAGAAGTCTAGTCGTAGGCGCGCTTAAAGCGAACCCAGTTTGCCGCGCATTAGTACGCTAAAGGAACCCATGGTTCTTTAGCGTTACGACTCGTTTGCCGCGTAGTAAACTGAGAACCGACACTCAGTATCACCCAAGGATTTATGCGGGGCCGGTTGCAGCCGGCGGCTTCTTTTGGTTAGGCTTTGTTTTCAGGTATATCCAATATAGGAGTTCGAGAAAAACCAAAATCCGAGAGGAGAACACAATGAGAGAGTTTACAGACAATGAGCAAGCTGAAATTCAGCAACTGGTACAACGGTTAACGGAGTTGGGCGTTATCGAATGGAAGGACAAGAAAGAACTTCCAGAAGACCTTGAAGCTAGGCTTGAGTTAAATCTAGTGTCGATGTCTGATGATGATGATAATGAAGTCATCACACTGAATGTGATCGTAGACAAGGAGATCGGAATGCAGATCGCCGTCGCAAATGAGTTCTTCAAGCGTCTCTATTCTGATATCGCTTACGGGGAGAAGGCGTCGTAGCGTAGACCTAGCCGCCATTGACAGTCCTTGACAGTGGCGGTCAGGATGTGCGCTTTGCGCCCTCAATCTTGTGTGCAGGAAAATGCTCGTAAGAAAATACCAAAAAATACAAGCATAGTTAGAATACGTAGCCCGAGGCCTGGCACATCAACTTTGGTTCTATACAGATTGATTCTTCTCCCACTGCCCGTTTAACCACCTTTGTTCTCACTCGCATACGAGCATGCTAATTGCCAGCGCTTAGTGCGTCCAAGAA
>Ga0335081_10017749_pt1 | contig 11519 bp, 12 predicted proteins | sample Lox_Sample_35_FD_206713 | JGI IMG/M metagenome (GOLD analysis project Ga0335081, IMG submission 206713) | Soil microbial communities from Loxahatchee National Wildlife Refuge, Florida, United States - Lox_Sample_3.5 | ecosystem: Environmental > Terrestrial > Soil > Wetlands | place: USA... | reverse complement strand
TCGCAGCGACTGCCGCAGCACGCGCCAGCCGGTGGCCAGGACGGTGCGGAGGTAGAGGCGCACCGAGCGGTCGGCGATCCACTCGAGATCGTGGGCGAGCTTCTCGGCCATCGACGTCTCGTAGCCCCGGCGCACCTGCGCGAGGCCCGTGAGCCCCGGCCGGACGACGAGCCGCTGCCAGTACGCGGGCAGCTCGTGGGCGAGCTCCTCGAAGAAGCGCGGCCGGATCGGACGCGGCCCGACGAGGCTCATGTCGCCGCGCAGCACGTTGAGGAACTGCGGGATCTCGTCGAGCTGGGTCGCCTTCAGCCAGCGGCCGATCGGGGCGAACTCGTCCTCGGTGCGCCTGACGAGCTCCTCGCCGAGGTAGGGGCCGAGCCTCGACTCCGCGTCGGAGCGGAGCGTGCGGAACTTCAGCATCGTGAAGACGTGCCCACCGCGGCCGACGCGCTCGCCCCGGTAGAAGATCGGCGTTCCACCTGTCGCGAGGATCGCGAGCGCGATCGGCACCGCGAGCGGCAGCGTGAGCAGGAGGAGGAGCGCAGAGAGCACGACGTCGAGCATGCGCAGGAGCACGTCGCGCGGCCGGGCCGGCGTCTCGAGCGCCAGGCGCCGGTAGCCGTGGACGAGCGTGTCCTCGAGCCGCGTCGTCTCCTCGGGCACGCGCGTGATGCTAGTGGTCTGACCGGCAACGTTCGCCGGGTCCCCGGCTCGCGATCACGCTGCGCGCTGCGGCGTCCTCGGTCGCGTCCATAGCTTCGGCTATGAATGCTCCCTGCGTCCTTGCATCGCTTGGTGCTCGCAACCCGGAAACCGGGCAACGTCACCGGTCAGACCACTAGACGCTTCCCCACGCACGCTCGCGGGCCGCGTTGCGGCGCTCCATGCATAATGATCGCTTATGGATACGCGGCAGCTCGCAGCCTTCTGCGCCGTCGTGGAGCGACGGAGCTTCTCGCAGGCGGCGGAACAGCTCGGGGTCACCCAGCCCGCGGTGAGCCTGCAGATCCGCTCGCTCGAGAAGCGGCTCGGCCTGCAGCTGCTCGACCGCTCCGGGCGCCGCGTCGAGCCCACGGAGGCCGGGCAGCGGCTCTACCGCAGCGCGCAGCGGCTGCTCGCGCTCGAGGAGCAGCTCCTCGCGGAGCTCGGCGACGAGGCCGACGGAGAGCTGGCGGGCCGGCTCGAGCTCGGCGCCTCGACGGGGCCGGGCGGGACGGTGCTGCCGGTCGTGCTGTGCGAGTTCCAGGCGCGGCATCCGGGCGTACACGTCGCGCTGTCCGTCTCGGATACGCAGCGTGTGGTCGAGCAGGTGGCGCGCCGCGAGCTCGAGCTCGGCGTCGTCGGCGCGCAGCGGCGGCACCGCGGCATCGTCTTCGAGCCGTTCTTCCGTGACGAGGTCGTGCTCGCCGTGCCGCGCGGCCACCGTTTCGCCAATCGGAGCGTGTCGCTCGCCGAGCTGCAGGGCGAGCCGCTCGTGCTGATGCAGGAGGGCGCGGGCGTGCGTCAGGTGATCGACGACGAGTTGCGCGCCGCGGGCGTCCGCCTGCGAGACCTCGACGTGCCGCTCGAGCTCGGGTTGCAGGAGTCGGCACGCAGCGCCGTCGTCGGCGGCTTCGGCGTCACGTTCATCTCGCGGTCGGCGATCGAGGCCGACCTCGCGGCCGGCATCGTGGCGATCGCCCAGGTCGAGGGGCTCGAGCCGTCGCGCGAGATCTGGCTCGTGCGCTCGAGCGGCCGTGCGGAGACACGCGTTGCGCAGGCCTTCGTCGAGTTCGCGCGGGCGCGCCTCGCGTGATCGTCCGCTGGGGCATCGGGACGCTGCCCGAGGCGCTCGATGAAGCGGGAGTCACGACTCCGCTCTACGTCGCGAGCCCGCGCTGGGACTCGCTCGAGCTGCCCGTGAAGCCCTCGGCGCGCTGGCGTGAGGTGCCCTCGACGCGAATCGACGAGGCGGCGGCGCAGGCGGGCGACGGCGTGCTCGCGCTCGGCGGCGGCAGCGCGATCGATCTCGGCAAGGCGATCTCCGCGAAGGCGGAGCTCCCGCTCGTCTCGGTGCCGACGACGTACTCGGGGGCGGAGTGGACGACGGGCTACGGCATCCGCGACCCGGAGCGGAAGATGCGCGGCCACGGTGCGGGCGCGCGGCCGACGGCGATTGTCTACGACGCCGGGCTCACGGTCGATCTGCCCCGCGAGACCACGGTCGGAACTGCTCTGAACGCGCTCGCGCACTGCGCGGAAGCGCTCTACGTGCTCGGGCACAACGAGGAGGCAGACGAGCACGCCCTCGAGGGTGCGCGCCTCATCTCGCACTGGCTGCCGGAGGTGGTCGAGCGGCCGCACAACCGTGACGCGCGCACGGAGCTGCTGCGCGGCGCCTGTCACGGCGGCGCCGCGCTCGGCGGCTCGATGCTCGCACTCGGCCACGCGATGGCGCAGGCGGTCGGCGGTCGCTACGGCCTTCCGCACGGGACGCTGAACGCGATCTGCCTGCCGGCCGCGCTCCGGTACAACCGCCGTCACGCGCCGGACGCGATCCGCCGCTTCGGCGAGGCGGTCGGCGGCGACCCGGTGGCGCGCGTCGAGGAGCTTGCGGCGCTCGGCGGGGTGACGCGGCTCCGTGACCTCGGCGTCCCGGAGGAGGACCTGCGCGAGCTCGCGGAGGCGACCGCCCTCCGCGGCGGCAACCAGGCGAACCCGTATCCGGCCACCCCGGCGGAGATCGAGGAGCTGCTGCGTTCGGTCTGGTAGCCGGCGCGCACCACGACGTGGCCCGCGCGCGCGAGCCACGAGGTGGTGCCCCCGCTTACGGGAACAGCTTCGTCAGGCCCGAGTTGCCCCCACCCACGTAGGGCAGGACGAGAGACAGGACTCCGAGGACGACGAAGACACCGATCAGTCCGACGAGCAGGCGCCTCTTCGTGACGTGCGCCGCCATCCTCACCTCCTAGCCGCTCCCCACTTCCGCGGTGCTTCCCCAGGCGTTGCGGGAGATGTCGACGTGATGGCTCGGATGCAGCGTGACCCACGGGATCACGGTCGGGCAGTTCCAGCCCGCGCTCGATCGCATGACGAACCACGAGTAGCCGATGCCGCCGCCGATCAGCTGGCTGCTCGTCCAGCCCGTGCCGCAGAGCGTGCCGCTCGCAGTCACGCTGGACGACGTGTACGTGATGTGGTCGCCGTACACCGCACACCAGTACGTCGTGTCGGTGATCCGCTGCTGGTAGGGCCACGTGCCCCACTCGTGCCACGCCGCGTTCGCCGAGCAGCCGACGGACGCGGGGCGTACGGCAGACGACGCCGCGCCCGGCAGCGCGAGCCCGACCGCCTGCGCGAGCGACAGGCCGGGTGCGATCGAGACGGTCGCCCCGGCGACCGACGCGGCCGCGAGCGCCTCCTGCGGGCTGATCGCCCGTGTCGTCGAGCCGCTCTGCACCGCCGCCGGGGCGGTGATCAGGGCCTGAGCCTGGGCCTGGGGGAGCGGCTGCGGCCGGCCCGCGGCGGCCGCCGAGGTGACCGCGGCCGCCGAGACGGCCGCGAGCAGGATCACGACGACGGCCGCCGCGTTTCTCCGGTTGACCATGTGGCGTCCTCCTTTCGTTTGCACGCTTTCCGGCACCGTAGCGTTGTCAGTTCTGACAAACAAGATGGCAAGTTTGGGCATGGTCGAACATGACACGCATAAGCACATCTTTTGATTGGCATTAGCCGAGTCGGCTAGACTGACGCCTGCTGTGGCGACGAACGGCGCTTTCGACGTACTCGTGATCGGCAGCGGGGCCTCGGGTCTCGCCGCGGCCGTGTCCGCCGAGCGGGCAGGCGTCCGCGTCGCGCTCGCGACGAAGGGCTCGATCCAGTCCTGCAACTCCGCGAAGGCGCAGGGAGGCATCCAGGCGGCATTCGGCGAGGACGACTCGCCCGAGCAGCACGCGGAAGACGTCTGGAAGAGCTCGCACGAGACCGCCGACCGGGCGCTCGTCGAGGTGCTCACCTCCGAGGCGCCGTCTGCGATCCACTGGCTCGAGGAGCTCGGCGTCGAGTTCACGCGCGAGAACGGGGGCTACCGGCTCGCACGCTGCGGCGGCGCGACGCGTAAGCGGCTGCTCCAGGTCGGCGACCGCACCGGCCATGCGATCACCGCGGGTCTGCGCGACGCCGTCGAGGCGGGCAGCGTCACGATCTTCCCGAAGAGCCCGCTTGCGGAGCTCGAGCCCGGCGAGCACGGCTGGCGCGCCCGCTGCGGCGAGCATGCGCTCGACGCCTCGACGGTGATCCTCGCCGCCGGGGGCCGCTGCTACGCCGAGGCCGAGCAACGCGGTGAGCTCTCGACGAACCATCCGGGCGCGACAGGCGAGGTGACGCGCATCGCCGTCGACGCGGGTGCGGAGGCGCGCGACCTCGACGCGCTCCAGTACCACCCGAACGGCGGCGCGTGGCCGGAGACGATGCAGGGTTACTCGATCCCCGAGACGACGCGCGCCTACGGCGCCGTCCTGCTCAACGCCGACGGCGAGGAGTTCACCGACTCGCTCGCGCCGCGGGACGTCGTGAGCGAGGCGATCTTCGCCGAGGTCGCCAAGGGCAAGGGCGTCTCAACTCCCGACGGCCGGCCCGCCGTCTGGCTCGACACCACCCGGATCGCCCCGCACGACGCCGAGCTGTCGCTCCCGTACATGCTGCGCCGCTACCGCGCCGGCGGTATCGACCCGCTCACGGAGAGGCTCTTCACGTACCCCGTCCTCCACTACCAGAACGGCGGTCTCGTGATCGACACGAACGCGGAGACGACGCTCGAAGGGCTGTACGCGTGCGGCGAGATCGCGGGCGGCACGCACGGGCGCAACCGCATGATGGGAAACTCGCTGCTCGAGTGCGTCGTCTACGGCCGCCGGGCCGGCCGCGGCGCCGCCGAGAAGGCCCGCGCATGAGCGAGATCCGCTTCGACGGCCGCGCCGTGCTCGTGACGGGGGCGGGACGCGGGCTGGGCGCGGCATACGCGCGTGCGTTCGCCGCACGAGGTGCCGACGTCGTCGTCCACGACGCCGGCGTCGACCTGGACGGCGGCGGCGGCGATCCGGCGGTTGCCGACGCGGTCGTCGCGGAGCTCGGCGGGTCGGCTGTCGCGAGCTACGAGGACATTCGCGACGAGGCCGGGTGCAGACGGCTCGTCTCGCATGCCCTCGACGCCTTCGGCCGGCTCGACGTCCTCGTGCACAACGCCGGCCTGCTCGTGTTCGAGGGCCTCGAGGTCGCGCAGCGGAGCTGGGAGGCGGTGCGCGCGGTCAGCCTCGACGCGCCGTTCCACTTGACGCGCGCCGCATGGCCGACGCTGCGGGACCAGGGCTACGGCCGTCTCGTCTTCACGACGTCGAGCCGGGCGATGCGGCCGGGTGACGACGTCGCGGGCATGTCGGCGTACAGCGCCGGCAAGATGGGGGCCTTCGGGCTCATGCTCGCGGTCGCAGCCGAGGGGGCGGCGCACGGGATCCTCGCCAACGCGATCTCACCCGTCGCCGCGACGCGCATGTCGACGAGGGATGCCAAGCCGGGCGAGCTCGACGCCGAGCTCGTCGTGCCGGCCGTGCTCTACCTCGCCTCCGAGGGCTGCGCGGTTTCCGGCGCGGTGCTCCGGGCGGCCGGCGGGAGCTTCGGCACCGTAGCCTGGCAGGCGGGAGACGAGATCGAATGCGCCAGCGCCGAGGAGCTGGCAGAGCGCTGGCCCGAGATCGAAGGAGTCGTACACACCGGATGAGCATCGACACCACCACCGAGCTCCAGCACGCCGTCGAGGATGCCGCTGCGCACCTCTACGTCTGGGCATTGAAGGACATCCCGCAGGACCTCCGCGACGCGCTCGCGGCTGCCGCCGGCCGTGAGACGTCCGTTCCCGGGCAGCGGGTCCTCAACACGATCCTCCGCAACATCGAGGTCGCAGACGGTGAGAACAACCTCGTGTGCCAGGACACCGGGATCGCGGTCTACACGTGCCGCGTCGGCGAGCGCTTTCCGCTCCACCCGGCACGGATCTACGAGGCGCTCCGCGACGGCACGGCGCGCGCGACGGTCGAGCACCCCCTGCGCTCGAACGCGGTGCACACGATCACGCGCGAGAACACCGGTCCGAACATCGGCCACCGGCTGCCGATCGTGCACTGGGAGTTCGTCGCCGACTGGGACGGGCTCGACGTGAAATGCGTCCCGAAGGGCTCCGGCAGCGAGAACATGAGCTTCCTCAAGATGTGCGTCCCCGCCGACGGTGTGAAGGGGATCAAGCAGTTCGTGCTCGAGTCGATCGTCGGTGCCGGCGGCAAGCCGTGCCCGCCCGGAATCGTCGGGATCGGGATCGGCGGCTCCGCCGACTACGCGATGTACCTCGCGAAAGAGGCGATCGCGCGTCCGATCGGGACGCGCAACGCCGACCCGGTCGTCGCGCAGCTCGAGGAGGAGCTGTACGGGCTCCTGAACGAGACGGGGATCGGCCCGATGGGGCTCGGCGGCGACGTCACCGTCCTCAACTGCCACATCGAGCACGCGGACACGCACATGACCTTGAACCCCGTCGCCGTCAACTACCAGTGCTGGGCCGCCCGGCGGGCGAGCGCGCACATCGCCGCCGACGGCACGACCGAGTTCGACAGAGAGGCATGACCGTGGCCACGCACGAAGTCACCTTCCCGATCACCGACCCGCAAACGATCCTCGAGCTCCGCGCCGGCGACGAGGTGACGGTCCAGGGCCACATCATCGGCATCCGCGACCGCACGCAGATCCGGATCTTCGACCAGGGGATCGAGCCGCCGATGGACCTGCGCGGCGCCTTCCTGCTCCACACCGCCCCCGGCGTGCGCAAGCTCGGAGAGGGCAGGTACGAGAAGGTCTGCATCGGCACGACCACATCCGCGCGGATGGTGCGCTTCACCGAGCCGCTCGGGGCGCAGTACGGCGTGCGCGCGATCTGCGGCAAGGGCGGCTTCCCCGACGAGGCGATCGAGCCGATGCGCAGGCTCGGCATGGTCTACTTCGCGATCGTCGGCGGCGCCGCGGCATTGGAGACGACGCAGATCGAGGAGATCGAGGAGGTCGCCTGGGAGGAGCTGATGCCCGAGTGCCTCTGGAAGTTCCGCGTCAAGGACTTCGGTCCGCTCACCGTCGGCATCGACGCGCACGGCAACTCGCTCTACCACGACGTGCAGGCCCAAGCCCACGAGAAGCTGAAGGAGCTCTATGCCCGTCTCTGAGCTCGACCTCGGAATCAAGCGCAACGGCGGTCTCACCCACGTCCTCGACAAGGGCCTCGGCCCGCGGGGCTGGGAGGACGTCCTCGACACCGCCGGCGACTTCATCGACATCGTCAAGCTCGGCTGGGGGACCGCATACGTGACGCGCAACCTCGAGCGCAAGCTCGAGGTGCTGCGCGAGAAGCCCGTCGTGATCGGCGGCACCTTCTTCGAGGCCGTCTACGTCCGGGGCCGCTTCGACGAGTACAAGCGCTGGCTCACCGATCTCGGCCTCACGCACGTCGAGATCTCCGACGGCACGATCGACATCCCACGCGAGCGCAAGCTCGAGCTGATCGAGGACTTCGCGCGGGACTTCACCGTCCTCTCCGAGGTCGGCTCGAAGGACGCGGAGGCCATCTTCGCCCCGTATCAGTGGGTCGAGTGGATCAAGGGCGAGCTCGAGGCGGGAGCCTGGAAGGTGATCACGGAGGGCCGCGAGGGCGGCACCGCCGGCATCTACCGACCGACGGGCGAGATGCGGACCGGGCTCGTCGACGAGATCGCGCACGAGATCGACGTCTCGAGCCTGATCTTCGAGGCGCCGACGAAGTCCTCGCAAGCCTGGTTCGTGAAGCACTACGGGCCGGGCGTGAACCTCGGCAACATCCCGCCCGACGAGGTGATCCCGCTCGAGACGCTGCGCCTCGGCCTCCGCGGCGACACGCTGAAGGAGGTGCTTCTTGGCGGCGAGCCTGCAACTACCGGCTGACGTCGAGGGCATGACGGCCGAGGACGTCCTCGAGCTCGTGCTCGCGGAGTTCCCCGGCCGCGTCTCGCTCGCCTGCTCCTTCCAGAAGGAGGAGTCGGTGCTGCTCGACATGCTCTTCGCGCTCGAGCCGAAGGCGCGCGTCTTCGCACTCGACACACACGTGCTCTTTCCGGAGACGTACGAGCTCTGGCGCGCGGTCGAGAAGCGCTACCGGACGACGATCGAGGTGTACGAGGGACCGTCGCTCGGGCGCCAGGCGGCGGTGCACGGCGATGCGCTCTGGGAGCGCAAACCCGACCTCTGCTGCTCGATCCGCAAGGTCGAGCCGCTGAACCGCGCACTCGCCGGCCTCGACTGCTGGATCACCGGCCTGCGCCGCGACCAGTCGCCGGCGCGGGCGAACGCGCCGAAGCTCGGCTGGGACGAGGCGCACGAGCTCTGGAAGGCAAACCCGCTCGCCGACTGGGACGACGAGCGGTGCTGGGCCTACGTCCGTGAGCGCGATCTGCCGGTGAACCCGCTGCACGAGCGCGGCTACGCGTCGATCGGGTGCACCCATTGCACTGCACCCGGCGCCGGGCGCGAAGGACGCTGGGTCGGGTTGGACAAGGTGGAGTGTGGCCTGCACACCGCGAGGAGCGCGTGACCGGCTTCGTCATCTGGTTCACCGGCCTGTCGGCCTCCGGCAAGACGACGATCGCGAACATCGTCGAGCCGGAGCTCGAGCGGCGCGGCCACGTCGTCGACCACCTCGACGGCGACATCGTCCGCACCCATCTCTCGAAGGGGCTCGGCTACTCGAAGGAGGACCGCGACGCGAACATCGCGCGCATCGGCTGGGTCGCGTCGCGGCTGGCGCGTGCCGGAGCGGCGGTGGTCGTCTCGGCGATCTCGCCCTACGAGGAGGCGCGCCGCCACGCCCGCTCGCTCGTCGAGCAGCACGCGCCGTTCGTCGAGATCCACGTCGCCACTCCGCTCGAGGAGTGCGCCCGCCGCGACCCGAAGGGCCTGTACCGGCAGGCGTTCGCCGGCGAGCTCGACGACTTCACCGGAGTCTCCGCTCCATACGAGGAGCCGCGAGAGCCGGAGCTGCGCCTCGATACGACCGGTGCGACGCCGACGGAGTCGGCCGCCCTCGTCCTCGACCGGCTCGCCGAGCTGAACCTGCTCTCGCCGGAGGCGGTTGCATGAGCGCGCGCGCCCTGCCGCTGCTGACGCACCTCGACGAGCTCGAGGCCGAGGCGATCCACATCTTCCGCGAGGTCGCAGCCGAGCTCGAGCGGCCGGTGCTCCTCTTCTCCGGCGGCAAGGACTCGATCGTGCTGCTCCGGCTGGCCGAGAAGGCGTTCCGGCCGGGCAAGTTCCCGTTCCCGGTGATGCACGTCGACACCGGCCACAACTTCCCCGAGGTGCTCGAGTTCCGCGACCGCCGTGTCGCCGAGCTCGACGAGCGGCTGATCGTCGCCTCGGTGCAGGAGTCGATCGACAAGGGTCGCGTCGTCGAGGAGACGGGGCCGCGCGCGTCGCGCAACCGCCTGCAGACGACGACGCTGCTCGACGCGATCGAGGAGCACTCCTTCGACGCGGCGATCGGCGGCGCGCGCCGGGACGAGGAGCGCAGCCGTGCGAAGGAGCGGATCTTCTCCTTCCGCGACGACTTCGGCCAGTGGAACCCGCGCGTGCAGCGGCCGGAGCTCTGGAGCATCTACAACGCGCGCGTGCGCAAGGGAGAGCACGTGCGCGTGTTCCCGATCTCGAACTGGACGGAGCTCGACGTGTGGCAGTACGTCGCCCGCGAGCAGCTCGAGCTTCCTCCGATCTACTTCGCGCACGAGCGTGAGGTGTTCCGGCGCGACGGGATGCTGTACGCGGTCTCGTCCTTCGTCGAGCGAATGAAGGGGGAAGATCCGTTCAGCGCCTCGGTGCGCTTCCGCACCGTCGGCGACATGTCGTGTACCGGCGGCGTGCTCTCCGACGCGCGCACGATCGCCGAGGTCGTGACGGAGATCGCCGCGACGAACGTCACCGAGCGCGGCGAGACGCGGGCAGACGACCGGTTCAGCGAGGCCGCGATGGAGGACAGGAAGCGCGTTGGCTATTTCTGAGCAGGCCGAGCTCCTTCGCCTGGTCACGTGCGGCTCCGTCGACGACGGCAAGTCGACGCTGATCGGGCGGCTGCTCTACGACACGAAGCAGATCTTCGTCGACCAGATGGAGCACATCGAGGACGTGTCGCGCCGTCGCGGGAACGCGTACGTCGACCTCGCGCTGCTCACCGACGGCCTGCGTGCGGAACGTGAGCAGGGGATCACGATCGACGTCGCCTACCGCTCCTTCGTGACGCCGCGGCGCCGCTTCCAGCTCGCCGATGCTCCGGGCCACGTCCAGTACACGCGGAACATGGTGACCGGCGCGTCCACGGCCGACCTCGCGATCATCCTCGTCGACGCACGGAACGGCGTCGTCGAGCAGACGCGCCGGCACGCGTACATCGTCTCGATCCTCGGCATCCCCCACGTGGCCGTCGCGGTGAACAAGCTCGACCTCGTCGACTGGTCGGAGGAGCGTTTCGACGAGATCGTGCGGGACCTCGCGACGCTCGGGCTGCCCGACATGGTGGTGATCCCGATGTCGGCGCTGCACGGCGACAACGTCGCCGACAGCTCGGAACGGATGCCGTGGTACGACGGCCCGACCCTGCTCGAGCACCTCGAGTCGGTGGAGATCTACTACGACCGCGACCTCGAGCACCGGCGTTTCCCCGTGCAGTGGGTGATCCGGCCGATGGCGGAGGAGTTCCACGACTATCGCGGCTACGCCGGGCGCGTCGCGGGCGGCGTCTGGCGCGCCGGCGACGAGGTGGTCGTGCTCCCGTCCGGGCTGCGCTCGCGCGTCGAGGCCGTGGAGACGGCGGTCGGCCCGCTGGGCGCGGCCGTACCGCCGATGTCGGTGACGATCCGGCTCGCGGACGACGTCGACGTCTCGCGCGGCGACATGCTCGCCGACCCCGAGCGGCCGCCGGTCGTCGCGCGCGAGCTCGAGGCCCGGGTGTGTTGGATGAGCGAGCGGCCGCTCGAGCCCCGCGCGAGGATCGCCGTCAAGCACACGACCCGCTCCGTCCGGGCGGTCGTCGAGGAGCTCGTCTCCCAGATCGACGTGCATTCGCTCGCCGACGTGCCGGGGCCGGAGCGGCTCGCGCTGAACGAGATCGGCGTCGTCCGCCTGCGGCTGGCCGAGCCGCTCTGCGTCGACCCGTACCTGGAGAGCCGCGAGACGGGCGCGTTCATCCTCCTCGACGAGGCGACGAACGAGACCGTCGGCGCCGGCATGGTCCTCTCCGCCTCGTGATCTCTTGACCTGGCAGTTCACGCTGACGGGCCTGCTGCTCGGCTCTCTCGTCGGCCTGACCGGGATGGGCGGCGGTTCGCTCATGACGCCGATCCTCGTGATCGTGTTCGGCTTCAAGCCGACCTATGCGGTCGGCACCGACATCTTCCATGGTGCGATCTTCAAGTCGTTCGGGGCGA
>Ga0335081_10017748_pt1 | contig 11520 bp, 13 predicted proteins | sample Lox_Sample_35_FD_206713 | JGI IMG/M metagenome (GOLD analysis project Ga0335081, IMG submission 206713) | Soil microbial communities from Loxahatchee National Wildlife Refuge, Florida, United States - Lox_Sample_3.5 | ecosystem: Environmental > Terrestrial > Soil > Wetlands | place: USA... | reverse complement strand
TCTTCAATGCCGTTGGCGGAGCGGTTGTTGTAACGGAAATCGTATTCGGCCAAATATCTGTGCAGATGTTTCTCGCTGCAATGCTGGTACACGCCGCGCATACCGCGCTTGAAAATCGAGAAGTAGCCTTCCGCCGAATTGGTGTGAATGTCACCGCGAACGTATTCGCCCGCGCTGTGCTTCACGGTCTCATGTGAGGCAAAGTCCTTGCCCATGCCGAAATACAGCTTGCTTTCATCGGTATGCAGCCGAGATTCGCGGGCGATATTTTCTCTGACGATTTTCTGTACCGTATCCTGATCGGCAACCGGGACATGGAAAGTCCGAACGCTGCCGCCGCGCTCAACCAACGCGACGATTGGCCGGGTGTTGCGGAATTTACGCTTGTATGCACGGCCGCGACGCTGCGGGCTAACGTGCGCTTCACTCGGTTTGCCGTAATAGGTTTCGTCAGCCTCGACAATCTCGCCCTCGCCGCCAAGCGGTCCTAAGCCGCCAGCACGCATGGCTTCCCGAATGCGATGGCACATGAACCATGCCGACTTGTAATCGAGGTGTAGGGCGCGATGGAGCTGGTGTGCGCTAACGCCTTTCTTGGAGGCGTTGAGCATGTAGAACGCCATCAGCCACTTATTGAGCGGGATATGGCTGCGCTCCATCACGGTGCCGGTAGTGACCGTGAAATCCTTCCGGCATTCCTTTTCAGCGCAGCGGTACCAGCCGGGCTTTTTCGTCTTGTAGGCATGGTTGATGGTCCCGCAATGCGAGCAAACCGGCCCTTCCGGCCAGCGGATGTTTTCAAGCCAATCCCGGGCGACTTCGTGATTCTGGAAATGGGGGGCGACAAAGGCGTTCGACATGGCTCAAATCCCTTAAAACTGAGCCAAATCTAGCATTTGGGGCTTGTGGAGTCAAGTCTATAATTGGGATCGGAAGCCCAGCCCGGTTGCCGGGCTGCCACGCTGGCAGGCGCATACGGCGCAGGTAGTGCATGTCCTATTCTATTTCGTCGTCTTAGGGATGATCGCGAGCGGCATAGGAATGATGGTGCTGAGCGGCGCGGCGCCAATCATCTTTGACGGGAAACGCGCGCTGCTGCCGGATTTCTGGAAATATCCGCCGCGGATACCCCACGCGATCGGAGCGCGGCTTCTTCTCGCCTTGCTCGCGCTCCACGTTACTGCGGCTCTTCATCATCATTTCGTTCGCCGCGACGGTCTGCTTTGGCGCATGTGGTTCAGCGCGTGATAAGCCGGCAGTTTTCGATGTGATACCGCCGCCGCCTCGTCGAGCGGCACGCCCATCACTCGCATTTTCGATGACCAGCAGCTCGATCTCCGCAGGGCGGTCCTTGTCGATAATATCTTTGACGCCGCCGATGATGCGATAGGCGCCGCCGTCGATGGCGCGGCAACGCCCGGCACACTTGCGGTTTTGTTCACGACCTCTCCTCTCGGTCTGCTCTTGGTAGGTCCAGCATCCTTCTGTACCGCTTGGCGGCGATCCTGTATCAAGCCACAAACGGGCATGATTGCAAACAAATAGGGCGGGAGCAGATGAAGGCGGGCGGCACGCGAGCGTTAAGCGGCAAAAGCCGGAGCCAGAGCCAAAGTCAGATCCAGGTGATTGCGCGGGCAGCGGCGATCCTGCGTGCGCTCGAGCAAGAGGCGGCAGGCTTGAGCCTCGGCCAGATCGCACAGCGTGTCGGGCTTGCGCGCTCGACGGTGCAGCGCATTGTTGCCGCGCTCGAAGCCGAGAAATTCCTGATCGCGGCCTCACCGAACGGACGGGTGCGGCTGGGACCGACGATCCTGCGGCTCGCCGCTTCGGCGCGCACCGACTTCGTCGCTGTCGCACGGCCGTTTCTCGTCCAACTCGCAAACGAGCTCAAAGAAACCGTCGACCTTGCGGCCATCAAGAAAGATCACCTGGTGTTCATCGACCAAGTGCCAGGTTCGCAGAGGTTACGCGCCGTTTCCGCCGTCGGCGAAACCTTTCCACTGCATTGCACTGCCAACGGCAAGGCCTATCTCGCCGAACTCGACGACGACGCGATCGCGCGGCTGATCGGCACCAGCTACGAACGGCGGACGCGCTGCACGCTCACGCGGCTCGACGAGCTTTTGCGTGACCTCAAATCCGTCCGCAAAACCGGGATCGCCATCGACCGCGAGGAACATACGCGCGGCATATGCGCTGCGGGTGTTGTGACGCGCGATCCGCTGGGCAATGCCGTCGCTATTTCCGTACCCGTGCCCGCGCAGCGGTTTTATGAGCATCAGCGGCACATCGCCGCGCGGCTGCGCGCGACCAAGGACGCGCTTGAGCGCTATCTGGTGGCGGTCGCAGCCTGACCGAGCCGCTGCCGGCAAGTACCCCCGTTTGGCGGCTTGTCCCGTTGGCCGGAAGCCGATACAGATGTACCATATCCTGGTACAAAGGCCGGAACACTCCGTGTAGCGGGTGAGGCCTGAGGAGACGTGGAGGGTTTGCGTGGCGAAGAAGATTCGCGGCGTCTCGTTCGAAGAGAACGAGAACAATACGATGGGGCTTTCCTTTTACAATTTGTCTCATCGCTTCGGCTATCAGTCGCCGAACTGGCCTTATTTCGAAGACGTCAAGATCGAACGTATCCATTACATGGCGAAGTCGGGTGTGCTGTCGCAACGCATCACGACTTCGATGCACAACACCACGCATATCGACGCGCCGGCGCACGTCGTGCAGGGAACGCCGTTTATCGACGAAGTGCCGCTGCCGCATTTTTTCGGCTCGGGCATCGTCGTTTCAGTGCCGAAAAAGAAATGGGAGCAAATCACCTACGATGATCTGGAAAAGGCGGCCGGCAAGGTCGTGCGGCCGCGCGATGTGGTGATTATCAACACCGGATGGCACAAGAAGTACGAAGACAGCGAAGATTATTTCTGCTACGCGCCGGGCTTTGTGCCTTCGGCGGGCGAGTGGTTCGTCGAGAAACAAGTCAAGGTCGTCGGTCACGATACTCAGGCAAACGACCATCCGCTCGCGACCGCTATCGGCCCGCAGCGCAATGGACCGCTGCATCCGCATCTCGCCGCCGAGTACAAAAAATGGTCCGGTGGCCGCGATTGGAAAGATGATTTTCCGGACTGGGAGCCGGTCCACCGCATTCTGTTCAAGAACGGCATTTTGGGCATCGAGAATGTCGGCGGCGACATCGACAAGGTGACCGGCCGACGCTGTACCTTCGCATTCTTTCCGTGGAACTGGGAGCGCGGCGACGGCTGCATCATCCGGCTCGTCGCCATCGTTGATCCAAAGGGCGGCTACCGGATCGAGAAGGGGGAGAAGTTCTGATGGAAGTCAGGCGTTTCCCCGACGCGAAGACCTACGAGGCGCCGCATCACCGCGACTTCACCGGCTTGCGCCTTTTCGGTGCCGAGGCCGGCGGCCCCAAGGGTTTGATCGTAGGCATTTCACATTTCCTGCCGGGAGGCGGCGCCGGCCCCGACGCCTCGCCTCCGGAGAAGGTTTATTTCGTGCTCGAAGGCGAACTGACCGTGATCACCGGCGGCAAGGAAACCGTGCTGAAAAAGCACGATTCATGCTTCATCGGCCCCAACGAGGACCGTGAGATTATCAACCGCACCAACAGCGTGTGTTCGATCCTGGTCGCGATCGCGCCGGCGCCGAAATAAACTCGCCCGCGTCAAGGCCGGGTCTATTAAAGAAACAGGATGCAAAAACGGAAAGTGATGGCCGAAGATTTCCTAAAAAATCCGCTTTCACTGTTCGATATAAGCGGCAAAACCGCAATCGTAACGGGTGCATCCGGTGCTTTCGGCGCGCTCGCGGCCAAAGTGCTGTGCGGGGCCGGCGCCAAAGCCGTCCTTGCCGCCGGCAATTCTGCCGAGTTGCAGAAGGTTGCCGAAGCCTGTCGGCAATTGGGCGGCGAGGTGGAAGCGATCGCCATGCGCGCCAATTCCGAGGCGAAGTGCGAGGCGATCGTCAAAGCGGCCATCGACCGGTTCGGCCGGGTCGATATTCTTGTGGTCGCATCAGGCCTCAATAAAGTTTCCAAGATCATCGATCAACCGGCCGCCGATTTTCTGGAAATTATTGAGGCCAACGTCACGCAATCCTGGCTGATGGCACGCGCCGCCGGCCGGCAAATGATCAAACAAGGCGACGGCGGCAAAGTTATTTTGATGTCTTCCGCGCGCGGCTTGCTCTGACATCCCGCGGGCTACTCGGCGTATTGCGCCTCGAAGTCGGCGGTAGACGGCATTACCAAAGCGCTCGGCTGCGAGTGGGGCGAAACCGGCATAACAATTAATGCGCTCGGACCGACGGTTTTTCGCTCGCCGTTGACGCAGTGGATGTTCGAGGACGACGAGCGTGCGAAAACGGTGCGTAAGGGCTTTCTCACGCGCGTCCCCAAGGGCCGGCTCGGCGAACCATCCGACCTGGCGGGCCCCCTCCTCTTCCTCGCCTCGAAGGCGTCCGATTTCTATACCGGCCATATCCTCTACGCCGATGGCGGCTACACGGCGGGCTGAAGATGGTCAAAGCGCGCATTGCCGTCATCGGCGCCGGCCTCATGGGCCACGGCATAGCCCAAGTGTTTGCAGTGGCGGGTCACCACGTTACGATTACGGATGCGGCCACAGCTAATCTGACTACGGTCAAAGACCGGATTGCCGCCAATCTGCGCGAGCTTGGCGAAGACGAAGGTGCCGTTGCGCGCGTACGGCCGTGCAACGATCTCACTGAGGCCGTACGCAGCGCTGATTACGTCGTCGAGGCGATCTCCGAAGACTTGGCGCTGAAGCAGAAACTCTTCGCCGACATCGAGCCGCATGTACGCCGCGATACCATCCTCGCCAGCAACACGTCCGTCATCCCCATCACCTCGATCATGCAAGGGCTCGCCGTGCGCGAGCGTGCGCTCGGCACGCATTGGTGGAACCCGCCGTTCCTCCTGCCGCTCGTCGAAGTCATCGAGACGCAATGGACTTCGCCAGACGCGGTTGCGTGGACCATGAAGCTGCACGAAGCGGCGAACAAAAAGCCGGCGCATGTGAAAAAGGACGTGCCGGGCTTCATCGGCAACAGACTCCAGCATGCGCTCTGGCGAGAGGCGATTTCGCTCGTCGAGCACGGCATTTGCGATGCCGAGACGGTCGACGACGTGATCAAGTCTTCGTTCGGCCGCCGCCTGTCCGTTCTCGGGCCGCTGGAAAACGCCGATCTGGTCGGAACCGATCTCACACTTGCCATCCACAACACCGTGTTACCGGCGATCGACAGCCGGCCACAGCCGTCGCCTTATCTGCAAAGGCTCGTCGCTGACGGAAAGCTGGGCTTCAAATCGGGGGAGGGCTTTTGCAAATGGAGCGCCAGCGAACAGGCCGCATTGCGGGTTAAGGTCATACAACACCTTAAGTCGCAGCTTGGAACACTAGAGCGCGCCGATCTATGAGAGGGCTAGCGCGAACCGAAAGGTTAATAACCCAGCGTCGTTGCCGCACGCGAAAAACGCTGGTCTCGCCGTTCTATTTGTGGGACTGCTGTGGGGTCCGTCCCACCGCTTAGTTGAATCGGCCCCAGGGAAAAGGGAGGAGTGCAGATGAAAATCAAGCCGGAAATGAAAGAAAAGCCGCGCGCCAAGGTTGACGTCCAGCGCCGGCGGGTGGTCAAGCTCATCGCCGCGAGCGGCGCCGCTGCCATCGCCTCGCCGTGGACGTTTCAATCATCGCGAGCGGCCGCGAAGACCATCAAGATCGGGCAAATCACCCCGGAGACCGGTCCGATCGCCGCGTTCGGCGAGCCGTCGAAATGGGTGGCGCAAGGCGTCGAGAAGGCGCTCGGCGACGGCATCATGGTCGCCGGCGAAAAACATAAGGTTCAGATCATCAATCGCGACAGCCAATCGAACCCGAACCGCGCCTCGGAAGTGGCTGCGCAGCTCATCAACAACGACAAGGTCGATATCATGATCGCCTCGTCGACCTCGGACACGACCAATCCGGTGGCCGATCAATGCGAGCTCAACGGCGTGCCCTGCATCACGTCGGACGATCCCTGGCAAGCCTATTTCTTCGGCCGCAAGGGCGACCCGAAGAAGGGGTTCGAGTGGACTTACCACTTCTTCTGGGGCTTCGACATGGTCGCCAACATGTTCGCCGAGATGTGGAAGTCGGTCCCGACCAACAAGATCGTCTGCACGCTGTTGACCAACGATCCCGACGGCGTCGCCGCCAGCGACCCGGTGCACGGCCTGCCGGCCACCATCAAGCAGCATGGTTTCGACGTGCACCATCTCGGCCTTTATCCGCCGCTGGCAGACGACTTCACCGCCCAGATCAGCGAAATGAAGAAGGTGGGAGCCGACATCGCGTGCGGCATTTTCAATCCGCCCCAATTCGCGATCTTCTGGACGCAATGCGCGCAGCAGGGCTATCGGCCCAAGATCGTGACGCCGCCCAAGGCGCTGCTGTTCCCGACCGCGGTCGAGGCGCTCGGCGACCGCGGCGAGGGTATGTCGACCGAAGTGTGGTGGTCGCATCACCACCCCTTCAAGTCGAGCCTGACCGGCCAAACGGCGCAGCAATATTGCGACGAATACGAAAAAGCGAGCGGCAAGGAATGGACGCAGCCGCTCGGCTTTAAGCACGCCAACCTGGAAGTCGCGATCGATGCGCTCAAGCGCGCCAAGAAGCTCGACGCCAAATCGATTCGCGACGCGATCGCGCAGACCGACTATCAATCGATCGTCGGCCCGATCACCTGGAAGGGCGGGCCGCTTAATCCGGTGCCGAATGTCTGCATCACACCGCTGGTCGGTGGTCAGTGGGTGAAAAGCAAGAAATGGAAGTACGATTTGGACATCGTCTTCAACAAGACCGCGCCGAACATTCCGCTCGACAGGCCGTTCTTTGAGATTAAGTATTCCTGAGTCTTTCAGCGGTTAGCAAAGTGTGGCCGCCGCGCACTAAGCGCGGCGGCTTTCTATAAAGCTCTCGCATGACCACTCTTCTCGAACTCAACGGGATATCCAAACACTACGGCGCGCTCAAAGCCGTTGACACCGTGAGCTTGACCGTCGCGGACGGCGAGGCTCTGGCGGTGATCGGGCCCAATGGAGCCGGTAAGACCACCTTGTTCAACCTCATTACCGGCGACGTTGCCCCGAGCGCAGGTCGCGTGCTGTTCGCCGGTTCCGACATGACGGCTATGCCGCCGCATGCGCGTTCACGACTCGGCATCGGGCGCTCCCACCAAATTCCGCATCCGTTCGCGAATATGAGCGTTTTTGAAAATCTTTTGGTCGGCGCCATCTTCGGCGGCGGCGTGAGCGAGCGCGACAGCTATAAGCGCAGCAGCGACGTCCTGAAAATCACCGGGCTATACGACAAGGCCAACGTGCCCGCGCGCACCCTTACACTCCTGCAGCGCAAGAGGTTGGAGCTGGCGCGCGCCCTCGCCATGAGCCCGAAGCTTTTGCTGCTCGACGAAATCGCCGGCGGCCTTACCGACCACGAGTGCGGCGAATTGGTCAAGACCATCAAGCAAATTCACGCGCAGGGAACAACCATCGTCTGGATCGAGCACATCGTACACGCACTTCTGTCGGTGGCGAGCCGGCTCGTCGTAATGAATTTCGGCGAGCTCCTGGTTGCGGGCGATCCGCACGAGGTAATGGACGATGCCCGCGTGCGCGAAGTGTATATGGGCATTCCGGTCTCATGACGCTGTTGCAGACCCATAATTTGTCCGCTTTCTACGGCGACTTCCAGGCATTGTTCGACATCAACGTCACCGTCGAGGAAGGGGAAACCGTCGCAGTCATCGGCGCCAACGGCGCCGGCAAGACGACTCTGCTGCGAACGCTGGCAGGTTCGCTCGTAACCCCGCCGGAGACGGTCGTGTTCGACGGCGAACCCATCGGGCACAAGACGCCGCACGAGATTGTCAGGCTTGGAATCGCTTTGGTGCCTGAGGGGCGGAGGCTGTTTCCAAGTTTGTCAGTGGAAGAGAACCTGCTTCTCGGCACCCACAGCGAACGCCGTGGACCGTGGAATCTCAATCGCGTTTACCAGCTGTTTCCGCGGTTATCCGAACTCCGCCGCCTCCCGGCGCCGTCGCTATCAGGCGGGCAGCAGCAAATGGCGGCCGTGGGCCGCGCGTTGATGTCCAATCCGCGGTTGCTGCTTTTCGATGAGCTTTCTCTGGGCTTGGCGCCCGTCGTGATCCGCGACATCTACGCGACGCTGAGCGCCATCGCCGCCGAGGGCACGACGATTGTCTTGGTCGAGCAGGATATCAACCGGGCGCTCGACGCCTCGTCGCGATTTTATTGCCTGCAAGAAGGCCGTCTGGCGCTGACCGCGCCAACCAAAGATTTCAACCGCGCCGCGATTACCGCGGCTTATTTCGGAATGCAGGGCCGCGCCGGATGACTTGGGTCAACATCATCGTTCAAGGCGCCCTGCTCGGCGGCTTCTATGCGCTGTTCGCCATCGGGTTGTCGATGTCGTTCGGCATTATGCGGCTCGTCAACATCGCGCATGGCGACTTGATCGTTTTGTCGGCCTATGTCGCGCTCGTTGCCACTTGGTACACCGGCTTCGACCCGTTCTTGAGCCTCGTCATCGTTTTGCCGGTGATGTTTGGGCTCGGTTACCTGCTCCAGCGCGGATTGCTCAATCAGACGCTGAGCGGCGGCTTGCTGCCGCCGCTGCTCGTCACCTTCGGGATTTCCATCATCATCCAGAACACGCTACTCGAGGTGTTCGGCGCCCAAGACTATCGATTGCAAGAGGGGGCTATCGAGACCGCGAGCCTGCAAACCGGCGGCTTTTATGTCGGCGTTTATCCGCTGCTGGTGTTCGCGGTTGCGGTCGCCTGTATCGCGGCCCTGCAATTTCTGTTCTACCGTACCCGCCTCGGCCGGGCGTTTCGCGCCGTGTCGGATGATTCAGACACCGCCGAGCTCATGGGCATCGACAACCGCAAGCTCTACGCGTTGGCATTCGCCATCGCCATGATCTTCACGGCTCTTGCCGGCGTCTTCTTCGGCATCCGCACGATCTTCGCGCCGTCGTCGGGGCCGATCCGGCTCATTCTTGCGTTCGAGGCCGTCATTATCGGCGGCCTCGGCAGCATGTGGGGCACGCTCATCGGCGGCGTCGTGCTCGGCCTGGCGCAAGCAATTGGCGCCGCTCTCGATCCGACCTGGCAAACTCTCGCCGGGCATCTTGCCTTTCTCGCCATTCTGATTGTTCGCCCGAGCGGGCTCTTTCCGCGGACGAGGGACTGATGGAGACCGTTCGCGTCGACCGTGCGACCCGAGCCAGCCGCATCTTCGCGGTCTTCGCGGCTTTAGCTCTGGCGACGCTTATCGCCATGCCGTGGTGGGGCGACGCCGGCAACATGCGCCTGGTCGGCGAAATGGCCTATTACCTCGCGCTGGCGCAGCTCTGGAATTTACTCGCCGGTTACGCCGGCTTGGTCTCCGTCGGCCAGCAGGCTTATGTCGGACTTGGCGGCTACATCTTGTTCTATTTGACCGGCGTCTGGGACATGAACGTCTATTTGGCCTTGGCGATCGCCGGACCGTTTGCCGGACTAATAGCAATACCGGTGTCGTTCGCCGTGTTTCGGTTGCGTGGAGCATATTTCGCGGTTGGCACTTGGGTCGTCTCCGAAGTGTTCGCGCTATTTGCGAGTCTCATCGCGGTTCTTGGAGCCGGATCGGGTCTGTCGCTCACTCCGGCCATCTTGCGTGAGATCTCGCCCGATCGCGACACCCGCGACATCATCCTCTATCTCATGTCGCTCGCAATCTCGGTTTTTGTGTTCGCCGTTGTCTATTTGCTGCTGCGTTCGCGCCACGGGCTGGCGCTGACGGCCATTCGCGATTCCGAACGGGCGTCGGCAAGTCTCGGCGTCAACACCTTCCGCACCAAGTTCATCATCTACATAGCAACAGCGGCCTGCACCGGCCTGATCGGTTCGCTGATCTTCCTGCAAAAACTTCGCATTTCGCCGGAGGCAGGCTTCTCCATCAACGACTGGACCGTGGTTGTCATCTTCATGGTGGTGATCGGCGGCATCGGCACCCTCGAAGGGCCCTTCATTGGCATGGTTGTCTTCATCGTTTTACGCGAACTGTTGGCCGATTATGGAAAATACTACCTGATATTGCTCGGGGTGATCGCCATTGCGGTGATGCTCAAGGCGCCGTACGGGATTTGGGGTTGGATTATTCAGCGTTTCGACTTGCAATTATTTCCAGTCGGGCGGCGTTTAGCGCTGGGATTGACGGGAGGGCCTACGGATAGCGTGGCAAAAATCTAGGCACGCCGGACGCCAGCTCAATTTCACCCGGCGTTTGCCTCGGACGCGACGGGCGCGGTATTCCTAAATCATGGAACTTTTTTGCGGCGCGGAAGTTAACTGCCGGGTGATTGCTGCAACTCCCGGAAATCACACAAGTTTCCTGCGATGACCATTGCTTCGACAAATTTGTCGCCCAGGATGCCGCGCTGATCCCGTCGTGCCGTAGTCGCGTGCCACCCGGCGCCCGGCAGTTCGTCCGTATCAAGCAAACCAGCATTCCCGGGGTAAGCGATGCAAACAGACACGGCGTTGCGTTCACCGTTTAATGGCTCAGTCTTACCGGAGCCGCGTGATCTTCGATCTATTGCGCTTCTGCTCGATGTCGACGGCACGATCGTCGATATGGCGGTCACGCCGGGCAGCGTTACCGTTTCTGATTCGCTGCGCGCATCGCTTCGCGAATTGCACAAACGTTGTGACGGCGCGCTGGCGCTGGTGAGTGGCCGGCTAATTGGCGATATCGATCATTTGTTCGCGCCCTTGCGGCTACCCGCGATCGGTGGGCACGGCGCTGAAATGCGGCCCTCTGCCGAGTCTCCCATTCATGCGCGGACCGCAGACGCCATCGGCGACGGGCTTCGCAAGCTGGTGATGGCCGCGGCAGAAGAATCCGATCCGCGGGTGATCGTGGAAGATAAAAACTCTTCGCTCGCAGTGCACTACCGCCTCGCGCCGCACATGGCGCAACCGTTGACGACGAAAATTGCGGCAATCATCGCACGCCTCGGCGTGCGCGACCTGGAAATCTTGCACGGCAAGGAGGTCATTGAGATCAAATCGACCCATTTCAGCAAGGGGGTGGCGGTTCGTGAGTTGATGAAGCTGCCGCCGTTTCAGGACCGAAAGCCAGTGTTCCTCGGAGACGACACTACCGATGAGACGGTATTTGAGATACTTCCGCCACTCGGCGGGCTTGGTTATTCGGTCGAACGCAACATGCGCGGCGCCAACGGCATGTTCGGATCGCCCCATGACGTTCGCGATTGGCTCTCCTCCCTTTGCGGCAGCGCGGGAGCCTAAGCCGCAATGAATGATTTTGGTCTCGATCTTGCGGTGATCGGTAACGGGCGGACCGCGGCGCTACTCGAGCCATCGTCGCGCCTGGTGTGGTGGTGCTACCCGCGCTTTGACAGCGAT
>Ga0335081_10017747_pt1 | contig 11520 bp, 12 predicted proteins | sample Lox_Sample_35_FD_206713 | JGI IMG/M metagenome (GOLD analysis project Ga0335081, IMG submission 206713) | Soil microbial communities from Loxahatchee National Wildlife Refuge, Florida, United States - Lox_Sample_3.5 | ecosystem: Environmental > Terrestrial > Soil > Wetlands | place: USA... | reverse complement strand
CTTCTCGCGCTCCTTCTCGGCGAGCCTGTCAATCGCCCCCCAGGCACAGACGGCATACGCGTCCAGGTTCCCTCCTTTGACCAGGTCCCCGTACCAGGCGACCTTGTCGGATGGCTCGGTCTCAGATTTGCCCACCGAGAAGAAGTCCACCCGGAGGTCGCGCTTCTCGAAGAGCCCCTCCTCCTTGGCCGCGATGTCCAGGAAGGACCACGGGATGTAAGAGTTCTTGACTTTCATGGTGTCCATGCTTGGTTCACTGACGAATTTTCGTGATTTAGTCAAATATAGGGTTAGCGTTAGGATAATCCTAACTAGGCGGGCCTGGTCCTTAGCGGACGGCGACGCCTGGCCCTGGGCCGAGTGCCTGACCGGGAGCGCCAGACGCGGCCTTCATCCTCACCGGACGGGCGAAAGCTAAATAGCGCGCGGCTCCAAAGCGCACTCAAGGCGGGTTGAGCGGGCCTCCGTCCGTTCCGCCTTAAAAATCCCGCAGTTGGAGGAGAGAAGAGAACGCAAACCGCAGAGGAGCAGCTGCCCGTATCGGAGATTTTCTACAGCGTCCAGGGCGAGGGTGTCCACTCCGGGACGCCGAGCGTCTTTCTCCGCACCTACCGATGCAACCTCTCGTGCACCTGGTGCGACAGCAAGTACACCTGGCTCGACCAGGACAAGGCAAGGCTGGGCGTAGACTACACCCCGATGTCCGCGAGCGCGGTGATTGACAAGGTAGCCAGCTACGGCTGCAAGCACCTCGTCCTTACCGGCGGCGAGCCCCTTCTCCACCAGAGGGTGCTAGCCTCCATACTTGCCGGCCTGAAGAGCTCTGGTTTCTTCATCGAGGTCGAGACCAACGGGACGGTCGCGCCCAACGCCGAGCTTGAAGCGTCGGTGGACTGTTTCAACGTCTCTCCGAAGATCTCGAACAGCCTGGTCGATGAAGGGGTTAGGATTCGGGCGCAGGCCCTCAGGGCCTTCGTGCGCTCCCGAAAGGCATGGTTCAAGTTCGTGGTGTGCGACGTGAAGGACCTCGCGGAGATCGAGGGTATCGTCTCCGAGTTCGGCCTCCCGAGGGAGAGGGTGATATTGATGCCCGAAGGCGTCGACGCGACGACCCTCCTGGCGCGCGGCAGGTGGCTGATAGACGTCTGCAAGGAGAAGGGGTTCCGTTTCTCCCTTCGCCTTCACATCCTGCTTTGGGGCAATCGACGCGGATTGTAGGAGCTTACATGGTATTGGCGGATGTCTCGATGTGACCAATCCCTTCAAGCATTTGACCCGAGAGCAGTATCGAGCAAAGTTTCTTGTTATCAACAGAAGGCTGCGTAAAGATTGGACGATAACTTGCCCGAATTGTGGGAAGACTATGGTCAAAAGGAGCCATCAAATCAACCAAGGCAAAGGCGTCAGGCAGCATTTCTGTTCTCGACATTGCGCTGTGCAATATCAACACCGGACGGGTCTTCATGCGAAGAGTCTCCCAGCGCTCTGGGCGAGCAACCGGACATCGCTATCACGAAAAGACCTGGGCGAGAATCGCACAGAAGTCGAAGGAACTGGAAGCAGAAGGTTATCGTGTGATACCAATCACAAATGTAATACCAGACATCATCGCGATAAAGGACAACGAAGTCGTCGCGGTGGAAGTCGAATATGGTTACGCGCCGAACTTCGCCAAGTATCAAGAAGGCTTCGAGAAGCTCTTTGACGCAGTCATTTGGGAGCTCCATCGTGGAGGCAGAATAGAAACCAGAGTCTTTAGCAACAAGAGAGGGACCTAGGACAAGGATGCATCCGCATCGGCCGGTATAGCCCTGACCCCGGCTTCGACCTCACGATGGGCGGTTCGCGCACATCAAGACATACGCGTGAATCTTCTTCTCCATCAACAACAATCGGGACAAGCGATTATTTATCCGCCAACAGCAAGGGCGACCGTCTTTTCGTGATTCCCTCAGCGTTCACCTACGGACTCGCAACCGTTAAGGGCAAAGGCCAAATACGGAAACGTCAGAGCCCTGTCTTTGCTGGCGTGGTAGCTCAGTGGCATCAAAAGTGCCGAGAAGCATGGTAGAACTCTGACAAGGAGCTCGCCAAAAGCAGCAGGCTGTTAAATCGCGCAAAGCGCGCTCCAGACACCTGTTGGTCGACCGTTCGAATCGGTCCCACGCCGCTTCTACTCTTCAACCCCGGCTCAAAGACCGGTTAGGATGAACCCGAAGAACCCCGAGACGAGAAGGAGGAAGAGCATGAGGAGTATGACCGCCCGCCTCACTCTCTTCGACATGGAGACGCTCTCCGCTCTGTTGGCGGACAGGGCGCGCATATACCTTCGTGGTCGCCGTCTCACAGGTCCAGGATGGCGTAGACGACCATGATCGCCCCGGAGACCGCGGTTATTGCTAGGTCGAGCGGCCAGTGAGCGACGATCCTACCCTTCGGTGGGACGTAGACGAGGAGGTAGGCGAGGAGGAGCCCTCCGCCCGCAAGGCGGCGCAGCCGCCTCAGGGAGAGCGGCTCGCTCGCCGGACCGCCTTGCAGAGCCACCGCGGTGGAGAACCCGTCGTAGAGGAGGCTCAGCCCCAGGACCAGCGTCAGGGCAGCCGCTAGGATCACGACGACCAGGCTGGAGAAGAGGCTCGGGAGCCAGAAGCAGTAGGCGACCAGGTAGAATCCGGCGAATATCGACCAGAGCCAGGTCATCTTGAAGGCGAGGCTAGCCGCGCTCACGGTCATTGCCGCGCCAGACCGCGCCTTAAACTCCGCGCGGCGCGCGGCGGCGGCGCTCTAGAGAGTATAGTGGAGTCTGTTATATAGGAGGCCGGGGCCTCGGCCTTCATGGTCACCAAGACGATAGTGCACTTTGAGATCCCCGCGAACGACCCGGCCTCCCTGTCGAAGTTCTACTCCGAAGTCTTCGGCTGGAAGTTCAACAAGGAGCAGATGTCCGACATCGACTATTGGGTGATTTCGACGGGCCCGAGGGGGAAGAGCGTGGGCGGCGGGATGTACAAGAGGACGGGAGCGACAGACGTCCCCAGGAACTACATCGGCGTAGACAAGATCGACAAGCACATCGAGGCCTTCAAGAAGGCCGGCGGCAGGGAAGTCGTCGGCAAGATGGAGGTGCCCAAGATGGGCTGGTCATACATAGGAGCAGACCCCGAGGGGAACCTCATCGCCCTCTTCGAGGCCATGGCACCCCCGCGCCGAAGAGCGAAGCGCAAGAAGTAGGCAGGTTCGGCGGTCTGCCGGGTTCAGGCGCTCGCCCGAGACGCGCCTCAGGGGTTGGCGGAGACTCGGACGGCGGCCATCGGGTCCTTCTCCGCGGAGCTTAGTCTCAAACATGAGAAGTGCATCGCAGCGCCTACGACGGAAGCGTAGGAGATGAGGTTGCAGCGCAGGGCGCAGTTCGAGATAGATCCCGTGCCCCCGTTCGATTTCAGGCTGACGGTGAAGAAGCCCGCGGGTTGGGACCTGTTTACGTCCGACGAGGCCTACGAGGACGGGACTCTGTGGACGGGCATCAGGTTCGAGGGGAGGCCACTAGGGCTGAAGATCCAATCTCTCGGCACCCTGGAGAAGCCGCGGGTCCTCGTCGGGGTCTATTCGAGGCAGGGGATCTCCCGGAAAGAATCTGAGAGCCTGCGAGGAACCCTCTCGGTCTGCCTGGGAGCGGAACAGGACCTGAGGGAGTTCTACGACTTCGCGAAGAAGGACGGGATCCTTAGGCACGTGGTCGAGAGCCTGTACGGGATGCACGACACCCAGGGCGTCTCCCTCTTCAACTCGGTGATCCTCGCCATCTGCCTGCAGATGGCCAGGCTCAAGAGGAGCATGGGGATGATGGAGGCGATAGAAAGCAAGTATGGCGAGACGATCCAGTTTGACGGCAGGAACGTCCGGCTCCAGCCCACGGCCGGAAGGGTCGCGAAGCTCGACCCGGCTTCTTTCGCGAAGGAGTGCAAGCTGGGCTACAGGGCCAAGTACATCGTGGGGTCGGCGAAGATCATCGAGGCTGGGTTTCCAGACATGGAGGAGATAATGGGGATGCCCCCGGACGAGGCTAAGGGTAGGCTGGTCGAGCTCCCGGGGATCGGGGACTACGCTGCTGACATCATCAACCCGCACGGGGGGTTCCCGATCGACGCGTGGTCTGTCGACGTCTTCGGGCTCCTCTTCTTCGGCAAGCAGCCAGAGGACAAGAGGGAGGCTATCGACCGGGTCAAGCAGGAGGGGATAAAGCGGTGGGGGAAGTGGAGTTGGATGGCCTTCTTCTACGTCGCGCAGGACCTCCAGAACCTCTCAAAACAGCCAGGGGTGCAGCTGCGGCTCGAGTAGCCTTGAACTCCGGTCGCACGTGACCGAGCGAGTCGTCGGGTCTTGGCCTCGGGGAAGGTCGGTAGGCTTGGAGCCCGCCAGGCCGGGGTGCGCGCCGCCCCCTCTCTCCCGAAAGTCATGAATGAGCTTCCTGATCCAGAGCACGTAGACCGTGGCTATCGCGATGGCTCCGCCGATGGCGACGTTCACGATCCTTACCTCGGCAAGATACCACTCTCCCGGATACAGAATGTTGAGCACGATTATGATAAAGGGCGTGAAGCCCACCTGCACCAGCCCGAGGTTCACGCCCCTGGTCGCGAACATCCAGACTCCGAAGGCGAGCAGGAGGACCTCGAGGACGAACACGTTGCTGATCTCGAGCGTGACTCCCGCGGCCACCACCGCCCCGACTATCGTGCCCACCACCATCATGACCGCAGAGCTGACGGTCGGGCCTATCTTCGGCCGGGTCGCGATGATGATCGTGACGACTATCCAAAAGTCCCTTGGGAATCCCAAGGCCAGCCCTGTCGCAAGGCCGACCGCGGACGCGGCCCCCACCGCGGAGGCGAGGCGGAAGTCGTCGGACTGCGCGGAAGGGACTCTGAAGTAGCGCCTCACTCGCGAGCCGAGGGGCTCGGAGCTCGAGCCGACCGCCCCTCCCAAACGCTGCTTCGAAGAAAGCGACCTGTGTATCCAAGCCCCCAGCAGCGCCCAGAACGCTCCGACCAATGCGATCCAGAGCCTCTGTTCCGCGGCTGCAGGCGAGCCCCCAGGGAGGCCCACCCCAACGGCGAAGAATATCGCAGTGAAGGTCCCGACCTGCGCGAGCCCGGGATTGCCGCTAGACAGGCGCGCGATGAAGACTCCGATGCCGATGAGCGGGACGGCGAGAAGTCCGGTGACTCCCGCGAGCGTGCCCAAGGCGAACGCGAGCGGCTCCGTGAAGCACGCTAGAAGGACGATACGGAGAGGCAGCGCTGTTGCCGGCGGTCCCTCGGTGTTTAGGACAATCATGGCCGCGAGTGTGGCGTAAACCCACTGCGGCTGGCCGACCGCCAGCCCGATGACCAGCGGCGCTATCGCCACGAGCCCGGCCCTGACACCGGTCTGGATGCTAAGGCTGTGCCTGTCGACGCGCGTGACATCGGCGAAGAAGCTGCTCCCGACAGCCACGGCCGTCGACGGTCTTGGGAAGCTATTCAAAGTATCGAGGACGGCCCGAGCTTATCTATCGGTTCGACCAAGCGTGAACGTTGGAACCCGTCGGGGAAAGGACGGCAACGCGGGCGACAGGCGCAACAGGCCCTCCTGGTTGTCTTAATACTCACCTCGTCATCCAAAGGCCCATTCGGGAATGAGCGCACTGGTAGGACGAGGCGGACGAGAGGGCGTCGCCTTCTCGCTCAACGAGGCGCAGAGGGAGGCGGTGCTCGTCTACTGCAAGATCGCTGCGTCGTCGGGCGCGCTGCTGTCCATCGAGGACCTCGCTGAGCTCCTCACGGCCGACGCGAGCGAAGGTGAGCTCGAAGAGGCCATCTCGTCCGACCAGTCGCTGGCCTCGCAGGTCTACGTCGAGTCAGGACTGGTTGCCCTGTTGAGCCCGGGGTCCGACCGTGCGACCGCCAGAAAGGCCATCGACGAGGGCGAGAAGAGGAGGAGGCGGGCACTCTCAAACATCCAGGCCGCGAGGGTGTTCTCTAGGCTGTTCAGCAGGGGCACGATGTTCGTGGCGGTCGCCGGGACGAACTCATACCTGTCGGCGCTAGAAGGCGACGACATCGACTTCTACTGCATCACAAAGACCGATGGGATGTGGGCGTTCATGCTGAAGGCCCTCGTCCTCTCGAGGGTGATCTCTTCCGTGAGGAGGTCGACCCCTCCGTTCTGCTTTAGCTACGTGATGGACAAGCGCCGGGCGATAGACGAGCCCCATGGCCTGATGACCGCCGTGCACGCCCGAGACACGCTCATGGCGAAGACGATCACCGGCGAGCGCACCTACCACGCGGTGCTCCAGAGGTCGTCGTGGATGAAGTCATTCTTCCCCTCCTTGTATGAGCGCAGGCTGAGAGAGACAGGCTCTCCGCAGGAGCCGCTGCCGTCGCTCGGCAAGGGTTCCCGCGTCGTGAACCTCTGGCTGTTCCACACCGTCGGACCATACCTGGCTCTGAAGGCGTGGCTCCTCAACAGGCGGCTGGCCAAGAACGGAGACCAGGACGCCGTCTTCAAGGCTTGGATCGAGCCGGGCCGGTTGGAATACGCGTCGCGGAGGTACGTGGAGCTTGGGAAGATGTATGAAGCCCTGGAGAAGCGGTAGCCGCGACTCATGTGTCTGAATCGTTCGAATGGTGAACCTCACGACTGAGGCCGCGGCGTCAATACCCGACTATGAGAGGTACGACTACGCCACCGTCTGGAAGAGGAGGGGGATAGAGGACAGGGCGGAGAGGGAGCTGGTGTCGCGATGGGCGGTCGGAGAGACGGGCATCGAGCTGGGAGGTGGGTTCGGTAGGATAACGCAGGTCCTGGAGAGGCGGATCGGAAAGACGTTCATGCTGGACTACTCGCTCAGAAACCTTCGGAGGGCCTCGTCCAGGCTGGAGAAGACGACCTTGATCCGCGACAGCATCGACAAGCTACCCTTCGACGACAGCGTCTTCGATTTCGTCGCGCTCATCAGGGTGATGCAGCACATGCCCGACCCTGACGCCCTCCTCTCCGAGGTCGTGAGGGTCGCGAGGAACGGGGCCACGTTCGTGCTGGCCATCGGGAACGAGAGCAGACGGTGGCACCGCGGGGAAGGAGTCGCCATCAAGGTGACCGAGACCGGCCACAGGATCTTCACTACGCCCCTGAGCCGCTACGGCCACGCCGGACTGGAGAGGCTGGAGATCCTCGGGCTCGGCGCCTTCGACAACCTGATAGGGCGCAAGGCGGAGAGGCTCTCCCCCCTCGCAACGCTCGACCTGAAGACCTCGCGCCTATGGCCGGTCAAGCCGATGCTCTTCATCAGGTACCGGGTGAAGAAGGCGGACGGGAAGAACGAGCCTAGCGTGAAGTGCGGGTGCGGTGGGAGGGTGCTCGGCGGCCGGTGCGACGCGTGCGGACGCACTTACGGCAGGATAATAGACCTCGTGGAGAAATGACCGCCACGAGGCGCCCATGTCGCGGGCTCGGTCCAGAAAACGCTTAACTAATTTCGGAGGTGTTTCGCGCCCATGCGGGTCTTCTACTCCCACCCGATGAAGCTCTACAGGACAGCCACCGAGAGGCGAGAGCTCTCGCTGATCGCGCAGCGCTTCGCGGGCTCTGAGATAGTCGACCCGAGCGCGAACCAGTCAGCCGCCGAGCCCGGACGGGAAACCGAGTACTACCTCCGGCTGGTAGATTCGTGCGACTGCCTGGTCTTCTCGAGGTACTTCGGCTACGTCACGGAAGGAGTGAGACCTGAGGTCGACCATGCCCTCTCCAAGGGGATGCCGGTCTACGAGCTCCGAGACGGGCGGGTCGTGACGGTCACCGGGCCTGTGGCCAACCTCCCCCTGATGGAGAGGTTCATACTTCGCGCCAAGGGGGCGCTCGGGCTCGGACGGTAGGCGCGAGGCCCGGAACGGCGAGAGCGCACCGTCCTCAGCTTATCTATCGGCCCCCCCGAGAGCGCCCGTTGGAATCGCGCCAGCTCGACCAGGCCAGGAGGGAGGTGGCCGCCCTCATCACGGCCTACTTCGAGGTCGGGAAGAGCAAGGACATCACGAGCCTCTCACGGTTCTTCGCCCCTTCGCAGTACTTCAGCAAGTTTGACGAGTCGCGACCCTACACGAGGCAGAACTCGGACGAGGCCTTCATGTACGAGCAGGCGAGGTTCGCGAACATCTCCGATTACGAGTACAACATAGAGGACTTGAGGATTGACGTCATCGGGTTCATGGCGATAGCGACGTTCTACCTCGACTACAAGGGGGTCTTCGTCAACGACTATTCCTTCGAAGGGTCGACCGTCGCCGGTAAGTCTAGGGTGACGATGGTGATAGGAAAGTTCGGGGACGGCTGGAAGATTGTGCACCAACATTCCAGCCGTTTTCCCGACGGCCCGGAAAAGCGCCCGTGAATCAGGCTGAGCCTGGGCCACCTAGGTGGCCGCAAGCCCCGCGGCGGACGCCGGGACTCCACCGATTGCCGAGGCCTGGGCGATGCTCCCGTCCTGATAGAGCTGGAAGCTCGTGATCTGGCCGCCGTTCAAGGCGTAGAGGTATTGGTTGTTGCCGCTGACCGCCAGGTCCAAGGTCGGCACAAGAGTGTGGGCCGAGATGGAGCTGTCCAAGTTGAGCAGTCCCGTCCCAGAGATTCCGTAGACTGAGATGGTTCCGACGTGTGCGTTGCTCACATATGCGAATTGTCCGTCGTGGGACACCGCGACCCAGCACGGGGCGGGACCGGTAGCTGACCCGGCGTTTCCAAAGTCCGGCATGGCGCCGCTCAACGTCCTGAGGCTGCCAGTGCTCGAGACAGCGTAGGAGGAGAGGGTCCCAGTTCCGGCCTCGGTGAGGATGAGATAGCCCTGTGCCGTAGTCGTGAATCCGTAAGGCCCTCCTCCGTTCGAGGGTATCACCGTTGGCGCACTCGCGATCCCGCTCCTTGAGACGGTGTAGGTGTCTATCACGCCGGCCGCCTTTTCCGTGACCGCCAAGACGCTCCCGTCCGGCCACCCCTGACCCTGGTCTTCGTGGTTCGGACTCGTGCTCACGAACCCTATCTGTTCTGGAGAAGAGTTCGATATTCCGCTGAGCGGCTGGATGGATCCAGGGACGAAAGCAAGCTGTCCGCTATTGCTCAGGGTGAAGCCCGCTATGTTGGGCGTCGCGCCGTTGAGCACGTAGACCAGATTGTCGTCGACTGTCAGGCTTATCGGCGTGTTGCCTTGAGAGGCGACCACGTCGGCCACCGATAAGCTCTCACCGTCAACCCGGAAGACGGTTATCTGGTTACTGCCTGCGTCAACCACCAGGAGCCAACGCCCGTTCTGGGTCAACTGCAAGGCGCCCTGGCTTGCAAGCGCAGAGCCCGTCCCCGCGCCTTGTGCTGAGAAGGTACCCGCCAGCGAAAGCACTCCGTTAGGTCCGCTCTGGTATAGCAGGACGTGGTTGGTGGGCGAGGCGTTGTCCATGGTAAAGACGGCGCTCGGCCCCGATGCGTTGGCGGCGCCCAACGCTGAGAATGCCGCAAGAAGGAACAGGCCGACACTCAGTCCCGCTAGAATCTTTGTCTTCAATATTCCGTCTCCCTTTGGGAGTTCAATTCGATGGCCTTTGAGAGTTGAGCCGACCTTGTTTCTGTCGTTTGCACGCTCTTTTTTTTGGTCCAAAGTGATTAAAGCAGTTTTTCAAGATTCGTTGCAGATTAGTTACGAAAGAGATAGCGCCCTTTTCGTGCGACTGACCAAGGCCAGTCGAAGTTCCTGCCCCGAGGTCAGGCCTCAGCCTATGGCGAGATAGCGAGCGCGAGGAAGTTCCCGAAGATCCTCAGGAACGTGTTTCGGAAGTACGCCTCGTGCGCGACTGCCTCGTTGACGAGCTCGCCCTTCCTTATGCCTGTGCCCTGCATCGCCCACTCGGCGTCGTGCTTCAACCAGCTCCTGACCATCGAGGGGATGGCCGCCTGACCGTCCGCCTGCACCATGTAGTGTATCCCGTCGAGGACGGCCACCTGGTTCTTCGTCTTCTTCGAGGACGCGAGGCAGATGGCGCCTTTGGGGAGCTCGTCCACGATGTCCCCGTGCCACTGCAGGGTCGTGAACGGCCCGATGGGGCCGATGACCTTGTCGGCTCTGCCCTCGGGTGTGGGTCGGACCTCTCCGAAGCCCACCTCCTTGCCCGCCGGGTTCCTCACGACCTTCCCTCCGTGGGCAAGGGAGAAGAGCTGCATCGAGTAGCAGATGTTGAAGGATGGCACCCGCCGCCGCCTGGCGAGCCTGAAGAGCCGGACGAGCTCGTCGTGATGCGGGTTGCTCTCGGGAAGGTAGGCGGTCGAGGGCGAGCCCAGCCCCACCACCGCGCAGAAGGACCCCTTCTCCAGCTCACCGAAGGGTATCTTCGGGGAGGGGCTGGACTTGCGGAAGAGCTCGACCCTGGCCAAGCCCACCCCCGCAGCGCGCGAATGCAGGTCAATCAGCCCGGGACCCTCCCACTCAGCGTTCTGCACGACGAGGATGACGGGACGCATCTTTGCCTTCTTCAAGGACGAGGGAGTGGTCAGCGGATAAAACGATAGCTTGCGGGGGACGCCCTCTTTTTACGCGTTGATGACAACCGGCGCTAGGGGTTGGTGATGGGCCCGGAGCGATTCGAACGCTCGACCGCTGTGGCGATTATTAGCGCCAAGCCAATCCCTTGACATGAATCTAGGGGAGGAAGGCGCGCCTGAAAGAACCCTCTCGACTAACGGAAACGATGACGTGAGGAGACCGGCCGGCCAACAGGAATTGAACATTCCAAGCGTAACATTTCGGGTAAAACTGGACGCACACAACAAAATGTTCCTCCACACCGACAGCGGGACCATGGATCCCATCACTTCCCATTCGCTAGAGAAGTCTTTCCCAAAGATTCGGAACAAGCTTCCCGCAATCCTCGGTGTGAGTTATCCACAGAGCAAGATGTTGGCATACCACTCCTATCTCGGAGGAGCCCACTGGACTGTGCGTGTTCCAAGAACCATCGCCAAACCACACGACGAGTTCTCCTTGACGGTCTGCGTTCCAAGCGGCAACGATTTCGTTCGCAATCTCCAGACAAGCACACCATGCAACGTAGCGCAGTCACCATGGAGAGCTAACAGCACGAGAGTCGAATACGTGAAGACCGAGGGAGACTTGATTCGTATGGGGCTGAGTCAGCGACCTAGGTTGGAAGGAATCTCGAATTTCGAAGTCGGCGGCAAGTCATCGATGCAGCTACATTTCGTGAATGGAGTAGTGGACCTGAAGTTTGACGTCGCCGACGTTTTTGGGTCCACGAGAACCCTCGCAGTTTATCATGACGGCTACAGTCCGGCGGTGCTCGGGATCAAGGCAGGAAAGCAGCTCTACCACCTTCATCATGTTTCGTTCGACGGTTTTAGAACGAATTTCACCTTCAGATATCGCCGAAACAACATGAACACAGTCACCTTGTACCTCAGAAGCCCGGCGGAACTATACAA
>Ga0335081_10017746_pt1 | contig 11520 bp, 9 predicted proteins | sample Lox_Sample_35_FD_206713 | JGI IMG/M metagenome (GOLD analysis project Ga0335081, IMG submission 206713) | Soil microbial communities from Loxahatchee National Wildlife Refuge, Florida, United States - Lox_Sample_3.5 | ecosystem: Environmental > Terrestrial > Soil > Wetlands | place: USA: Florida... | reverse complement strand
ACCCATCTGGATTCTTCGCCAGATATTGCTGGTGATAGTCCTCCGCGTAGTAGAACGTCTGCGCATCGCCGATCTCGGTCGTGATCTCTCCCAGTCCAGCCTTCTTGAGGTTCGCTTGGAAGGTGCGCAGCGAGCCTTCAGCGGCAGTGCGCTGCTCGGCATCCGCAACGTAGATGGCAGATCTGTACTGCGTGCCGACATCATTTCCCTGCCGCATGCCCTGCGTGGGATCGTGGTTCTCCCAGAATTCCTTGAGCAGCTGCGGATACGTGAGCTTCGCCGGGTCGTAAATCACACGGACGACTTCTGCATGTCCCGTGTGACCCGAGCACACCTCCTCGTAGGTGGGGTTCGGTGTAATGCCGCCGGCATAGCCAACCGCCGTCGAGTACACGCCCGGGAGCTCCCAGAAATGCTTCTCCGCCCCCCAGAAGCAGCCCATCGCGAATATCGCCTCGCGCAGGCCGGCGGGGTACGGTGGGACGATGCGGTGACCGCTCACGTAGTGAGTCTCAGGGACCCGGAGCGGCGCGCTGCGCCCGGGCAAAGCCGCTGCGGCCGAGGGCATCGCGGACTTCCTAACAAAGAAGGCCATGTGTCAGCTCCCGATTTCTCGAAGGGCTTCGAGTGTGGGGATGCGGCGGCGGCAACTCAAGGCAGTGACACCGGCCATGCTGCGTCGCACAAGGTCACGTGTCATGCGCTCGAATGGCTCGACCCGGCCTCGTGGACCGCATGCGTGCGCGGGGCGACGGGGCGCTTCCTTGACTCGCGACTTGAGTTGGCGCTTCATAATTCGATGTTGTTCGCAGCGGCGGCGCTGATCACTCTGGCGGCGGCTTCGGCCCCGAGTGCGACCCGCGCGAGTACTGAGAAGCCGATGAGCGAGACCGTCATCGGTCCGAGCAATCCCCTTCTCGCCGACGGCGCGACCGCGCTCGAGGCAGGCCACGCCGACGAGGGAGTGCGCCTCACTCTGGAGGGACTGAAGGTCCCGACTCCCGTGCGCGACATGGCCGCGGCGCATGCGAATCTCTGCGCGGGCTATGTGCTGTTGCACCGTCTGGATGAGGCGCTGATCCACTGCAATACCGCGATCGAGCTGGATGAGCGCAACTGGCGTGCGTACAACAACCGCGCCGCGGTACTCGACGCTCGCGGTCTGTACGACCAGGCGATCGCGGACGTGGAGAAGGGACTGAAGATCTCCCCGGATTCGGCCATCCTCCAGAAGAGCCTGAAGATCATCTATTCCAACAAGCACGCCGCACACACTCATTCCAAGCGCGCCTCGGACGCCTGAGCGCGAACGCGGTAAACTTGAAAGATGGGAATCAGCAACGCACACAATCTGCGCGCATTGCCCGTCGAGCGTCTGCGGCCGTACGGCGTGCGCGTGAGCCTCCCGCCCGGAGATCCCTTTCGCAAGCTGCTGGGCCCGGAGTGGCACCGCATGCATTGGTACCCGACGCCCCAGGAGCGCGATGCCGCGCTCACGGAGATGGCGCGCCGGCACGAGTACTCGCGGCAGGGCGACCGGCCCTCCCTGGTGTTCGAGAAAGTCGAGAAGCTCGCCGAGAGTCGCGGTCTGTAGCGATCCTGATGACGCGTGTCCGCCCCTGCCGTCAGGGTCTGACCAGCTTTTCCGCTCCGCCGGCGATCTCCGTGAGCTGGCCGAGAATTCCGTAGCCCGGGCACGGCTTCACGTAGGGCTGCAGCCATCGGTGGCACGATAGTCCGCGGGAGTTCTGCGCGATCCTCTCGTCCGTCGAGAATTGCGTGCTGAGCGAGCCGTAGGCGCAGACCTGCTTGGTCAGGTCGTCATAGGCCTTGGCGGGAGAGGTGCGCAGCTTCTCGGCGCACAGATGCCCCGCCGCGACCTCGGGGCGAATGGTGAACGTCAGGCAGACCCACGCGAACAGCTTCTGGGCCTCCTCAATCTGCCTGTCGGTCGCTTTCACCCCATTGGGGGGGTCTGCACCGGGGTTGTCGAGCTCGACGCTCAGCCAGTGCTCGTTCGCCGGACTTCCCTGCGCGAACGCGGAGAAGTTCGTCGGAATGAACTGAATTACCGTGCCGCGAAAGGTAATGGCGAAGTGCGCACTCGCGTTGTTGCCGTTCCACCCATTGACGCAGCCGAAGTTGGCGGTCTCATACGGTGTGCGGTCGACCGACCCGCCGGTGCAGTGCACGGCGAGGCCATTGATAGCGGGCAGCGGATTGCCGTAACAGCGGTTCGCGAGCCGCGTCATCGGCTTCCCGGGCGTCCTCCCGAGCCACAGATACGGCACGGCGCCGGGATACAGCCACTTGCTCGGGGGGGTGGCGCCGGGGGTATAGACGGCCGCCCACTGCTCGATGATGCGAGCGGCTGGATCAGTGCTCGGCTGACCGGTTGCGTAGAAGTTGGGTGTCGCCGCGGCATCGACCCGGATCCCGAGCGGTCCCGGTACTCGCGACTGGCCAAGCGTGTTGCCGGTACCGGTCGGATTTCCCATCGCGGCTTCCCCTAGAATGTGCGGCCGAGGAATAGATAGAAGGCCTCTCTGCCGCCCTCATCGAATCCGGTCGCCAGGTACAGCGGTCCGACGAGCGTGTCGAGGCCCAGGAAGATGCTCCCGTCCTTGCGTGCGGAGGACCAGTTGAGCGTCGAGGGCTTGCAGCTCGGAATGATGAGCTGCGCCTGCGCCGAGCTCTGAATCGCCGCGCAGTCGCCGCGCGTCTCCCAGACGTTGCCGGCCTCGAACGAGACGCCCAGGTAAGCCGGGAAATCAAAGATACCCTCGCCACCGCGGCCGATCTTGCGGTAGAAGAGCAGGCGTGCAATCCCATAGTGTGGTCCCTCGAGCGAGTCGACCGCCCTGCCGGAGAGATTGAGGAAGCCGCCGAGCGGATACAGCGTGCGGATGTTGGTCGGGTCGGTGTGATCGAGCGCCGTGCCGACGCTCGCCCAAAACAAGGCGGTCTGCCGACCGAAGGAATGGGCCGCCAGATAATTGAACTGCAGACGCTGGAACGGCTGATCGCTGCCGAGCGCGTTGGTCTCGGTGTTCCACTCGAGCGTCGCCAACTGGCCGCTTCTCGGGAAATTCACGCTGTCCAGCCGATCGTAGGACAGGCGCACAAAGTAGCCGTTGGCTCTGAATTGGCTCGTCGGCAGCATCGGCTGCTCGCTGCCGATACGAACCTTCGTGTGCCCCTCCTCGTGCGTGTACCCCACGCGCAGCTCGCCCCAGTTGCCGAACAGCCGCCCGAAATCGAGTCCGTACTGCAGCTCGTTCAGGCGGAACTCCGCCGTCTCCGCCTGGGTCGCCGGGTCGATCAGCGGGATATTGCGCGCATCGAACTGGGCATGCGGGAGCACGAAGTACCGTGCGGACTCCGGGAGGGGCAGATACACCTCGGTCTCGACGTGCGGCGCATCTCCCATCTGCAGGTCCCACACCCACTCCCCACCCGGCGAGGTGATCTCCGAGAGTACGAAGCGCGCCGCGGCGTCGTACGTGGCGTTGCCCTCGAAGTCGTCCTGCAGGGACAGTCCGAAGCGCACGTAGTTCGGCCCCCAGGAGTTGCGCCGCGCATCGAGCAGCAGGCCGTACTGGTTGTCCTGCTGCAGCAACCGATAGTCGAGCAGCTCGAGGTTGCCGCGCCCGAAGTACTCATCCGCCCGGCGCGTCACGTCCGCCGGATCGAGCGGCTTGCCGACGAGGCCGTCGAAGGCCGCGGTCAGCGAGCGCTCGTAGCGGGCCGCCTCCGGATCGATGCGCACGAACTCGATGGTCTTCGGCGCCTCACGGGCCGCTGCGCGGCGTTCGACGTAGGCCTGGTAGGCCTCGGGTCCTATCGCGAGGGCCCGCAGTTGGGCCTCGACGGCGTGGCCGGCAGCCGCGCCCACGGCAATGGCGCGCTGGATGATGCCGAAGTCGAACGAGGAGACATCGCCGAGCTGCGGACTGACCAGAATGTCGCGGCTCGTGAGCGTGGCGAGCTGCCGCTGTGAGTCGCGCCGAATCAGGATCGCGAGCATCTGATTGGAGATCGTGGTGGCGCTGCGCAGCTCCTTCTGCGTGTACAGCGGTGCGCCCACATCGACGACGATCACGATGTCGACGCCCATCTCGCGCGCCACATCGATCGGCAGGTTCTCAGTGATGCCCCCGTCGACCAGCGTGCGCCCATCGCGCTCCACCGGAGCCAGTGCTCCCGGGATCGACATGCTGGCGCGCATGGCGGTGGCGAGATCGCCGGCGCGCATGACGACGGGCTCGCCGGTCGCGAGATCGGTCGCCACAGCACGAAAGCGCGTGGGCAGCTCGTCGAACTCGGCGATGCCCGACACCGGCAGTGTCAGGCGGCGCAGCATCATCTGCAGCGTCTGTCCCTGCAGCAGCCCCTTCGGCAGGCGCAGCTTGCCCCCAGAGATGCCGAGCGGATACTTGACGAGAAAATCCCGGTCCTCGAGCTTGCGACGAAAGTCGAGCTCGGTGCGCGGCGGGCGGTCGCGGAAGGCCTCCTGCCAATTGACCGAGGTCATCACGGTTTCGATGTCTTGCGCGGTGAGTCCGCTCGCATACAGTCCGCCGACGACCGCTCCCATGCTGGTCCCGGCGATGGCGTCGATCGGCACGTGCAGCTCATCGAGCACCCGGAGCACGCCGATGTGGGCGGCGCCGCGCGCGCCGCCACCGGAGAGCACCAATCCGATGCGGGGACGCTGAACCGTGGGCTGCCCGGTAGTGCCGGGTGCGTCCGCGGCGGCGCACGTCATGCCGAAACCCACCAGCAACGCCGCCGTGACCGCCGACACGGCGTTCCTTGAGGGCGAGACCACGCGGCGTACTCGATTCACCGCGCAAGAATACCAGCACGCCCGTGGCCGCAGGTCGCTCGGATCGCCCATAATTCGGCTCATGAAGAACGGTCGCTGGAATCGCTACACCGCCGCGTGCCTGACGGCGCTCGGCTGCGCGGCGGCCGGCGCACAAGCCCCGGACGTGAGCGACTGGGGCTACTACGGCGGGGATGTGTTCGGCCAGCACTATTCGAGTGTCGATCAGATCAACCGCTCCAACGTGAGGCAGCTCAGGATCGCGTGGACCTACCGCACCGGTGAGCTCGGCGCGAACTTCGCGCGCCCGGACAAACTCACATTCGAGGCCACCCCGGTGCTCGCGTTCGGGCTGCTGTATCTGTCGACGCCGACGGGCATCGTGATCGCGCTCGAGCCGGAGAGCGGCCGTCAGCGCTGGCGGTTCGATCCCCAGATCGATCGCAGCGCGCGCTACGGCGAAGGTGCATCCCGAGGCGTGACGCTGTGGCAGGATCCCGCTGCGTCCACGCCGGGCGCCTGTGTGCGGCGCGTGTTCCTCGGCACGCTGGATGCGCGCCTGCTCGCCCTCGATGCGCTGACGGGCAAGCCCTGCGCCGATTTCGGCAGCGGCGGCGCTGTCGACCTCACGCAGGGCGTACGCATCCGCGATCGCTCCGACTATCTCGTGACCTCCCCCCCGGCTGTCTACCGGGACGTGGTGATCACCGGCTCCGCCATCGGCGACAATCGCGCGGTATCGGTCGAGCGCGGCGTGATCCGCGCCTTCGATGCCCGCTCGGGGGCGTTGCGCTGGAGCTTTGATCCGATCCCCGATTCGGCGAGCCATCCCGCGGCCGCCGAATGGCAGCCCCAGCAGGCAGCCAGCACCGGGGCCGGTAACGCGTGGGGCGTACTGACCGTCGACCCGGCCCGCGGCCTGGTATTCATCCCGACGGGCTCGGCCAGCCCGGACTTCTATGGCGGGCTGCGCCTCGGCAGCAATCGCTTCGCCGACTCGCTGCTCGCCCTCGACGCCACAAGCGGCAAGCTCATGTGGCACCAGCAGCTCGTCCATCACGATCTGTGGAACTACGATCTCGCCGCTCAACCGGCGTTGGTTGAGCTGGAAGTCGCCGGCATGCCGACGTACGCGGTGCTGGAGGCAACCAAGACGGGCCTGTTGTTTGCGTTCGAGCGCGATACCGGCAAGCCGATCTTCCCAATCAGTGAACGGCCTGTGCCCCGCAGCAACGTGCCGGGCGAACAGGCCTCTGCGACGCAGCCGTTTCCTGATTTTCCGCCGTTCGTTTCGCCCGCCCCCCTGGATCCCGGCGAGGCCTGGGGCATCACGTTCTGGGATCGTGGCAAGTGCCGCGATCTCATCAAGCGTTACCGCAACGAAGGCATGTTCACCCCGCCGGACACGCGCGGCTCGATCCTCTCGCCCGGGGATGCAGGCGGCGTCGACTGGGGCGGCATTGCGTTCGATGTGCGTCGCCGCCGCGTGTTCGCCGCGGTGAATCATCTGCCCATGGTGATCACCCTCATCCCGCACGCGGATCTCGCGCGCGAGACCCACTCGAGCGAGCACCCCAATGCCGAGATAGCCCTGCAGAGCGGCGCACCGTACGGCGTACGGCGCGAGCCTCTGCTGTCGCCTTGGGGGCTGCCGTGTATCGCGCCGCCGTGGGGAACGCTCGTGAGCCTCGATCTGCGGCGCCAGCGCATCGCCTGGCAGGTGCCGCTCGGATCGACGGAGGGCCTCGGGCCGTGGTTCGCGCCGACACGCGACTTCGGCACCCCCAACATGGGTGGACCCATCGTGACCGCCGGCGACTTGGTGTTCGTGGGCGCCGCGATGGATGGCTACATCCGCGCGTTCGACGTGGAGACCGGCCGCGAACTGTGGAAGTACAAGCTTCCCGCCGGTGGCCAGGCAACGCCCATGACCTATCGCGGTCGCGATCAGCGACAGTACCTGGTGATTGCCGCCGGCGGCCATGGTCCGCTCGGCACGCCGCACGGGGACAGCGTGGTCGCCTTCGCGCTGCCTCCCGCCAACCCTCCGCCGAAGCATTAGCGTAAGCTTGCGGGCCCCTGACTTGAGGAGCCGAGCCCGCCGGAGCGCACGCAGCCATGCTGCCGATCAGTCTGACCCTACTGTCGATCATCATCCAGGTGGCATTCATCGTTCACGTCATCAAGACGGGCCGCAACACCATCTGGATCTGGGTACTCGTGCTGCTGTCGTACGTCGGCGTCATCGCGTACCTGATCGTGGAAGTTCTGCCGGAGCTTCTGCAGAGCCGCACCGCGCAGCGCACGGCCCGCGGCATGAAGAAGGCGCTGGATCCGGAAGGCGATCTGCGGCGCCTCGAGAACGAGGCTCGCGTGACCGCCAACGTGGCGAGCCGCCAGCGCTACGCGGAGGAGCTCGCGAAGCACGAGCGCTTCGCGGATGCCATCAGCATGTACCGCCAGATCCTCACCGGACTCTACGAGCACGACCCGAATCTGATGCTGGGACTGGCGCGCGCGCAGTTCGGCGCGGGCGATGCGACGGCTGCACGCACCACGCTCGATGAGCTGATCCGTCTCAATCCGGACTTCAAGTCACCGGACGGACATCTGCTGTACGCCCGCGCACTCGAGGCGGAGGGCAACCTCGAGAAGGCGCTCGAGGAATACCGCGTCCTCGCACCGGGCTATCCCGGTGCCGAGGCGCCCGTACGCTTTGCCCAGCTGCTGAAAGCGCAGGGCCGGGGCGACGAGGCGGTCAGGGTAGCGAAGGAACTGCTCGAGCAGGCCCGTATCGCGCCGGCCCACTACCGCCGGGCGCAGCGCAGCTGGCTCGATATTGCGGCCCGCCTCGCGGCCGGGCGCTGACGTCTAGAGTTTGAACACACTCGAGGCCAGAAACGGCTCGCGGTTCGGCCACCTAGGGCAGAGTGCCTCAACGACCTGCATCAAGTCATCGATGGCTTCGAACGGATCCCGCGCCATGACTGGCCGCACCGCAAGGCCGCCCTCGCTCGACAGCGGATGTCGGCGCTCCTCATCCGAGCTCACTCAGGATCTCCTCGAGCAATTCGTCGCGGTCGAACAGTGAGAAGTAGCGCCGCACCTCGGCCACATTGAGCGTATGGCGGTTGGCGCGGATCAGAGCGCGGATGTCCTCGAGATCCTGCGTACGACGCGGATCGTTGACCCAGCCTTGCAACTTGAAGGCAATCAGACCTTCGGCGCTAACGACTCGCAGGGATCCGAAGGCGGTGGACAATTCGGGAGCGGCCCGCAACAGTTGCCGTGCGGTGGCGCGATGCGCGTACAAGAGGTCCAGGCGCTCGTCACCGCGGAGGTAGTTCGCGGCGTCGGCGCTGCGGTGCAGGCACGTATATCCGAGGGTGGTGAGCACCTGATCGGCCGCGTCCGCGCATTCGGCATCGAGCAGCAGGTCCACGTCTTGGGTGGCCCGCACGACCTTGTGCGGGGCCAGGGCCAGCCCACCGATCAGCGCGAAGCGGGCGCCCGCCCGGTTCAAGGTGGCGATGACTTCCTGTAGCTGCTTGCCCAGGCGCGACAGTGGTTTCGCCATGTATGGATTGTGCCGGGTTCCTCCCCATGGAATCCACATCGCCGCACCGCATGCATCGGCCTCATCCGTGCCGTCACAGCTAGCAGCACACCGGCCAGGGCGACCAGGGTCAGCAGGTCCACCGAACCGCCACCACCGCCGCCGCTCTTCGGTGGCGCCGTGATGGTGACCTGCGCGCTGCCGGAAACCGACGAATCCACGCTCGAGACCGCCGCAATGGTGACCGTCGCCGGCGATGGCACCGCCGCGGGCGGCGTGTAGACACCCGCGTTCGTGATCGTGCCGACGGTCGAGTTTCCACCAGGGGTCCCGTTGACCTCCCAGGTCACGGCCGTGTTGGTCGTATAGGCCAGACTCGCGGTGAAGTTCTGCGCCGCGCTGCCCATCTGCGCGGTCGCAGTGATGGGGCACACTGCGACCTGTACATTATGGGTCACATTGCTGCAGCCCCCGCCAGCACTCGAGGGCGCATCGGTGGTCGCGGAGCTCGGTGTGATCACCACGTCGGCACTATCCATGCGACCGCTGCCATCCGTGACGGTGAGCGAGACGGTAGCGATGCCGCACGAGGGTACCGTGATCATCGCTTTGCTGCTCGCCGCATTCGTGATTGTCGGCATCACACCGCCAGCAACATTTGACCACTGATAGGTCGATACGGCGTTGCTGCTGTGGTCGGCGCTGCCGCTCGCATCGAGCGTAATGCTCTGGCCGCCGGTGATCGAGCTCGGCGTTGCGATGGCAGCAATGGGACGCATGGCTGCGGTGAGTGAGGCAGGCGCATTCGCCATGCCGGCGCCGCAGGTCTGGGTGGTGCAGATGCACTCATCCTGAAACTTGTTTGCGGTGGGTACTGTGCAGGCAACTATGCCGGGATCGGGCGAGGTCGTGGGGAAAGTTTGTGCACCCTCTTTCAGTCGTGAGATCAGCTGACACGAGTTGAGATTGGGATTCACCGTCGACATGAGTGCCGCGATGCCCGACACCACCGGTGCAGCGAAGCTCGTACCGACATTCCATGTCCGGTACTGATTTGTATTGTTGATCGGGCAGCCTGCGTACTGGCCCGCCGGCGGCTGCATTCCGGGCGGCTGAAGGGATGCATTCGAATAACAGAGGTACTGACCCGTGTAATCGTTGGTGCCTGGAGCGGTCTCGCCGAGATTTGTGGTGGTCGTCAGCGTGTACAGGCAGGCATCCGTAGATCCGGTGTTGATGCAGTTGCCGGCCGGAGCACTCAAAGCAACCTCAGGACCGATGTTGCTGAATCCGACTTTCGTGCCCGCTTGCCGAAGACCCGCAATGCCTGCGACTCCCGGACAATTCGCCGGAGCGTCGACTGCCACGCCTTCCTCGTTCCCGGCAGACACGACCACAAGCACACCTTTCGAGGTGAGCTGATTGATCGCATCTATGTAGCTGGATGGGCAAGAGCCAGTGCCCCCAATGCTCATATTGATGATCTTGGCGGGGTTCGGATTTGCTGGCGCTCCAGCGACGGCGATGCCGCCGGCCCAGAGCATGCCGTTGATGATGTCGGAGTCCTGGCCGCCACATTTGCCGAGGGCGCGGACCGGCAAAATCATTCCGCCCCAGGTCACTCCAGCAACCCCGCCGCCGTTGTTCGTCTGCGCCCCAAGAATTCCGGCGACGCGCGTGCCGTGCCACGAGCTCGCCGAAGGTCCAGCGGCGTTGGAGCCCGTACCGCACTCGTTGGGGTGAGCAGAAACGTCCCCGCTGGTGACCCAGTCGCCAGTGTCAGCAGCTCCGGCCCCCGGGCAGGCGCCTCCGTTTGCCACGAAGGAATCGGTGATGAAGCAATACCCTGGGAGCAGCCGCGCGGTCAGGTCTGGGTGCTGAACGACGCCAGTATCGATATCCGCGATGACGAAGCTGTTGCCGGGACCGGTGGTCGTATCCCAGGCCGTCTGAGCATCCGTTGCACTCGGCCCCGCAGAACCCGGTGGCTGCAAGTACCACTGTCCGTAATTAGGGTTCGGGGCATTGACCGGACACGGGACATTACCGACCGGGGCGAGGTAGCACGGATCGTTCGGCACCGCGTGGATGTACCTGCGCTGATCCGCTTCCGCGTACTCGACCTCGGGATCCGCCCGCAGCCGCGCGAGCGTCTCGGCGACCGTCTCACCAGCTACGGCGGGCTCGACTTCGACCGCATGCATCAACTCGGTGATCGCGCGATAGGTGTGCAGCGTGAGCCCGGTGCGCGCAACCAGCGCCCCCACACGGGCCTGCGCGACCTGGATGCGCGCGGCCTGAATCTCCGTGCGCCCATCGGATGCGCTGGCCGCAGCCGTCGGCCGCAGCTTCACGATGACCTGATGGATGCTGGACTCGGGACTCCCGTGCGGATGGGTCCGAGCGTTGTTGCGCTCGGTGACTACGGTACCCGCACCGACGGCGACCGTAACCGCCATCAAACCCGACCAGATGAGCCAGCGCATCGTGAACCCCCGGAAAGTGCCAGCCAGCCATGCGCCCTGGGGCGCTCCTCCATATCAAACGACCGAACGCGGGCGTCCCGCGCTCAAGCGTACCGCGACAGCTCGGGCCCGAATCAGCAAGCGACCAGCGAGAACTCGGGCCGGCGATACGCAAGAATGTCAAATCAACGTGCAAAACGCTTGCGATATCCGTCACGAAGCGATCATCCCGTGCGCGCGGGATGCGCGCGCGAAGAGTGGGACGGCGAAAGGACGGCGGCACAGGCCGGCGTCGTGGGCCCGGAATCACCTGTCATGGCGCTTACGCCAGGTGGGGACAGCCAGGGATGCGACACCCCTGGGCGTCGCCCGGACGAGCGATCTCCGCTCAATGTCCGCCTCGCTGCCTCAAATGCCGACTTTCGGCTCAGGTCTCGCTCCGACCGGGATAGCTCATGGGCGGACGATTGTCGGCCAATGCCGACAGGTCTCCCGGTCACGACGGCGTCCGTTTGGCAGGCAGTCGCCGCCGCACCCCACGAACGGGGACTTGCTGGGTGATGCAATGGATGTTGCCGCCCCCCAGCAGGATCTCCCGTCCCGCGACTCCGACGACGCGCCTCCCCGGGAACATCCGCTTCAAACGTGCTGCGGCCGCCCGGTCCATGCGC
>Ga0335081_10017745_pt1 | contig 11520 bp, 11 predicted proteins | sample Lox_Sample_35_FD_206713 | JGI IMG/M metagenome (GOLD analysis project Ga0335081, IMG submission 206713) | Soil microbial communities from Loxahatchee National Wildlife Refuge, Florida, United States - Lox_Sample_3.5 | ecosystem: Environmental > Terrestrial > Soil > Wetlands | place: USA... | reverse complement strand
TTGTGCCATTTCGCAGCTCACTGGAGGGCACGGTTGAAGCTCCCAAGACCGCCTTCCCGTTCCTGGACACGCTCGCCAAGTGGGCGAAAGAGGCGAGCAGATAGCTTCAGCTTTCAGCAGTCGGCATTCGGCACTCAGCAGTCGGCATTCAGCCAAGGCCGTTGGCATTTGGCCGTCGTGGTGTCTTGGTTCAGCATGAAATGGAGAAGCGGCGTTCTCCGTTAGTGTAGATTCCGCCCCTTCGGGGCGGGGATTTTCAAGGTATGGGGGTCTATCGTCCGATGACTTTCTCCCGTCAACGTGCAACGCGGGAGAAGGACCTCCCGCGCTGCTGAGCATCGGCTCGATGAGCCCTCCGGGTTATCCCTCAGCATGGTTGCATCCCTGCAGAGCCTGCCTCCGTTTCACCCGGCAAGTTCATTTTAGCTCCGCCGCGCCCTGCTGTTCTCAACTTCCGTCGTGAGAATCAGGACTACCGAACAGGGAAACCTGTCACCATGTGGGCAGGTGCTGCAACCCTGCCTTTATTTTTGAGGTTCGGGTTGCGAGGACTGTTGTTGTTGTGGCCGCGGGCGGCTTGCAGGCGGGACGATACCGTTCATCCGCAGATACTCGACCATCTGACCGTAGTGATCCTTCGGATGGAAGGAGCCGATAATGGCGATTGCGAGACGCGTTGAGAGGAATGGGGTTACGGGCTTGGGCAGCGGAGTGACCTCGTTTTCGGAGGTGACCCCGGAAATGGCCCGATGGCCGAGCGCGAACGAATCTTTAAGATACTGCACAATTTCGGCCTTGGTTTTCAGCGCCGCGGGGCCGTTGAGATTTTCTTCGATGGAGTTAGTGTCTATCGTCTCGCCCATGAGCGGGCCAAAATAAAGGTGATTGGCGAAGCCGATGTGTTTCACCTGTTCAGCGAAAGTGCGTACGCCTTTAAACTCGCCATTAGTAGGCGCGAAGGAATACTTGTCTTCGGGCATAGCTTCAGCCGCGGAAACGACTTCCTGCTCGACAACACCATAGAGCATTTTGAGGACAGAAGTGACGGTGGGCGGTTGTTGCTGGGCCGTTGAGCCGATCATCAGAGGCTCCTTGTTTTATGGAGTAAACGACAAAATCTTATGCTGAGTGCTGACTGCCGGGTTTGACAACCAATTTTTCCGGGTGCTACCGTCACGCTTCCCCGATGCGGCAGCGACTCGAGTACGCCCTCGCCTGGCCCTTCATCACTCTGCTTGGCTTTCTTCCCCGTCCGCTGGCGCATGCTGCGGCAATTTCGCTGGCGCAGATGGTGTACCTGCTGCATCCTCGCCTGCGGCGGGTGGGCATGCGCAATCTGGAGCTGGCTTTTCCCGGGAAAAGCCGCGAGGAGCGAGGGCGCATCCTGCGCGGGGAGTTCACTTCGCTGGGGCGGCAGCTGGCGGAGGTGTGCCGTTTTCCCAAATACACGAAGCAAAACGTGGGCGAGATCCTCGTGTACGACGGGCTGGAAAACTATGAGCGGGCCTTCGCCCGCGGCAAAGGCGTGCTGTTTTTGACGGCGCACTTCGGCGGCTGGGAGCTTTCCGCCTTCGTCCATTCCATGCACGGCCACTGGATGCACGTGGTGATGCGCGCCATGGACAATGTGTATCTTGACCGGCTGATTCGCCGTTACCGCACCATGCACGGCAACACGGCGGTGGATAAGGACGACTTCGTGCGCGGCCTGCTCGCCGCGATGAAAAAAGCCGAAGTGGTGGGCATCCTGATGGATACGAACATGACGCCGCCGCAGGGCATCTTCGTGGATTTTTTCGGCATTCCTGCCTGCACGGCGAGCGGGCTGGCGCGCATTGCACTGCGCACTGATGCAGCGGTCGTGCCCACATTCACCATCTGGGACGCAAAGCTTAAAAAGTATCGTCTGCGCTTCGATCCGGCGGTGGATCTGGTTCGCGGCGGGGATGTTGAGGCGGAAATCGTCGTTAACACGCAGCTGTTCACGAAGATTATCGAGGATTATGTGAGGAAGTATCCTGAGCAGTGGTTGTGGGTGCACCGGCGCTGGAAGACGAGGCCGGAGGGAGAACCGGGGCTCTATTGAGCTGGTTCGATGTGCGCGGACAGGAGTGTCCGCGCCACACGAGTATCCGCGCCACACAGCTAGAACCAGTCGCTGCGGTAGGCAACCCACCAGCTCAGCAGCAGAATCGGCAGTGTGGCTGCGATGCCCCACCACAAGGGCAGCACAAAGTCGGCGATCAGGCCGAGCGCGGTGAAGGTCATCCAGAAAACTTTGCGCTGCATGGCGTTATTCTAAACTCCGGCTGCGCTTTCCTTTCCTCGGTCCGCGTATTACAAAAGTGCCATGACAAACATGCACAGCGACCAAGCGGCCGCTCACCTGGCCCGCGAAGTCGCGGATTTCGCCCAGGCGCAGCTGATCGGCGACGGCGCGGTGGAACTTCGCCGAGTGGCCAGCCTGGCCCAGGCCGCGGCGGGCGATCTGATTTTCGTAGAAGACGAGAAGAACCTGAGTCTCGCTCTGCAATCGGCGGCATCCGCGATCATGGCCGGCGAATTCGCCCTTAAGACGAATTCCGCCAAGCCGCTGCTGATCGCGGCGCAGCCAAAATTGGCATTCGCGCGGGCAGCGCGGCTTCTTCATCCACGGGGAAAACCTGCGGCCGGAGTGCATGCCAGCGCCGTGGTGCATGACTCCGTGCGCCTGGGCGAGAGTGTGAGCGTCGAAGCGCGCGCAGTGATCGAAGCGAACGTCAGCATCGGCGCCGGCACGCGCATCGGCGCCGGTTCGGTGCTGGGCGAGGGGGTCAGCATCGGATGTGGTTGCGAAATTTATCCGCATGTGACGATTTATCCCGGCTCCCGGCTGGGTGACCGGGTGATTGTCCACGCCGGGGCAGTTTTAGGTAGTGATGGCTTCGGCTATGTGCAGGAGCGCGCGACCGGGCGCTATGAAAAGTTTCCGCAGATCGGGCGGCTGGAGATCGGCGACGACGTGGAAATCGGCGCCAACACGACGATTGACCGCGGCGCGCTGGAGGTCACGCGCATCGGGCGGGGGACGAAGATTGACAACCTGGTGCACATTGGCCACAACTGCCAGATCGGCGAGGATGTGGTGATTGCGGCGCAGAGCGGGTTTTCGGGCAGCATTACGGTAGAGAAAAATGTCGTGCTGGGCGGCCAGGTCGGCATCGGTGAACATGCGCGCATTGGAGAAGGGGTGCTGCTCGGCGGGCAGGCCGGCATTCTGCCGAACAAGGTTCTGCGCGGGAAAGGCGTCGCATTCTGGGGGACTCCGGCACAGCCGCTGCGCAGGTATTTGAAGCAATTGGCTGCGCTGGCGAGGTTGGGAAAGAGATAGTCGGCGGCGCTGGATTATCGGTAGTAGAGGGGTAGTATGAAAAAGAAGACTTCCATCACACTTTCAAAAGACGTGCTCGCCGGCATTGATCCCATTGCCAGGGCTATAAGAACCTAGACGGCCCAGGGATCGAACGCGTTCCGCTAGATGCCGTAATTCACGCCGCGCAACGCGTCTTTGTAAGCTTCGCGCGCTTCCCCGGCTTTGACGTGGGCATCGTGCTCGCGGAAGTGAGCGGCGTCCCAGTCTTCCATGGCGATCATAGAATGATCGGGCGTGGCCAGCGCTTCTTCGGCGCGGATGGCGTCAACCCACTCGTCCACCGCTTTCTTGTAGGCAAGGCGCAATTGATCGAGATCTTCTTGTTGTTCTCCGCTCATAGCCCCGGCAGACTAATGCCACTGTGCAGCGTGGTCAAATGAAGGGCGCGAATTTAACCGAAAATTAACCTGGCAGAAAGCTGGGGCTTCGAGCCGTGAACGATTCGGTGTGAGATGGCGCGCCCGGGTTCCGGATTCCGGCCTTTGCTATGCTTGCTCCGTGTTCAAAATCCACAAGCGCGCCTGGCTGCTGGTTTTGCTCTCGGCCGGGCTGCAAATCCTGATTTTCCCGCTGCCGAATCTGTACGTGCTGTCGTGGATCGGGCTGGCGCCGCTGCTGATTGCGCTGCTGCAGACGCGCGAGCCGGAAGCTCTGCAGCTGCGCGAGGCGATCCGGTTGCGGCCGGCTACGCCCGCCCAGGGATTCTTGCTCGGCTACGTTTGCGGCATTTTGTGGTATGCCGGCACCTGCTATTGGATTTACGCCACCATGCGCCAGTATGGCGGGGTGAATGCGGCAGCTGCGGTTGGGATTCTGATTCTGTTTTGTCTATATCTCGGGCTTTACCACGGGGTCTTTGGGCTGCTGGTCAGTTTGCTGGCGCGGCGCCAGATTCGCTGGGCGCTGGTGCTCTCGCCATTTGCCTGGGTGGCGGTCGAACTGGCGCGCACGCGCATCACCGGCTTTCCCTGGGACCTGCTGGGCATTGCGCAGGTGGACAATATTTCGCTGGCGCGCATTGCGAGCGTCACCGGGGTTTACGGAATTTCGCTCGAGATCATGCTGGTGAACGCGGCGCTGGCGGCGGCCTTTGTGGTGCAGCGCGAGAAACGCAAGTCGCTGCTGCTGGTGGCGGTGGGCGCGGCCATCGTGCTGCAAGCCGGGCGCTGGATCGCGCCTCCGCCGGTGACCGCCGATCGCTCGGCTGTGCTGGTGCAGGCGAATATTCCCATTCTCGAGGGCGCCGACTGGACGAAGGATTATTTTGACAGCACGCTGCGCGATCTGACTTCGGTCAGCCTGGCTTCCAGCAGTGGAAGCACTCATGCTGATTCGTTTTTTCCGCGTCCAACTCTCATCGTGTGGCCAGAATCGCCGGCGCCCTTCTACAGCAACGATCCCAACTTTCGCGATGCGCTCAGCACGCTGGCGCGGCAATCGGACGCGTGGATTCTGGCGGGCAACCTGGGGGTTCGCAACGCCAGCCAGACCCCGGACCAGACCTCGCAGATCTACAACTCGGCTTCGCTGATCAGCCCGCAGGGCGAGTGGAGGGATCGTTACGACAAAGTTCATCTCGTTCCCTTCGGCGAATATGTTCCGTACCGGCGGATGTTCGCCTTCGCCGGCGGGCTGACGAAAGAAGTGGGCGATTTTTCCCGCGGCACCTCACGCCGGCCCCTGGAAGCCGATGGCGCCCGGTTTGGCGTCTTCATCTGCTACGAATCGGTCTTCCCCGATGAGGTACGGCGCTTCGCCGCAAATGGCGCGCAGGTGTTCGTCAACATCTCCAATGACGGCTGGTATGGCGACAGCGGCGCGTATGCCCAACACCTGAAGCAGGCCCGCATGCGGGCGATTGAAAACGAACGCTGGCTGCTGCGCGATACCAATACCGGCGTGACCGCGGCGATTGATCCTTACGGCCGGGTGGTGGCGAGGGTGCCGCGCAAGCTGCGCACCGCGCTGGTCGCGCCTTACGCTCTCTCCAACGTAACCACGTTTTATACCCGCCACGGGGACTGGTTCGCTTTCCTGTGTGCGATAATTTTATTGGCAGCGCTCGTCGCGTCGCTCTTCACAAAAGCGCCGCCTTCAGCCAGGCCAGTTGGAAGAATCAAATGACCACACCCATGCTCGATGAGTTCGAACAGGAATACGCGGGTTTGAAAGAAAAAGTCCGCGACCTGCGGGAGTATCTTTGACGCCGGCAAATTGCGCCAACAATTGAACGAAATTGACAAGCAGGCCGCCGACCCGGCGCTCTGGTCGAATCCCCAGAAATCCCAGCAGGTGATGCGCGAGAAGAAGCGCCTGGAACATGTGCTGGGCACCGAAGCCGATCTCGCCCGCCGCAGCGACGATATCTCCGCCTATTTCGAATTGGCCAAAGAAGGCGAGAACGTGGACTCCGACCTGCGCCGCGAGATTGATTCTTTGCGCGGCGTGGTGGACCGGCTGGAAACTGAAACTTTGCTCTCCGGCGAAAACGATGCGCGCAACGCCATTGTGACCATCCATCCCGGCGCCGGCGGCACCGAATCGCAGGACTGGGCCGATATGCTGCTCCGCATGTATTTGAGATGGGCGGAGCGCCAGGGATTCCAGACCGTGCTCTACGACTACCAGCCGGGCGAAGAAGCGGGGCTGAAATCGGCGACCTTTGCGGTGAACGGCGAATACGCCTACGGCCTGCTGACCAGCGAAATCGGGGTGCATCGCCTGGTGCGCATTTCGCCTTTCGATCAAGCCAAGCGGCGGCATACTTCGTTTGCCAGCGTTTTTGTCTCGCCGGAAATTGATGACAGCATCGAAGTCGTGATCAAGCCGGAAGACCTGCGCGTGGATACTTACCGCTCCAGCGGCAAGGGCGGGCAGCACGTGAACACGACCGACTCCGCGGTGCGCATTACGCACATTCCCACCGGAATTGTGGCCAGTTGCCAGAATGAGCGCTCGCAGCACAAGAACCGCGAGCGCGCGATGAGCATGCTGCGCTCAAAGCTCTACGAGCACGAGATGGAGAAAAAACGCGAAGCCAGCCGCAAGATCGAAGACTCAAAGCTCGATATTGATTTCGGCTCGCAGATCCGCTCATACGTTTTGCAGCCGTACCGGCTGATCAAGGACCACCGTACAAAAGCCGAAGTGGGCGATGTGGACCGGGTGCTGGATGGGGATTTGCAGCCCTTCATCGGTGCCTACTTACGAATGCGCCGGGATGAGAAGCCCAACTGATTGCCGAAAAATGCAGCGCGCGGCGAGGAGCGCTGAACTATGCCGCGGATGATCGAACTCATCCAGGCCTCGGCCGTGCCGCCGGACATCATGCAGTCGGCGGCGCAGGGCGAACTTGCGCTTCCCGGCGAAGAGCTGATTGAGATTCTGGTTTACATCGCCGACCACACGCCCGATTTCAGCGAGACGGCGCGGGCGGCGCTCGCCAACTGGGATTTTGACAGCCTGCGCCGGGTCTCGTGCGATCCCAACGCCTGCAAAGAAGTGCTCGATTATCTGATCGCGCCGCAGAATGCGCGCACAGATCTGTTGCCCACGCTGCTCGAAAATCTATCCATCGCCGATGACAGGGTAGCGGAACTCGCGGCTACAGCCTCCGACGAGACTCTCGGGGTCATGCTCAAGAGCGGGCGGGTGAACCAGTCCATTGCGGTGCTCACGGCGGTACTCAACAATCCACATCTGGGCGCAGTTGAGGCGGAAGCGGTCCGGGCGCGGCTGGTTCCGCTCAAAGAAGCGCAAGAAGAGGCGATCCCCGATGTTTTCGATGAGGAGTTCAACGCCTATCTTGCCGCGCACGCGGACGAGATTCTCGCCGAAGGCGACAAGCCATTTCAGCCGATCGGCGGCATGTACGAAGACATTCTTGGCCTGGACGAGCCGGAGACGGAAGCCACAGGAGGCGTGGCGGCAGCGAAGAAGGCAACCAAAGAAGTGCGCGGCGGCGCGCTCAAGAAGATTTCAAAGATGGATGTGAAAGGGCGCATTCAGCTCGCGATGAAGGGCAGCAAAGAAGAGCGCTCGATCCTGATTCGCGACGGCACCAAGATCGTGGCCCTGGCGGTGCTCGACTCGCCCAAGATCACGGACAGCGAGGTGGAGGGATTCGCTTCCCAGAAAAACGTGCTGGAGGCGGTGCTGCGGGCCATTCCGCTGAAGCGGCGATTCATCAAACAATATCCCATTGTGCGCAACCTGGTGTTCAATCCGCGCACCCCGCTCGATGTTTCGCTGACACTGGTGAAGAACCTGCTGGTGAACGACCTGCGCATCCTCTCCACCAGCAAAGAAGTTTCCGAAACCGTGCGCAAGGTCGCGTTGCGTTCGTTCAAGCAGAAAAAAGAAACCGGGAAGAAGGAGTAAGGCCCACGGGTATATCCCGTCGCCGTGGGACAGGCGTCACTTCCTTTCCCCGAAAATGGCCGTGCCGATGCGCACGCACGTTGCTCCTTCCTCGATGGCGATTTCGAAATCGTGCGACATGCCCATAGAAAGAACATCCATCGCGACCGACGGCAATTTGCGTCCGGCAATGCGTTCCCGCAACTCGCGCATCCGCTGGAAATACGGCCGCGCGGATTCAGGATCGTCCGTGAAGGGCGGAACCGTCATCAATCCGCATATTTGCAGGCACTGTAATTCCGGCGCAGCCCGCAGAATTTTCTCCAGCTCTTCGGACTCGGGTGCCGCGCCGCTCTTCACCGCTTCGCCGCCGATATTCACCTCAATCAGCACCGGCAATTTTTTGCCCAGGGATTGCGCGGCTGCGTTGATCTTTTCGGCCAGGTGAAGTGAATCAATCGAATCCACTGCGCTGAACAACTCGGCGGCTTTGGCTGCCTTGTTGCTCTGCAGATGGCCAATCATGTGCCATTCGGCCTGCAAGTCGCGAAGCGCTTCGGCCTTGGCTGAAAACTCCTGCACGCGATTCTCGCCAAAGACGCGCAGGTCGGCGCAGTAAGCTTCGCGCATGCGCGCGACTTCGACTTTCTTGCTCACGCCCATCAGCGTGATCTCTTCGACACTACGCCCGGCGCGGCGGGCCGCAGCCGCGATTTTTTCTTGAACCAGCGCAATGTTTTCCGCGACGGACATTCTTAGCAAATCAAAACCCAAAGGGATTGGACCGCCTCGGGCATTAGAGTCCTCAGGAATTAGAACATGCAGGCTGTGATTTTGTGCGCGGCAGGATGGGCCGCGTGCGGCCGCTCAGGCATTTGGAAGTTCGGGCTACGATGGCGCAACGAGAAGCGGCGATCGCCGCCCCGGTTCGTTGCCCTGCTGTTGAATAGCCCCGTGCATGGGGAGGGTGAGCGATCCGGCCCTGGCGGCAATCGCCTAGCTTGCTCTATCGGCCAGCCGGGCTGCCGCTTTAAAGATTTGCAGAAACATCTCGCGGGTCAGCTTGCCGGTTTGCGTGTTTTGGTTCGAGGGATGGTACGACGCCAGTAACATGTTACCGTCGGGCATGGCGTAATGAGCGCCGTGACGAAAAATGTAATCTCTCTTGCTCGGGAGCAGACCGCGGCGCTTTAAAGAATTCAGATAAGCGTCGAAGCCAATCCTTCCCAGCGCAACGACCACTTTCAGATTCTTCAATCCCGCAAGCTCGCGGTCCAGATAAGGCGCGCAGTTGGCGAGTTCCGAAGGCAGTGGCTTGTTGTCGGGCGGAGCACAGCGAACGGCAGCGGTGATGTAGAGATCGTTGAGCTTGAGGCCATCGTCGCGACGCGTGGCTTCCAGCTGATTTGAAAATCCGGCTTCGTACAGGACCGGGTACATGAACCTTCCCGAAGCGTCGCCGGTGAACGGCCGGCCGGTGCGGTTCGACCCATGCGCGCCAGGAGCAAGGCCCAAAACCATCACGCGCGCGTTCGGATCGCCGAAGCCCGGCACCGGCCTGCCCCAATATTCGTGATCGCGGTAGGCGCGGCGCTTTTCGCGTGCGACCTGCTCGCGATAGGCAACCAGGCGCGGACAGCGTGTGCAAACCACGACTTCAGAATTCAACTGGGTGAGCCAGAGTGTAAGCTTCGCCATGGCAACGGCTGACTTTCGTTCGTTGATGCTCGGCTGCATTGTATAGGCGCAATTCGCCCTGCGAGGCACTCCGGAGAATTTCCACAACACGAAGAAAAAACCGCCGGGCTGCCGCGAAGCCTATGGAGCCAGCAACCAAACGACCGGCGATGCAGCACGCGGCGCATTTCTCGACGAATGACCTTGGGCTAGCGACTTACGACAGTAACTGCAGTCACCATTTTATTGTCCCGGTCGTTTGACGGTGCTCCGCTTCTGTCTTTACACTCACTCTTATCGGCCAAAATTGTGAGCCCCACTGAAACCAGCACTGCGACGCGGCGCGAGATCGAAATAGAAGTTCCGGCGGCAGAGGTCACGCGCCAGACCGACCTGCTCATCCAGAAATATCAGAAGCTCGCCCGCCTGCCGGGTTTTCGCATTGGGCACGCGCCGGCTTCCATGATCCGGCAGCGCTTTTCACAGGACATCCAGAATGACGTGGTGGATGCGCTGGTGCCGCGCTTCTTCCGCCAGGAAGCGGACAAGCTGGGCCTGATGCCGGTTTCGCAGCCGCGGGTTACCGATTTGCACCTGCACGATGGCGAACCGCTGCGCTTCAAGGCAAGTTTTGAAGTGCTGCCGGACATCAAAGTGGAAGGCTACAAGGAGCTGCGGGCGGAAAAGTCTGAGATCACAGTCACGGAGGAAGAAGTCGAGCAGGCGCTGAAGGGATTGCAGGAGCAGCGCGCGACTTTCACCTCGATCGAAGGGCGGGGGCTGGCGGATGGCGATTATGCCCAGGTTGGGCTCGATGGCGTGCCCAAGGCAGGCTCGGCCAAGCCGGTGCACATGGACGAAGTTCTGGTTGAAATTGCGGGCAAGAACACCATGCCCGAGTTCACCGAGAACCTGCGTGGGGCTTTGGCCGGCGAAGAGCGCAGCTTTGAGGTGACTTATCCGGAGGATTTCGCCGACAAGCGCCTGGCCGGGCAGAAGTTTACCTACACGGTGAAAATCCAGGCGCTGAAACAGAAGAGCCTGCCGGAACTTTCCGATGAGTTCGCCAAGGAACTGGGCGAGTTCACCGACCTGGCGGAGGTGCGCAAACGCATCCGCGAGGGCATGGAAGCCGAGCGCAAGCGCGAGGCCGAACACGCCTCGAAAGACAAGCTGCTCGACGAACTGGTGAAGCGCAACGATTTTGAGGTGCCGGAGGCGCTGGTGGACCGGCAGATTGATCTGCAGCTCGATCGCGGATTGCGCGCGCTGGTGGCGCAGGGCATGCGCCAGGAAGATCTGAAGAAAATGGACCTGCAGCGGCTGCGCGCCGGGCAGCGCGAGCGCGCGCTGCAGGAAGTGAAGTCTTCTTTATTGCTGGAAAAGATTGCGGAGGAGGAGAAGATCGAGGTCGGGGACGAAGAAATTGACCATGAAGTCGAAGCGCTCGCAAAACAGTCGAAACAAAGCGCGGAGGCGATCCGCGCGCGTTTGACACGTGAGGGAGCGCTCGATAGAATCCGGTCTAGAATCCGCGCCGAGAAGACCCTCGATTTTCTGTATCGTCAATCCGCCTGAACGGCGGGCGATCTGTGCCTCCCCAACAACGATAGCTTTGGCAGGAGTGTGGAAAGGTGAAGGTGAACGTGAACGGACCTCAAATGATGCTGGTCCCCATGGTGATCGAGCAGACCGGGCGCGGCGAGCGGGCGTACGACATTTATTCGAGGCTGCTGCGCGACAACATCATCTTCATCGGCACTCCGATTGATGACAACATCGCCAACCTGGTGATCGCGCAGATGTTGTTCCTGGCGCAGGAAGATCCGGAAAAAGACATTCAGCTCTACATCAACTCGCCGGGCGGGTCCATCACGGCGGGCATGGCGATCTACGACACCATGCAGTACGTGAAAAATGACGTGACCACCATCTGCATCGGGCAGGCGGCGAGCATGGCGGCACTGCTGCTCGCGGCGGGCGAACCGAAAAAGCGGTTGGCGCTGCCGAATTCACGGATTCTAATCCACCAGCCCTCGATGGGCGGGCTTTCCGGGCAGGCCACCGACATT
>Ga0335081_10017744_pt1 | contig 11521 bp, 12 predicted proteins | sample Lox_Sample_35_FD_206713 | JGI IMG/M metagenome (GOLD analysis project Ga0335081, IMG submission 206713) | Soil microbial communities from Loxahatchee National Wildlife Refuge, Florida, United States - Lox_Sample_3.5 | ecosystem: Environmental > Terrestrial > Soil > Wetlands | place: USA... | reverse complement strand
GTAAAATGTCGGTCGAAGATCGGTGCGGGATTGCAGAGAATAAGAAAGCTGTCCTGATAGAGAATACCGCGCTGCTCGTCCGGAAGGTTTTCAATGCACAGGAAACACTTGCGCATTTTCAGTGACTGTTCATCGACGCGGGCGCTGGTGCTTGCCATCCTGCGCGGGTTGAACTGAAGCGTGACGGAGAACCCGTCGCAATCGACGTTGCGCGTCTTGACGCCGGCGAGCGCTTCGTATCCATCGGCGAACAATCGCCAGGTTCGCTTCTGATCAATAAAGAGACGGTCAAGAAGATCGGTCAGCGGAACCTTCGGATCCTGTTTAGGATGAATGGTGAAAACCCGCTGTGACGTGAGGTGCCTGGACAACTTACGCTCGTTCCGTTCGTGGAGAGAATGATTTCACGAGAACGTATCCAATATAATGATTCACCGTCGTATTCCCCATGGTAAATGGAGCTTCTTCGACGGCCTTATAGCCGAATTTGCGATACCAGTCAAGCCCGTCTTTGTTCTTTTCCATAATCCCGATCCAGATTCGATCGAATCCGTGTACCACCGCCTCATCCACCGCCATTGCCATGAGGGACCGCCCGACCCCCTTTCCCTGATGATGAGGCAACACGTAGAGCGAAGGGACATAGAAACGTTTTTCATCCTGTGCAATTCTTGTCCGAATATACCCGACGAGAGACCGGTCTGCCTCTGCAACGAATCCGTTGATATTGGGGTCCTTGAACATCGCCGTCATCGCTTCGACGGTATATGTTGCCTCGTGGTATCCTATCAGGTCCTTCTCCGGAATGAACGATGCGTACGCATCGAGCCAGGTTTCAAGCAGAAGGTTTTGGATCGACACCAGGTCGCTCTCTTTCCACGGACGATAGGCTATGTGCATGACTCACCCATCCTCTTTTGTATTGAGTTTCTGTCGGGCCAGGATTTCAATGGTCCGAATCCGATCTTTGTAAACGTCATTTCTATTGGATTGCTCGATGGCGAGTGCCGCGTCGGTGTTTCCTTCCCACCGCCTGCAAAGGTAGATTGGATCATAGATCCTGCCAATCTTGTATCTTCTTGCAACGGCAAGACCCACAGCGTAATCCTCGCCATAACTTACGTTGGGGAATCGAATTTGTCGTACGATGTGCGTGCAAAAGGCCCGTGGGGCGCCCAAGCCGTTTATCCTGAGAGCATTGTTTCTACCGTTATCGGGAGTCCATTCACGATGATCGATCAATCCAGGCGGGATTTCCTTGAGGTCCATGTTGACAAGTTTGTAAGAACCAATGACCGCACCGTAGTCATCACTTCGGAACATATCAACAACAGATTGGAGCGTACTGTTTCCCGCGTACAAATCATCTGAATCCAGCTGGACTGCAAACCGACCGCAGTGCGTCGAGAGGATTGCCTCGTTCCAACATCCTCCAATCCCGAGGTCAAGACGGTCCGGGACAATGCGCACGACCCTCTTGTCCTGGATGCTCAACTGTTGAACGACATTTGTTGTCTCATCGGTAGAATGGTTTTCAACGACGATGACGTTGAAAGGGAAATCCGTCCTTTGCTGAAGCGCGCTTTTCACAGCATCTGCGATGGTTCGGGCACGATTGCGTACGGGGATGATGACACTGGCTTCAACGGGAAACGAGTCTTCGGGCTTTGGCACCGTCTCGAACTGTGGGTGGAGATACGCGTCGATGTTCTTCAAGTACTGTGTGAATACATCCTCCATTTCTTTTTGAACAGAGGCGTTCCGGGGATCGACGTAGTCGAATTGCCTCTCACCCGATGAACGCCGGTCGAGTTCGTTCTTTGAATAGAGAAATTCCTGGAGATGAAAGATGGCGGCATCGATTGAGATTTTGAGTCGCAGATCGTACCATCCAGCCCAGCGAACGTCTGGGGGAAGCCCGTACTTGGTAATGGCGTAGCGGGTCGGTTTGCAGGAAAGCAGGAAAAGCGGCCCAAAATCAAACCCGTCGCGAACGCTCCCCGGCTGATAATCAATCACGGGATGATCCGCTTTCTTGCCATCTCGAATGGAATAGTAATCGGAATACACGATACCTGCGCCGGTTTCCGTCGCGACGGAGGTCAACCGTTCGAGGGCACCCTGCCCGAGCTCAACGGCATTCGGTTGGGAGACAACGAACAAGTGATCGGTCACCGTGTTCGATAGAATTCTACCGACTGTCTTGCCATCGCCGAACGCGGACGAACGAATGCCTTCACATTTCGGCCCACCATCCTTGAATCCACCCGCGTGGACGACATAGATTTTTTCGACGGCATGAGACTGCGTGAACTGTTGCAACGTACGGGCAAAGTGCTGCTGATGATCGAACGGGAGAACGACGGTTATACCACTCATAGGATTAAGAAAACTATGGATGCTTCCTGTTTGCCGTGAGCTGACGAAGAACCTAACCTACCACCGCAACTGCATTTTTTGTCCCGGGGCGACTCTTGGCTCGTTCTATCGCCATGAGCACCGCGCCGCGGACCGGCTGGGCAATAGATTCCTCAACTGAAATCTTCGGAAGATGATGCCTGATCAGAGCCTTGACTTTTCTTGAGTACACGTTCTCAGAATTCAGCAAACCTCCGATAAACACGAGTGGAATCTTCTCCCTGGAAACTTTTGACCCCTTCTTTATTTGCCAGAATACTGCGCGAACAGTCTCGGAAAGCTCTTCGGCGGCCGCGTCGAGTATCTCGTTTGCGACGGTGTCCTTTTGGTCGGCAGCACGCAGGACGAGCGGTGCCACGGAGCCGATGTCGAGACCTTTTTCGTAAACAGCCTTGATAATGTCTTCCTGCTTTTTAAGACCAAATTTCGAATCCAGCATCCTCGCGATCCGGGTCTTCCTCCCGCGCCCGTCAATCATCCCGGCGACAGCGCGCAACGCTTCCCGGCCAATTTGATATCCGCTTCCCTCGTCTCCAATCACACGTCCCCAGCCTCCGGCCCGGCTGATTCGTCCCCTGGAATCCTTGCCGAAAGCGATGGATCCTGTGCCAGCAATGAGGATGATCCCCTGTTTTCCGAGAAGAGCTGCTTCAAGCGCTATCCGTGCATCGCTTTCGACTCTCAGGTCCCGTAAATACATGCCGCGCATTTCAGCCGCGTGCTCGACCCCTTCTGTCATGCGCACTTGATCTACGACTCTCCCCGCGCCGGCCAGACCTGCGACCACTGAATCAATTTCCGAATTGTTGCATCCTACAGAGTGGCAACACGTTTCGATGAGATCGAGAAGGTTCCTGGCGGATTCTTCGATCCCGATGATCTGAAAATTCGAAGGTCCCCCCTGTGCTTCTGCAACGACCGTCCCGTTCAGGTCGGCGAGTTGAGCAGTGGTCTTCGTTCCCCCGCCATCCAGACCGATGACGTATGCTGGGTTTCCGTTCATGGTGTGCGAGATGATACCGATTAAAGCGAGGAAATGCAACGAAATGCCGATCGATCATCAACGCCCGCTGCATCCTCGACAATGGCGTAGCAAGAAGCCGTGGCTCACCGAACCTTCTGAACAATGATATTGTTGTAGGATGGAACCAATTCACCGTTCAATCAAATCTCCGACGAGGGCGAGCATGAGACGTTCAAGTATTCTGTTCCTGGCTATTGTTGTCGCCGCGATGTTCACGGGTTTTTCACCCCGTGAAGGCACGACAAAAGCTCCCGATTTTTCACTCAAGACCAGCAGTGGAAAGACCATTGCACTCTCGAAGCTCAGAGGGAAGATCGTGGTGGTCAATTTTTGGGCTACGTGGTGCGGACCGTGCAGAGCCGAGATACCAGGCTTCTCAAAAGTGTATGAGAAGTACAGATCAAAGGGATTGGAAATTGTCGGCATTTCATTGGACCAGGGTGGATGGAACGATGTAAAGCCGTTCGTCAAGAAATTCAATATTTCGTACCCAATTGTCCTGGGGAACGACCGGGTCGCACAGCAATACGGCAACATCGATGCAATCCCGACTACCTTCATCGTCGACAAAGATGGCAACATCGTCGGCCGGCACATCGGGTATATGAAAGAAGAAGATTTCGAAAACACGATAAAAAGCTATCTCTGAAGTTTGCATCTTTGGCAATTGATAAGGAAATTTGACGAGCCGTCGATCCTGCAGTAACCCGACGGGATGGGGATTCTACCGCACAGTGGCGGTCTGAACGGCAGAACGCAGATTTGTTGTTCATTTAACTTGATCCGACTCCGAGCCTTTGGCCGTCATTGCACCTCTTTGGCAGAATCATCCGGAAATCTCACCTCTATCACCTATGCGCCCGATTCGATTTCTACTGATCTTCGCTTTCACTTCATCGCTTGCGTTGGCCCAAATGGGCGCGTCAGCGTCTCACGTGGAGCTGAGCACCAATCTCTCCGTCGACAAAGTCGCGAAAGGCTCCCCTTTCCAGGCAGTCATCAAGGTCCGTATCGCTGACGGGTGGCACGTCAATTCGCACACACCGACGCACGATTATCTCATTGGAACGGAGTTCAGTCTCAAGCCTAAAGAAGGCTACATCGTCACCGACATCCGTTATCCGCGTGGGAAGCAGCTGAAGTTCGATTTCGCTGAAGACTCATTGGATGTCTACGAGGGAGAAATTCCGATCTTTGTTTCGTTCAAGACTTCGAACAAACTTGCAGCAGGGAACGACACACTGTTCGGAAATCTGCAGCTTCAGGCGTGCAACAACCAGATCTGTCTGGCTCCTTCTTCCATTCCGGTCGTGATACCGGTGATCATCGCGAATGAGCGGGATACGATGAACCTGATCAATCAAGGTGAATTCGCCTCCTCTGCGTCGTCGATCTCAGGCTCTACGCCACAGCCCAACGAGCTTGCGAACCTGTTCGCATCGAAGGGATCGTTCGTGGCTTTCCTCGCCATATTCGTCATCGGTCTGGCGTTGAACCTTACTCCGTGTGTGTACCCGATGCTTTCCGTGACCGTTTCCCTTTTCGGCGCGCAAACAGAGACGAATCCTGCGAAAGTGTTTCTCAAGGCGCTTGTCTATGTCCTTGGCATGGCGTCGATGTACAGCGTCCTCGGCGTGACGGCTGCGCTTGGTGGCGGACTTTTCGGGAGCTGGCTGCAGAGCCCCTGGGTGCTCGCCACGATCGCTGCACTGTTATTTGCCATGGCTCTGAGCTCCTTCGGAGCGTACCAGATGCAAATGCCGTACTGGCTGACAAGCAAACTCGGAGGCACAACGGGCACCGGAATAATCAGTGTTTTCGTTTCCGGTCTTGTCGTAGGAGTTTTCGCCGCGCCGTGCATAGGTCCACCTGTCATCGCTCTCCTCACCCTTGTCGGTACAAAAGGAGATCCCGTCTTCGGATTCTGGGCGTTCTTCGTTCTTTCGCTCGGACTTGGATTTCCTTATTTGATTCTTGGCACCTTTTCGGGGTTATTGAAGAAGATACCAAAGTCCGGCGCCTGGCTCGTGTGGATCGAACGAATGTTTGGTGTCGTGCTCGCAGGAGCAGGACTGTTCTATCTGGCGCTTGCTCTCGTGCCAAAGTTCGCAGCATATGTCGTTCCGCTGACGCTTTTTGTCGGAGGGATCTATTTCGGTTTCATCGACAACTCTGGCAAAGACCGCCCGTTGTTGAAAAGGTTCCAATGGTCCGTCGGTGCTCTGTGTGTGCTTCTCGGTCTTTATGTCGCCAACGGACTCCGGGAGCCGGGTTTATCATGGGAACAATATTCAGAGGGCAGGCTCACCGAAGCCAAAGCAGACGGCATGCCTGTCATCATGGATTTTTACGCCGACTGGTGTATCCCGTGCCTGGAACTCGACAGGAATACCTTTACGAACAGCGAAGTCGCAAAGGATGCAAGAGAGTTTGTGCGGATAAAAGTCGACCTGACACATTTTGATTCGCCCGAGGCGGAAGCGCTGAGAAAGAAGTACAACATCGCCGGAGTCCCAACGATTGTCTTTCTCAAGAGCGATGGAGAAGAATACACGGAGTCCCGCATAATTGGTTTTGTTCCACCCGACGAATTCGAAAAGAAACTGAAAGCAGCGATTACAATGTAAATCGCCCGCGTGCGGCATTATCTAAGAGGCTGCACGACCTTGACTTACTCTCCTTAGCTACAGTTCTGCGCGAGTTTCCGGCCAAGTGCTCCCACCACTCTCCCTTTTGCGGAATGAACGGAACTTAGGTCCGCCCGTTGATGTTGTTAAACAGCAGGTGAGAAGCCAGTCAGTGAAGCGTGCATCGTAGCTTGCCGACGCGATACTCACGGACGATTCTGTGGTTCAGCTTAACATAAACATTCAACTGCAAGGAGGACGTGTATGAAGAAATTCAGCATTGCAATGGCTTTCCTCGTCGTATGCTCCCTCGGCGTTGCCCAGGAGAAGATGGAGATGGAGAAGAAGCCGATGAAAGCGCACACGACGGCGGGGTATCTCGTCGACAAGGCGTGTGCAACGAAAATGGAAAAGCTCGGCATGAAGAAGGCGATGGAAAAAGCCAAGAACCACACAAAGGACTGCGCGCTCCAGGACGCCTGCAAAGCGAGCGGATATGGCATCATGTCGCACGGCAAGTTCATCAAGTTTGACGAGCAGGGAGATAAGCTCGCGGCCGAGTATCTGGACAAGACAAAGAAGGAAAAAGACATTTGGGTCGACGTCAGGGGTTCAATGGATGGCGGAATGATGAAGGTAGAGTCCATAAAGGACGTGAAGGCGAAAGCGAAGAAGATGGTGAAGAAGAAAGAGGCGAAACAGGGCTGATACTGCATCATCGCCATTCCATGAAGCCGGCGTTCGTAACAGAACGCCGGCTTTTTTATTGTCCGGAGCCAAAACCGGATGCGTGGATCGTACGTCTGCGTGAAATTCTGTGTCGACTTGGCACCCCGGGTTCTTGGTCACAAGAAACAATACCCGCTGCGTTCGTGAAATTGAGAATCGGGCTCCGTCGCCTGTTCCTTGATTCTCGCGTACTGTTTCAATAGATTTCTGCCAGAGAGATTTATCCCCACCGTCATTTATTTCCGCGATTGTACCGATGCCGGATCAACTTCTGCTCATCGTATTTGGAGTTCTGTCGACGCTGTCGCTGGCAGTGGCGTGCACGGCAATGTACTTTGCCGTCAAGAATGCAAAAAAGAAAGACGGCGAGATCAAGATGGCCCTCTGGTCCTTCGTGGCATTGGCAGGATTCGTGTTTGCCGGTATGTGCTGGGCTTATTTTCTGATTCCGATATTGATCAACCATTTGTTCAGATGACGATGAAGCTAGAATCGCAAGGGAGTCCGGTCCCACCGCGGACACCAAAAGGCATGAAGAACAAAGTATCCATTCTTCTTTATATCTTCTTCGGATTCTTCAGTGGATTTCTGCTCGGAGCATCGCTCGATCGGGAGCTGTCCATGATGCTCGGAAGAGTTCTCTATGCGTGCGGCATCCTGATCGTTGGCCTGTTTTGGCGCACAATCGACGTGCGATCACACCATCACCATCTCGAAATCTGGCTCGAACTCCGGCGTCGCGGCAAATGGTATTTCATCGTCACGCGCTACATTCTTCTTCGTGGAGGCCTGCTCCTGGCTCTGTTCGGCGCACCGTTGTTTTTCAACGTTCCGTTCGCAGGGCCTATCGATCGAATGCTTGAATTGATGATCATCGTGCTTATGGTGATGATGCTGCTCCTGGGACACCTCGAGTGGAGATTCTGCGAGCAGGATAGCACCATACTTGCCTTCAAACGTGCAGCCGAAGCAGCAAAACAAAATGCCGCACTCTTTAACTGATACGGCCACCGAAGTGGGGCCTTCCCTGAAGGTACTTGCAATCGAACACGAAGTTGCAGGCACGACCGACGAACGGATTGAGTCGCATCTGAAAGCGGAGGCCGCACGGTCCTGGGAGTTATACCGGTCTGGAATCATTCGCGAAATGTATTTCCGCGCGGCTCGCGAGGAGGCAATCGTTGTCCCCGAGTGCATAACGGCGAGAGATGCAGAGAGTACGCTGAAGACGCTTCCGCTGTTGTAGTGAACGGGCTGGCAGTGGCCGAGCGAGTTGAATCTGTATCAAAACAAATATTGGGCGTGGACCTACAGCCTGTAGTTGGGCCTTATGTTGATTCTCTGGATCGACTTTCAGATCTTGTATATCGAATACGTTGACATCCTATAGACGATCTTTGCCGTGGGCGGAGTCTGTATCGTCGGAAGAGCGTTGCTGCTCTCTGTGCAGTGATGGTACACGAAGAAGACCGACGGCACTGAACATTTCCAATCACAGGATCCTCTCTGACAGGGTTATCGAGAAAAAGTCATTATGACAAATGCAGACGTCTTTACCAGAAAGCTATCGGCGGAAGAAGTAAAAAAAGGTCATATCTTTGTGCTGAAAGACAGGCTTTCCTTCTTTCCGGCTGCCGGGAAACCTTTCGACCTCAAATCGGGCAAGGAAGAGAAGAAGGCTACCGTGGAATCGTACCATTGCACGTGCCGCGGCCCTCAACTTCCGCACGAACACTACTTCATCCGGTGGGAAGGATTGAGATTCGGCGATAAGATTTCAATCGAGAAGGTCAAAAAGGCCGAGAACACGTACGAGCTGTCAATTCGGCGGTAGCCTCTCAGGTATTTCCTCAAGATCGTTCTAGGAAGCCTACGGGCGCTGTCGGGGTCTTGTCGAGATTCGTCGATTTGCCCGCGGCCTGCGCGCTTCCGTTATTCCACCGACTCATTGAAGACTGCAGGTTAAAGAATGAAAAAGCGAAGTGCCTCACAAAGTGCGCTTCTCTTTAGCGGAATCACACTGGGTCTTTCGTTCTTTGTCTTTTGGGGGCCGATTGCGTTTCTGAAGATCCCGGCGGCCAGTTTCGTTAGCAATGTCCGCGGACCTTTGTGGGCGGTTGTATTGTTTCTGCTCGGCGGATTCGTGCCATCGGCGACTGCGCTTGCGCTCACAGGAATCATCGAAGGGAAGAATGCTCTGCGTGCAATGTTCCGACGCGCACTGCAATTCAAAATCGGTCTCCGTTGGTATTTGCTCATCCTCACAGTTGTTCTCGTCGGCACCTCCGGCAAAATCCTGATCAATGCTCTTTGTGGCAGCGAGTTCAACTTTTCTTTGTTTCGCTCACAGTTCCCGAATCTTTTGCCGCTTTTGATCGCGGGACCCATCTCCGAAGAATTCGGTTGGCGGGGGTACCTTCTCAGCAAGCTGCAGGAGCGATGGAGCGCAACGTCTTGTTCAATCGTCGTGGGAATGGTCTGGGCGTTCTGGCACTTGCCGTTGTTCTACATCGTCGGCACATCGCAGTGTGAACTGCACCTTCCGTTTTCCGGTTTTCTGGTTGGTTTGGTTTCGGTCTCCGTGATCATGACGTGGCTGAACAACAACACGTCCGGCAGCATTTGGACGGCCATTGTCTTCCATTGGCTCTATACCTATGTATCCCAGGTCGTCTCCAGCGGCGTCAAGCACACTTCGGCATACGATTGGCTGGAATTCTTGCCGTATTTGGTTGTTGCTGTGCTTCTTCTGTCCTCTGGAATACCGGCGAGGCATACGCGTGAGACCAACGCACAGACGTGAAATGGGTAAATAGTGCCTTACACGCTTCGATGCGGGACAGAAAATTGTACTTGACACGATGGGCTCAACGCATTATATTATTCGAGAGTCGATTATGAACCAACTTTCCGAACACACAATGTCACAGAACCTCCGCTGGTGGTGGTGGCGGTCTGTTTTTTCCAACGGTGAATCTGTGAACGGATAGTAACGCACACTGAGTTTGTTTTTACTAAACCCTTCCCGGTTCGCCAGGCAGGGTTTTTTTGTGCCCAACAAGTATGATCAATTTTGAGAAATTCAAAGAACTTGCTTTCAACCACAACGTCGTTCCGCTGGAGCTGACGGCAATGGCCGACCTCCATACGCCGGTATCGGCGTACCTCGCAGTCCGCGAAATCGGCATCTTTTCGTTCCTGCTGGAAACCGTGGAACCAAACGAGAAGATCGGAAGGTACTCGTTCATCGGACTGAAACCACTGATGACCATCCGGACGAGAGGAGAGCAGGCCTTCATCAACAACGGAACTCATTCGACGGAACGACAAGGGAACATCTTTACGATCCTTGACGAAATGAAGGAACGGTACCATCAAGCCGAACCGGAAACACCCGACGGGTTCCTCGGCGGATTCGTCGGCTACATCGGTTACGATAATGTGCGGCACCTGGAAAAACTTCCCCTCGACGATGCACATCCTTCCGCCGAAGACGATTCTTTCCTTGGCCTTTTCACTTCCATCATTCGTTTTGACCACCGGTCGCATTTGATGACAATCATCCACAACGTCATCGTCGACCCGGAGAAACCGCTCCAGCCACAGTATGAACAGGGCAAGAAGTCTGTCGAGGCTCTCGAATTGCGATTGCGAAAGAGCTCACTTGCAACCCAGAGTTTCCGTTGCGATTTGAACCGCATGCACGAGAATCCGGACCGCGCAACATACTGCGAAGGCGTCCGACGGGCCAAACAATATATCTTCGACGGAGACATTTTCCAGGTCGTCCTCTCCCGCAGAGTCCAAATGCCTTTCACCGGCGATCTCTTCCCCGTGTACCGCGCTCTCCGCACAATCAACCCGTCTCCCTACCTGTTCTTTCTCGATTTCGGTGAAACATCACTCATCGGATCGTCGCCAGAGGTTCTGGTGAAGGTAGAGGACCGTACGGTGGAGGTGTTCCCGATTGCCGGGACGCGCCGCCGGGGAGCGACGGAAGCCGAAGATTCTTCCCTCGAGCTGGAGTTGCTGAATGACACCAAGGAGTTGGCCGAACACGTGATGCTCGTCGACCTCGGACGCAATGATGTCGGCAGAATTTCGGATTATGGCAGCGTGACAGTGCCCGTGTTCAAGCGCGTCGAGCGATATTCGCACGTGATGCATCTCGTCTCGGAGGTCCGCGGAACTCTAAAATCAAACGCTACTTCCCTCGATGCATTGCGGGCCTGCTTTCCTGCCGGGACCGTCTCGGGTGCACCGAAAGTGCGGGCCATGGAAATCATCCACGAGCTTGAGCCCGGAAACCGCGGAGTCTATGCAGGGGCCGTCGGCTACGTTGGATTCAACGGTTCTCTGGATACTTGTATTGCCATCCGCACGATTGTGGCTCATCGCGGAACGCTTAACATCCAGGCCGGAGCCGGGATCGTGGCCGATTCCGTCCCTGAAAAGGAGTACGAAGAAAGTGTGAACAAAACAAGAGCATTACTCGATGCAATCAAACTGGCCGGGTCGGGCCTTTCTCCCAATGGCTTGAAACAAAATTCTGGCGGAGGCGGACGATGATTCTGGTGATCGACAATTTTGATTCGTTCACGTTCAATCTTGTGCAGCTGATCGGCAAATTCGCGACCGACATTACCGTGAAGCGAAACAACGAAATCACGGCGGAGGAAGCAGAGCAGATCAAACCATCCGGGATTGTCATTTCGCCGGGTCC
>Ga0335081_10017743_pt1 | contig 11522 bp, 10 predicted proteins | sample Lox_Sample_35_FD_206713 | JGI IMG/M metagenome (GOLD analysis project Ga0335081, IMG submission 206713) | Soil microbial communities from Loxahatchee National Wildlife Refuge, Florida, United States - Lox_Sample_3.5 | ecosystem: Environmental > Terrestrial > Soil > Wetlands | place: USA... | reverse complement strand
CCCAGGAAGAGACGGTTGTGAGGGTGATCGGGGAAATGCTAGAAGGATTCGAAGCGGGGTGACTTAGGCGGGTGGAATAGCAGGAGGTCAATCGTCTCTCCGTGGGCCTGTGCCATTTTCATCACACCCATGTTTAAGCAATCCGCCAGCCAACTTATGAACTACTGTGATATCAACGAAATAGGTGGATATGGATGAGTCCTCACGTGCAAAAACGGCACGTCTTTGCCGGGCTTGTTCCAAATCCGGTCACGCCTGCCGTAATTCTTGCGCGGGACCCGCCAGACTATCGCTGCGGCGGCGCCGGCGGCGCGGGTGGCAGGTGGTCGGGCGGGCGCGCCACGACGCCCTTGTACGCCTCGTCAATCGAGACATTGTAGTTGTCCAGAATCTGACCGGTGGCGCGCGCCAGCTCGGTCTTGCCCTTGGCATACGCGGCCATGGCGGCCACCGCGTTGGATTCCGCTTGCGTCAGAGCCTGCTGGTCCTGGATGACGTTGTAAATGGTGGAGGCTCCCAGGGCCAGCTTTTTCTGCTCGGCGTCCAGCGTCTGCGCCTGCAGGACCTGCGCCTTGATGGCCGCCTGAAACTGTCCCCGCGCCTGAATCACCCCGATCACGGCATTCTGAACGTCCACGCGGACCTGGTTCTCCAGGCGTTGCAGGCCGACCTGCTGCTGCCGGTAGGAGAGCGTGTCGTTGATCACCTGCGCCTGCGCCGCGCGGTTGCGAATGGGAATACTCAGGTTCACGCCCGCTGAATAGTTGGGGAAGTTGCGCGCGAACAACTGGCCCAGCACGGTGCCGTATCCGCCGATGAAGAACGGGTTGTTGCTGTGCGGGCTGCCGGGAAGCGCCGGCAGGGGGTTCGGCTGGCCCGCCAGCGCGTTGTTGGTGAGGTTGGCCACTAAGTCCAAGCTGGGCAGCAGCGCGTTCTTCGACCCTCTGATGGTGAGCTCCTGGTTCTGGAGCTGGATGCGGCTCTGGGCCAGCTCAGGACGCGAAGAAAGCGCCGTCGCCGTGAGGTCCTGGATGGGCGCGATGGGCTCCACGTCGGGAATGCGGATCTGGTCGGTGGCCACGATGTGCGCATCGGACAGGTCGGGGCTGGCCACACCATTGCGGCTCAGCGCGGTCTTCAGAATGGTCTCCTGCTGCTGCACCTGCATGATGGCGACCGACAAGGCCTGCTGGCCGGTGGCGATCTGCGCTTCCGCGCGGGTGATCTCGATGGGCGCCAGGGTGCCCACTTCCACCTGCTTCTTGTTGTCCTCGTAGAGCCTTTGCGCCGCGGCCACGGCCTCGCGCGCCACGCGCACATTTTCGTTGAAGGCCACCAGGTCCCAGTAGAGCTCCGCGACGGCCGCCACCGTGGTCACCACCTGCAGCTTGAACGTCAGGTCGGCCACCTCGCGGTTGTTTTGCGCGATGTGGATCTGGCGCGAGTTCACCGCCCAGCCGAAGCCTTGCAGCAGGTGCTGGGTGAAGGCCAGGCTCAGCGAGGAGGTGGTGGAGGGGTTGAAGTCGGCGCGGGGGCTGTTGCTGGAGGCCGTATTGTTGTTCAGGCCCAGGCTGACAGTGGTTCCCGTGAGGAACCCCTTCTGGACGCCAAAGTTGTTGATGTTCTGGCTCTGCACCTGGAAATTGAGTCCGGTTACGAAGGCGCTGGACTGCGGGGTAGTGATGTGGGCCCAGTTCACCGTGCCGGACAGAACCGGGTCGAGACTGGGGATGCTGGTACCGGACTGCTGCAAGACGCTGCCGCCCACCGCCGAGGCCGTGGCGGTGCTGGACTGCGAGGCGGCGCTCTGGTTGCTGCCCGGGGTGGTGCCGGAGGCGCTGACCGAGGCGCTGCTGGGTCCGGCGGTGACCGACGTGGAAACGCCGCGCGCGAATGTTCCCGCCTGCGCCGACAGCACCGCCACGTCCGCGATTTCCGGCCCGTAGCGGGCAATGGCGATATCCAGGTTATTTTCCAACGCCAGAGCGATGGCATCCTGCAGCGAAAGATAGATGTTGCCGGCGCGCATCAACGACTGCAGGCGCGACGAATTCGACAGGCTGGGCACCGCTACCTGGTCCAGCCGGTACGGATTGGTGAACCATCCCAACACCCCACGCCCCGGGGGCTTGGGGGCGTCTGCCGGCGTGTCGGCGGCGAAGCTGCCCACGGGGGACAGCATCAGGAAAACACACAATAAAGAGATGCTTGATTTTGCTGCTCGCATGGGTATTTCCTCTGGGCTCAAACACGGCGACTCTACTTCCGGCCGGTTTGAAATTCAATGGTATAGTAGGCCTTTGTGACGCCGCAAGCCGAGTCCATCCTGGCGCTGTTTCGCTCGACCGGCGCGTATCTTGAGGGTCATTTTCGTCTCACCAGCGGTCTGCACAGCCAGGAATATCTACAGTGTGCCCTGGTGCTCCAGAATCCAAGAGTGGCCGAACGGCTGGGACAGATGCTGGCGGCGGAGCTTCGCACTCTGGCCGGCGGAGATCCTGCGCTGGTGGCCTCGCCCGCGCTCGGCGGCCTGATCATCGGCCACGAGGTAGCGCGCGCCTTCGGCTCCCGGTTCCTCTTCACGGAGCGCGATGCCGCTACCGGGAAGATGGCTTTGCGCCGCGGATTCACGGTGTCGCCCGGTGAGACCGCGGTAGTGGTGGAAGACGTGATCACCACCGGCGGCAGCACCCAGGACGTGGTGACCGTCCTGACCACCGCGGGCGCCAGGGTGCTGGCCGCGGGTTCCATCCTCGATCGCAGCGGCGGCACGGCGTCGGTGGGGGTTCCGCGCGTAGCGCTGGCCACTCTCGAGGTTTCGGCCTGGCCGGCCGGCGAGTGCCCTCTGTGCCGCCAGGGCATTCCGGTGGTCAAGCCGGGTTCCCGCCCCACCTGATGCGCCGCATCAAAATCACGCTGGCCTACGACGGCACCGCTTTCCACGGCTGGCAGGTGCAGCCCGGCCTCCCGACAATCCAGGGGGTTCTGGAGCAGATTCTGTCCGCAATGGATGGTCAGCCGGTTCACGTAGCCGGCTCGGGGCGCACTGACGCCGGCGTGCACGCCCTCGCGCAGGTGGCCGCCTTCAGCATCGCCAACCCCATTCCGCTGAACAACTTGCGGCGTGCCGTGAATCGCCTGCTGCCGCCCGCCATCCGCGTGCTTGCCGCCGACGAGGTTCACTCGGCCTTTCATCCGCGCTTCGATGCCCGATCCAAAACCTATGAATATCGCATCCTGCGGGGGGAGGTCTGTAGCCCTTTTGAGTGGCCGTACGTGCACCACTACCCCTATCCGCTGGACGAGGAGCGCATGGTGCGGCTGGCCACGGTCTTTGAAGGCGAGCACGATTTTGCGGCCTTCGCCGCCAGCGACGACCGCGACGGGGAAAGCACATCCAAGGTGCGAACGGTGTTTGATTCCGCGCTCGAGCGCGCGCCGGGACGCCTGGTGTACCGCATCCGCGGCAGCGGCTTCCTGAAGCACATGGTGCGAAACATGGTGGGGACGCTGATCGAAGCGGGAAGGGGCAACCTGGCGGATGTCGGCACGATGCCGGAAAAGTCCGGACCGACGGCGCCCGCCAAGGGTCTGTTTCTGGTGAAGGTGGAGTACTGAGGGTGGCGCGCTCGCCGCAAAGAGAAGCCAACCTGGTCTGCCGTCCTGCAGCGTGTCCTCAGCGGCCTTCCAGATACTCAATCGCGCGGCGGACGATTTCGCACCGCGCCTCCCACACTGTGAAGCCCTGCGTCCCAGCGAAAACGGCCGGAGCAGGAAGCACCGCAGGAGGCAAACCACGCATCCGTTGAACCGCCAAAACTGCTGAATTCAACTGCGCGGTCCATTGCAGCAGTTGCCGGAAATCAGCCAAATCAAAGCCTGAAGGTATTTCAGGATGCGGCGCGAGCAGTTGACGCTGCAGGACTGGAAATACCAACGAACAAGCCCTCCCCCACGTCTAAACGCCGAGGCACTGCATGCAAACCATCCTGCAAGACTTGCGCTACGCAGCCCGCACGCTGGCCCGCCAGCCCGGCTTCACGGCCATCGCCATGTTCACGCTGGCCGTGGGAATCGGCGCCAACACCGCCATTTACAGCGTGGTGGATGCCACCCTGCTGCGGCCCCTGCCGTTCCGGGATCCCGGGCGCCTCATGAAGGTGGCGATCACCACGCCCAGCGCGGACCGCTTCGGCACGCGAGATGACATGGTCTGGTCCTATCCCAAGTACGAGACCTTCCGGCGGCTCCAGCAGGTCTTCCAGGACACCGCGGTCTATCGCTCCGTCACCTTCAACCTCACGGCCGCCGATCAACCCGAGCGCCTGAGCGGCGAAATGGTGAGCGCCGGATATTTTCCGTTGCTCGGAATCCGCGCAGTGGCCGGACGGACGTTCCGGCCGCAGGAGGACGAGGTCCCCGCGCGCGACTTCGTAGCCGTAATCAGCCACGGCGTCTGGGAACGGCACTACGGCTCCGACCCACGGGCCATCGGCCGCACGATCCAGCTCGACCTGAAGTCCTACACCATCGTGGGCGTTCTCCCGGCCGGATTCCAGGGACTCAGCGGCCCCGCCGACGTCTGGGTTCCGAACCATACGCTGAGCTACGAAGACGAGTTGAGCCAGCCGTTTTCACATTCGTGGAGCATGGTAGCCCGCCTGAAACCTGGCGTGACCGTCGAACAGGCGGAGAGCGCCGTGACGGTGCTGGGCCACCGCGTCGATGAGGCATATCCTGACTCGACCTTCCCCGGCTGGGGGGCCAAGGCCGGCCCGCTCGACGAGACGCGCCTCGATCCGGCCCTCCGCAAATCTGTGTTGGTGCTGTTCGGCGCGGTGAGCTTTGTGCTGCTGATTGCGTGCGTGAATATCGCCAACCTGCTGCTGGCGCGCGGCACGGTGCGGCGGCGCGAGATCGCCATCCGGCTGGCGGTGGGGGCCAACCGGCGGCGGCTGGTGCGTCAACTGCTGACGGAGAGCCTGTTGCTGGCCGGGCTGGGCGGGCTGGCCAGCGTGGCACTGGCTTACGCGGGGGTGAAGGCGCTGGCCGCGGTGAACCCTGGCGCCACCGACACGTTCACCTTCGGGCGGCGCCTCTCCGGCCTGACCCAGTTGGGGCTGGGCTCCATCCGGCTGGACGGGAGCGCGCTGCTGTTCACCTTCGCCATCGCGCTGCTCACCGGCGTCCTGTTCGGGTTGCTGCCTGCCTGGCAGGGCTCACGCGCCGACGTTACCGATGCCCTCAAGAGCGCGGGGGCGCGGCCGCGCGGCTTCCTCGCCGGCAAGAGCATCCTGGTGGTGGCGGAGGTGGCGCTGGCGGTGGTGCTGCTGGCCGGCGCCGGGCTCATGATCAAAAGCTTCTCGCGGCTCATCGCCACCCGTACGGGCGTCGATCCCGATGGTGTCCTCACGGTGCGCCTCAGCCTTCCCGATGCGCTCGCCGCCCGGGGAGCCTCCGCCAACTTCTTCAGCCAGTTGGAAGCGCGCGTAGCGGGCTTGCCGGGAGTGGTTTCGGCAGGGATGGCCAATTGTCATGCCCTGGCCGCCGGCTGCAACCGAACGCTCATCTGGTTCCGCGACCGCCCGCCGGAGGCGCGGGGCTCCGAGCCTTCGGTGGGTGTTCATTTCGTTTCTCCGGGCTACTTCAAGACCATGCGGATTCCGCTGCTGCGCGGCCGCTGGTTCACGGAGGCCGACCGGCGTGGCTCGCCCAAGGTCGTATTGATCAGCGAACTGGCAGCCCGCCGCTTCTGGCCCGGCGAGGATCCCATCGGCAAGCCGGTGGCCGTGGGGCAGGGCGGATTCAACGGCCGCGCCGAGGTCATCGGCATCGTGGGCGACGTGCGCTACGGGCAGATGGATGAGCCGCCCATCCCGGACGTTTACATCTCTTATTTGCAGTCGCCGCGCAGCAGCCTGATCGTCTACGCGCGGACAGCGGGCGATCCGCGGGCGCTGGCGGGCGCCGTCCGGCAGCAGGTGCACGAACTCAATCGGGACCTGCCCGTATTCGACATCAAGACCATGAACGAGCGCATCCGCGAGGCCACCTCGAAGGCCCGCTTCAGCGCCATCCTGCTGGCGGTCTTCGCCGCCATTGCACTGGCCCTGGCGGCGGTGGGGATTTACGGCGTGATGTCCTACCTGGTGACGCGGCGCACGCGCGAGATCGGCATCCGCATGGCATTGGGGGCCCGGCAGCGCGACGTGCTGAAGCTGGTGGTGCGGCGCGGCGCCGGGCTGGCGCTGGCGGGCATCGCTCTGGGCGTCGCCGGCGCGCTGGCCGCCACGCGCGTGCTCGCCACGTTGCTGTATGAGGTCAAGCCGGACGACCCGCAGGTTTACGTGGCCATCGCGGTGGTGCTGGCGGCGGTAGCGCTGGCGGCGAGCTACATTCCGGCGCGGCGCGCGGCGTGGGTGGATCCTTCGTCGGCTCTGCGGTCGGAGTAGCTACCCGATGGCCGCCAGGGCCTGCTCGAAATCGGCCAGCAGGTCGCGCCAGTCTTCGATCCCCACCGAGACCCGCACCAGCCCGTCGGTGACGTGCGACTCCGCCAGTTCCTGCGGGCTCATGCCCGAGTGCGTCGTGCTCCGGGGGTGGCAGATCAGCGTTTCCACGCCACCCAGCGACACCGCGTTTTTGGCAATGTGCAGATGCCGCAGGAACTCGAAGGCCGCCGCCTTGCCGCCGTGGAACTCGATCGAGAACAGGCCGCCGGGGTAGGCGCACTGTTTCTCGAAAATTCGCTTCTGCTCGGGATCCTGGAACAGCGTCGGATAGATCACCCGGCTCAGGCGCTTGTGCCCCACCAGCGCTTCGGCGATGCGTTGTGCGTTCTTGCTCTGGCGGTTCATGCGCAGCGCCACGGTGGGCAAACGCCCGTCCAGCATCCAGCACTCGTCCGGCTGCAGGATGTTGCCGAACATGCCGCGCAGGCTGCGGATCTTCCGGATCATCTCGGAGCTCTTGGTGATGGCCACACCCGCCACCATGTCGCTGAACCCGGAGAGGTACTTGGTGGCGGAGTACAGCACCAGGTCGGCGCCCAGCAGGAGGGGATGCTGGAAGGTCGGGCCGAGGAACGTATTGTCCACCATCACCACCGGCCGGTCGGGATGCTTCGCGGCGCAGTCGCAGGCGCGCTCGATGTCGCTCATGATCAGGGTGGGATTCGCCGGTGTCTCGATCAGCACGATGCCGCAGTTCGTCGCCGAGCGGATGGCCTCCTCGAGCGCTGCCGAATCGCCCGACCGCACCGGGATCCCACGCACCCCGAAGGGCTCCATAAAGTGGATCAGCCCGGTGGTGCCGCCGTACAGCGGCGTGGTGTAGACCATGGTGCTGTCGGGCCGCGCGAAGGCGAAAAACGCGGTCATGATGGCTGCCATCCCCGAGTTGAATACCGCCGCCTCGCGGGCGCCGGCTTCAAGCGGCACAATCTGGTCTTCCAGAATCTCGGAGTTGGGATGGGAAAAGCGCGAGTAGATCAGGTCGGCACGTTCGCCCTCGGCCGGCTGAATTCTGCCCTGGGTGACGGCGAAGGCGCGCTCGGCGGCCTCCGGGGTAGGGAACACGTAAGTGGAACTGCGAAACACCGCCGGCCGTGCAGAACCGAAAGAAAGACTGGGATCGAACCCCCTGGTCAGAACCGCGGTACGCGGGCGCACGTCGGCATGATCATGATTCGCCATGAAGGCCTCCTGCCCAGAGTGTAGCGCCTGGCACGGGGGTACACAACAAAAAGGTGGTGGCGGGCTCAACGGGCGTGGACAAGGATGGATCCCGCGATCTGGTCGAGCCTCAGGACGGTATCCACCGCGCCGCGTTTGATGGCCTCGTTGGGCATGCCGAATACTACTGAGGTAGCTTCATCCTGGGCGATGGTTACCGCTCCGGCCTGCTTCATTTCGAGCATCCCGCTGGCGCCGTCGTCACCCATTCCGGTCAGGATCACGGCCACCGCGTTGGGACCTGCGTAACGCGCGGCGGAGCGAAACAGCACGTCTACCGAAGGGCGATGGCGGGAGACCAGAGGCCCGTCCTTGATGTCCACGTAGTATCGCGCGCCGCTGCGTTTCAGGAGCGCGTGATGGTTGCCGGGCGCAATCAGGGCGCGTCCCTGTAGAACCGTATCGTTGCGTTCGGCCTCTTTTACGGAAATCCGGCAGAGGCCGTCCAGGCGTTCGGCGAAGGCGCGGGTGAACACTTCCGGCATATGCTGCACGATGACGATGCCGGGCGCATCCGGGGGCAGAACTTCCAGCAGCGACCGCAGGGCCTCGGTTCCTCCGGTGGATGCGCCGATCACGACGACCTTATCCGTGGTTTCGAGCATGGCGCCGGTGGATCGCGAAAGAATGGCATCCGCGGTGAGCTTCGGCTCTACCGTGCGGCTGGGAGCGAGTGCGCGCAAGCGTGCCTCGGCGGCGGCTCTGACCGCCTGGCAGAGCATGACGCGCGATTCCTCCAGGAACTGTTTACTCCCCAGACGGGGCTTGGCAATAATCTCCACCGCCCCATATTCGAGGGCCTGCAGCGTGCTCTGGGCTCCCTCTTCGGCGAGGCTGGAACAGATGACCACCGGTATGGGGTGCTGCGTCATGATCTTCCGCAAGAACGTCAGTCCGTCCATGCGGGGCATCTCGATATCGAGCGTGATCACATCCGGCACCTGTTCGCCGATTCGCTCGGCCGCGACGAACGGATCGCTGGCCGTGGCGATGACCTCGATCAGCGGGTCGGTTTCAAGGACCTGGGACAGCGTCTGGCGAACCAGAGCGGAATCGTCCACAATGAGGACGCGGATTTTATCCTTACTCATAACCGGGCCTTCTGATCTCTTCCGGACGGTGTGAAATCGTTTTCGCACACGTGGGAATTTCCCAAGGTAGCCAGCCGATACACGAGCACTTCGCCGGTTCCGGTATGGAAATGGATGGAGCGGCCCCGAATTCCGCCCAGGTCGGAGGCCGCCACGCGCAGGCCCTCCTGTTCCAGGACCTCCCAGGCAACCCGGCAATTCAAGGCGCCAACCGTTGGTTTGCCCGCTCTAGCCGCAACGACCGGGAGCACATCCGCACCGCCGAAGAGTTTTACTTCCAACTCGTTACGGCAGGCCCCCAGGGCGTCGAACTGCCTTGCCAGGTAGCGAATCACGAAATCGACGTAGCGGTGGCCATCCGGGGCGCCGGCGCCCGGAGGACATCGCGGCAGGACTCCATGACACAAGGCCCCGGCGCCCAGACGTGCGCACCAGAAAGTTACGCCCACGCACGATCCGAGAATGGTTTGCAGGATCGCGGGGCTTCGAGCCAGATAGAGTTGCCCGGGTTGGACGCTGATTCCCGGCAGACCGGGCGTCATCGGCACTTCCTGTAAACGGCCGGCCCCGCCGAAACCAGCGGCAGGCCCATGTTTTGAAGCGACTCGGAGTGACCCGCAAAGAGATACCCGCCGGGCATGAGTTGGCGGGCGAGCTTCTCGAGTACGCGAACCTGGGTGGGCCGGTCGAAATAGATGATGACGTTGCGGCAGAAGATGATTTCCGGCCGCTCGGGCAATCCGTGGTCCGGGTCCATGAAGTTCACGCGCCGAAACTCGATCTTGGCGCGAAGCTCGGGGACGACCCGAACCAAATCGGAGCCGGGATCGCGGCTGCGCATCAGGTACTTGCTGCGCAGGTTCTGAGGCACCGGCCTGACGACCTCGGACTTGAATATGCCCATGCAGGCTCTAGCCAGCACGGCGGTGCTGATATCGGTTGCCAGCACGCCGAACCGAAAGCCGGGGCGGCTTTGTGCATACTCGCTCAGCACCATCGCCAGGGTATAAGGCTCCTCTCCCGTGGAGCATCCGGCACTCCAGATGAGGGACTTTCGGTCGATGCCATTCTGCGCCTCGAGATCGGGGAGAGCCTGAGAGGCGAGGTACTCAAAATGGTCCGGCTCGCGAAAGAAGTCGGTCTTATTGGTGGTAACGGCATCGATCAAGTGGACCAATTCCTGGCCTCTGTCAGCGGTGGCAAACAGGTAGTTGCAGTACTCGGCGCCAGAGGAAAAATGAAGGCTGCGGAGCCGGCGCCTGAGGCGGATCTCCAGCATGGTCTTTTTCTCCGGGGTCAGACTGATACCGGATTCCGCGTGAATCAGGGAGCGGAGCCGGTCGAAATCCGCGGTCGACAGACCTTCATTCAGCTCATTCATACATTTGGACGAAGCGGGGCGATGTAGAGGCGCGCCCCGCTCCTCAGTCAGGCGTTCCCTTCAGCCAGGGGTTTGTTCAGTTCGGCGCTCCGGAACGACGACAATTCTTCGGTGGAGAAGACGCGGTCGATATCCAGGATCATGATCAATTGGGAATCGCGCTTCCCCATGCCTTTGATGAAGTCGGTCCGGATCTTGGTGCCGATTCGGGGTGGGGGCTGGATGTGTTCCGGCTCCAGATCGATCACCTCCTCGACCGAGTCGGCCAACGCGCCGATGACGTTGGACTCGCCATCCACCAACATCTCTACCACCACGATGCAGGTGTTGACCGTTTTCTCCGTCTTGGACATTTCGAAGCACAGCCGCAGATCGACGACCGGCACCACGTTGCCGCGGAGGTTGATCACGCCGCTCATGAAGTCGGGCGTGCGGGGGATCTTGGTGATGGTCGTGAAATCGAGCACTTCGCGGACTTTAGCGACGTCGGTTGCGAATACCTCTTCTCCCAATCGGAAGGTGAGGTACTGCCGGGTATCAGTGATTTCGGTAACGCTCATAAGTTTCCTTTCGCCTGGCGCAGTGGAGGCGCGCGCCGCTCAGGACCCGCGCCGCACGCGTTCAGTAGCGCTCGAATTCCTTATCCATGTGGTCGCCCGTCTCTTTCATTTTGAGGGCGACTCCCGACTTGCCGGCCGTCTTCGACGCGGACGGCGGGGCGGTATGGGCGACTGCTTCCCGGAGCCTTCCCAGCGAGGCGGCGGGCTTGTGGGCGGGTGCATGCGCAGCGGGCGCCTGCCCGGTATCCCCGGTGCGGAAGAACCCCAGAGCGGTCATGAGCTGATCGGCCTGGCCGGTCAGTTCCTCGGTGGTGGAGGCCATCTCTTCGGCCGCGGAGGCATTCTGCTGAATGACCTTCTCCAGTTGCTGCAGCGCCTTGTTGATCTGCTCGGAGCCGGTGTCCTGCTCCTTGCTGGCGGCGGTGATCTCCTGCACGAGCTCGGCCGTTTTCTGGATATCCGGCACCAGCTTTTCGAGCATCTCTCCGGCTCGCTCCGACGCTTTCACCGTGGTGTCCGAGAGCTGGTTGATCTCGCCTGCGGCCTTTTGGCTGCGCTCCGCCAACTTGCGGACCTCTGCGGCCACGACGGCGAAGCCCTTTCCGTGCTCGCCGGCGCGAGCGGCCTCGATAGCCGCATTCAGGGCCAGCAGGTTGGTCTGGCGGGCGATCTCCTCGATGATGGAGATCTTGCTGGCAATCTCCTTCATGGCCGCCACCGCTCCCAACACGCACTTGCCGCTCTCCTGCGCGTCCTA
>Ga0335081_10017742_pt1 | contig 11522 bp, 10 predicted proteins | sample Lox_Sample_35_FD_206713 | JGI IMG/M metagenome (GOLD analysis project Ga0335081, IMG submission 206713) | Soil microbial communities from Loxahatchee National Wildlife Refuge, Florida, United States - Lox_Sample_3.5 | ecosystem: Environmental > Terrestrial > Soil > Wetlands | place: USA... | reverse complement strand
TGGAGGAGTACAACATGGAGCGATGACATAACTTCCCTCTGGCTTCTACCGCTGGTAACGGCGGATTTGCTGTAACATTCCTCGTCCGGCAAGGGCCGTCACAGACGTTGAAACTACGAGCGGTAACAGCCGAGGCAGCCTATTTCCGGCTGGACGGAACCTCGGTCAACGGCTCAAAAGACTCAACTTGGAGCTTCCCATTCTGCTTTAACAGGATTTCTACTTTCCCCTCGGCCTGTTCCAGTTCCTTGCGGCAGCTGGCCGAAAGCTGCATCCCTTCTTCGAACAGCGTCAGGGACTTCTCCAAGGGCACCTCTCCCTTTTCCAGTTCCTGAACGATTTTCTCCAGGCGCTGCAAGCAATCTTCAAACTTGGGCAATGAGTCACTCCGAAACTGTATTTTAATCCACTTTGTCCACAGATTTATCCACTGAATAATTAGATTTCACGAAAATTTACAGTCTCTATGCCGAAGTGGAACGGGAGGTTCCCAACGCCTCCAATACGTCCACCGCCGACGCATAGCGTCCCAGGGGGGCGCTGATCTGCGCGCCGTGGACCATTTCGCGGGCGGCCATCAGCATCTCCCGAGCGATGGCAACTCCTTCCTCACGAGCAGCTTCCGGGGTTTGGGCGCGTGCCATGCGCTCCAGAATGGAGTCTGGAACAGAAACCCGCAGCTCGTTCTTCATGAATTCGGCGTTACGCACGCTTACCAACGGCCAGATTCCTGCCACCACCGGAATCCGGCAGTGCTCGATGCGGCGGACGAAGTTCTCCAACAGGCTCAGGTCGAAGACCGGCTGCGTGACCACATACTCAGCTCCGGCCTCGACCTTGTAGGCGAAGCGCCGGATCTCTTCATCCATGTCCGTGAGCCCGGGGTTCGCGCCCACACCTATTACGAAAGATGTGCCCGCGCCGATGGGGTTGCCTCCCAAATCCAGCCCGCGATTTAGGTTGTGGACAATATTCACCAATCCGATCGAATCCACGTCGAAGACCGCGGTGGCGTCCGGGTAGTTGCCCATTTTGGGAGGATCCCCGGTGATGCAGATCAGGTTGCGGATACCCGTGGCTGCCGCCCCAAGCAGATCGGACTGAATTCCCAGCACGTTCCGGTCGCGGCAGGTGTAATGCAGGATCGCCTCGATCCCCACTTCCTGCTGGATGAGCAGCGACAGCGCCTGATTGCTCATGCGCGCCGAGGCTCGCGGGCTGTCCGGAATGTTAATAGCATCCACCCCCACCGATTTCACAAAGCGGGCGCCTTCGACCTCCTTGCGAATGTCAGTGCCCTTCGGGGGAACGATCTCCACCATGGTCACGAATTCGCCAGCCGCCAGTTTTGCTCCCAGGCGGGAGCGCCTCGCCATCGGAACGGCGGGACTGACGGTGACCTTGGCGGCACCTGCCGGTGCCGCGGCAGTGCGGGCGCGGGCCTCTCCGACCCGCAACGCGGATTTCATCACCCGAATGTGGTCCGGGGTAGTCCCGCAACATCCACCCACTAAACGCACTCCGGCCGCGACAAATTTGCGGGCATAGCTGGCCATGTATTCCGGTGAGCATAAATAGATGTTTCGTCCCTCTACCGAGCGGGGGATTCCGGCGTTGGGCTGCGCGGCCAGGGGCAGGGTGGTGAGAGCACGAATGCGCTCGATGCCATCCAGCATGGCCACCGGACCTACACTACAATTGCAGCCCAAGACGTCAGGCGCCCAGCCCTCCAACCGTGGCGCAAACACCTCCGGAGTCGAGCCGTCCAGGCAGTTTCCGTCTTCGTCGATGGTTACCTGGGCCACGATCGGCAAGTTCGGGTTCACATCGCGGGCTGCCAGGATGGCCTGATGCAGTTCTTCGAGATAACCGAAGGTTTCCAGCATCAGCAGGTCCACGCCGCCTTCCGCCAGGCCGGCAATCTGTTCACGGAAAGCCGCACGGGCCTCCTCAAAAGAGGTCTTCCCCAAAGGTTCGATGCGAATTCCCAACGGCCCCACCGAGCCCGCCACCCAGGCATCGAAGCTTTTGGCCGCCTCCCGCGCCAATTTGGCACCGGCCACGTTGATCTCGCCTACACGGCTGGCGAGGCTGTGGCGGGCCAACCGGAAGGAGTTGGCTCCGAAGGTGTTGGTTTCGATAATCTCCGCCCCCGCCTGCAGGTATTCGTGGTGAACTCCGCGGATCAGGTCAGGCTGCGAGAGGTTGAGCTCATCGTAGCAGCGGTTGATGAAGATTCCCTTGGCGTAGAGGAGCGTTCCCATGGCGCCGTCGCACAGTACCGGCGCCTGTTTGATCCTCGCCATTACATCGTTAGTCATTGATTTGAGCATACAAGATGACTGCTGGTTTTGCATTCTCCCGGGCGCCGGGAAGACTCTGATTGAATGTCAGGCTGACGGGCAGGCTCCCATCGTCTGCCGAACGCCTCTGCTATAATCCGCTTTCTTGCATCCAACTTCTTGTCCTCTCATGGCTTTCGGATTCCCAGGGTTGAAGAAAACCTTTGTCGCTATAGCTTTGCTGATAGCCGCCAGTGCGGCCATCGTGGCCTGCGGCAGCAAGTCCTCTAACAACCAGCACAAGGTAAGCGGCCTTAAATTCCGGGCTTTTGTTTCCAACCCCTTGTTTCCGAGTGGCCTTTTGAACGCCCCAGTCCTCAATATGGTGGACGCTACTCGGGACCTGGTTTCTTTCTCGAACATCAGCCTATCCGGAACCGTTGCCCAAGCTGGGCTGATGGCAGTCTCTCCGGACTTGTCGCGAACCCTGGTGTTTAGTCCCTCCGATAACACGATCGCGGTTATTGATAACGCGACGGAGAGCGTGGGTAGTTCCGTCAACGGAGGACCGACAGTCAGCAACTTTGTGCTTCCCGGTCTTACCGAGAGCATGTTCGTCGCGAAAGACAACGTTACCGCTTACGCCGCCGTGCCAAGCGCGCCCGTGACCGGGCAGTCTCCGGGGGCGATTCTCGTTTTGGACTTGGCGACGGGTGCGATCAACGCGACCATCCCGGTACCCGCCGCTCACTTCGTTGTGTCCAGTCCGGACGGCAACAATCTTCTGGTTTTCAGCGATAACTCGGACGCAATCACCGTCATTTCCACCATCCTGATCGGTACCAACGAGGACCCGCGGACAGTGGTAACGGGCACTCCCCTGAATCATTTTGACCGCCCGGTGTGGGCGATTTTTCACGGTAGCCTGGCCTACATCTTCAATTGTGGTCCGGAGTGCGGTGGCATGGCAGCCGGCATCTCCACCTTCACCGTTGGCGACACCGAGCCCGGCTTGACCACGCCGGTGAGCGCGGCAACTTACGGACTGCTGACGGGCACGGATCTCTATGTGGCAGGCTCCCCGCCGCATCTGGCATGTGGTGCCGGCACCGCGGCTCCCACCTGCGGAACCTTAAACATCCTCAATGTAAGTTCGATGAAGGTTACCAACCCGAAACCGATCATCATCACCGACGGCTATCACGATCACATGGAGATGGGTTCCAATGAGCAGTTGTTTATCGGTGCGCACAGCTGCAGTAACGTGAATGTTTCCGGTGGCGAAGTGCGGGGCTGCTTGTCGATCTTCAATACCACGAACTCCAAAGTCGTCGTGCCGCCTCAGATCGGCGATGCGACCGGCATTCAACCCATCCCTGGACGCAACGTCGTCTATGTTTGCCAGGGCGGGGTCTTTCGCATTTACAACACCACGACGGACAAGCTGCTGGTCAAGAACTTTCCCGCCAACAGCGGGCAGACCGATGTGATCGTCGGGTTTTCCACCGATGTAAAGCTGGTTGACCCGCCGCCAGATTAGGCCGGCCGTGCGGAGGGATTCGGTTTACTTCCCAGGTTCAAGCACCAACTCATGTACAGTAGCCTGCTGCACCGCTTGCGGCGAAAAAAACCAGGGAAAAGTAAAGTTTGTGTACCAGGCGTCCCATTGATCCATGTAGTAGGGGCTGAGAAAGTTTCCGGCTTCCCCGGTCACAAGGTTCAGGGTGGATTGGTCGAGATTCGCCAGATCATCCGTGATCCGCTCCGAAGGACCGTAAGTCCCCGTCACCGCCTTCACCGTATATTCGCTGCCCGACTGTTCTTTCCATCCGGGCCCGGTCCAACGCTTAAGAAATGGAATGCGGCCCAGAACCGGATTCTGGATTTCGACCGCATTAACTTTGCCCCATTTCCAGGAATTTAGGTCTTGCGGAGCTTCCGGTCCGCTGACTGCGCTTTCGACTGCCGCCGCCAGCAGTTCATCGTAACTGGCGTAGGCAGCGGGCAACCAACGTTTGGGCTGGCGTTGCACAATATTGTCCAGCCACACCGTTTCCATCATCCAGGAATAACTCTTCCAGTTGAGTGTCGACTTGGCTTGTACAGCATCTTGTGGCGGAACACCCAGTTTTGGTTCGAGCAGCAGGCGGGTTAACTCCTGGCGGGCGCGCCCGGCGATGGTAGGCGCCGCCGAGTCAGCGGTCATCCGTCCATCCCATTGCCGCATGATATCGGCGGCGGACTTGGCCCGGGCGGACGCGTGCTGGGCATGGTCGACAGCGTAGACAAAGCGCTCGGAGAAAAAGTGATCGGCCTCCGAGTGAACGTCGGTTTGCAGCGCCAGCATATCGGCGGCCGAGAATTTCTTTCCTGTCTCTAGAACCTGGTAAATGCGCGCCGAGCGCCAGGGAGCCTCCCATTCCACGCTGATGGAGTACGGATATTTATCGGGAGTAATCCGGCTGTTGGCGGTGGCGATAATTCCCGCCGGTGGGTTGAAGACGCTGGGCAACTTGTCAAACGGGATGTAACCGGTCCATTCGTGGGTATCGTCGCTTCCGTTTTCCGGCAGACTGCCATCGCCGGAAGCTCGGATCGGAACTTTCCCGGTCGTGTGATAGCCGATGTTTCCATCGACATCGGCATAGACCACATTCTGACCGGGCGCATCAAACTCGGAAAATGCGCGCTGAAACTCTTCCCAGTTCTGCGCGCCATCGACGGCGAAGAACGGATTGCGAATCCCGTCGTAGAGTGTCCAGCGCAGTGCAAGCTTGCGCGACTCGCCGGGAACCAGTTCAGTCACAATCGGTCCGTGGCGGGTGACGGAAACGTCCACCTTCTCGTCAGGCTTGCCTCTTATGTGAATTACCTCACGGCGGTGTTCGGGTTCCTTCCAACCCTGAGGAGTGAGGTATTGCCCCGAGGGATTAAAGGTCTCGACATAGACATCCTCCACCGTCGGGCCGACGTTGGTGAATCCCCAGGCGATGCGCTGGTTGTGGCCCACAATGACGTAGGGATAGCCGGGTAAGGTAACGCCGGCCACATCGAAGTTGCCACAGGCCGAACTCACGCAGCGCAGATGCGCGGCGTACCACAAGTTGGGCATCTGGTGGCCGAGATGCATGTCGTTCGAGAGCAGCGGCTTGCCTGAAACTGTGTGCTCTCCTGAAACGACCCAATCGTTCGAGCCCAGCACCAGCGACGGTTCATCGAAGAATCCTCGCTCAGGCGCCAGGAAAGAAAAAAGACTCCTCGGGGAACCGGTCGTGTCGCTACGGAGGATGGGAAGACCATACGGGTGCAGCGTTGCAATCGAGCTATCCTCGCCGGAATCCTCGTCGTCATCATCTTCGTCGTCATTCTTCTTTTCGAAGGTGGGGCGTTCGGCGGTGGGAGGGCGATCCCGCCAGGATGAGTTTACATAGAGGTCCGCCGTTAGTTCGGGCCCCAGCTTGGTCAGGATTTTCTCTCGTGTGAGCGCGTGGCGCGGGCTGGTGCTCAGTTCCTCGACCATATACGCGCCGATGAGAGCGGAATCTTCGGTCGTCCAGGTCTTCGGCGAGTAGCCCAGGACCCGGAATTCGACAGGCAAGCGGTCGCGATGGGACTCGATAAAGGCATTTACTCCGTGGGCGTAGTCCTCAAAGCGCAGGCGGTCGGCGGTACTGATCGTTTCGATCGTCTTGCGAGCAGCGACTCTCATCCCGAGGATTCTTTGCTGGCGATCGTGCTCGAGCTGACCATCGCCGACAATTTCCGCCAGTTCGCCTGCGGCAAAGCGCCGCATGCCGTCGATTTGAAACAGGCGGTCCTGGGCGGTAACGTATCCCTGGGCGAAGAACAGATCACCCAGATTGGCAGCTTCGATCATGGGCACGCCGTGGGCATCGCGACGGACGGTGACCGGAGCCGCGAGTCCCGGCACTTGCAACCTTCCATCCAACTGGGGTAAGGGCGAGCGTGCCAGCGAGTAAAGCCAGGCAAGTAGTGCCAGCGTCGCCAGCAACAGCGCGCTTAATATCCAGGTCAGGGCCTGGGAGACTCGAGAACGAGGACGGGAAGAAACCGAGATGGTGGTTGCCATGACGGACTTTCCGATTCTATGGTCTGCCGGTGATCCAAGACAAATCCGGTTTCACCGCTATATTCACAGCTCCGGAGGGGGAGGCGTGCCCTTGGCACATTCGCCTGCCGGTCAGTATCATTCAGAGTGCCGCAGCCAACGCTCGGACCGCATGCTGCAGAAACGCATCGACGATCAGCCCAGTATCTCGCGGGAGATGGTGCGCGAGGCCCAACAGATTCTGCATCGGCACCTCAAGCGGGTTGGTCTGAAACACACCGCCCAGCGTGATACTATCCTGCGCACGTTTCTGGAGACGCGTGAACATCTGTCCACCAACGAACTGCATCGGCTGGTGCACGAAAAAGATGCCCGCATCGGCTTCACCACGGTGTATCGCACGCTGAAGCTTCTGGCGGAATGCGGTCTGGCCAGCGAGGTCGCCTTTCATGACGGCATCGCGCGTTACGAGCACCAGTACAACCGCCGCAGTCATCACCACATGGTTTGTACGGAGTGCGGCAGTTCGGTGGAATTCTTCTCTCCCGAGGTGGACCACCTGGAGCAGGAGATCGGCCGTAAGTATCAGTACCAGACCACCCGCCACACCTTTCAGATTTATGGGGTCTGCGAGGATTGCCGCAAGAAGAATGGCCGCGCCAGTTGATCTAAGAAAAATGCTTATGCTATGCCCGCAGTGCAATGCCCAGATGCCCCTCGATGCGGCCTTCTGCCCGGGTTGCGGCCGAAGAATGATTGCAGCGCCGGCAGCCGTGAGCGCCCGGGGTTTCTTGCCGGACAACATAGCGGCTGCGTTGGCCTACCTGACGCCCCTTCCGGCGATTCTCTTTTTGTTCATCCGGCCCTTCAAACGAAATCACTTTGTTCGTTTTCATTCTTTGCAGTCAATTTTTCTGGCGGTCGCTGCGGTGGCCGTGGCGATCGCGGTGAGGGTCCTGTTTTGGATGATCTCTCTGATACCCAGGGTCGGATATCTGTTTGCGTCGCTGACGGTCCTGTTGTCTGTCCTTGCCTGGGTGATCTTGTGGTTAGTCACGGTAGTGAAAGCGTTTCAACACGAGCGCTTCAAGCTGCCGCTGATCGGGAATCTGGCCGAGAGAACCAGAGTCTAATTGCGACTGTGACAGTCATCAGTGGCTCAGTGTGCCTTGTCATCCCGAGCCGCCTTCTTTTGGCGAGCGAGGGATCTGGGCGCGACGTGCGAAATGCCGCGCGTTTCCGGCGCGGCTATAAATCGCACGTTTGTCGCGCATCCTTAGTTGAAGGCAAACTGAGCCACTATCTCGATCAGATTTCGTTTGCGTTGCCGCGCCGATTCTGCTACCTTGCGCCCATTCGCGTTATCGAACTCTGGGTTGCACGCTGGGACCCATGCCTCGGGAGAAGAACTATGGCATTTTGCAGCACGTGTGGAACACAGATACCTGCCGGATCGACCACCTGTCCAAACTGCAGTCGCGGCGCCGCTCCAGCCGCTGGACCCGGTCCAGGCGTTGCTGCTCCTACTGCGCAGTCAACAGGTGGTGGCCTCACGGACAACGTAGCCGGCATGCTGGCGTACGTGACCATTATTCCGGCGATTATCTTCCTAGTCTTAGAACCCTATAACAAGAACCGGTTCATCCGCTTCCACTCGTTTCAATGCATCTTTTTCTGCGTGGCAATGATTGCCATCTCGATCGCTCTGTCGATCTTCAGTCTCATTCCCTTCATCGGATTGATCCTCCTGCCCGTCCATCTGCTCATCGGAGTGGGCGCCTTTGCCGTGTGGATCATCCTGTTGCTCAAGGCGAATCAGGGCCAGATGTTCAAGCTGCCCATCATCGGCGATATGGCCGAGAAGCAGGCCAACGCCTAGGGTAGCCCTGAAGTTGGTTATCTTCTGACCCGACCATTCCGAGCAGGAGTTGGTCGTCTGGATAACAGTCACCAAACCTTGTCATCCTGAGCGAAGTTGGTCGTCCGGCGCAGGCCGGACGACCAACGCAGTCGAAGGATCTCTTTTTTCTGCAACCACTCTAGTCCGCACTCACGACCACCTCCCTATCGACTTTTCGTTTCGGGGTGATTTCCGGTAGTCTGATGCATTCGGCCCAGGGGGTCAGTTTGAAAGTTCGGGTTTTTTACCACGACAAGTGTTTTGACGGGGCATCTTCTGCCGCGCTGTTTTCCCGTTTCTATCGCGAGCGCATCCGCAATGACGTGCAGTTCGTTTTCTCGGGACTGCTGCACCGCGCTGGCGCCCTTTTCAACGAGAAAGACTTCGACGGTGACGAAAACGCCATTGTGGATTTCAAGTACTCCACTTCGCCCCGCATCACCTGGTGGTTCGATCACCACCAGAGCGCCTTCCTCAGCCCCGCCGACGCCGCCCATTTCGAACAGGATCAGAGCAACCGCAAGTTCTACGATCCCGATTTCAAGTCCTGCACCAGCTTTATCGCCACCATTGCGGAGCAACGCTTCGGCTTCAACCCGGCGCCGGTCGCAGATCTCATCAAGTGGACCGACATTATCGACGGCGCCCTTTATCCCGATGCCCGCACCGCGGTCGAAATGCGTGAGCCAGCCATGAAGTTGACGATGGTTATTGAGGCCACGCAGACGCACGGCTTTGTCCCCCGTATTATCCCGCTGCTGGCCAGTAAGCCACTCGGCGACATCCTGACGGAGCCGTTCGTGGCCACGCTGTTGCCACCCTTGCTGGAGCGCCACCAGCGTTCCATCGCCATCTTGCGCGAACGCACGGAACTCAAAGACGGAACGCTCTTCTTCGATGTCAGCGACCACGAACTTGAGGGCTACAACAAATTCATTCCGTACTATCTGGAGCCCGAAACCATTTACAGCGTGGGCCTGAGCAAGAGCAGCTTTCGGGTGAAGGTCTCGGTCGGCTCGAATCCCTGGGCGCCGTCGGAACCAGTGGTCAACCTGGCAAAAATCTGCGAGCGATATGGCGGTGGCGGGCATGCCCGGGTGGGCGCCATCTCGTTCGATGTAGCCCACCAGGAAGCCGCGCGCGAGGCGGCGCAGGAAATCGTGCAGGAGCTGCGGGCCAGCGTGCGCGCATAAAGGACATCAGGGGAACAGCTCAGTATTTTGCTGGTCCGTAACCGAATATTTACACGACGGGACCAATTACGACTGCCGGGTGGAAGATAATGGAGAGGGGCGTTACTGTGCACACTCGGGCCGAAGCCGCACCACAGATGCCGGGGCACACTCTCCAGGTGCTGCGCGGCATCGCCTCGTTCGAGATGACCAAGGGGTTGGTAGTGCTGGCTGCGGCTTTGGGGATGCTCTTCCTGGTGGGGCGCGATCCCTGGGATGTCGCCGACGCGCTGCTGCGGATCCTTCACATCAGCCCGGACCACCACTTCGCGCAGGCATTCCTGGACTGGGCGGATACCTTGACCGACGCCAAGTTGTGGGCCGTGGTGGCGGCCGCCGCCGCTTATTCGATTCTGCGCTTTGTCGAGGCTTATGGGCTCTGGTATGCCCGCGCGTGGGCCGAGTGGATCGCCCTGATTTCCGGCTCCCTTTATCTACCCTTTGAGATTTACAAACTGATCCACCGGCAAAGCCTCTTGCACATCGCGATCCTGGCCATCAACCTGGCCATCGTCGTCTATATGGCGTACCTGCTGTGGTCGGGCAAGAGCCTCCACCGGGTGCCTGCGCCGGAGCGCCAGAGGCGATTCAATTAGAAGCGGCGCCTATTGCAGCGGTTTACCGCTGCTCAGGCAGGATGCCGGAGTGGGATCGCTCGCGACCCGGATCACGCCCGACTGATCGCTGCAGAAGCTCCGCATGCCCATTCCGCTTTCCGCGGGAGTTGCCGTGACGCTGTATTTGGAAGACGGATTCGCGTCACATCCAGAGAGGGAGAACCGGTAGTCATTCTTCTTCCCGCTGGCCAGCCGGGGATCGATCAACATGGCCTGGTGCTCGTTGCGGTCTGTACCGCCCATGCCGCCCAGATCCGAGAGGGTACACGTATATCCTCGCACCGGATAGAGCGTTGCGTAATTCGTCTGGGCGATCGCCAGGGTCCGCAGGGCGCTTACGGCGGAAGCCTCGTTGCCTGCACGGACGGCGCTCCAGTTGGCGGTGGCGGGTTGCGATGAGGAATTGTCGCTCGAAAGCGTGGGCCGAAGCGGTGTAGTCATGGCCTTGAGCAGGTCCGGATCGGTGAGCGACAGGTTCAGCGCGACCTTGATCTCGTTGAGCCGCCATATCCCTTCTTCCTGTTGCATGGTGAAGGTGAAGTGCGGCTTCATAAAGCCGTTCTGCGTCTCCCCATCCTTGGAGGCGTGAAAGGAAATCTCGATCTGGTCTTCCTCACCTCGCAGATCGTCCCGCTCGACCAGGATTTCAAGTTTGGTGTGCTGGCTGGAGTCTTCAAAGGATACGAGTGTGGGTCCGGCTTCATAGGTTTGCCATTGCTGGCCGCGGGCTTGCATGGCGCTGGTGAAGCCCGTGAAAGCGCTCAGCAGGGAAGCGCTTGATCCGGCTTGCGCCTTCTTGAGCGCCGCTCGGGTGACTTCCGGCAGGTGCTTCTCCAGGGTTCCCGGAGTCTGGCTGAAAAACATCTCCAGCAGAGCCTGACGCGCTGTCTGCGGAGCGGGCGCGCCGTTCGCAGCCGTACAGTGCAAACAGCCAATGAGAATGACTCCCAACAGCCAGCGATTTTTATGCATCAGTCGCCTCCGCGTTGTGGTTCAGTGTGATAAGGAGGCGAGCCAAACGCGCGATTCATTGTGTCGCTAAAACGCGACACGTCGCGCGGCTCGCCCAGATCCTTCGCTGCGCAAAGGGCGCTTGCTCCAGGATGACAAGCACTGCACCACCGCTGACTCCCCTCGAAAACTGGCACGATCATGCCAGTAGCTCTCACTCGTGCGCCAGTTACGGGAGTGGCGCGGCGCCAGAACCGCGTGACCCTGGTTACCTGCGAGTGGTTACTCGGGTAAACCACCCAAAGGGGCCATTGTGGATCAGCGAAGGACAGTGCACTCTGGTGTCATTCAATCTAATTCTGAAGAGGCTGGCGGGGAGAGAGCATGACGTGGGCACGCAAGACGCGGTTGAAGCGGGCAGTGGAGATGGTCACCGAATGCGCCGCCATGGCGATGATTGCGCTGATGACG
>Ga0335081_10017740_pt1 | contig 11522 bp, 9 predicted proteins | sample Lox_Sample_35_FD_206713 | JGI IMG/M metagenome (GOLD analysis project Ga0335081, IMG submission 206713) | Soil microbial communities from Loxahatchee National Wildlife Refuge, Florida, United States - Lox_Sample_3.5 | ecosystem: Environmental > Terrestrial > Soil > Wetlands | place: USA: Florida... | reverse complement strand
AAAACCGGCTACACCACCGACTCCGAGGCGCTGACCGCCCTGCTCGCCCAGACCGGTCACCCAGTGCTCGAGCACCTGCTCAGGCACCGCGACGTGGCGCGGCTGAAGAGCATCGTGGACTCGCTCATCCCGATGGCCGACGATCAGGGGCGTATTCACACCACCTACAACCAGATGATCGCGGCGACCGGCCGGCTCTCCTCCACCGATCCGAACCTGCAGAACATACCGATCCGTACCGAGGAGGGGCGCCGGATACGGGAGGGTTTCGTGGTCGGCGAGGGGTTCGATTGCCTGCTCACCGCGGATTACAGCCAGATCGAGCTGCGGATCATGGCGCAGATGTCGTGCGACGCGGCGCTGATCGAGGCGTTCGGGTCCGGCCACGACTTCCACGCCGCGACCGCGTCCAGGGTCTTCGGCGTGCCTGCCGGCCAGGTGAGCCCGGACCTGCGCGCCCGGATAAAGGCGATGAACTACGGCCTGGCCTACGGCCTGTCCGCCTACGGCCTGTCGCAGCAGCTGCGGATCACTCCCGAAGAGGCGCGCGGGCTCATGGCCGAGTACTTCGAGAGATTCGGCGGGGTCAGGGATTACCTGCAGGCAATCGTCGAGCAGGCGCGCAAGGACGGGTACACGGAGACGATCCTCGGCCGCCGCCGGTATCTTCCCGACCTGCTCTCGGACAATAGGCAGCGCCGGGAGATGGCCGAACGGATGGCCCTGAACGCACCCATCCAGGGATCTGCGGCCGATATCATCAAGGTCGCCATGCTTGCGGTGGATCGCGGGCTGCGCGAGCAGCGGCTGCGCTCGCGGATGCTGCTGCAGGTGCACGATGAGCTTGTCTTCGAGGTCGCGCCCGGCGAGCTTGACGCGCTGCGCGCGCTGGTCGCCTTGAGCATGTGCGGTGCCGCCGAACTTCGAGTGCCGCTGCAGGTCTCGATCGGTACCGGCCGTACCTGGGCGGAAGCGGCGCACTAGGGCGTGTCCCACGGACACGCCCTAGTGAGACGCTAACGTGACCGGGTTCGATTGACCGGCCAGCCCTGCTCTCATATCCTGATCGCTGCGCTCTGGCCGCGAGCAACCACCATACGCTGTCGGCCAAATCCTGGCGCCCAAGAAGAATCCAATGTCCGTATCCGGAGCCAACCACCACATGACGAGCAGCACCGAGGCAACCTCAACGCCCAAGGTAGCGGTCAACGACATCGGGTCCGAGGAAGCCTTCCTCGCAGCGATCGACGAGACCATCAAGTATTTCAATGACGGCGACATAGTTGAAGGGACCGTCGTCAAGGTCGATCGAGACGAGGTCTTGCTCGACATCGGTTACAAGACCGAAGGAGTGATCCCGTCCCGCGAGCTGTCGATTAAGCATGATGTCGACCCGCATGACGTGGTCAAGGTCGGCGAGCACATCGAGGCGCTTGTCCTGCAGAAGGAGGACAAGGAAGGCCGCCTGATCCTGTCCAAGAAGCGCGCACAGTACGAGCGCGCCTGGGGCACGATCGAAAAGATCAAGGAAGAGGACGGAGTCGTCACCGGCACCGTGATCGAGGTCGTCAAGGGCGGGCTGATACTGGACATCGGCCTGCGCGGCTTCCTGCCCGCCTCCCTCGTCGAGATGCGCCGCGTGCGCGACCTGCAGCCCTACGTCGGCAAAGAGCTTGAGGCGAAGATCATCGAGCTGGACAAGAACCGCAATAATGTGGTGCTGTCCCGTCGCGCGTGGCTCGAGCAGACTCAGTCCGAAGTGCGTCAGACCTTCCTCAACACGTTGCAGAAGGGTCAGATACGCAAGGGTGTCGTCTCGTCCATCGTCAACTTCGGCGCATTCGTCGACCTCGGCGGCGTGGACGGGCTCGTGCACGTCTCGGAGTTGTCCTGGAAGCACATCGATCACCCAAGCGAAGTGGTCGAGGTCGGCCAGGAGGTCACGGTCGAGGTACTCGACGTGGACATGGATCGCGAACGCGTGTCGCTGTCACTCAAGTCCACGCAGGAAGACCCCTGGCAGCAGTTCGCCCGCACGCATCAGATCGGCCAGGTCGTGCCCGGCCGGGTAACCAAGCTGGTCCCGTTCGGCGCGTTCGTCCGTGTCGAGGAGGGCATCGAGGGTCTGGTTCACATCTCCGAGCTTGCGGACCGGCACGTCGAGATTCCCGAGCAGGTCGTCCAGGTCGGTGACGAGATCTTCGTCAAGATCATTGACATCGATCTCGACCGGCGGCGGATCAGCCTGTCGCTCAAGCAGGCCAACGAGGGCACGATCGCGGAGGCGGTGGGCGACGATTTCGACCCTACGCTGTATGGCATGCCCGCCACCTACGACGACCAGGGCAACTACGTCTATCCAGACGGTTTCGACTCCGACACCGGCGAATGGCTCGAAGGCTACGACCAGCAGCGCGAGGAATGGGAGCGTCAGTACGGCGAGGCGCGCTCGCGTTACGAGGCGCACCAGCGGCAGGTCGAGGAGGCCCGCAAGGCTGATGCGGCTGCAACGGCCGAGACGAGCACCCAGTCGGTGCCGCCGGGGTCGAGCGGTGGGGGTGAGCGTGAGGGCAGCAGTAGCGGCGCGCTCGCGTCCGACGAGGCACTCGCGGCACTCAGGGAGAGGCTCTCCGGTGGCCAGAGCTAGCCGACGGGCAGACCCAGCGAATCGATGCTCCGGGTCGGGCTGACCGGGGGAATTGGCAGCGGCAAGAGTGAGGTGTCGCGGCGGCTCGCGTCCTATGGTGCCGTACTTATCGACGCGGACGCAGTCGCGCGTGAGGTCGTCGAACCGGGCACGCCCGGGCTCGCGGCGGTGGCCGCCGAGTTCGGTCCGGGGGTGTTGCGCGCGGACGGCAGCCTCGACAGGGAGGCCTTGTCCCGGCTCGTCTTTGCTGACGCCAGCCGACGTGCCAGGCTGAACGCGATCCTGCATCCCCTGATCCGCGACCGGATGGCCGAACTTGAGCGGGCGGCGCCCGCCGGCGCCGTCGTGGTGCTCGACGTGCCGCTGATCGCGGAGAACGACCTGGCGGCCACATTCGACCTGGTCGTTGTCGTGGACTCGTCGCGGCATAACCAGCTGGACCGGCTGGTCCGCCTGCGCGGCATGACCAGGGAGCAGGCCGAGGCCAGGGTCGCCGCGCAGGCGAGTCGCGACCATCGGCTCTCGGTCGTGGGCGAGGGAGACATAGTGATCGATAACTCTGGGTCACTGGCCGAGCTCGACCGTCAGGTCGGTGATCTGTGGGCCGAGCTGCGCCGCCGGGCGAAGGACATCTGACGCCACGCCCATCGGGGCATTGCGGGTGTCGGTCCCCGGGCAGGCGTCGGACCCCGGCCGTACAGTTGAAGAAGCCCGCCGCCAAGAGGAGTGAGCGCCGTGCGCCCTGTCACTGACCTGCAGCGCAAGGTCGCGCCGTTTGACGTTGTCACCGACATGGTGCCATCCGGGGACCAGCCGCAGGCGATCGCCGAGCTTGAGCGGCGCATCCGGCGTGGTGACGAGCACGCGGTGCTGCTCGGCGCGACCGGCACCGGCAAGACCGCGACAGTCGCGTGGCTGGTCGAGCGGCTACAGCGGCCCACGCTGGTTATGCTGCCGAACAAGACGCTCGCCGCGCAGTTCGCCAATGAACTTCGCGAGATGCTGCCCAAGAACGCCGTCGAGTACTTCGTCTCCTACTACGACTACTACCAGCCGGAGGCGTACATCCCGCAGACCGACACCTACATCGAGAAGGATTCCTCGATCAACGACGAGGTGGACAGGCTACGGCACTCCGCGACGAACTCGCTGCTGACCCGGCGGGACACGATCGTTGTCGCATCCGTCTCGTGCATCTATGGGCTTGGCACGCCGCAGGAGTACGTGGACCGCATGGTCCCGCTCCGGGTCGGTGACATGATCGAGCGCGACACGCTGCTGCGCAAGCTCGTCGGCATGCAGTACAACCGCAACGACATGGCGTTCACGCGGGGGACGTTCCGGGTGCGTGGTGACACCATCGAGGTGATCCCCGTGTATGAGGAACTCGCAGTCCGGATCGAGATGTTCGGGGACGAGATCGAGCGCCTGATGACCCTTCATCCCCTCACCGGCGAGGTCCTCACCGAGGACAAGGAACTGTACGTTTTCCCCGCCTCACACTACGTCGCCGGGCCGGAGCGGATGGAGCGGGCGATCGCGGGGATCGAGGCGGAGCTTGCCTGGCGGCTCACCGAGCTCGAGCGTCAGGGCAAGCTGCTCGAGGCGCAGCGGCTGCGCATGCGCACCACCTACGACATCGAGATGATGCGGCAGGTCGGCACCTGCGCGGGCATCGAGAACTACTCGCGGCACATCGACGACCGCGAGCCGGGCAGCCCGCCCAACACGCTGCTGGACTACTTCCCCGAGGACTTCATGCTCGTCGTCGACGAATCGCACAACACCGTGCCCCAGATCGGCGCCATGTATGAGGGCGACGTTTCGCGCAAGCGTACTCTCGTCGATCACGGGTTCCGGCTGCCGAGCGCGGTCGACAACCGGCCACTGAAATGGGAGGAGTTCACCGAGCGGATTGGCCAGACCGTGTACCTGTCCGCGACGCCAGGCCCCTACGAGCTGCAGCAAGCCGCGGGTGACGTCGTCGAGCAGGTGATCCGGCCGACCGGCCTCATCGACCCCGAGGTGATCATCAAGCCCACCAAGGGCCAGATCGACGATCTCGTGCACGAGATCAGGGAGCGGGCCGGCCGGCATGAGCGGGTGCTTGTCACGACGCTCACCAAGAAGATGGCCGAAGATCTGACCGACTACCTGCTTGAGCTTGGCATCCGGGCCCGCTACCTGCACAGCGAGGTGGACACCTTGCGCCGGGTGGAGTTGCTGCGCGAGCTGCGGCTCGGCGAGTACGACGTGCTTGTCGGCATCAACCTGCTCCGCGAGGGCCTGGACCTGCCCGAGGTATCGCTGGTCTCGATCCTGGACGCGGACAAGGAGGGTTTCCTCAGGTCGGGTACTTCGCTGATTCAGACGATCGGCCGCGCGGCACGGAACGTCTCCGGTCAGGTGCACATGTACGCGGACCAGATGACTCCGTCGATGCAGCGGGCGATCGACGAGACCAATAGGCGGCGCGCCAAGCAGGTGGCCTACAACACCGAGCATGGGATCGATCCGACGCCGCTTCGCAAGCGGATCGCCGACATCCTCGATCAGCTGGTCCGCGAGGACGCGGACACCGCGAAGCTGATCGGCGGTTCGGGGCGGCAGCAGAGCCGTGGCAAGGCGCCCGTGCCCGGGCTGTCGTCACGTGGTGGGCCGGCGGATGCCGCGGGTGCCCGCGGCGAGGCGGGCGGGATGCCACGCGGCGAGCTCGTCGCGCTTATCGAGCAGCTCTCCGACCAGATGCACGCGGCCGCGGCCGACCTGCAGTTCGAGCTCGCAGCGCGCTATCGGGACGAGATCAAGGAGCTCAAGCGGGAGCTGCGTGGCATGCAGGCCGCGGGAATCTGACTGACCATCGCCGCTGCTCCAGTCACAGGGCCGCGAGGCGCCTGTCCGGTTCCTCCGGGAGGACGCGCATGACGTGGGTGATGTTCGACTACGGCGGTGTCATCTGCTCGCCGCAGCCTGCGCAGGACCTTGCCGCGATGGCGGCCCTCGTCGGCAGCCGGGTACCGGAGTTCCGCGACGCGTACTGGGCTCGCCGCCTCGCGTATGATCTCGCCGAGCTGACCGCAGAGGATTACTGGCGGGCGACCCTGGCGCAGGTGGGCCGCAGGTGGGATCGCGCGCTGACCGCTGAGCTCAGCTCGCTGGACACGGCCAGCTGGATGCACCTCCAGCCCGGTACACTTCGCCTGATCGAGGATCTGGCCGCCCGTGGGACCCGGCTGGCCGTGCTGTCCAACGCACCGTGCGACGTCGCGGAATCGGTCGCCGCTCTTCCCGTGTCGTCTCACTTCGAGCATCTGCTGTTCAGCTGTTACCTTCGGGCGGCCAAGCCAGACCCGCTCTGCTTCCGCAAGGCCCTGGCCAGGCTTGGCGCGGACCCTGCGGATGTGATCTTCATCGACGACCGCGCCGGCAACGTCGATGCCGCCGCCCGGCTGGGCATCCACGCGATCCGCTTCACCAGCGCCGCCGCGGTGCGGGCCCGGCTCCCCGTTCACCTCATCTAGCCTGCCTCTGGTTCATCCTGCGGCATCTGCACGCGTCAACGGGCCCATCAACGCCCGACCCGCCCACAGTCGCGGCCGCTGGACGCATCAGCCGTTAAGGCCTATCCGGGTGAGCGCCCGGGAGAGGGCGCTCTCCCAGTCGGCGGCGGACCTGGTGGCCCCGGTTCGGCTCGGTTTGGCGCGGTCAAGCGCGGCGAGGGCGCAGCGGACGACATCAACCGGGCGGGCGGTTGTCACGCTCGCGTCACCAAGCTCCAATTCGTGCAGCAGGTTCTCCCGGCCGTGCCCGGGCACGGCATCGAGCAGCAGCACATGCCGCCCGACGACCCGGGCCTCGGCGCACGTGTCGCCCGAGCTCGTGATGACCAGGTCTGCGGCGGCCATCAGCTCGGCAATCCGGTCGGTGAAGCCGAACCCGCGCAGTCGCGGCTCACGCTCCGCGCTGGCACGCAACCTGGCCTCGAGCTTCCTGTTGTGCCCCGCGACCGCGAGCACATAAAGCCCTGCCCGGCCAAGCGCCGAGGCGGTTGCTGCGAGCGGCCCGAGCCCCCACGCGCCGGACATGAGCAGCACGCAGCGTTCGCTCGCGGGCACGCCGAGGCGTGCGCGCGCCTCCTGCTGGGTGGGCGGCTGGTAAAAGCCCGGCCGCACCGGAGCCGGCACCACCGCGACCTGGGCCTCCGGCTGGAACCGCAGCACGGCGCATTCGGCCGCCCGCGAGGTAACCAGGTACAGGTCGGTGTGCGGGTGGACCCATAGCCGGTGCGGCGTGACGTCGGTGCAGAAGACCACGTGCGCCATGTCACGGTAGCGATCGTCGACGGCACCGAGCGCACGGAGCCGGCTGACGGCGGAGGCCGCGGTCGCGAAGACGGAGATGACCATGTCGGCGGGATCGGCATCGAGATGCCGCCGCAGCCTCGGCACCATCGGGCGGCGAGCCGCCGCATCTGTCAGCAGCGCCAGCCGGTTACCCGTGCGGAGCGCGGCGAAATGGTAGGCGTCATAGAGTCCGGGAACGGACAGCAGTGACCGGAATACGGTCTCGCCGACGGGTCCACCCGTGCGCCCGAGCAGCCGCATGGCGTCCAGGGTGAGCGTCGACCAGCCGCGCGCCTGGAGTGAATCAGCACACGCCTGGGCAATGACGTCGTGGCCAAGGCCGAGCGAACCCGACAGCAGCAGGGCGTTTCTCATGAGGGCCTGACCCCATTCGGCAAATCACTCGTCCGGCACCAGTCCAGGTAGCGTCGCACCCCCTCGGTGAAGGAGGTGCTCGGCGACCAGCCGAGCACCTCCTTCGCCAGCGCGTTCGACACGCTACGCCCGTTATAGTCCGCGGGCCGCGCCTTGATGTGCTCGACAGGCACCGGGCCGGTCAGGTGGCGCACGGTGTCGGCGACTTCACGCACAGACACCGGCGTATCGCCCTCGAGCGCCAGCGTCTGGTTCTCGGCCGCCGGGGACAGTGCCCGGACGTGGGCGTCGGCGAGATCTTCGACGTAGATGTAGTTGCGCTGCTGCTCACCCGTACCTGCGATGGTGATCGGCCGGCCGGCCAGCGCGGCACGCGCGAACCGCGCCACGACGAGCGCGTCGCGCATCCGCGGCCCGTACGGGATCCCGTAGCGCAAGATGGTGAAGCACTGACCGTACATCTGCCGGTAACTGTGCGCGAGCAGTTCGGTGGCCAACTTGGTGGAAACGTAGACATGCCCGGCTCTCGCCAGCTCGATCGGTGCCTCCTCGGCAAGCTCGCCATTGCCCGCCGCGGCTCCGTACACCCAGACCGTGCTGGCGAGCAGCACCCGCCCGCAGTCTTGCCGCCGCGCCGCCTCGAGGACGCACGCGGTGCCGTCGACGTTCACTCGCACCGCGCCAAGCGGATCGGCCGCGATCAGGTCCACGTCGCTCGCACCCGCCAGGTGGAAGACGGCATCGCTGCCCCGGACCGCTGCCTCGAGCGCCGCCTGGTCGAGAATGTCGACCCTGCGGTAGCTGGCCAACGGGTTTAGCGGGTGCAGCAGAATGTCGATCACGAGGACCTCGTGGCCGGCCCTGATCAGGTTGTCAACGACGTGTGATCCAATAAACCCACAGCCTCCCGTGACGACGACTCGCATGCTCACCCCTCAGACTCCCGCAAAGGAGCTGTAAGCGCGTGACACGGCGGCCAGCACGTGATCCACCTCATCGTCGCGCATGTCCGAGTGCACAGGCAGGCAGACATGCCTCGTGCACAGATCTTCGGCCACTGGCAGTGGTCTCCCCGCGTAGCAGGTAAATACCGGTTGCTTATGCAATGGGAGATCATAGACCTCGCCCGATAGCCGGACGCTGTGCCGGTCCGCGAGTTCGCGCTTGAACCGCGCCCGGTCGATGCCTGGCGGCAGGACCGCGATGTACTTATAGAAGTTGCTGCGGCAGCCGGGCGGCTCAGGCAGCGGCTGTGGGCCACCCGCCCGTGTGAGCAGCTCCGTATAGCGGGCCGCCACGCTTCGGCGGCAGGCAATTGCGGAGTCCATCCGGCTCATGTGCACTAGGCCGGTCACGGCGTGCAGTTCGCTCATCCGCATCGCCGAGCCGAGCCGCACATGGTGATTGGCGGTGTATGCCCCCTTGCCCTGGTCGCGATAAATTCGCGCCTCGTCCCGCACGTGCGTAGAGGGCGTCAGCACCATCCCGCCTTCACCGCTGGTCACAACCTTGGTCGGGTAGAAGGAGAATGCCGCCGCGAGCCCGAAAGAGCCCGCAAAGCGACCCTCGTAGCTGCTGCCGTGAGCATGCGCGGCGTCCTCAACGAGTGCGACGCCACGTTCGCTACACAGGCGCCTTAGCGCGTCAACGTCGGGTGTGATGAGCCCTCCGATGTGCACGAGCACCACCGCTGCGGTCGCGGGCGTAAGGGCCTCCTCCACCGTGGCTGGGCTGAGCGCGAGCGTCGCGGGATCGATGTCGGCGAATACCGGCCTTGCCTTGGCTTGAATCACCGCGGCGGCGGTGGCGAAGAATGTGTTCGCCGGCACGATTACATCACGTCCGGCAACCCCGGCCGTCCGCAGGATGATGTCGAGCGCCGCGGTGCCGCTTGACGTGGCGACCGCGTGTGGTGCGGTGTGTGCGGCCGCAAAGGCGGTTTCGAAACGCTCGGTATAGTGCCCGAGCGTCAACGCGCCACTGGCCAGGATTTCCGTAATGGCCGCCGCGATTTCCGCCCGGTCCTGCTCGGGGAACACCACGCGCGCTGCTGGCACTTCCACCCAGTACCTCCCGTATCAGATGCGGTGCGTCGGCCATGGCATGATCCCATGAAGAGGAGACGGGAAGGGAATGGACAAGGGGAACGGGTGGGTCGGCTGCGCCGGTAACGCTGTTACCGCAGTCCCTAACGCCGCCGTTAGCGCAGCCCCGAACGCCGCCGTTACCGCCGCCACTGCCGGGGCCGCGGCGGCGGCCGGGGCCCTTGCTGTCGCCGCGGTCGCGCACGCGGGGCCTGGCGTGACCGCGATCGGCCCGCTTCGCCGCAGGTGGTTTCCCGCGCTCGCGGGTCTTGGCACCCCCGACCACGTCGCGCTCACCTTCGACGATGGGCCCGACCCCGGCTCCACCCCGCGGTTCCTTGATTTGCTGAGCGCCCGCGCCACGCGCGCGACCTTCTTTCTGCTCGGATCCATGGTCGCGAGGTCCCCTGGGCTCGCGGCGGAGCTTACCGCGGCCGGTCACGAGGTCGGAGTGCACGGCTGGGATCACCGCTGTGTGCTGCTGCGCGGTCCCAGGGCCGTCTACGACGACATCACCAGGGCCACCGCCGCTGTGGCCGAGGCCACCGGCTCGGTGCCTGCCTTCTACCGGCCGCCGCACGGTGTGCTGAGCGGTGCGGCGATTTCCGCCGCACTGCGCCTTGGCCTGACGCCGCTGCTGTGGACCTGCTGGGGCAGGGAGTGGGTGGCGGGCGCGACCACTGGGTCGGTGCTCGCCACGATCCGCAGGGCTCTTACCGGCGGTGCGACAGTACTCCTGCACGATTCCGACTGCACGTCACCGCCGGGATCCTGGCGGTCCGCGCTTGGCGCGCTGCCCGCCCTGCTCGACGATTGCGCGGCAAAGAACTTGCGGGTCGGCACCGCTGCTGCTCATGGCCGCGGGTAGCGGCCGTGGGTCGGGTGTGAGCGAGTAGCCCCCGTGACATTGCTGGCCGGGTCGCCTTGTTTCGTGCGCCGATAAGGGCGAGGCTTGGCACAATGTGGTGGAGTCTCGTTAGTGCCCTCCTGGCCGCGTGCTGTTATGGCGTCGCGTCGGTCATGCAGGGCCTTTCGGCCCGCGCCGCATCGGACGGCTCGGCGAGCATCGACCCGCGGCTGCTCGTCCGCATGCTGGGGCAGTGGCGCTTCATCGCGAGTCTCGGGCTGGACCTCGCCGGCTTCATTGCCCAGTTGATCGCGCTCCGGCGGCTGCCGCTGTTCGCCGTCCAGGCGGCGATCGCCGCGAGTCTGGCGGTAACCGCGGTCTGTGCCGCGTGGCTCGCTCATCACGTGCTCGCCCGCCGTGAGTGGCTGGCGGTGATCGCGGTCACCGCCGGCGTCACGATGCTTGGCTCCTCGGCAGGCGTCAGCGGTGCTGTGAATCCGGGCGTCGCGTTCCGGTTCGGCCTGATCATCGCGATCGCTCTGCTCGGGCTGGCGGGTGTCGCGGCAGCCCGGCTACGTGGGCGAAAACGGACGCTTGCGCTCGGCATGATCGCCGGGTTCGGCTACGGCGTGGTCGGCGTCGCGGCGCGCATTCTCGTCGGCTTCTCGCCCACCGACCTGGTCCGCGATCCGGCAGCGTATGCGCTCGCCGCGGCCGGGGTGATGTCATTCATGTTCTACGCGTCGGCGCTCGAGCACGGCAATGTCACGACCGCGACCGCGGCCGCTGTGGTGACAGAAACGGTGCTGCCCGCGATGATCGGCGTCATTTTCCTCGGCGACACTACCCGCCACGGCCTAGTCGGCGTCGCGGCCGCTGGTTTCGCGCTCGCCGTTGCCGGTGCGCTCACCCTGGCCCGGTTCGGGGAGACGGAACCTGCGCCAGTTTCGGCAGGAAAAGGGGACAGCTCCCGGCCGCTGCCGGATGCACGAAGCGCGTGCTGAGTCACCCGGGCCGGGTCACCCGGCCCAGGTCACCCTAGCTGGGGTCACCCTAGCTGGGGTCACCCTAGCTGGGGTCGCCCTAGCTGGGGTCACCCCGGCTGGGGTCACCCGGGCTGGGGATTACCCGGGCTGGGGTCACCCGGGCTGGGGATTACCCGGGCTGGGGATTACCCGGGCTGGGGTCACCCGGGCTGGGGACTACCAGCGTGCGGTGACCCGCTG
>Ga0335081_10017739_pt1 | contig 11522 bp, 15 predicted proteins | sample Lox_Sample_35_FD_206713 | JGI IMG/M metagenome (GOLD analysis project Ga0335081, IMG submission 206713) | Soil microbial communities from Loxahatchee National Wildlife Refuge, Florida, United States - Lox_Sample_3.5 | ecosystem: Environmental > Terrestrial > Soil > Wetlands | place: USA... | reverse complement strand
AGAGAACACAGTTTTACATATTGCGTCCCTGGTACAAACGATTGGCGTGGATAGAATTGATCATGGAGTCAATGCGATAGGAAGCCCCGAGTTGACAGCGACGATAGCGGCGAAAGAAGGGATGGGATTGACGGTTTGTCCAGTTTCTAATGGATATGTGACCGGGGATATGTGTGAGAACCGGATCCGAGGGTTGATGGAGGCTGGTGTGAGGGTAACGATTAATTCGGACGATCCGAGTTATATGGGGGAACGGTATGTCGAAGAGAATTTGGTTGCGTTGTGGAAGGCAATGGATTTGTCGAAGGAGGATATCACTCAGTTTGAGAGGAATGCTGTTCAGATTTGTTGGGCGGACAAGACGACTAAGGACAAATTGATGAAGGAGATTGATGAGTATTTTGCAACGTACCAGGGATGAGTTCGCGTGTCTCATATGTTTTGTAACCAGTATAACGATGGGATGTAAGTACATATATGACGTCCATTTCAGAAATTACACATAATCCTTCAACATTTTAAACCATGAGCCCTAATTCAATCCCGTTCTACTAGAATATACTGTTGATCACATCCGATCCAAGCGCCATTCCACCACCCCTACACGTCAATCTCAAAGTCACAAGGGGGACATACCAAGCAGTGGCATTTACAAAAGTCCTCCCATAATTCTTGCCAAAATTAGCAAGCCGCCCCCCCTTCGATTCCTCCTGCTGCGGCTGCTGTTCTTGCTGCTGCGGAGCCTGATACTGTCCCTGCGCAAACGGCGGATTCGGATTGTATTGTTGTGAAGAAGGAGGAGGTTGCCCATACTGTTGTCCATACCCATATTGTGGTGGGCCCGGACGAACGTACGCTCCCTTTTCGCTCATGGAGGGAGTCTCGATTTTCCTGACGTAGTTGGATGGGAATATCCCCTGCTGTCCCGTCGGACCTTCCCCTCTCCACCAATCTATGTACATCCCATTAGCACGTCAAGCGCAACTCAAGCTGTCGTACCGTTATTGACGTATTCGAGGATGGTGATTCGTTGTCCGACGTGGATTTGAAGATCCCCCTCGTCAGTGGAGGTATAGTCGTACAACACTTCCGCTTGAGCTAACCCATACGAAGGAGGAGGTTCCGAGGGAGCCGGCGTCGGTGGAGGAGGCGGGGATTTAGCTGCTGCACCTGCCGGGGATGTGGCGGCGACAGCCGTCACCGACGCCGTGTTCAGCCGCGAGGTAAGCGTACTTACGGTCGACTGGGGCGACGTTGGGGCAGGGGCGGCAGGAGAAACAGCCGCAGCGGGAGCTGTGGCCGTGGTGGAGCCTTGTCTCTTGGCAGGACAGCCTAGCCCAAGCGGGACGGATTAGGTGGATGGCAACAAAGAGGGGAGGAGGTTGACTTACGGCGGGGGATCTGGGAGGTGAGGTCGTCGTAGAGGTCTGTAGAGATGATGTTGTTGTCCAGCAGAAAGTCAAAGTCCTGGTGCAGCGAGCGAAGGCGCTGGTTGATCTCTTTCTCGGACGCCATCGAAGCAAAAGTGTCGAAGCGCTGAGTGACGGTCCAGAAGGGAAACGGCTGGCGGTGGCACTCTATTTGAGGGTATAGCCCTGACATATTTTAACAGCGCCTATCACCGTCTGATAGTCGTTCGTTCGGCCCCGCCATCATCGCAAGCAATGGACAGTCGCACAATCGGCATCCTGGGCGGCGGCCAGCTCGGCCGTATGCTCGTCGAAGCCGCGAACCGCCTCAACCTTAAAACAGTGGTCCTCGACACCGCCATGTCCCCCGCAAAACAAATCAACGCTGCCACAGTCCACATCGACGGCTCGTTTGCCGACCCCAAAGCCATCGCCCAACTCGCGGCGAAATGTGACATTCTCACTGCTGAAATAGAGCATATCGATACTGCCGTTTTGGAGGAGTTAGAGGCGGCAGGACGCGTGGTGGTCCAGCCTTCCCCGTTGACCATACGGACTATTCAAGACAAGTTTTGCCAGAAGCAGCATTTGATGAAGCATTCTATTGCTACGCCCGAGTCGTATGCTTTGGAGGCGAATACCTTCGACGCGGTTACGGAGATTGCGGAGAAGGTCGGCTATCCATTTATGGTCAAGTCACGGACATTGGCGTATGATGGACGAGGGAATTACGTTGTCAACGCCCCGGCGGAAATTCCCGAAGCTCTGAAAATATTGGAAGGGAAACCACTTTATATTGAGCGCTGGGCGAATTTTACAAAGGAATTAGCAGTTATGGTGGTTCGATCATCAAAAGGTCTCGTTCGCTCCTTTCCTACCGTCGAAACGATCCATCAGAATAATATATGTCACATGGTTTTTGCCCCCGCAAGGGTATCGGCAGGAACCCGCGCCAAAGCACGGAGCCTCGCCGAAAGAGCCGTCGCAACATTCAAAGGCGCAGGAGTCTTTGGTGTAGAAATGTTCTGGTTCGCTGATACAGGTTTCCCCTCTCGCAAAGATGACTGATCCTAGACGAGTTAATGATCAACGAAATTGCCCCTCGGCCGCATAATTCAGGGCATTACACCATCGAAGTCTGTCCTGTCTCTCAATACGAAGCCCATCTCCGTGCCATCCTGGATCTCCCCCTCCCCCCAAACTGCACAGAACTCACCAATCCCGCAATCATGTTTAACATCCTCGGCACTGAATCATCTCACTCGTACCTCGAAGTATATCGCCACGCCCTCAATGTCGCGGGAGCCCATGTTCATCTCTACGGCAAGGAAGAAGCTCGTAAGGGTCGAAAAATGGGACATATAACGTTTGTCGGTAAGACGATGGCGGAATGTGAAGAACTTCTACAGGAGTGTATTGGCGGCGAATTCGACGTACATGCGGAGGTGGCGGTTATCATGGGGTCGGACAGTGATTTACCCGTAATGGCGGCTGGATGTCAGATTTTGGAGGATTTTGGGGTGAAACCTTTCGTTACCATTGTTTCTGCTCATCGGACACCTGAGAGGATGGTGGAGTTTGCGAAAGGCGCTGCCGCGCGCGGGGTGAAAGTGATTATCGCTGGGGCCGGGGGAGCCGCCCATTTACCTGGAATGGTAGCGGCGTTGACTCCGTTACCGGTGATTGGAGTTCCTGTTCGGGCAAGTAATCTCGACGGTCTGGATTCACTGTTATCGATTGTCCAGATGCCTGTATGTTCCCCTTTCGTAAGACTGCTCATGGTAGCGTGGCATTCCGGTTGCGACGGTCGCAATCAACAATTCCACAAACGCAGCTCTTCTCGCCCTTCGCATCGTCGGAAGTTATAGACCTGAGATCGCTGATGCGATGGAGATATATCTTGGTTCGCTGAAGCAAGAAGTTGGCCACAAGATTGAAAAAATAGAGGACATTGGATGGAAAGAGTACCTAGCCAAGAAATAGAGTATATTTATTGCACCTACGGTTTAACTAAACTTTTATCCCTCGTGTTGAAGAGTATATAACGTAAATTTTGAAGGTGTTAAACTCTAATAGAGTATTCTAGTCATGATGTTAAATGGTGTAGCCGACAATTTTTTGTAGATATCCTTGATCTGGTCTTGCGTGACTTCGCTGATATCTGCAATCATATATGCCACGTCTCGCCTATAACGGGTAAGCCATGAGATGGGCGACTAGACCTTACCTGGAATCTGAGAACTGCTTCTCGACGTTGATATCCAGTTCACTGAAAATTTTGTTGAATTCACGTAGGGCACCAGCCATATTATGATGCACCACACAAACACGAGCATGATTCTCCTCCTCAATCGTTATACTCCTCAACGAGACTTCCGGAAAATTCACCGCCCCAGTCGAACTCCCCTCATTGATATCTCCCCAACGTCAGTTTCGAACAAAAGATGACTTTCAAAAGGAGGGGGGATACATTTAATCAAGGCATCAGCAACCTCAACACCAATCATACTTTGTGCCTCCTCTGTACTGCCCCCAATATGTGGCGTAATAATAATATTTGGCAAACTCCTCAACGCCGAAGCCCATTGATTCAAATCGTTTTCAAAGTACTGCCCATTTTTGGCGGGTTCATTGGGGTATACGTCGAGGGCGAAGCCGGCGATTTTACCGCTTCGTCGAGCGTCGATGAGGGCGGGGATGTCGACGACGGAGCCACGTGAGGCATTGATGAGATAGGCCCCTTGCTTCATGATTTCGAGTTGTGGGGTTGAGACCATATTCTTGGTTTCGGCGAGTTCAGGGACGTGAAGGGTTACAAAGTCTGCTTGGCGGAGGAGGTCATTCAATGTAGGTAATTGCTTTGCTGTTCCCAACGCCTACGGAAGCTTAGTCACTATATTGATTGAGGAATTTGGAGTGTTACCATAATGGGGAACACGTCGTAGTAGACGACTGACATACCCATTGCTTCAGCGAGGACACTCAATTGACTTCCAATATGTCCATAGCCAACGATCCCTGACATCAGCGAGAGTCTCAGGATGTTCGTACCCAATGTTTTCCCACGCACCTCCCAGCACTTGTTACTAACCTTATTCCACAACCCCTGCTTCATTTCCAACGTCCGTTGAACATACTGCCGACTCAACGCAATAATCTGACTAATAACCAACTCCGCCACACTCCGCGAATTGGAGAAGGGGCTATTAAACACGGCAATACCGCGTTTTGCTGCGTATTCAAGATCAACTTGATTGGTGCCGATGCAGAAGCAGCCGATGCAGACAAGGTTTTGGGCGTGTTTGAGGATGCGTTCTGTTAGTTTGGTTTTGGAGCGGATGCCGATGGCTTGGACGTTTCGAATCTTCTCGATTAATTCATCTTCGCCGAGGGAAGTCTTGTGGAATTCAATCTAGCGCATGAGTTTGGGATGTGTGAGGGTCTGTTGTGCCTGATAACCTTCCCTCTCGAGGATTCCGACCCCCGTTTGGGCAATGTTCTCGAGAAGTACTGTCGTCAGACAACTAAGGACTGGAGGGGGCCTACGAATCTTGATATCGGCCGAGGCAAACGGCTTGAGAGGTTTACTGATAACCTCCAGACCCTTGCTCGTTAAACGTCGTTGTCGCGGAGGCGCCGTCTTCATCGTTCCATCGGGCGGACTTGAACTGGACTGCGGACTCGGGGACATCCGTGCCAATTTCAAGTCGAACGATGACGAGACGGGCGGCGACGACGGCGATAGGCTCAATTTGCTGAAACCTCCGGCAATCGGGATGCTGCTGGACATCTTTTTGCGAGGAAGGAATGAGACGAGGTGGGCGGATTTTCGCCTCGGCGAAGATCGGGCCGCCGGTTGTTTTTGCATGTGATGTTGATTGGGTCCGCGAACGAGCCCTTACGACGGTGGGGCTTGTCCCAGACGTGGAATGCACACGTATTGAGAAGCTTCCGAGGGCAATGAACGACAGCCAGCCGATTCGAATCGGATGCTTCAGGTACACAAGCCTGTTCCATAGAGACAATAACAGAGAGCGCATTCTGGGGCGACTCCGTTCACGCCGCCCGTCAACTCGTCGAGTCCCCCGATGCCAACCTGCACTTTCTCGTCGGCGATTACCTCGCTGGTCCCTCCCCCGCCCGCCCGTCCCCTCCCCTCAACGTGATCTAACAGGTAGAAGTGACAATGGGCCTCCTCGCCCGGCGCTCTCGAGCAGCTTCCAAACAGAACGGTCCGGGCACTGCCCCGCACACATCAGGATATATCGGTGAATTCCTGACGTATGTGCTGGCTCCCTTGCTCCCGCAACTCCTCGCGAATAAAACTCGGGTCATCACCAATGCAGGGGGTCTCGATCCAGTTGGACTCAAGGAATTAATCGAAAAGTTTCTGCGGGAGAAGAAGAAGGGGGATATCAAGGTCGCTGCCGTCTGGGGCGATGATTTGCTCCCTCAAAAATCCCAGTTGGCCCGTAGCGGCGCATTCAAGCCATTTGAACCGCTCAACGGAAAGGGGAAACCTGAAGAAATGTTCTCAGAAGAAGATTCCCTCCTCTCGCTCAATGCGTATCTTGGAGCCGGTCCAATCGTCGCAGCCCTCAATTCCGGCGCACAAATCATCGTCACCGGAAGAGTGGTGGATTCCGCCTTAGTCCTTGCTCCTCTCGCCTATTCCTACAAATGGGACTTATCTCCGACGTCCACCGATCTTGATAAAGTTGCCTCGGCCTCATTAGCTGGACACATCATTGAATGCGGTGTTCAATGCACCGGAGGCAACTTCACAGATTGGCGAGACGGAGCCTTCTCCCCGTACGGAGATTGGTCCAACATGGGCTACCCAATCGTCGAATTTCACTCGAACGGGATGTTTACCATAACGAAACCTCGACAAACAGGCGGGGTCGTCAATGTCCTCAGCGTAGCCGAACAAATGCTCTACGAAGTGCTAGATCCGGCCAATTATCTCCTGCCCGACGTCAACCTCGATCTCTCGAACGTGAGGCTCACCCAAGATGCGCATGATAGTGTGCGTGTTCATGGTGCAAGGGGAAGCCCGCCTACACCGTGGCTCAAGTGTACGGCTATTCGCCAGAATGGGTATAGAATCGAGGGGGCTTTGATTATTCCTGGCCACGAAGCTCGATTAAAAGCGCGGATATTGGGCGATGCCTTGATTCGAAGAGTGAATATGATTCTCAAACGGATGGAAATAGCCGAGATTACAGATTATCGAGTCGAAACCCCTGGGGCTGAAGAGGCGTTTGGGTACATATTCTTCTGTCTCTTGATCTGACGACAGTGATTACTCGATGATGAAGGGATCAAGGGAGGTTATCTTGCGAATTGCTGCAGCACACAAGGATAAGCCGGCGCTTGATATCCTAGGAATGGAATTGGCATACGTATTATTTTCCTCATATAATTTTGCTCAAGTTGAATTAGTCGGCTACATCCACCGCCCCGGGAATTACACCCTTAACATCGTCGGGCCGTCCTCGACCCTCGCCGCGTTTCGTCTCCTATTCCGTCTTGATCTCTCGCAACGCCGTCAAACCCGCCTATTCAATCCTAAATTCCCCCGCAGTCCGTGTCTCCCTTTCCTCTCACGGGTGTCGCCAAGTCTCTCCCTGGCCCGTCTCCCCTCCTCCGTTCGTTCCCGCATCGGGTCGCCTCCTCCCCCTATACGCCGTTTGTGTTGGCCGCTCCGGTGACAAGGGGGATTCAGCCAATATCGCTATAATCGCTCGTCATCCCTCCTTTTTCCCACATCTCGTATCTCAAATTACCCCGGCCGTCATAAGATGCCATCTGAAGCATTTGATTGATAAGGATGGCGTGGTGGAAAGGTACGTTGTTCCAGGTGTACACGCTGTCAACTTTGTCGTCACACGGTGTCTTGGTGGTGGTGGGTTGGAGAGTTTAAGAATGGATAGACAGGGGAAGGGATTTGCGCAGGTTATTTTGGGAGGGGTGCTGGTGCTGGTTCCGGATGATGTGCCTGTGGAACGAGCGAGATTATAATTGTGGAAAGATTAGATTTGTCCGGAAAGAGAACAATAGCATATTGAATTGCGCTCTAACGGATATGTGGTATCCTTCCTACCCAAAAAGCCCGAAATAGCCTGTCACATTTTCCCTAGACCCGGGTGTCGTCCACGTTTTTGAGATTCAGGTACTAGTCAAAGGTGTAGAGGCTCATTGGTAGAATGATTTCCACTGAACAAGATATCACCGTGAGAGGTGTCATTGGAGATATACCAAATGTAAATGATACTACCTTAGACTTGGGAGCTGCTTGAAACAATGAACTCCCACGAACGAGAAGAAGACAACGATGAGCCAAATACCCAGTGAACTGTTAGCCTCTTGGAAGCGGTGTACTAATATTCGAGTTCAGTCACGAATGAGATCGAGCGCTGTGGGCCAATGCTGATCGCTCAAACTCCGATCACCCCGACAACACGGCGATGGACGAAGAAGGGATGATGAAGACAGCGACAGAATGAACAACGAGGTTGCACAGACAGTGAATTGGCCTGCACATGACGGATGCTAGCGTGACACAAAATGTCTTCCTCCCAACCACCGCCGGCGGTACCGAAGTTCTCCAGCTTCAAACGCGCTCCGAAAGAGCTCCAATCAACAAAGCCTCCTCCAACTCCAACAGAGTCCGCCTCGGCAACGGCCGATCGCCTACGCCGAGACAAGAGAAAGGAAGACGACGCTTCGGACCGTAAGAAGCGTCGCCACAGAGACCATGATCGTCATCATGCCCATTCCCGTTCTCGTTCCCCTGCAGGACATCGCGACAAGCAGCGACGGACGGTTTCCCCAACTCCGCCTCCGCCAATGGCAGTCGACACAGGCCTCTACAAGATCGATACGAAAGGCGACTCTTCGAACATTACATATGGAACCATATATAGATACAGCGTGCCATTGTTTTACCGGTTTGGAGCCGGTTATATCCTTGGGTTATCCAATCAATGGAGAATTGATCGCGAGAAGCCCGAAGGTAAGGGTTTGGTTGTGGGAATGCGGGGTAAAGATGTGGATAAACGACGGAAAGGAAGGAATATGTTTGCTGTTGATTCCTCGAGAGTGGGACGATTAAAGGCCAATGATGACGTTGAAAAAGGCTTTGGTCCAAACGATGAATTCGTCGCCATCATGGACAGCAACCAAAAGCATGTCCACGACAAGATTGACGAACGAGATTACCGTTCAATAGAAGGCAAACCCAAAATGACGACTTCGGAAGACATTGAATCCATCTCCTCAGAAGATGAAGGAACATTTTCTTATTCCGAAGAATTGAAACAACGGACGATTACCCTCGATAGGAAACTACAATCGCATCCTCACGACATTGAGAGCTGGCTGCAGTACGTCGCACTACAAGATGAAATCGGTTTCGGCTCAAAGGGGTCGACGGCAGAGATCAAATTGGGAATCCTACAAAAAGGTCTAGAAAAGAATCCAGGGAACACCAAACTCCTCCTTGAAATCCTCAAAATCGAGGGTCTCCTCCACGAGTATAAACTCCGAGAAGAAACAGCCTAATTGTAGACCTGCTCGTGTGCACGCCCATTGGGAAGAATTATTGAGGAAATACGAGAATCCCGAACTCATCGTCGAGTATCTAAACCATCGACAATCAACCTTCGTCTCCTTCACCTACCCCGAAATTGTCTCCGCGTATTCTCAATGCCTAGCCAGTCTCCGCCGCCTTGCATGGAAAGCCATTCCATCCGAAAAACAAGATCGAGAACGGAGGATATTATACATCCTTCAAAGATTTGCTACAATGGCCAGGGAAGCAGGCTACATCGAACTCGGGATCGCATGCTTTCAAGCCTTGATCGAGCTAAACCTTTTCCGGCCGTTGAATCCCCCACCTACAGACGAAAAATCGCGGGATTCGGAGCTTGAACGATTTGAAGAATTTTGGGATTCTGAATGTCCTCGATTCGGCGAGGCAGGGGCAAAAGGATGGAAAGCATTCGATCCTGATGACATTGTCGAAGTCCCCGCCACAGTTGACATAGAAGCAGGAACATCAATCGATGAATGGGTTGAGCGGGAAGAGAGGAGTAAAATGGATATGCCTGCGCGAACGACGGATGAGACTAGTCAAGACGATCCATATCGAGTAATTCTCTTCAAAGACATTCGTCCATTTCTATATGTCTTCACGACCGACGTCATTCGGCAAGTCCCTTATACCTTCCTCTCGTTTTGCGGGATTAATATCCCGTCGCCCGAGATGTCAAGTAACGATTCAATCCTCACGGATCCCTGGCTTCGGAATCAATTCGACATGAGAGGGTTTTGGCCTCGCCCTGCTGACGTCAGACTCATCTCTTGGATAAACGGGGAAGTTGTGGAACCTGAACGTCTGCCTGGCATCGAAGGTCCGTTTACGTTCAGACGAAAAGTCTGGCCACTCGATATCGACACCCTCTTTTCCGAACAAGGAAACTGGTTTACACGTCTCGATGACTCGGATTTTCAAAGCGTAAACAAAACGTTCGTCACCACTGCCCTAAATCAACTGAAACCCGTCATCCAAGATGAATGGATAATGACGATCCATCTCGCCATAGAAAACTCGCTCACCCCGGAATCCGCGCTGAAACTCGCGAAATCGTATTTGAAAGCTCGCAAGACAAGTACCTTGCTTTGGAATGTTTATGCGTTGTTACTCTGGCGTCGCAAGTGCCATGACGAAGCTAGAAAAGTCTGGAAAACAGCGATTGAGATGACTTTTTCAACGCGTGCTGATCCAATTGTCTTATGGCGAACTTGGATCATGGCAGAAGTCGAAGAAAACGTTTCTCGGGCGAGAACAGTGCTCTCTCTTCTTTCGGCGGACAGCCCGAAATTTGATAAGGGAGAAATCTGGTCTGTAGGCGGGGCAGGCGAATTAAAGACGAGAAAGTACCTTCAAGACCAATATGATCGAAACATGTCATTCAAAGCCTGGGCTGGGGTGGAATTCTTCGCTGTCCTCATCGTCTTACACCGATACTTTTCCTCCGGTCTCGAAGGCGCCCTCTCCAAATACGACGAAATCCGCGAATCTCTGATATCTCGCGCCATAGCCAGCACTCCCACACACGAACGAATCCTCCTCTCCATATCAAGGATACTGTTCCAACATACACGAGTCGAAGGCTGGTACCGTGCCTCCTCCCTTCGGGACTTCTGGGCCGAGGCAATCCGGGAATTCCCTTACAACACTGCTTTCCTGAGCCTATTCGCGTGGAATGAGGCGAATGCCCGGATTGATGGACGAGTGCGGAAACTCTGCACGGAATTGGAGAAACACCCGAGGACCAATACGTGGATTTTTTCCATTTGGACAGAAGTTTCGTTGGAGCGGGGACGGATTTCGGAATTCACTGTTCGTCCATTGTTTGAAAAGGCTGTTGGCGCTGTGTACTTATCCCATTCTCTTGGCTATCTTTTAGCGGTTCCTCTTATCCTATCGTTTTCTAGAGCATTTCCTGTTACTCGTTGTTTTTGCTCTAATGCGGTATACTAATATGCTTTGGGTCTATTAGGTCATCGAGTATCGTGATATGGATGCTTTTCATTCAATTTGAAGCCCGATACGGCAAACCCCGCTTGGCGAAAGAACTGGTTCTCCGGGCAATCCGAGAATGTCCCTGGGCTAAAGGTATATATCCCACCCTCCTCGCCCCCTCCGATATCGGGGTTTCAATAATTAAATCTTGTCTACTCTAGAGCCGGCAATGTTAGCGTTGAGTGTGTTGCGTGATTTATTTACGCAAGCCGAGCTGGCAAGGGTGTACAATGTCATGGTGGAGAAGGAAATTCGAATCCATGGGGAATTGAGTGGAATGGACGACGTCATCCCAACTGAGGTGGGGGGGCAAATTACATTGCCGGTGGATCAAGAATCTGACCAGGACTAAAACCCGTAAGAGGCTATAGCGCGGATGATAATTCCAGTTCCAGGTTCCGGAGGCCTCGGACAGACGGTTCGGGGAGAATTCATAGATCGAAAGTCTTTCCGGCGACGGCTTCCAACGGGTTCCCACCATCTGTGCCGAATTCATACATAACGTTTCAGATGCAGTTTCG
>Ga0335081_10017737_pt1 | contig 11523 bp, 10 predicted proteins | sample Lox_Sample_35_FD_206713 | JGI IMG/M metagenome (GOLD analysis project Ga0335081, IMG submission 206713) | Soil microbial communities from Loxahatchee National Wildlife Refuge, Florida, United States - Lox_Sample_3.5 | ecosystem: Environmental > Terrestrial > Soil > Wetlands | place: USA... | reverse complement strand
CGGCTCGACGTCGATGCGATCCAGCAGGCCGTCGGTCCACAACGCCGCGATGGCCTCGGGTGCGGCGTCAGCGCGGGCGGTGACGATCATCCGGGCCGCGCGGGCCAGCGCCAGCTGGTACACCAAGGTGGCCGAGAGGATGTCCAGGTCATGCGCGTCGTCGACGATGAGCAGCAGATCGCCCCGCGCGCCGTCACGGCCGAGCGATGCCCGGGCCGCCCGCAACAGCGCAGCCGGCTTCCCGAGCTCGACCCCCAAACCAGGAATGTCGATCAGATGGCTGACCGCCCCGAACGGGACCACGCGCTCGGTTGGGGTGCCGGTGACCCAGCGGGTGAGCACGGTTGGGTGGCGGCTGCCGAAGTGTTCGGCGGCCAAGCGCGCCAATGTGGATTTGCCGACGCCGTCAGGTCCGAGTACGACCGCCCCGGGCCTTGCCGCCGGAGCGTCCAGACCCAGGGCGGCGTCCAGCTGCTCCAAGGCGGCCGCATGCTGAGGGACGTTCCATCGAATCGGCACCGCCGGATTTTACGGTGCCGGCCCAGCGCCGGATAGCCTTTCGGTTGTGCGGCGATCGACGCGGTGGGCGGTCTGCGTGTACTGCGCGTCCGGGCCTACCCATCCCGAGTTGCTGGCACTGGCCGCCGAACTCGGCGCGGCGATCGCCGAGCGGGGCTGGACGCTGGTGTCGGGAGGGGGCAAGGTCTCGGCGATGGGTGCCCTGGCCTCGGCGGCGCGCGCCCGCGGCGGCCACACCGTCGGCGTCATCCCGAAAATGCTGGTGCGACCGGAAGTCGCCGACACCGACGCCGACGAGCTGATCGTCGCCGACACGCTGCGTGAGCGTAAGCAGCTACTGCAAGATCGCGCCGACGCGTTCATCGCGCTGCCCGGCGGTGTGGGCACGCTGGACGAGCTGCTGGAGGCATGGACCGAGGGGTATCTGGGTATGCACGCCAAACCCGTCGTGATGCTCGACCCCTGGGGGCATTACGACGGTCTGCGGGCATGGCTGTACGGATTGGTCGACTCGGAGTACGTCTCGGATGCAGCGCTGGACCGGCTGGTGGTGACCGATAGCGTCGGCGATGCGCTTGCCGCGTGCGCACCCGGCTGAGGCCCGCCGGTGATCGCATTAGGCTGGCCGCCGGAGTCGACTCAACCGAAACGAGGGATCACGTGTCCGATCACCACGGGGGCGCGCGGAAAGCGGTCAGCCTGACCCAAATCGCATCTCGGGTGCCGGCCGTGTTGGCCGACATCCCGGTGATAGTGCGCGGAGCGGCGACCGGGCTGCTGCCCCAGCCGAACTCCATGAGGTCGATCGCCACGGTGTTTCAGAACCGCGCCGCTCGCTACGGCGACCGCATCTTCCTGAAATTCGGCGACCGGCAGCTGACCTACCGCGAGGCCAACGCGACCGCCAACCGGTATGCCGCGGTCTTGGCCGCGCGCGGCGTCGGCCACGGCGACGTCGTGGCGATCATGCTGCGCAACTCGCCCAACGCAGTGCTGGCGATGCTCGCCGCGGTCAAGTGTGGAGCCGTCGCCGGCATGCTCAACTACCACCAGCGCGGCGAGGTGCTGGCGCACAGCCTGGGCCTGCTGGACCCCAAGGTGTTGATCGCCGAGACCGATCTGGTCAGCGCGGTCACCGAATGCGGCGCCGCGGGCACCACCGACAACACCCTGACCGTCGAGGACCTGGAGCGATTCGCGGTAAGCGCTCCGGCCACCAACCCGGCATCGGCGTCGGCGGTGCGGGCCAAAGACACCGCCTTCTACATCTTCACGTCGGGCACGACGGGATACCCCAAGGCCAGCGTCATGACGCACTACCGCTGGCTGAAGGCACTGGGCGCGTTCGGTGGCCTCGGATTGCGGTTGAGGGGCTCCGACACCCTGTACAGCTGCCTGCCGCTGTACCACAACAACGCGCTGACGGTCGCGGTGTCGTCGGTGATCACTTCCGGGGCGACGCTGGCGCTGGGCACGTCGTTTTCGGCGTCGCGGTTCTGGGACGAGGTGATCGCCAACCGCGCCACGGCGTTCATCTACATCGGCGAGGTCTGCCGGTATCTGCTCAACCAGCCGACCAAGCCGACCGACCGTGCGCACAACGTGCGCCTGATCGCCGGCAACGGGCTGCGGCCGGAGATCTGGGACGAATTCACCACGCGGTTCGGCATCGGCCGGGTGTGTGAGTTCTACGCCGCCAGCGAGGGCACCACCGCCTTCATCAACATCTTCAACGTGCCCCGCAGCACCGGCATCTCGCCGATGCCGCTGGCCTATGTGGAATACGACCCCGACACCGGCGCCCCGCTGCGTGACGAAAGCGGGCGGGTGCGCCGGGTGCCCGCCGGTGAGCCGGGCCTGTTGCTCAGCCCGGTCAGCAAACTACAGCCGTTCGACGGTTACACCGACAAGGCGGCGACCGAAAAGAAATTGGTTCGCAACGCCTTCCGCGAGGGCGACTGCTGGTTCAACACGGGTGACGTGATGAGCCCCCAGGGCATGTTCCACGCCGCGTTCGTCGACCGGTTGGGCGACACCTTCCGTTGGAAGGGCGAGAACGTGGCCACCACGCAGGTCGAAGCCGCGGTGTCGTCCGACCCGGCCGTCGAGGAGTGCACGGTCTACGGCGTCGAGGTTCCGCGTACCGGTGGCCGCGCCGGGATGGCCGCGGTCAAGCTGCGCGACGGCGCCGAGTTCGACGGCAAGTCGATGGCCCGCGCGGTCTACGATCAGCTGCCCGCGTACGCGTTGCCGCTGTTCGTGCGGGTCGCGGAGTCGCTGGAACACACCACGACGTTCAAGAGCCGCAAGGTCGAGTTGCGCGACCACGCCTACGGCCCTGACGTCAAGGACCCGCTGTACGTACTGACCGGCCGCGACGAGGGCTACGTGCCGTACTACGACGAGTACCCCGACGAAGTTGCGGCCGGTAAGCGACCGCAGGGCTGAGCTCGCGTTGCGTCGAGTTTGAAACCACGCACATTCTTTTCGGCGTGTCGTGTGCGTGGGTTAAATGTCGCGATAGCGGCGGCGGCGTAGCGCTTCACAGACCCGGCGCACGACGTCCTCGGGCTTGTCCTCGGCGATCACCCGGACGATGATCCAGCCCAGTTCTTCCAGTTTGCGCAGCCGCCACTGGTCACGTGCGTACTGACGGCGGTTGGTGCGGTGATGGTCACCGTCGTACTCGACGGCCACTTTGTATTTCTCCCAGCCCATATCGAGCACGCCAATGCAATGCCAATTCTCCTGTACCGGTATTTGCGTCGAGGGAGCCGGCAAGCCCGCCTTGATCAGCAGTAACCGCAGCCACGTCTCCTTGGGGGAGGCAGCGCCGGCATCGACCAGCGGAAGAGCCGACCTCAACCGCCGCAGGCCACGCGCGCCCGGGTGCCGCTTGGCGAGCAGTAGCACCGCTTCGAGCGAGAAGGACGTGGCTCGCTTTAGCGCATCGAGTCGCGCCACTGCCTCGCCGGTGGGCAGCTGCCGCGCCAGGTCGAACGCGGTCCGCGCGGGTGTGGTGACCGGAAGACCCGCCACGCGGGCGAGTTCGTCAGCGTCGACCCGCGGGCAGCGGGTGATGATGCCAGCTGGCGGATGCGGGTTACGCCAGATCATCTCGACGGGCTCGTCGTCGTCGATCCAACCCGAGCCGTGCAGCGCGGCCGCGGCCAGCCCGGCCAGCACCCCGCGCCGACCCGACCACAGCCAGGCCGCGACTGATCTTGTGCGCAGCGAGGGCGCCGCACATTTCGTCACGTAGACATCGGGATAGATCGGGCGGAATTCGGTTCGTAGCCGATGTCGGGTGAGCTTTCCCTGTCGCACGGCCTCGCTACCTCGAAATACGTTATCCACGCATGAAACGACGTCACCACACGCAAGCGCGCTCCGCGAAATTTAAATGACGCACACCCGCATCGGCATGTCGTGTGCGTGGTTGCAATGTCGCGGTGGGGCGTGGGCCGCCTGCCCGACGTCGGTCGCCCTTGGCCACCAGGCACTATAGAGGCGTGCAGTCGACGCTCTGCGGCCGCCCGGTCGCCAGTGATCGCCCCCTGATCATGGCGATCATCAACCGAACCCCGGATTCGTTCTACGACCGGGGTGCGACATTCGGCGACGAGGCGGCCAGGGCCGCCGTCCATCGAGCGATCGCCGACGGCGCCGATGTCGTCGACGTCGGCGGCGTCAAAGCGGGCCCAGGGGACAGCGTCGACGCGGACACCGAGATCGCGCGGCTGGTGCCGTTCGTCGAATGGCTGCGGGGCACATACCCGAACCAGCTGATCAGCGTCGACACCTGGCGCTCAGAGGTGGCACGCGTGGCCTGCGCGGCGGGCGCGGATCTGATCAACGACACCTGGGGCGGGATCGACCCCGCCCTGCCCGCGGTGGCCGCCGAGTTCGGCGCGGGCCTGGTGTGTTCGCACACAGGCGGCGCGCTGCCGCGTACACGTCCCTTTCGGGTGAGCTACGGTACGACTACCCGTGGTGTGGTCGACGACGTGATTCGCCAGGTCACCGCCGCCGCTGAGCGGGCGGTCGCGGCCGGAGTAGCCCGCGACCGAGTGCTGATCGACCCGGCCCACGATTTCGGCAAGAACACCTTCCACGGGCTGCTCCTGCTGCGTCACGTGGCCGATCTTGTCCAGACCGGGTGGCCTGTGCTGATGGCGTTGAGTAACAAGGACTTCGTCGGGGAGACTCTGGGCGTGGAATTGACCGAACGGCTCGAGGGAACACTGGCGGCCACCGCGCTGGCGGCGGCCGCCGGAGCCCGCATGTTTCGGGTGCACGAGGTCGCGGCGACACGCCGGGTCCTGGAAATGGTGGCCTCGATCCAGGGCACGCGGCCGCCGGCACGCAGCGTGAGGGGGCTGGCATGACAGCATCGGATCTGGTCGCCGGTGACCTCACCAACCACAGGCTGCTGTGGAACCGTCCCAGCTGGACGATCGGCGAATTGGTCGCAGCGAAGGCCGGGCGCACGATCTCCGTGGTGCTGCCGGCTCTCGACGAGGAAGAAACCATCGAGTCGGTGATCGACAGCATCTCGCCGCTGGTCCGGGATCGTGGGGGGCTGGTCGATGAGCTGATCGTGCTGGACTCCGGCTCCACCGACGAGACCGAGATCCGGGCCATAGCAGCCGGCGCCCGCGTCGTCAGCCGCGAGCAGGCCCTGCCGGAGGTCCGGACGCGGCCCGGCAAGGGCGAGGCGTTGTGGCGCTCACTGGCGGCCACCAGCGGCGACATCGTGGTGTTCGTCGACTCCGACCTGATCAACCCGCACCCGATGTTCGTGCCGTGGCTGGTCGGCCCGCTGCTCACCGGCGACGGCATCCACCTGGTCAAAAGCTTTTATCGGCGGCCGCTCAATGTCAGCGACGCGAGTGGCAGCGCGGGCGCTACCGGCGGCGGACGGGTCACCGAACTGGTGGCGCGGCCCCTGTTGGCGGCGCTGCGGCCTGAGCTGCGTTGTGTGCTGCAGCCGCTCGGCGGCGAGTACGCGGCTACCCGGGAATTGCTGACATCGCTGCCGTTCGCCCCGGGCTACGGCGTGGAGATCGGCCTGCTGGTCGACACCTTCGACCGGTTGGGCATGGACGCGATCGCCCAGGTCAACCTCGGTGTGCGGGCGCACCGTAACAGGCCGCTGGCCGAGCTGGGCGTGATGAGCCGCCAGGTCATCGCGACCCTGCTGTGTCGTTGCGGCATCCCAGACTCGGGAGTCGGGCTGACCCAGTTCTTTGCCGACGGCCTCGGCGGCCCCGGCGGCTCCGACGGCTCCGACGTGGAGGGTTACACCCAGCGCACGTGGCCGGTGTCCCTGGTGGACCGGCCGCCGATGAACAGGCTCAGACCTCGGTAAGGCCGCGCATAAGGCAATATCGTTCCCGTGGCGTTGGTGTTGCTGTACCTGGTGGTTCTCGTCCTGGTGGCGATCGTGCTGTTCGGCACCGGCAGCCTCCTGTTCGGCCGCGGCGAACAGCTGCCGCCGCTGCCGAAGGGGACGACAGCGACGGTGCTGCCGGCGTTCGGCGTCACCGGCGCCGACGTGGACGCCGTCAAGTTCACCCAGGTGCTGCGTGGGTACAAGACCAGCGAAGTGGACTGGGTGCTGGACCGGCTCGGCCGTGAGCTCGAGGCGCTGCATGGGCAGCTAGCGGCGCTGCAGGCCTCGTCCGTCCCGGAAACCGAACGCGATGCTGCGGAACCTGAGGACAGCGAGGAACGTCAGGACAAGATATGAACGACGGCCTGATCCGCTGTGACTGGGCGGAGGTTCGTTCCGGGTCCCACGCCGAGCTGTACCGCGATTATCACGACCATGAGTGGGGCCGACCGCTGCACGACGGGATGGCTCTGTTCGAGCGGATGAGCCTGGAGGCCTTTCAGAGCGGCCTATCGTGGCTGATCATTCTGCGTAAGCGGGAGAATTTCCGACGGGCGTTCTCCGGGTTCGACGTCGCGAAGGTGGCCCGCTACACCGACGCCGATGTGGGGCGGCTGCTGGCCGATGACGGAATCGTCCGCAACCGGGCCAAGATCGAGGCGACGATCGCCAACGCGCGCGCGGCCACCGACCTGGGATCCCCCGACGACCTGTCTGAGCTGCTGTGGTCGTTCGCGCCGTCACCGCGGCCCCGCCCCGCCGATGGATCCGAAATCCCCTCGGCCAGTGCCGAATCGAAGGCCATGGCGCGTGAACTAAAACGTCTCGGGTTCCGCTTCGTCGGTCCCACCACTGCCTATGCGCTTATGCAGGCGACCGGGATGGTCGACGACCACATCCGCGCCTGCTGGGTGGCCCCGCTGACGCGGTGAGCCCCGACTTGCCGGGTCTTTGTGCACCTATTGGCCTCGATAGGGAACAATGGAGGGGTGAATTGGCAGTTCAATGTCGGGTATGGCTGGGAATCGACTGGCGGGGCATGCTCGGCGCCGGCCAGGTCCGCAACCGCGGGTCAGCTCAAATCTGGAGGGAGCACTCGATGGCGGCGATGAAGCCCCGGACCGGCGACGGTCCTCTGGAAGCAACAAAGGAGGGGCGCGGCATCGTGATGCGGGTACCACTGGAGGGCGGCGGTCGACTCGTCGTCGAGCTCACGCCTGACGAAGCGGCAGCGCTCGGCGACGAACTCAAGGGCGTCACCAGCTGACCCAGCGACACGGCGAATCGCCGGGGCTCGGGGTCACGCACACACCTTCCGGTAGATGTCGAGCGTCTGCTCGGCGACCTGAGCCCAGGAGAACTCCTCGATGCAGCGCTGGCGTCCGGCGCGGCCGTAGCGCTCCGCCTTTTCGGGGTCGGCGACTAGCTCATTGACTGCCTCGGCCAGCCTGGCCCGGTAACCCACGGGGTCGTCGTTGTCGTAATGCACCAACGACCCAGTGATCCCGTCGGCGACCACTTCGGGTATCCCGCCGAGGTCGGAGGCCACCACCGCGGTTGCGCAGGCCATCGCCTCGAGGTTCACAATTCCCAACGGCTCATACACCGACGGGCATACGAAAACTGTTGCCGCCGAAAGTATTTCGCGTAGTTTTCCGATGGGGAGCATTTCCCGGATCCAGAACACTCCGGTGCGGCTGCGGGCCAGCGCGGCCACCGCGGTCCGCATTTCGTCGGCTATCTCCGGGGTGTCGGGAGCGCCGGCGCAGAGCACGACCTGCACCTCCGGGCTGAATTGGTGCGCGGCCGCCACCAGGTGGGCGACGCCTTTCTGCCGGGTGATCCGCCCGACGAACGCCACGATGGGCCGGCTGTTGTCGACCCCGAGCTCGGCCAGCACGGAGCCGGTACGCACGGGCCCAGCCGGATGCCACACATCGGTGTCGATCCCGTTCCGGATGACGTGCACCAGGCTGGGATCGAGTGTCGGGTAGACCCGCAGCATGTCGTCGCGCATGCCGTTGCTGACCGCAATGACGGCGTCGGCGCCCAGCACCGCGGTGTGCTCCACCCAGGTCGACACTCGGTAGCCGCCGCCGAGTTGCTCGGCCTTCCATGGCCGCAGCGGCTCGAGGGAATGAGCGGTCAGCACATGGGGAATGTCATAGAGCAATGCGGCCAGATGCCCCGCCATCCCGGTGTACCAGGTGTGTGAGTGCACGACGGTGGCCACCGACACGGCGTCGGCCATCACCACGTCCGACGACAAGGTGGACAGTGCCGCGTTGGAGCCCTCCAGCCGCGGGTCGGGCTGGTGGGCGAAGGCGCCCGGGCGGGGCACGCCTATGCAATGCACGTCGACCGCGCATAGTCGGCGCAGCTGAGCAACCAGTTCGGTGACGTGTACCCCAGCCCCGCCGTAGACCTCCGGAGGGTACTCCCGAGTCATCATCGCCACCCGCATACTCCGCACCGTAATGGGATGACGATGCGACTCGCCAGCCGAGGCGGGGAGGAGTCGAACAATTTGGCTCGGCGGGGGCCCTGTTAGGCGTACCGGACACCGCGTGACAGGGATCAACCCCGGTCGAACTGAGCCAAATACCTTGACGTTCAGTCCGTCAGGACCCTGCGATTTGCGCGATTCCCCCTGGCAGCGGGTCGCGGCTGCCGATAGGTTTGACGCATGAGGGAAGCACCACACGTGCTGGGCGTTGTCCTGGCCGGCGGTGAGGGCAAGCGGTTGTATCCGCTGACCGCGGACCGGGCCAAACCCGCGGTTCCCTTCGGTGGTGCCTATCGGCTGATTGATTTCGTGCTTTCCAACCTCGTCAACGCCCGCTTCCTGAGGATCTGCGTTCTCACGCAATACAAGTCGCATTCACTGGACCGTCACATTTCGCAGAATTGGCGGTTGTCCGGCCTGGCGGGTGAGTACATCACTCCCGTGCCGGCGCAGCAGCGCCTGGGCCCGCGCTGGTACACCGGCTCGGCCGACGCGATCTATCAGTCGCTGAACCTGATCTACGACGAAGACCCTGACTACATCGTCGTTTTCGGCGCCGATCACGTGTACCGGATGGATCCCGAGCAGATGGTCACGTTCCATGTCGAGAGCGGAGTCGGAGCGACGGTGGCCGGCATTCGGGTTCCGCGCTCCGAGGCGCACCAGTTCGGCTGCATCGACGCCGACGACTCCGGTCGCATCCGCGGTTTCGTCGAAAAACCGCTGGAGCCGCCCGGGACACCCGACGACCCCGACAGCACGTTCGTCTCGATGGGCAACTACATCTTCACCACCAAGGTGCTCATCGACGCGATTCGCGACGACGCCGATGACGACCATTCCGATCACGACATGGGCGGCGACATCGTCCCGCGACTGGTCGCCGACGGGATGGCCGCGGTATACGACTTCAACGACAATGACGTGCCCGGTGCCACCGACCGCGACCGGGCTTACTGGCGTGACGTCGGGACGCTGGACGCGTTCTACGACGCGCACATGGACCTTGTTTCTGTTCATCCGGTGTTCAACCTCTACAACAAGCGCTGGCCGATCCTTGGCGCGTCGGAGAACCTGGCGCCGGCCAAGTTCGTCAACGGCGGTTCGGCTCAGGAGTCGGTGGTGGGTGCCGGCAGCATCATCTCGGCTGCCTCGGTGCGCAACTCCGTGCTTTCGTCGAACGTCGTGGTCGACGACGGCGCGATCGTGGAGGGCAGCGTCATCTTGCCCGGCACGCGGGTCGGACGCGGCGCGGTGGTGCGGCACGCGATCCTGGACAAGAACGTCGTCGTCGGACCCGGCGAGATGGTAGGCGTGGATCTGGAGCGGGACCGGGAGCGCTTCGCGATCAGCGCCGGCGGCGTGGTCGCGGTGGGCAAGGGCGTCTGGATTTAGCCCGGCGAGAAGACGCAAAAGCACCCATTTCGGAAATGGGTACTTTTGCGTCTGCCGGTTCTAGGCATCACGCGTGGCGGACAGCTTCCCGGACCAGCTGCACGCGTGAGGTCAGACCCAGCTTGTTGTAGACGTGGGTGAGGTGAGACTGCACCGTGCGGGGTGAAACGAAAAGCCGTGTGGCGATGTCGTTGTTGCCGAGTCCTTCGCTGACCAGCCGCACGACGTCGCGTTCGGCTGGGGTGAGTGAGGCCCAGCCGTTGGTGGGTCGTTTGCGTTCGCCGCGACCACGTTTCGCGTAAGCAATCGCCTCCTCGGTCGACAGCGAAGCGCCCTCGGCCCACGCCGATTCAAAGTCCGCCTGGTCCATCTCATTCCGTAGCGCGGCCACCGAGGCTTCGTAGCCGGCGTCCCAGACCTTGAACCGGACCACACCCGTAGACAAGCGAATCGCGGCTGCCGCGCCGAAAAGCCGCGTCGCTTCCCGGTGACTGCCAGCGTCCCGGGCCAAGGTGGCGATGATTTCGAGTGTGTCGGGAATGCCGATGTACGGGAAGGCCTCGGGAAGGTTCGCCAGCGCTTCTTGAGCATCACGTTCGGCTTGCTGCGGCTCGCGCTGCACGATCGCGACGCGGGCGCGCGTGGTCAGCGACCACATCCGAAGCGTCCAGCCCGTGGCTGTCGCGACCGCGTCATCGGCCCAGCGCCGGGCCGCGATCAAGTCACCGCTCGCCAGCGCGGCCTGCGCAATGACTGGCCGCTGGTGTGGGGCGTACCCCGGAACCAGGCTCCCGCGCTCCCAGGCCACGGCGGTCGCTTGCACTGCGGTCTCAACGGCACCAGCCGCCAGGGCCACTAGTCCCGATGTCGTCAAAGCTATAGCCTCGACGATCGGGCCAAATTCGGCCGCGGCCTCAAGGCTGGCACCGGCCACGGCCCGGGCTTCATCCGTGTCGCCCTGCCACGCCAACGCGCCGGCCTGGTTCACGAGAGCGCCCGCCGCGAGCGTGCCATCATGGGCGGCTTCGGCCTCGGTGGCTACTGCGCGAAACTGTGCGATGGCCCCGGCCAGGTCGCTCTGATAAATCTGCACCAGACCGACCACCATGCGGCAGTGGCGCGAGTTGAACCCGTCACCGATACTGTCGGCGACATCGCGTCCCTCTTCGGCCGGCACGCGCGCTGCGATTGGGTCATTGGCGAGAATTGCCGCGTGCGCCTGCCAGGCCAGGATCTGGCTCAGCCGCCACTTGTCGTCCAATTCCCGGGCGAGCCCGATCGCCTCGGTGAAGTACTCGACTGCCAGGTCGGCGTTGTAGGCGGAGCTCAAGCCGCAGGCGGTCAACGCTCTCGCGAGCAGGGGCCGGTCGTCGACGCCGCGCGCAAGCGCAAGGGCTTGCTGCGCTTGATTAACGCTCTCGGCGTTGCCGATCGTCGAGTCCAGCAACGCCTTATCGGCCAGCGCCCGGGCTCGTGCAGCGGTTGGCAGCTCGGCGTCCTGCGCGACATCTGTTGTGAGGACCGCGTCAAACCAAGCAACGCCCTCTAAGACGCGACCGCGCGCAAACCACAGCGGCTGCAGCGCCGATGCCAGCGTTAGCGCGAGCGCGGTGTCGGAGTTTTCGCGGCTCCACGCGAACGCGGCCCGCAGATTGTCGATTTCCATCTCGGCCTGGTCGAGACGCTGCTCGTACTCACTCCCCGCCGG
>Ga0335081_10017736_pt1 | contig 11523 bp, 10 predicted proteins | sample Lox_Sample_35_FD_206713 | JGI IMG/M metagenome (GOLD analysis project Ga0335081, IMG submission 206713) | Soil microbial communities from Loxahatchee National Wildlife Refuge, Florida, United States - Lox_Sample_3.5 | ecosystem: Environmental > Terrestrial > Soil > Wetlands | place: USA... | reverse complement strand
GCGGCGAGTGAGCTCGGCGCAAACGCGGTTCCATTCACCGAGGACATCGCGGCGCCCGGCCAGGCGCAGGCCGCGATCGAGTTGGCCCTCGAGCGCTTCGGCGCCATCGACGTCGTGGTCAACAACGCCGCCATCCTGCGCGATGCGTTGATCTTCAAGTCCGACCGCGCGAGCTTCGAGCGCGTGATCCAGACCAACTTGGTCGGTGCCTATGCGGTGCTGGCTGCAGCGACTCCCGTCATGCGGGAAGCGGCGAAGCGAGGACGGCCGCCCGCGCGGATCGTGAACATCGTGTCCACCGCCGGCCTGTACGGCAACTTCGGGCAATCCGCGTACGCGGCAGCCAAGGCCGGGTTGCTCGGGCTGACGCGGGTGGTGGCGATGGACATGGCGCGCTCCAAAGTCAACTGCAACGCGGTCGCGCCTTTTGCGGCCACCCGTGTGACCGAATCGATCCAGCCGGCCAATGAAGCCCAGGCCGCGTACAAGACGCGAGCGTTGACCATTCCGGCAGAATACGTAGCGCGGCTGGTCGCTTGGCTGAGCGCCCCCGGCTGCGACGTCACCGGACAGCTGTTCGGCGTTCGCGGGCGGGAGTTGTTCCTGTTCTCTCAGCCACGCCCGGTGGAGCGCGTGGTGACCGCGCCGCTCGCCGAGCTGACTCCGGAAGCGCTGGATGCAGCGGTCAGCCTGCACCTGCGCGAGGCTTTCGTGGATCTCACCACCGACCTCGAGTGCTTCAGCAGCGAGCCTCTGGTTTGACATCCCCTGCCGCTCAGAGATACGAAGGAGCCGACGTGACTGTGACCCCTGCAGTGAAGATCCCCGAAGTGAAGACCGCCGCGGAGCTGGCGCAGCAACCCGACGAGTATCAGTCGGCGGTACACAAGATCGTCATCAGCCATGCCGTCAATGAGCTGTATGGGGCGCAGGTGTTCGACGAGCCGGCGATCAAGCTGGCGCCCACCCCCTATGCCAAATGGCTCACGTGCCGGGTGGCGATGGAGGAGTACCACCATCACGTGCGCTTTAAGGCTCTGGCCGACGAGATCGGCATTCCCGCCGAACGCATGGACCCGAAGAAGAAGGCACCGCTGTCGATCTTCCAGTTCGAGCTGAAGACTTGGCCCGAGTTCTGCGTGATCAAGGCGGTGGCCGACTACGCCGAGATCTTGCAGGTGGAGGACCTGCTCCATTGCAGTTTCCACCCGCTGCGCAACTTGGCGCGCATCACCATGCCGGAGGAGAAGTTTCACGCCAAGTTCGGCAAGGATTCCTGCTTGGAGTTGATCCAACAGGGAGAGATCGCGCAGGTGCAGGACGCGCTCGATCGCTACGTTCCGATCACGCCTGCGTTCTTCGGCGCCAGCCAGTCGAAGAACAACGAGCTGTATCGCAAGTGGGGTCTGAAACAGCGCAGCAACGACGAAATGCGCAAGGATTTCCTTAACCGCGTGACCGAGCTGGTGGAGAAGGATTTCGGGTTGACGATGCCCGCGCTGCACTAGGCGAAAGGCGATAGCTCGAAGCCGGCGGCGCGAACGCACGATCCGGGATTTCCTCAACGGAGGGAAACATGACACAAGCTGCCATCGACCCGCGCGCCGAGCGGGAAGCCTACTATCGCCGCATCGGGCAAGCGCATATGAGGCCGTTATGGGAGGTGCTCGGCTCGCTCGTGCCCGAGCGCCCGCAATCGCCCTGCGTGCCGGCAATCTGGCGCTACGAGCAGATCCGGCCCTGGTTGATGGAGGCCGGCAGCATGATCTCGGCCAAGGAGGCGGTGCGCCGCGTCTTGATCCTGGAGAACCCTGGACTGCCAGGCAGCTCCGCCATCACGCAGTCGCTGTTCGCCGGCCTGCAACTGATCCTTCCCGGCGAGGTGGCGCCGAGTCATCGCCATACGCAGTCGGCGTTGCGGCTCATCGTCGACGGCAGCGGGGCGTACACCGCGGTGGAGGGCGAGCGTGTCACGATGCACCCGGGGGATTTCATCATCACCGCATCCTGGACCTGGCATGATCACGGCAATCCGGGCTCCCGACCGGTGGTGTGGCTGGACGGACTCGATATCCCGATCGTGCGCTTCCTCGACTGCGGCTTCGCGGAGAACGCTCACGAGGACTCGCAACGCGTCGCGCGGCCCGAGGGGGACGCCCTCGCGCGCTACGGCAATAACCTGCTGCCGATCGACTTCGAGCCGCAGAGCCTCGCCTCACCTGTTTTCGCGTATCCGTATTCGCGCACGCGCGAGACGCTGGAGCAGTTGCGCCATAACGGGGAGCCGCACGCGGTCCACGGTTACAAGATGCAGTTCGTCAACCCGGCGAACGGCGGCTATCCCATGCCGTCGATCGCAGCCTTCGTGCAGCTCGCGCCGGCGGGATTCCAGGGCATCGATTACCGCTGCAGCGACAGCGTCGTATTCCACTGCATCGAAGGCGGCGGCACGATGGTGGTCGACGCCGAGCGCATCGCGTTCACTGCCAAGGACACGCTGGTGGTGCCGTCGTGGCGTGCGCACCGGATCGAGGCCGCCGCGGACAGCGTCCTGTTCAGCTTCTCCGACCGGCCGCTGCAGCGCGCGCTCGGTGTGTGGCGCGAGCGGGTGGCTTGATCCTGCCTGGCATGACGCGCGGGGCCCCGCGCTGGTTCGCCAATTTCGGTCTGCCCCTTTCGGCGGCCGATCTGCGCCACGCTCAGGCGTATCTGGCTGCCCTCGGATACGCCCCGGACACCCAGATCGAACCCGTCGCCGGCTGGCGTGAGGCGGGGCAGATCATCCGCGATCCGTGCTGGGATCGCACGTGGTGGCAGCACGAGGAACAGGAGCGCGAGCGCTTGATGGAACAGGCCGCCGCATTGGTCGGCGAGTGCGCGTTGCGCGAGCGGCTGAGCGCAGCGACGATGCTGACGGACGACCCGCTCCCTGCCGCTGCGGCGGCGGCGCGAAGCCACGATGCCGACGAAGCGCTGATCCGCGCCGCCGCAGGCGCGGTCGCCCTGAGCCTGCACCAAGCTGCACTGGCAGGCCTCGCGCGGAGCGGTCCTGATCACTTGTTCATGCGAAAATATCGCATCGTCGAATCGGGCCGCTGGCCGCTTGGCGTGCTGCGCGGTGTTTTTTACTTGTTCTGATCGGACCATCATCATGCCGAGCAACTTCGTCGTCGATGCGGGAGAAACGCCCTCCATCCCCGTGGCAGGCCAGAAGGGGCGCTTCCCCGTGCACCGCATCTATTGCGTCGGGCGCAACTACGCCGCCCATGCGCGCGAGATGGGCAAGGACCCGGAGAAAGAGCCCCCGTTCTTCTTCCTCAAGCCGGCCGATGCCATCGTCGCCGAGGGCGGAGACGTGCATTACCCGCCGGGCACAGTCAACCTTCACCATGAGATCGAGCTCGTGGTGGCCTTGCAACGGGGCGGGTTCCAAATTCCGGCGGCGCGCTCTCTCGATCACGTCTACGGATATGCCGTGGGGCTCGACATGACGCGACGGGACCTGCAACTGCAAGCGCGCGACATGGGGCGGCCGTGGGATTTCGGCAAAGCCTTCGACGAGGCTGCGCCGATCAGCGCGATCTACCCGGTCGCGAGTCACGGGCATCATTCTTCGGGCTCGATCACGCTGGAGGTGAACGGCGAGCTGCGGCAGCACGCCGACTTGGAGGACATGATCTGGTCGGTCCCCGATACGATCGCCTTCCTGTCGAACTATTATCACCTGCAGCCCGGCGACCTGATCTTCACCGGTACACCCGCCGGCGTCGGCCCAGTGGTGCGCGGAGACAAGCTGGTGGGCCGCATCGAAGGGCTGGCGCAGCTGAAGGTGACGATCGTATAGCGCCGGCGCGGGATGTCGAGCAGGGCGCAGCGCGGCGCGCGCCCGCAGCATCGATCGCAAAGCTCGCATGGATACGGCAAAGACCTGGCTGGAAGTAGCGCTGAACGGTCCCTGGGGCAAGGCGCGGCAGCCGCACAGTCCGGTGACGGTGCGCGAGATCGTGGATCAGGCGGTGGCTTGCGTGAAGGCCGGTGCTGCGGTGGTACACGTCCACGCCTACGACGAGCAGACGGGCAAGCCGAAGGAGGACGCCGGGGTCTATGCTGCCATCATCGAAGGCATCCGCGGCCGCGTCGATGCGATCGTCTATCCGACCATTCCGATCGCGGGCATGGCGCCGTTCTCCGCAGAGGAACCCCCGCAGTCGCGCTTCGCGGTGCACGAGCACCTGGCGCGCCGTGGCATGCTCGAGTGGGCCGCCGTCGATCCGGGGTCGGTCAACTTCGCGTACTACGACGATGTGCGTGCCGACAAGCCCGGCTTCGTCTATCTGAACCCCGAACAGCACGTGCGCTACGCGCTCGGGCTGGCGGCGCGCTACCGGTTCCATCCGAGCTTTGCGATCTACGAACCCGGCTTCGTGCGGCTGGGCGCGACCCTGCATTGGCGCTGCAGCTGCCCGGCCCCGATCTACCGCTTCATGTTCTCCACCGACTACACCTTCGGCTTCCCACCCGCCGACTTCGGCCTCACCGCCTATCTCAACCTGTTGGACGTGGTCGCCCCGGGTGCCAAATGGATGGTGGCCGGCCTCGGAGTGGATGTGCTGCCGCTGATCCCTCGCACTCTGGCCGAAGGCGGGCATGTGCGCGTGGGACTAGAGGACGTCTCGCTCGGGAGCGCGAAGAGCAACCTCGAGCTGGTCGAGGAAGCCGCCAGGGTCATCGACAACTGCGGTGGGCAGCTCGCTACCGCCGCCGAGGTGCGCGCACAGCTTCAGGCCATCGAGATGGGCGATGGATGACAGGTCGCACGCAGCGCCAGGAGCGTCGATGCCTGCGCCGGCGGCGAGCGGGGGCTCATCGGGGAGAGCGGAGTACCCGACACGGCTATAATCCGAGCCTGCAGCAGCGAGCGAGACGTTCATGAGCGCGTATCCGAAGATCGGCATCACCATGGGCGACCCCTCGGGGGTCGGCCCGGAGATCATTGTCAAGGCGCTGCGCGAGATGTCGGCAGACCAGCGCTCGGCCTCCACCGTGATCGGCAACCTCGGCCTGCTCGAGCGGGCCGACAGGCTGGTTGGCGCCGGCCTGACCTATGTCGATGTGCTGGAAGGAGCCAGCGGCGGCGTGGTACCCGTGGTGCACGTGCCGACCAAAGACGAGAGCCAGATCCGCGACGGCGTGCTGACCGCCGCGGGAGGCGAGGCGGCCTACCGATACGTGGTCAAAGCAGTGGAGCTGGCGCTGGCAGGCCGCATCGCCGTGATCGTGACCGCGCCGCTCAACAAGGGCGCGATGCACGCGGCCGGACACCGCTTCGACGGCCATACCGAGCTGCTCGCGCATCTCACCGGAGCGAAGTCGTCGTTCATGCTGCTCGCTTCCGAGAAGCTTTCGGTGGTGCACGTGTCGACTCATGTCTCACTGCGGGGCGCTACGCAACGCGTCACCACCGAGCGGGTACTGGGGACCATCCGCGCCGGAAACGAGCATTTCAAAGCGCTCGGCTACGCCGCCCCGCGCATCGCGGTCTCGGGGCTGAACCCCCATTGCGGGGAAGGCGGGATCTTCGGGACGGAAGAGATCGACAGCATCAACCCGGCCGTAGCGCAGGCGCAGCGCGAGGGCATCGACGTCAAAGGCCCGATCTCCGGCGACACCGTGTTCTTCCGGGCGCTCAAGGGAGAGTTCGATCTGGTGGTGGCGCAGTATCACGATCAGGGTCATATCCCCACCAAGCTCATCGCCTTCGACGAGACCGTCAACGTCAGCCTTGGGCTTCCTATCCGGCGCACCTCGGTCGATCACGGTACGGCGTTCGACATCGCCTGGCAGGGCAAGGCGAGCCACGCCAACATGCGCGCCGCCGTGGCCTATGCCCGCAGGATGTCCGAGCGGATGCCCGCGAAAGCGGCGGCCTGACCGGGTTGGGCGCGAACGAGTCCAGCCGGAATCCTCCGCGCGTCACCATCGTCGCTGATGATCTGACCGGAACGGTCGATGTGGCGGCGCCGCTCGCGGACCGCGGCTTGGACACGCGGGCGGTCGCAAGCGCGTGCGATCGGGCGGCGCTCGACGGAGCCGAAGTGGTTTCGATCAACACCGACTCGCGCCACCTCCCCCCGGCTGCAGCCGCCGAGCGGGTCGGGCGGATGTCGCAACGGCTGATCGATCCGCGCACCGAGATCTTGGTGAAGAAGGTCGACTCGACGCTGCGCGGCAACGTCGTGGCGGAGACCCTCGCCATGCTGGACGCGACGGGCCGGAGGGTGGCCCTTGTGGCGCCCGGGTTTCCGGCGCAGGGGCGCAGCCTGGTCGACGGCGTGGTCCATGTGCAAGGTGTGCCGCTTCCGCAGACCAGTTTTGCCAAGGATGCGCTGTCGCCACCGCCGCGAGAGCCGGTGCACGTGCTGTTCCGGACTGCCGCGCCGAGCGCGTCGGTGGAACTGCTGCGGCGGGGCGAGCCTCTCCCTGCGCTGAGTGCCCACGGGCAGCAGATCCTGGTTGTGGACACCGCCACCGACGAGGACTTGCGCGGCGCCATCCGCGCCGTGCAGGGACAGCTTTCGCGGGTGCTTCTCGTGGGGTCGGCGGGCATCGCGCACGCGCTCGCCGATGTCTGTTTCGAGCCTGCGGCGACGACCTTCGGGCCGCGGGCTGTCGACGGGACGGTGCTGTTCGTCGTTGGCTCCCGCGCGGAACGCAGCGCGCAACAGGTCGCTGCGCTCCTCGAGGAGGGGCACGCATACCCGTCGCGCGCTCCGAACGGGCGGGTGGATGTCGAGTCTGCCGCTGGCGCCGGCGCGCCGACAGTGGTGATTGTCGCCATGTCGGGTTGCGATGGCCGGGAAGGCCGCGCAGATGAAGTCGCCGAGCGATTGGGCGTGGGCGTCGCAGAACTGCTGCAACGGCGCCGTGTTTCGGCGGTCGTCGCGACCGGCGGAGACACGGCGCTCGCGATCCTGCAGCGTCTGGGCGTCGCCGTGCTGCGAGTCGCCTGCAGCCTCCTGCCTGGCATTCCCATCAGCCGGATCGAGACCGGCGAAACCTCGCTTTGGTTCGTGACCAAGGCCGGCGGGTTCGGCTCCCGCGACGCATTGGTCACGATCGCCCGACGACTTCGCGCAGGCGCCTGAGAACCTTCCCCGCGGTGTGGGGTCTCCAACCGATGCACGACCGTCTCGCAGGCACCCTGCGATCCGCTCGGCGCGCGCACCGAGGCAAGCTGTTGCGGCCCCTGCACGAGACATCCATGGACCTTTTGGCTTTCGATCCTTTCGCGATGACCCGCGTGTTCCGTGCGCGCTGCTAATCCCGATCCGCCGCGTCGAAGGGTCCCGCGTTCGCGTGGTGCCGCCGGGCGGCCCGAACCGGCCGGTCGCGTACAGGACTCCGATGAGGCCGTAGCTGCAACTCGCTCGCGCGGCGACGGCGCTGGCTGCAGCGCGGGTGACTGGCTGCGCCAGGTTTCGGCTATCGTTCTGGCTGTGGTTGCCTGGCACTGCGTGGCCGCCCTTGCGGGCCCGATCGAGGTCAAAGCCCGCCGCGAAGGCGAAGCGGTGCTCGTCGAAGCCAGCGCGCAAGTGCACGCTGATCCACAGGTCGCCTGGGAAGTGCTCACGGCGTACGACCGCTACGCCGAGTTCGTGCCAGACCTCAAGTCGAGCCGTGTCCTGGCGCGCGCAGGCGATACGACGATCGTCGAGCAGAAAGGCGAGGCTCGGTTCCTTCTCTTCCATTTCCCGCTCGAGGTGGTGCTGGCCGTGACCGAACAGCCGCCGAACTCGGTGAGCGCGCGCGCGATGTCGGGTAACTTCCGGGAGATGACTGGCGTATATCAACTCACCGCGGACGGCGACAGCCTGCGCCTGACCTATACCGGACGACTGGTTCCGGCATTTCGGCTCCTGCCCTTGATCGGAGTGCCGGCCCTGCGGGCTGCGGTCGAAAGGCAGTTCACTGCGCTGGTGCGCGAGATCGGGCGACGCGCGGCGATCGACGGTAGTCCCGCCGAAGGCCGCTAGCCATGCGATGGGGAGAGATGCTGGCAGTGGCTGGAGAGGCGCGACCGTGCGGGCGTGGCGCCATCACGGTTGCTGGGCGAGACCGCGTCGACGGGACGGCGCCGCTCTAGCCCTATGTGGCGCTCTCAGCGTGCGATCGTCTCGTTGGCCGCGTTCCTCATTCTGATGTGCGCCGCCAGCCACTCGCCGGCCAACGCCAGCCTGCCCACCAGCGAACCCGGGCCCGGGATCAGCCGTGAGCTGGCCGAGTGGCGGTCTGCGCATTATCGAGATGTCCGCTATGGCGTGAACCTCGATCTCTCGCCTCCGTTCGAGCGGGTGCGCGGCACGCTGTCGCTGCGGGTTGTCGTGCCGGAACGCGGCCCAGATCTCGTCCTGGACTGGCGCCCCTGGGATGGGGCGGCGGTGCAAGACCTCCGCGCAAACGGCACGTCGCTCGGAACCCCGGCGCTGGTTTCCGACCACTTGGTGGTTCCGCACGAGCGCCTGCGCCAAGGCGAGAACCTGATCGAGCTGCGCTTCGAGTCACCGATCCGGATTTCCGGGTCCGCCGTCACGCGCTTTCACGATCCCGAGGATGGATCCGATTATCTGTACTCGTTGCTCGTGCCGGCCGACGCGAGCAGCCTGTTCCCGTGCTTCGACCAGCCCGACTTGAAGGCTCGGTTCGAGCTCAGCGTGACCGCTCCGCTCGGATCGCGCGTGATCGGCAACGCCCCTGCGCTCGCATCTGCGCAACGGGCCGATGTGCAGACTACCCGGTTCGCGGTGACCGAGCCGATCAGTACCTACCTGTTCGCGTTTGCTGCCGGCCCTTTCGAAGAGGTGCGGCGCGGCGAGACGCGTCTGTTCGTGCGGCGGTCACGGCTCAAGCGTGCCCAGGCCGAGGCGGAGACCGTGCTCGGCCTTACGCAGCAGGCCCTCGACTATTTCCAGGATTACTTCGCGCGCCCTTTCCCCTTCGCCAAGTACGATCTCGTCCTCATTCCCGATCTCGCCTACTCCGGCATGGAGCACGCGGGTGCAACCTTCCTGCGCGAAGACAGCGTACTGTTCCCGTTTCAGCCCGCTGATTCGGATCGGCTGCGGCGCGCGAGCCTCATCTTCCACGAGACCGCGCACCAATGGTTCGGCGACCTGGTCACCATGCGCTGGTTCGACGACCTCTGGCTCAAGGAAGGGTTCGCCAACTTCATGGCCGCCAAGGCGACGGCGGCGCTCATCAATGAGCGCGATGCGTGGAATACGTTTCGCGCACTGAAGACGGCTGCATACCGGACCGACGCCACCCATGGGACCACTCCGATCCGCTCCCCGCTCGCCAATCTGGCCGGCGCGAAGTCGGCATACGGCAGCATCGTGTACAGCAAGGCGCCTGCGGTGCTGCGTCAGGCCGAACACTACCTGGGCGAGGAGACCTTCCGCGCCGCCGTGCGCGGTTTCCTCGCTGACCATGCCTTCGATTCGGCCGACTGGAACGACTTGGTAAGCGCCTTCGAGCGCGCTTCCGGACGGGACCTGCGTGACTGGGCTAGTGCCTGGGTTACGCGTCGGGGTCTGCCGATGGTCCGCACGGACTTCGCGGATGACCCCGAAGGTCACGGTTCCGAGATCGTCGTCACGCAGGAGGACGCGCTGGGGGAAGGCGGCGTCTGGCCCATGCGGGTGCAGCTCGTCGTGATTTGCGAGGACAGCCGTCTGGAGCGGCTGCCCGTGTTGCTCCAAGCGCGAGCGGTGCGCGTGAGCAGCCCTTGCGGCCGCAAGCGGCTCCGCATCGCGTTCGCCAACGATGGCGATTTCGGGTACGGGCTCTTCCTCGTCGATGCCGCCAGTCGAGCAGCATTGCTGAGAGGGGTCGGTAACGTCGAAGACGACCTGCTGCGCGCGCTGCTATGGGATGCGCTTTGGGAGAGTGTGCGCGCCGCGGAACTGGCGCCGCTCGAGTTTCTCGACGTGCTGCTTCGGGAGCTGCCCCGCGAGCGCGATCAGGTGACCGCGGCGGGGCTGTTGAGCCGGCTGCAGATCTTGCAGCGCTGGTACCTCTCGGATGCGCAACAGCTCATGGCCTCGCCGCAAGTGGAGTCGGTGCTGCGCGCCGGGGTGGCGGAAGGACCCGATCCCGGCATGCGCCTCACCTGGTTTCGATCGTACGCGGGAGCCGTCTCCACGCCGGCGGGACGCGACGACCTGAAGCGCTTCCTGTCCGGGAAGGCCACCGTGCCGGGCGCCACGCTGTCGTCCAACGACCGCTTCCGCATCCTCCGGCGCTTGATCACGCTTGGCGATCCCGACGCGGACCGCTTGCTGGCGCAGCAGGCGCGGGCGGACGTGAGCGATGAGGGGCGTCGTCAGGCCTATGCGGCGGGCGCGGCCCGGCCCGAGGCCGAGGTCAAACGCGCCTACTTCGAGGCGTTCGTCACCGACCGCAACCTGCCCGAGCGCTGGACGGAGGAGGGCGTGGCTGCGTTCAACGCCGTCGAGCAGGAGCAGCTGACCCTGCCGTACCTGGAACCCGCGCTGCGGGAGCTGCAGGGCTTGCAGCGCACCCGCAAGATCTTCTTCGTGAACAGTTGGCTCACCGCCTTCGTTGGAGGGCAGCGCGGCGCAGCCGCCCTGGCGGCAGTCCAGCGGGCGCTCGAGCGCGATGACCTCGAGCCCAGCTTGCGGTTGAAGCTGATCGAGGTCGGCGAGGAGCTGGAGCGAACGGTGCGGATCCGCGCGCGCTACGCGCGCTGACTCAGATCCGCGGCCGGAGACAGGAGGCGGCGCGAGCCGGCTCCTGCTCCGTAGGCTATGGGCGAACGCCGGGTTACTTCTTCTCGGTGCTGGATCCGTCGCTCTTGCTGCTGGACCCGTCGGTCTTGGCGGCCTGGCTCTTGTGCTTCTTCTTGCTCTTTTGCTTCTTCTGCGGCGCGGGCTTCTCGGTGGGCGCGGGCGTGGTCGTGTCGGCCGCGAAGGCGGTCACGGTGACGGCCGCGAACAGGCCGGCGATCAGGGCAGCGATCAGCTTCTTCATTGACGAACTCTCCATCATTGTTGGGTTGAACCGAACTGGTTTCGACTGGGCAGTGCGCCTCGTCGCCGTCTTTAACGCCCGGCTTACAACCAGGTTGACGCGCCGGCGCTGGCGCCGGTCCAGCCGATAGAATAGCGCTCCGCCAGCGTGCGTCGCCCCAAGTTCGCGCACGAAGCCGCCCCGCCGCGAGGGGCTCCGGAAGGCGGGTGTGGCGACCGGTCTCGGTACGCAAGTTCGGTCGGTCAGGCTGATCTGGGTGCAGGTGCAGCGCGCGAAGGCGGGCAGGCCGGCGCGCTAGGCCATGGTGGCGAGGATACAGGAGGGCGGAGTGCAGATGCTGTCAACCAGTGAGGCCGCCGCAGGCGCCAAAGCCTTCCTACGGCCCAGCAGCGTCGCAGTCGTCGGCGCGGGAGATCGTCTGACCAGTTCCGGAGGCGCCGTACTGCGCAACCTGGTACGGTCGGGTTTCCGCGG
>Ga0335081_10017735_pt1 | contig 11523 bp, 6 predicted proteins | sample Lox_Sample_35_FD_206713 | JGI IMG/M metagenome (GOLD analysis project Ga0335081, IMG submission 206713) | Soil microbial communities from Loxahatchee National Wildlife Refuge, Florida, United States - Lox_Sample_3.5 | ecosystem: Environmental > Terrestrial > Soil > Wetlands | place: USA: Florida... | reverse complement strand
CCCGCCGTCGCTCCGAGCGTCCACGACGTGACCGCTGCCACTCCCAGGGAGTCGGTCGCCACGGCGCTCGGCGTCACGGTCCCGCCGCCGCTTGCCACGGCGAACGTGACCCCGACCCCCGCGACCGGGTTGCTGCTGGCATCGCGCACGCGGACCGCCGGCGGCACCGGCACCGCGGCACCGACCGCGGTCGTCTGGCTGTCACCCACGAACTTCGCGATCTGGGTCGCCACGCCCGCGCTGACCGTCACCGTGGTCGAGGTCGCGCCCGCGAGCGTGCCGGACGTGAAGCCCAGCGTGCGCGGGCCCGCCGCACCACTGATCGAGAGATCGGTGAACACGGCCGCACCGGAGGCGTTGGTCGCGACGGTCTCGGTGCCGCCGAGAGCCGGCGCGCCTGTCGCGACCGCGGCCGTGACCGACACGCCCGGCTGCAGCACGATGTTCTTGGACGCGTCTTCGAGCTGGACGACCGGCTGCAGTACGAACGGCACGCCGCTCTGTGCAAAAGCCGACGGCTGCGAAGCCATCGCCAGCTGCGTCGCTGCTCCCGCCGACAGCGTCACCGGGGCCGAAACCGCGCCCTGGTATCCCTGGGCCGTGAAGCCAAGGACGTACCGGCCGACGGTGCCCGTGATGCTGAGGCCCGCGAAGGTCGCGAGGCCGTCGGCCGTCGTGGCCGTCCCGCCGGACAGCGCGTACGAGCCTGCGACCGGCCCGCTGTCTATGAAGGCGGTGATCGTGACACCCGGCGTCGTCACCAGGTTCCCGGTCGAGTCCTCGATCTGCACCGCGGGCTGGCGCGTCAGCGCTATGCCGCTCGAGGCGCTGGCCGCCGGCTGCGTCGTAACGGCGAGCTTCAGGCCCGTCGAGGCCGCGACGTTGAACGGCGTGCTCGTCGTCCCGCTCAGCCCCGTCGCGCTCGCGGCCAGCGTGTACCCCGTCCCCGCTCGGCGTACGATCGCGTTTGAGAACGTCGCGACGCCCGCCACCGCCTGCGCCGTGGTCGTGCCCGAGAGCGTGTCGCTGCTCGGGTTGTTCGCGAGGGCGAGCGTGACGGTGCCGGTGAAGCCGGTGGCGACGTTGCCGAGCGAGTCGCGCGCCGTCACCTGGACGGCCGGCGCCAGCGCGGTACCCGCGGTCGCGTTGCCGGGCTCGGTGGTGAACGCGAGCGCCGTGGCGGCGCCGGGTGTGACCGCGAACGGCCCCGAGCTCGCTACGATTGCGCCCACGGAGAAAAGCAGCGTGTAGCCGCTCCCCACCGCGTGGAGCCGCAGGTTGGAGAAGGTCGCCACCCCCGCGACCGCCGCGACCGCGGTCGTGCCCGAGAGCGAGTCGCCCTTGGGATTCGTGCCGATCGCCGCCGTGACCGTGCCGGTGAAGCTGGTGATCGTGTTGCCGCCGGCATCCTGCGCCGCCACCCGCACGGCCGGCGTGATCGGCGAGCCGGCGGCGACGTTCGTGGGCTGGGTCAGCACCGCGAGCTGCGTCGCCGCCAGCATGACCCGGAAGTCGGGCTGCGTCTCCGCGTTGCCGCCGAAGGACACCCACGCGCTCGCCCGGCCCGTCTCGTCCACGGCCCGCGCTTGCCAGTGGTAGCCCGTGCCGTCGGCGAGCCCCGTGATGGTCGCGGTCGCCACGGTGCCGCGCGGCACCGGCGTGCTCGAGACCGTGGCCGTATCCACGAAGCCGGTGCCGACCGGCTTGACCTCGACCTCCAGCCGGACCACGTCGCCCGAGTCGGGGTCGTTGAGGAGCGCCTGGAAGAGCACCGTGGACTGGTCCGTCACGCTGTCCACGCCGATCGGCGTGACGCCGTCGCTCCTGAGCTGCGCGAGGTTCGCCGGCGCAACGGGCGGCTGCGGAACGACGACGCGGAAGTCCGCGCCGCCCGTGCCGAAGGCCACCCACGCGCTCGCGCGGCCGGTGCGATCCACCGCGCGCGCCTGCCAGTGGTAGGAGGCGAAGTTCGCGAGCCCTGTGACCAGCACGCTCCCGCGCGCGCCCGAGGAGCCGAAGGCGCCCGCGGCCGTGGCCGTGCCGGCGAACGAGGTGCCCACGGGCCGCACCTCGACCTCGATCTTGACCGAGTCGGTGTCGGGGTCGGCCAGCACCGCCCGGAGCAGCACGCTGTCCTGCGTGACGGCGCCGCCCGCGGGCACGGCCGTGACGCCGTCGAAGCTGAGCTGTGCGAGGCTGTCGGGCGCGGCGGGGGGACGCGGTGTGGTGAAGCTCAGCGCGAACGCCCCGGTGGCTCCGGCGCCGACGCTCGTCGCCTCGACCAGGTAGTTACCGTTCTCCGGCAGGCGCACGTAGGCGAGGCACGCGCCGGCCTGTCCGGGCCGGCAGGCGGAGCTCTCGACGAAGCTGGGGACGAGCGCCTGTGCGGCGCTGTCGAGCACGAGGTACGCGCCGAACGACGCCGAGGCGAGGTGCAGCGACACGGAGTCGTTCGCGTTGCCCGTGAACGCGTACAGCTTCGCGACCCGGCCGGTGCGGTGCGGCGCCCCGCAGTCGGCCGTCGTGAGGGAGTCGGCGACCACGGCGCCGCTCGTCAGGGCCACCGGGACGCACCCGGTGACGCGGAACTCGACCGGCACGCGCACCGGCGCGATGGTCGGTCCGGCGACGCTGAACACCAGCGTGTCGCGGTAATCGCCCGCGCCGAGACCGCTGGGATCCAGCGCGATCGAGAGCGTGTCGGGCGCCATGCCGGCGCTGTCGGCCGGCTTGAGCCACGCGCTGGCGTGGAGGACGCGCAGCGACCACGGCACCGCCTCCGCCGTGATGCCGACCGAAACCGAGGTGACGCGCGGGGCGAGGCTGCCCGCGCGCGCGGAATCCTGCAGCGCGAGCGGCGCCAGGCTCAGGCTGCCCATCTTCGCGGGATTGACGAGGTCCGACAGGCGGCAGGTGGCGACGAGACTGGCGGCGACGAGAACGAGGAAGCCGGCCGCCAACCGCCACAGGACGGGCAACCTGGACCGACTGCGGGGAGCGGGCTCGGATCGCAAGGGACTCTTACTATAACGCAGGGGCCGACCCGGCCGCTAACCGCGGCCCATCACTATCCGTTTAAGGCTAAGCGGCGATTGAGCTTACACCTCCACCGCCGCTCACCGCGGACCCGCCGCGAGGTGCGTCAGCAGGTAGCGGGTCAGCAGCTGGTAGACGTGCTCCGTGGTGCCGCGGCCCTCGCAGATGCAGTGCGAGCGGTTGGGGTACACGGTCTCGTCGAACGGCTTGCCCAGCGCCACGAGCCGGTTCACGAGCCGCTCGTCACCCTGGTAGTGCACGTTGTCGTCGCCCGAGCCGTGCACGATCAGCAGGCTGCCCTTCAGGCCCGCGGCCTGGTTGATCGCCGACGCGCGGTCGTAGGCCGCGGAGTCGTCGGGCAGCAAGCCCATGTACCGCTCCTGGTAGATCGTGTCGTACAGTCGCTCGTCGGCCACCGACGCGACGGCCATCCCGACCTGGTAGACGTCGGGATAGCGGAACATCGCCTGCAGCGTGCTCGACCCGCCGCCGCTCCAGCCCCAGATCGCGACGCGCGTCGAATCCACGAAGCGGCGCTGGCGCGCCAGCAGCCGGACGGCCTCGGCCTGCTGCCGGCTCGAGCGGATGCCGATCTCCTCGTAGACCGCCTTCCGCCACGCGCGTCCTTTCGGCGCCGGCGTCCCCTGATTGTCGAAGCTCACCACGAGGTAGCCCAGGTCCGCGAGCGCGTGGTACCACAGCGTGGCCGCGCCGCCCCAGGCGTCGCGCACGGTCTGGCCCGCGGGCTCGCCGTACACGTAGACCAGTACGGGGTAGGTCCTGGTCGAGTCGAAGTCGCGCGGCCGGATCAGCCAGCCGTCCACCGTGACGCCGGGCTCGACGGCGAGCGAGAAGAACTCGGTGGGCCGCGACAGGAAGGGCGCTGCCGCCTCGCGGAGCTTGCGGTTCTCGACCAAGGTGCGCACGACCTCGTGCGAAGGCAGCCGCACCAGGTCGAGCGTCGGCGGCGCGTCGGCGCCCGACGCGCCGTGCAGGGCCCAGCGCCCGTCGGGCGAGACGTCGTAGCCGTGCGTGCCCGTGGCACCGGCCGGCGTCACGCGCACGGCCTCGCCCCGCCCGTCGAGGCGCGAGCGATAGAGGAAGCGCTGCGTGGCGTTCGCGGGCGAGGCGACGTAGTAGAGCAACCCGCCGGCCGAGTCCACGCCCTCGACCTGCACGACGTCGAACGTGCCGGGCGTCACCAGTCGCACGTCGCCGCCGTCGCGCGAGATCGAGTAGACGTGCCGCCACCCGTCGCGCTCGCTCGACCACAGGAACCGGCGGCCGCCGTCCACCCAGCGCACGTCGGTCTGGAGATCCACCCAGGCGCTGTCGCGCTCGGAGAGGACGGTCCGGACCGCGCCGGTCGCGGCGTCGGCCAGCAGCACGTCGTCCGTGTTCTGGCGGCGGTTCATGTGCTGGATCAGCAGGGCGTCCGGGCCGGCCCACTCCAGCCACGGCACGTAGTTGTTGCGCGGATCGCCGGGCACCTGGATCCAGGTCGTGTTCCCGCCCATCGCCGGCACCACGCCGACGCGCACGGCCGAGTTCGTCGTGCCGACGATCGGGTACTGCACCGGGATCGTGAAGGGGTAGAGCGAGTCGGTATCGTTGATCAGCAGGAAGGTCCCGACGCCGGTCATGTCGAACTGCCAGTACGCGATGCGCGTGCCGTCGGGCGACCAGCGGAAGGCGTCGCGCAGGTCGAACTCCTCTTCGTACACCCAGTCCGTCATCCCGTTGACGAGGGTGGTGCTCGCGCCCGTCGTCAGGCGCGTGATCGAGCCGTCGCCGAGGCGCTGGACGTAGAGGTCGCCCTGGCGGACGTACGCCACCTGATCGCCGGACGGCGAGAACTTCGCGTACATCATCGTGGAGGCCGGCCCGTCGCCGCCCAGCTTCGTCAGGTTCCCGCTGCGCCGGTCCAGCACCCAGTAGTCGCCGCGCGTGTTCTGGCGCCAGACGCGCCGCGTGTTCGTGAACAGCAACAGCCGCGAGCGGTCGGCCGACCACGAGTAGTCGTCGAAGGCCAGCGCGGCCGTATCGCCCGGCGGCGTCATCTGCTTCGCCGACACGAGCACGCTCCGCGCGCCCGTCGCCGTCTCGTAGCGGACGATGTCCATGCCGTGTCCGCTGTCCGCCGAGGGCTCCACCGTCGTGTACGCCGCGCCGCCCTCGATCCAGCGCGCGGGACCGAAGCGCTGCGCGGCGAAGTCCCGCGTGCCGAAGAGGCGGTGCACCGTGGCGCGCACGGTGTCGGGCACCTGGGCGGGCAGCTGCTGGGCGGCGGCGAGCAGGACGGCGAGGACGAGATGCACGGGACAGCTCCGCGTGAAGGCTCCGGGCGAGCCGGCGAGGGGCCAAAGCTGCGCCGCCGGCCGCGCGAGGGCAACCGGCCGGGTGCGGCGGCGCGCTAGGGACGCGCTCGCGGCCGCGGACCCGGACGCGGGATGGCGGGGAGCGCCGCGCCGTAGGGTCGGAAGCCCGAGCGGCGCACGGCGACCCAGCCCAAGCCGAGTCCGGCGCACGCCAGCAGCGCGTTGGTGACGTCGAAGAAGCGGCCGGCGAGCGCGATGTGCCCGACCTCGAGGACGGCGGCGAGCGCCAGTGCGGGCCACAGGTGCGACCAGCGGCCGGCCAGCCGAAGCGGCCACACGGCCAGGACGGCGCCGAGCGGAACATACAACAGGAATTGTTGCGCGACATGCAGCGCACTGAACACGTCCACCCGGCCCCCTAGCGCCGCGAGCGGCATAAGGTGGCTGGGTGTGAGCTGCGTTGCGATTGCATCCAGATCTGTCTGCAGAAGGAACGGGCGCCACGCCCAGACGGCCAGGATGATGGCGTAGGCGGCAATGGCCGCGCGCGCCCGCCCGGCGCCGCGCAGCGCCTGCGTCAGCGGTGCGAGCCATCGCGCGGCCACCCACGCACCCGCGGCGAGCGCCGCCGCGTGCAGGGCCGCCGCCTCCCAGCGAATCGTCAGCCGGATGGCGCCGTGGGCGAGCTCCGCGCCGAAGACCAGCAGCGCGCCGCCCGCGGCCACCCATCCCCATGCCTTCCGCGCGCCGGTTCCGCGCTCGGCGAAGAAGAGCACTGCCAGAAAGCCCGCGGGCGCGAACAGCAGGACGTCGAACAGACGGCCCGGGTCGAGCGACAGCGGCGCGGTCGAGCGCACGACCACGCGCAGCGAAGACAGCGGCCCGCCCGCGATGTCGGGCAGCGGCACCGAATCGAACAGCGGCACGAGCGCCTCGACGAGGACCGCCCCGACGTACGCGCCCGCCACGAGCCACATCGGCACGCCAAGGTAGCTGCGCGCGCCGCGCGAGCGCTGGGTGCCCGCGATGAGCATCGCGGTGGCCACCGCGCCGACGAGCGCGCCGGCCGTGTTCGTCGTGACGTCCACGATGCTGGCGATCCGCACCGGCGAGAACACCTGAAGGCCCTCGACGGAGGCGCTGAGCGCGAGGCCCACGAGCGCGGCCTGCCGCACCTCGCGCTCGACGCGGCCGGTGAGGGAGGTGACGACCCACACCGCGCCGAGTCCCGCGAACAGGGCGACGTTCCTGAGGCCGTCCACCGCGTCCCGCCAGCTCAGGTCCAGCGTGAACGCGCGCGCCAGGCGCTCAGCGGCGGCCGCGAGGTCGCTGGAGGGATGGAGATCGGAGAGCGTGGCCAGGAGCACGACCGCCACGTAGGCGAGCCGGGCCGCGACGAACTGCTGGCGGGGGGTCATCGCGAGATAATGTACGCGCCGGGCCGCGAAACGCAGGCGGCTCCGGCCCGGAGCGCCCGGGCCGGAGCCGCCATGGCGCGCCGCCGCCGGCGCGCGCCTACTTGCAGGTGATGTCCGCGACCGCCTGGTCCGTGGCGATGTGTGTGTTGCCGGAGTTCACGAACAGCTTCTCCCACACGTGGTAGGTCTGGCCCGACGCGCCCAACTGCCAGTAGTCGTGCACGCCGATCCACGTGGCGTTCGGGTTGGTCACGTGGACCACCTTGACCTGTCCCTTCGCGCCGTCGCTGCGCTCGTAGTGGTAGTTGAACACCATCGGGTGCGCGGTCACGCCGACGTGACCGAAGAAGTTGATCCGGACCGGGCACTTGCCCTCGTACTGCGCCGGCGTCGCGGTCAGCGTGACGTCGCCGAACGGCGCCTGCGGCGCGCGCGCCTTCGCGGCCACCAGCGGGAGCGCCAAAATCGCGAGGCCGAGTGCGCGAACGACTCTCATGCAACCTCCCTGCGCGCGAGCGCGCGCGGACGAGCATTCGAAGTGGCGATGCGGCTCGATCGGGTCGAAGCCGCCCCGACCATTACGGCCCGTCGCCCGGCGCGTCAAGCGCGAGGCCCGTACCAAACGCGACCGGTTTGCTCGGCGAATACGCGCCCGGCCCCGTTGCTGGCGGCCAACGGACGCGTGCGGCGCGCAGTCGTCAAGGGTTCGCGACGGCGACCGGGCTCGTGAACTCGCTGGTCGAGCCGTTACCCACCTGGCCGTACGCGCTGTTGCCCCAGCAATAAGCCGCCCCGGACCGCGTCAGGCCGCAGGTGTGAGAGCCTCCCGCCGTCAGACTCGCAAACGTGATTCCGCCCGCCACGGCCACAGGCGACGTTCGCTGGGTCGTCGAACCATCGCCCAGCTCGCCCCAGGTGTTGTCGCCCCAGCAGTACGCGGCTCCGCTGCTCGTGAGGCCGCAGGTGTGAGTTCCGCCGGCAGTGAGGCTCGCGAACGTGAGCCCGCCTACGACCGCCACAGGCGTGGTGGTGAGGTATCCCGAAGAGGCATCCGTCGAGCCGTCGCCCAACTCGCCATAGCCGTTGTAGCCCCAGCAGTAGGCGATCCCACCGCTCGTCAGGGCGCACACGTGATCTCCGCCCGCCGTCACGCTGGCGAACGTGATTCCGCCCGCCACGGGCACCGGCGTCGCGCGGTTGGTGGTCGAGCCGTCGCCCAACTGCCCGGACGTGTTGTAGCCCCAGCAGTACGCGGCCCCGGCGCTCGTCAGGCCGCAGGTGTGAAGAAAGCCGGCGGACAGGATCGTGAACGTCAGCCCACCCGCCACGGGCACCGGTGTGGTGCGCTGATCCGTCGAGCTGTCGCCCAGCTGACCCGCGAAGTTGTCGCCCCAGCAGTAGGCGATCCCGCCACTCGCCAGGGCGCACGTGTGACGGCCACCCGCTGTCACGCTCGCCAGGGCGCGTCCAGCCTCCACGGCCTCCGCAATGGTTCGCGAGATCGTGTCACCGTAGCCCAGCTGGCCGTAACCGTTCCAGCCCCAGCAGTACGTGGTCCCACCTTCCACCACGCCACATGTGTGATAGCCGCCGGCCGTCACGCTCTGGAAAGTGATTCCGGCCGCGGCAGCGACCGGTCTGGTGGCCGAGACGGTATCACCGTGGCCCAACTCGCCGTAGATGTTCCAGCCCCAGCAGTAGGCGGCCCCGCCGGCCGTCAGGCCGCAGGTGTGGAACCCGCCCGCGGTCATGCTCTTCCAGGTCACGGTGTAGGTGAAGCATCCGGCGCAGTTGCCGCTGTCGGCGCTGCTCGCATACACGATCACGTCCACCGCCCCTGGCGACTTGCCGGCCGGCGTGGTCCCCATCAGTTCCGTCGTGCTGACCCGCACGATGCCGCCGAGCCAACCCGCCCCCACTCGCACGCTATCGATCGTCTCCGGGAAGTTGGTGCCGTTCACGACGACCGCCGTTCCTCCGGCAAGTGGCCCGCTGCCCGGGCTGACCGAGGTCACCGTCAGCGTCGGAGGGGGAACCGGGGGTGACTTGGGTTTCGTCGCGTCGGAACACCCCGCCGCCGCGGCGGCGATCGACAACAGAAGCAGCAAGCAGGTGCGCGGCATCTTCATCGTGTCCTCACTCCACCGGGCACGGGCCCTCGAAGCGAGAGGCGGATCTTGGAGATTCACCGCCCGTCGTGCTCCCGAGGATGGGCTCAGCCAGCAAGCGCCGCCAGTTGTGGGCTGTTGAGGAGTTCGTAGCCCATCTGACGCAGGTACATCAGGTGGTGGTCCGGCACCCGCAGGACGCCCTCGACGGACCAGACTCCCTCGAGGAACGCAGCGTCAGCCGTGAGCGCAACGACGGCGCGCGAGAGTGCGCGCCCGTCGCGGACGGAGACGGTCTGCATCCACCACTCTCCTGCGGGCCTTTCCCTGCGTGCCGTGGTCCGCCCGAGCTTGGCGTCTACCTTCCCGCCCGAGAATCCAACCAGCCCGTCGAAGAGCACCATGTGTGTGGGGTTCCTGATGGGCCCGCAGGTCGACAGCAGCGGAACCTGTCTGGCTCGCAGGCGCCCGAGCAGCGAGGGAGCTTCGGGGGTGTCATGCAGGAGGACGCGGAGAGCTGTTCCGACACGGACAGCTTCACCGCGCAACCCTTGATCGTAGGCGTCACAGGAAGTGCGGACGAAAGCGATCTGACGACTGAGCAGTTTCCTGAGGTGTTGATCCGTCGTCCCATCCGCCCCTTGGCGCAACGCGATCATCGTGGCCCCCAGACTCCCTGCGCCGAGTACCGACACTCCGGACGGAGGCGGTAGCATCGACCCACCGACGCTAGTCCGGAGGCGTTAGGGCAGCGTTAGGCGGCCGATCTTCGGGCACTTAAAAGGGGATCAACGGAGTCGACATTGGCGTGTGGCGTGCTTCCAAGCTCTAGGACGCACACCGACTTTCATGGCATCGAGGGTCGCGCGACGAAACGGATTTCTTACGGTCGGACGGTCCGAGATCGCGCCAAAGGTGCGGGGCGGATCTGGCGTAGCTGCAATGCCAGAGGAGGGATTCGAACCCCCGACACGCGGATTATGATTCCGCTGCTCTAACCACCTGAGCTACTCTGGCGCTTCGTGCCGGACAGCAAATTCGCTGGTCACCCCGCCGTTTGTCGAGGGTCGAGCACCGTGCCGGACGCAGCAGGACGGGCGGGCCGCGGCAGCCCCGCAAACGAAAGGCGGCTCCCTTTCGGAAGCCGCCTCAGGAGTAGCGGGGGCGGGATTTGAACCCGCGACCTTCGGGTTATGAGCCCGACGAGCTACCAGGCTGCTCCACCCCGCGTCGTTGGCCCCAAAACTAGTCCCCGGCCCGGAGCCGGTCAAGGCGGCGCTGCGCCGCGCCCCCGCTGGGGTCTACGGCCGCCGCACGCTGTCGGGCGGCACCACCTGGTAGAGGATCTCGCCGGGCCGGATCATCCCGTACAGCTCGCGCGCCACCCGCTCCTCGGTGGCCGGATCCGTCGTCAGCGCCTTCTCCACGCGCGTGAGCGAGTCCACCTCGTCGCGCAGCCGCACGATCGAGGCCTGCTCGCGCCGCACCTGCGACTTGAGCCGCAGGAGGTCCACCGTGCCGTACTCGCCGCCCTCGGCGGCGAACGCCGCCATCCCGGCCACCACGAGGCCGATCAGCGCCTGCCTCTTCGTCACGGCCGGTAGAGGGACTTCCCCGGATAGAACGCCGCCTCGTCGAGCTCCTCCGAGATCCGGAGCAGCTGGTTGTACTTCGCCACCCGGTCGGTGCGGCTCGCGCTCCCCGTCTTGATCTGCGCCGCGCCCGTCGCCACCGCCAGGTCGGCGATGAACGTGTCCTCGGTTTCGCCCGAGCGGTGCGAGATCACGGTCGCGTACCCGTTCCGCTTCGCGAGATCGATGCAGTCCAGCGTCTCGGTCAGCGTCCCGATCTGGTTCAGCTTGATCAGGATCGCGTTGGCCACGCCCTCGTCGATGCCGCGGGCGAGGCGGTCCATGTTGGTGACGAAGATGTCGTCGCCCACGATCTGGATCCGGTCGCCGAGGGCCTCGGTCATCTTCGCCCAGCCGTCCCAGTCGTCCTCCGCCAGGCCGTCCTCGATGGAGACGATCGGGTACTTGTCCACCCAGCCGCGGTAGAGGTCGATCATCTCGGCCGACGTGCGTGCCGCGCCGCCGCTCTTCTTGAACACGTACTTGCCGTTGTCGTAGAACTCCGAGGCGGCGGGATCGAGCGCGAACACCACGTCCTCGCCCGGCGCGTAGCCCGCCTCCTTCACCGCCACGAGCAGCGCCTCGAGCGCCGCCTCGTTCGAGGCCAGCGTCGGGGCGAACCCGCCCTCGTCGCCCACCGCCGTCGAGAGGCCCTGCTTGCTCAGCACCTTCTTGAGGGCGTGGAACACCTCGACGCCGATGCGCAGCGCCTCGGGGAAGCTGTCCGCGCCGACCGGGACGATCATGAACTCCTGCACGTCCACGTTGTTCGACGCGTGGGCGCCGCCGTTCAGGACGTTCATCTGCGGTACCGGCAGCACGTGCGCCATCACGCCGCCGAGGTAGCGGTACAGCGGCTGACCGAGGTCGCGGGCGGCCGCGCGCGCGACGGCCATCGAGACCGCGAGCATCGCGTTCGCGCCGAGCTGCGACTTGTTGGGGGTGCCGTCGAGATCGAGGAGCTGGTCGTCCACCGCGACCTGGTCGGAGGCGTCCGCGCCCTCGAGGCGCG
>Ga0335081_10017733_pt1 | contig 11524 bp, 8 predicted proteins | sample Lox_Sample_35_FD_206713 | JGI IMG/M metagenome (GOLD analysis project Ga0335081, IMG submission 206713) | Soil microbial communities from Loxahatchee National Wildlife Refuge, Florida, United States - Lox_Sample_3.5 | ecosystem: Environmental > Terrestrial > Soil > Wetlands | place: USA: Florida... | reverse complement strand
GAAATTAGAATACACAAAGGAAGGTGTCACCGGGGTCATAAAAGAGTTTGGAAAACATTATGTAGATTTGAGTTATTCGTTGGAATTGATGGAAATCAACTGTGGAGAAAAAAAGGACCGTATTTTATCGATCACCGAATATTCCGCAGGTGGAAAGATTTTATACGCTAACTCGGTTCAGGGTCGGCTGCCGGCCTGGAAAATTATCCCCCGGGAATCGGTTGATGAGAGTCTATACAAGGCAGTCTGCAAATGAGAGAGAATCTTACTCCAAATCCATTTGGAAAGGAATCGGGTAATCTCCTGTGAAACAGGCGTAACAGAACGACTCGGCGTCCTGCCCCATGCATTTTTTTAAGCCCTCTAAACTCAGATAATGTAGAGAACTTGCATTAATAAACTTCTGAATCTCCCTGACCTTATGCGAGGAGGCGATCAACTCCGACCTTTTGGGTGTATCAATTCCGAAAAAGCAGGGATGGGTGATGGGTGGGGAGCTGATTCTGACATGAACCTCCTTGGCGCCGGCATTTCGAAACATCCTATTAATCTTTCGGCTGGTGGTCGCACGGACGATGGAGTCATCCACGGTCAGAATCCGTTTGCCTCGTAACAATTGCTTTACCGGGTTCAATTTGATTTTTACGCCGAAATGCCGGATTCGCTGTTCGGGTTCGATGAACGTTCGGCCGATGTAGTGATTTCTTATCATTCCAAGTTCCAGGGGAATTTTCGATTCGGCCGCAAAGCCGAGTGTTGCCGGAAATCCGGAATCCGGGATAGGGACGACCATGTCCACCGCCGCGGGTGACTCCTCGGCAAGTTGGACTCCAAACGCTTTTCTGACCTCATAGACATTCCTGTTGAAAAGAAAACTATCCGGCCGGGCGAAGTAGATAAACTCAAAGATGCACTGATGACGTGGTTTGTGCGGAAAGGGTTTGAAAGACTTGATTCCTTCTTCGTTGACGAGAAGAATTTCTCCCGGTTCGATCTCCCTCATGAATTTGGCGCCGATAAGGTCGAAAGCGCAAGTCTCGGAGGCAATGACAGGTGCGTCCTTGAGCTGACCGAGAACCAAGGGCCTGAAGCCGAAAGGATCCCTGGCGGCAACCATCTCCTTTTCCGTCAGGATCAGCAAAGAGTAGGCTCCTTCGACCTGTTTCAGTGCATGGACCGTTCGCTCCAAAAAGCTTTTTTCCTTGGATCGGGCAATCAGGTGGACGATGACCTCCGTGTCCATATTCGACTGGAAAATGGATCCCTTTGATTCGAGTTCGCTATGGATGAGAGGCGCATTGGACAAATTTCCGTTGTGAGCAATGGCCAGGCTACCCTTATAGTAATCCACCATGAAAGGCTGTGCGTTCTTCAGCTCGCTCGATCCAGCAGTGGAATAGCGGACATGACCAATGGCACTTTTCCCGGGGAGCCTCTTCAGAATTTCCTTGGTGAAGACTTCAGATACCAGTCCCATCTGGCGGTAGTGATGGAGCTGCCTATTGTCTGAGGAGGCGATCCCGGCGCTCTCCTGCCCGCGATGCTGAAGGGCATAGAGGCCCAAATAGGCAAGATTGGATGCCTCAAGGTGATCATAAATTCCAAAAATCCCGCACATGGGTTTCTCCCCCGACGCACCGCGCAGAGCGCATGGCGCATAGTGTCAAATTCCAAATTTCAATTTCCAAGTCCCAAACAAATTCCAATCTAAAATGACCAAAGTTTCTTGTCTAGAATTTTGGTAATTGCTATTTGGTGCTTGGAATTTGTTGCTTTTCATTTCCGCTATGCTCTATGCTCTATGTTCTATGCCTTTGCCCTGTCCTCATCGTCGTAGCCTTTTGGGTGTTTTCTGTGCCAATCATAAGCTGTTTTCACGATTGTTTCCAGATCGGGATATCTGGGAACCCATCCCAGCTCCTCTTTGATTTTCTGCGAGCTAGCTACCAGCCGGGTAGGGTCCCCCGCTCTCCTGGGTGAATCGACGGCAGCTACTTTTATTCCGGTCACTTTTTTTACTGTTTCAATCACTTCTCTGACGGAGTACCCATTCCCGTTTCCCAGATTATAAGTCGCCGAAAAATTGGCTTGATTCAATTTTCGAAGGGCTAAGATATGGGCATGGGCAAGATCCGTGACGTGGATATAGTCACGGATGCAAGTTCCGTCCGGAGTGTCATAATCCGTGCCGAAGACAGGGACGGAAGTTCCATCCAATGCTGCTTTGATCACCAAGGGGATCAAATGTGTTTCCTGAAAATGGTCCTCTCCCATCTGACCTCCCGAATCGGCTCCTGCGGCATTAAAATACCTAAGAGAGATATAGGTTAATTTACCCGCGTCATGAAAAGCCCGCAGTACCTTCTCGAAGATCCACTTGGTCTCACCATAAGGGTTTGTCGGGGCACAAAGATGCCCTTCGGAAATGGGGATTTCTTTTGGTTCGCCATAGACCGCAGCGGAGGAAGAAAAAACAATTTTTCTAACGTTAAATTCTTCCATTATTTCTAAGAGTTGTAAGCTATTCTTAACATTGTTGTTGAAGTACTTTAGCGGAGCCCGAACGGATTCCCCAACCAAAGAGTCTGCTGCAAAATGCATCACCGCATCGACGGAATTGGTTTGAAAAACCTCTGCAAGTTTTCTTCGATCAGAAAGATCCGCTTCTATGAAGAGGGCATTTCTAGTGGCTTCTCGATGGCCGGTTTGGAGATTATCAAACACGATGGGCTTGTGATCTTGATGCAGAAGTTCCTTGACGACATGGCTTGCGATATATCCCGCCCCCCCTGTGACAAGGATTGTTGACATTTAATCTTTTTATAAGGGATTTTAGACATATTTGTCAATGACATGGCACCCTTCATATCTCTTTCAAGAGGACGTTTGAAGGTGATTTCTCGACAGTTTCCGAAATTTGTTGCAGATACTTTGAAATTTTGTCGGAGTCTTCAGACTGACAGTGAGGAAGCTTTGTAATCCCGTACTTTTCATACTCATCCAGTGCGACTTTGACTGTGATGTCTTCAATGGTTCGTCCCGGTTGAAAGGCAATCTCGCTCTTGATTCCTCGTATAGTCTCAACCACCAAGCCCACGTTGGTTAATTCATTGAGGAGTTGACGTACCAGTCGAACTGGGATCTCCAACGCATGGGCAATTTGGACGGCACTCAAGGGTTTTTCTCCAAGGGAAAACTTCTTGGTCAGGAGGTGAAAGATCCTAAGCATGAGAAGTCTTTTCGATGAAACACTGATTCGGGAATAGTCTGGATGGAAGCCGAACGTCTCGTAATGCTCACTGGCGTAAGCGATTTCCGCACCGAAAAGAACGATCATCCAGCTCATTTGAAGCATAGCTAAGAAAAGGGGCAGGGCCGCAAAGCTCCCGTAAATGGCGCCATAGCTTGCTACCCCAATTTGGAATTTGATGTATAACCATTGAACGATTTCGGCAATCGTTCCTCCTACGATCCCTCCCCAAATGGCTGACTTAACCGGAATCCGGGTATTTGGCATGATCAGGTAGAGCATCGTCAGGAGCGTCCAGATAGATACATAGGGCAGTAGATTTAAGAAGAGAAGAATGCCCTTGCTGAAAACTCCAAGAAAAGCGATTTTGGCGAGGATCACCTTCACTTGGCTTGCGACCAGGACGGTCGCACTGCTCGAAATAATAAAAAGAACGGGGGTGAGGGCCATCATGGCAATATAGTCACTAAATTTCCTCGCCAGCGTCCTCGATTTCTTTACTTCCCAAATGTCATTCAATGATTCTTCGATTTTCCCCAGAATCGATATGACCGTCCAAAAGAGCAGTGCCACACCGACACCTGCAATTAAGCCTCCCTTTGCCTGCTCAAGGAGTTTGTGAGAAAAGGAAATAATCTGTGTGGTGATATCCGTTTGCCAATTTGCCTTCGCTGCCATTTGAAGGATCTGTTTCTCGATGAGTTTTTCAAGGCCGAAACCTTTAGCCATCGCAAAGGCTACGGCAATCACGGGAACGATGTTGAGCAAGGAATAGTAGGTGAGGACCGAAGCCGTCTTCTGACAATTATCTCTCATGAATCCCCTTGACGCCAGAAGAATCACGCGCAGGGATTTAACGAAGAAGGCCTCGACGGGTGGAAGATCTTTGAATCGGATTTCCCAGATGCCGGTCTTAAAGAAATCGAGGATGCGTGATATCATTGTGACTCTCCTGTTCTATCAGCCTCATTTCAGCTCGGAGGTACAGTTCGGGCAGCGCGTCGCCTGTATCGGGATCTTTGAAAAACAGTAAGCACACTCTTTCGTGGTTGGGACAGGAGGCGGAGTTTCCTCTTGGCGCCTCATTTTATTAATAGTCCGGACAAGCAGAAAAACGGCAAAGGCGACAATCAAGAAGCTAATGATGGTGTTGATAAACACGCCGTAGTTCAAGGTCACCGCACCCGCCGCTTTCGCCGCGGCAACCGACGCATAAGGTCCAGCCACCTTGCCTTCCTTAAGCACCGCAAAGAAGTTGGAGAAATCAATTTTTCCCAGAAGCAGACCGATGGGCGGCATGATCACATCCTGGACGAGCGAATTGACGATGGTGCCGAAGGCTGCGCCGATAATGATTCCGACGGCCATGTCAACGACATTCCCACGCATGGCGAATTCTTTGAATTCCTTTAACACGGATGTCTCCTCCTTTTCGCAGTAAAAATTTGACAAACCGGTTCACGATTATTTGAGCTTAAAATCAACACGGCTGTCTTTGATCTTTTCTTTCTTTTCAGACGCAAGGGACTTAGGCTCAAGGATAAATATTCTCTCCGGTTCAACCTGCCCAGGTTTTAGGATGGCATCTTTCACCTTCATCGCCCGTTGAGAAGCCAGGTTTCTTAAATCCCCCTCCTTAACCTCAATATGGGTCAACATCAATTTTTCCATCTCCGGAGCAGGGAGGTCTTTGGCCATCCCAAGGATATTTCTTGGCTTTGGGAATTTTTCCTCTTTGTAAGCCATCTTCAAGTACTTCTCGTATTCAGAAGGCTCAACTTTAACCTCATCCACCGGAACAGCAGGCTGCCCCTTCTTCACCATCTCATTTAATTTCTGGACCTTTATTTTCTTGTTGAACAGATACTGTATCAATCCCTCCTTGTCTTTTTCGAGATCCACATGGCCTTCAATATCGAGCTTGAGTGAAGGCCTATCATGAAGGGCCTTCACCAGTGTATCGATTTTTTTCATATTCTGTTCCGTGATCACGGTGCTCCCGTAGTTGAATTCCACGTAGCTCAGTTCTTCTCCCCCTCCAAATAGAGCCCCAAGGAGCGAAAAAGGTGAAGTAGCGGCTTTTGCGATGAGATTCATGAGTACCTTCAGGATGATGCCCCAGATGCTGAACTTAGGATCATCCAAACTTCCCGTGACAGGGATGTCCAACTTAATCTCTCCCTTCCTGTCCTTGAGAAGAGCAATGGCAAGCTTGACAGGCAACTTGGTCGCCTTAGGGCTTTCCACTCGATCGCCAAGGGTGAATTGATCGAGGAAAATATAATTCTGAGAATCGAGTTTTCTCTTGTTGATGAGATATTTCAGATCGAAGGAGAGCTTCCCCTTTTCGATGGTATATCCAACAAATTTGCCGGAATAAGGCGTCAACGGGCTGAGGTCCATATCTGTAAACCTGGCTCTTAAATCCACATAAAGGTCTTCTTTCAAGGGATTGATCTTGCCCGTAATTTCGAGAGGGGCATAATCGTTGAGCTTCCCCCGGAGGTCGACATCTGCCAACGTTGTCTCTTCTGAAGACAACCCGGATACTCTTCCTCCTATTTCAGTCAGTGCGGCGGAATACTCCGGGTTCACCGACCTGTCAGAAACGTCGACTTTTCCTCCCTGAAGCGTGACCGTTCCTATCTTTATCTTGTTTGTCGGTTCTTTGTTCTTTTGAGGTTCGGAAATCTTTTCTTGCGCCCGAGCCGGCGGAGAAACCTCCTTCTCCTGCTCGCCTTTTTGCATGATTTCTTGAAGATTGAGCGTCCCTTGAGGATTGACGATCACTCGAGAATAGAAATCGGTAAGTGCGATCCCTTTGATATCGACCGAGAGAGGAGCATACCCGACGTTGAGATCAGTGAAAGAGAGAGAATTCCATTTCAGAAAATCCTCGGCGGTGGTTTTATCAATCGTAGAGAAACCGGATAAACTCGCATTGCCTCTATAGGCAACCTTAAACCCTTTGTTATCCGTCATCCCCGCCGAAAGGTTACCCGTCGTCGAGAAAGTCCCGCCTGTTACGGTGACCTTTACTTTATCGGTAAAATAGGACTGAAAAGAGCCAAGCTCAATGCCCTTCATGTCCATTCTTAGGTCTGCCGCCATCGGATCAATACCAAGCAGTCCCGAAGTCGAAATCTTCCCCTTCTTGCCCAGAAGCAGAGAAAGTGAGAATTTGCTCTTACTATTCTTAGCTGTCGAGATGTTTTCTCCTTTCAGCTCCAGGTTTCTTGTAACAATCGTGACAGGTCCGGAAGGCGTGACATCCGAAAAAGTTATTTTGCCTCCCGTCATTTCCATCTCGTCGACGGCTATGGAGAAAGGTGCTGAGGCCGTCACTTTTTCGGGAACGGGTTTCGTCTTCTTCTCCTCCGGCAAAAGGGATAGGACATTGAGGTTCCCTTTTTGATCACGCCTTATTTCCAATTCAGGAGATTGAATGGAAATCTTTGATAGGTGAATGATCTTGGAGAGGGGTTCGGACGGAGCGATGAAGATATCAAATTGCGGAAGCCTCAATAAGGACTTTTTCTGCGCATCTTCTACGGCTATTTTTTTCAAGGAGACATTTCCTGAGACAGTAACGGAGGGCGTTTTATCCTTGGTCTCAATAAAAGAAATCTTTATCCGAGTGTCCAGGAGTGCCGAGACAATCTTAAAGTTCATTTTCGTGGGAGCATACGCAAGATAATAAGGGATGTCAAGGTCATTAATCGCGATATCAAAGGAGCTTTCACGCGAATCGGCGAAAGGCTTTGTCTCTCCCTGAACGGTATAGGGGGTACCGTTAATCTTGGCTGAAAAGGAGGGCTGGACGTATCGTTCGATATAGTAAGGGAAATTGGATAGAAAGGGGAGGCCAATGTTCAATTCTCTCACCGTATGCTTTATGCGCTCGGGCTCGTCCGAGAAATCAATACTCCCATTTTCTATTCTGACGTTGTTCAGAGAAAACCTGATGGGTTTGGACTTTTCCTTCTCCGGAGGTTTAGACTCTCCTTTTTCCATCAAATCAGAAAAATTATAAGACTTGTCCGGATGGCGGACGATTCTAATGTAGGGGTTCGTTAAGCGAACCTCCTTAAGGATGAGAGCCATCCTAGGAATAGAAACGCTCTGGAGATCTAAGAAAAACTCATCAAAAGATACAAATGTTTCAGAACTACCCTTGTCTTTTATCGTCAGGCCTCTCACCGCTATCGAAAGGGTGTAAGGATTGACCTTGATCTGGTTGATCGTCACCGAACGGTGAAGATTCTCAGAAAGTTCCTTTGTCAAAATAGATTTCAGGATCGGAGGCAGAGCAAAAAAGCCAACGAGGGTAAAGACGGCAAAGAAGATGATGAGTCCAATGAAAATCTTTTTGAAACGAGGCCTTAGTTTATTCTTATAGATCTCCGATAGTCTTTTGATCATAGGCTCACCCCCCTGCAGGTAAGAAGTTGATTTTAGGAAGTATTACCCCGCAAGCCATTTTACCAAATGTGTATCAATAATCAACAAGATTTTATCGGTCGCCCCCCGCCATTCCGAATCTTTCTTTTAGCATCCTTAACGCCTCCTCTCTGTTTTTGATCTCCCCCTCTACTTGTTTATGGCGTATAAAACTAAGGATTTGTCCTACTCTCGGGCCGGGGGAATATCCCAGGGCCATCACATCGTGCCCGGTAACGAGCGGCGGCGGATGTACAATGTCTTTTTCTCTGAATAATTCGAGGATCCGAACACAGTGTGTTTCCACCACCTCATCATTCTGGACCGATAGGATCCCCCGGCTCGCCTCCTTGTCCGCAAGGGAGAGAAGGACGAGCGAAAGAGTTTCATCACCTACCTGATTGACTAATCTCCTAAGAGCTGTTTCTTTTGTCTCCCGGGATAGATTGAGGATCCTCATGTGGCTCTTGACCAAGTGTAGAATTTTGTCCCTCATGAGGTTGGAGAAGCGAAGCCTTTCCATGATCCTTTCCGCAGCCTGAACGGACAAAGCTTCGTGATAATAAAAATGGACCCTCCCTTTTTCATCCTTGGAATAGGTATCCTGTTTGCCGATGTCGTGGAAGAGGGCGGCATAGTATAAAGAGAGCCGGCCTTCTTGATTCAGCAAGATCTTCCGACGGTTGCGTGCAGCCCATTCAAAAGCCCATGATATTTTTTCGACGATGAGAAGGGTGTGAGAAAGGGCATCCAGATGATGGTGCTCATCCTGGCACAGGCTTCTTAGCCCCTTCAATTCCGGGAAAAGGGAGAGGAGTAAATTGAATTCGTAAAGAGAGCTTATCCCAACAGCTGGCTGAGGAGAGAGAAGGATTTGATCCATTTCTGTTCGAATCCGCTCTGCAGGAAGGTTGAAGATCTTTTCCTTCTTTAACGAGATCTCTTCCCGCAACTCCTTGTCGATAACAAAACCCTGGAGGGTGCAGAAGTATCGAACGGCGCGCAGCATCCTCAGTGGGTCGAGGTCTACGGAGCGGTCTGAGACGGTGCGAATTAACTTTTTTTCGATATCTTCAAGGGCTCCTTCGGCCCAATGAAACGTTTCGTCTTGAAGAGAGAAAGCGACGGCGTTAATGGTGAAGTCTCTTCGTCCAAGGTCTTCCTCAATCGTTTCCCCCTGCAAAAAAGTAAGGTCGATGGACATGCTCTCCTTAATGATTCGATAAGTGGTGGTACCCGTCTCTTCCTTCCCCACCTTGAAAAAGCGAAGATGAAGCGCCTCCTCAATCGTTTCAATGAATGAAGAGCCATCCTTCGCCAACGCGAAGTCGTAGTCCTTCGCCCGCACCCCGAGCAGAATGTCCCTGAGATAACCTCCCACCAGGAAGAGGGGAATCTTCTTTTTCTTCGTCAGTCCAGACAACTGGGAGAGCATCGGATCGTTGCGAATTTCTTCTCTCACCTGATTCAGGTCCATCGTGATGCCTCAAGAAGCTTTAAACAGATCTTCCGATCGGGCAGGAATGTCGCTGAAAATCTTATGAAGTCGATAAGACCCGACCAGGGGCGGATGATCTGAAATTGTAATTGGCAAAGGCAACTTTCATCAGTCATAGCATAGTCTTCTTATCGTCATGTGCCCGATCCCCGACTTTCGGCGGCGAAGTGAGGCATGACGGTCCATTTTGGGTACAGTTTGATAACCCCTTTTTTTTGTGGTAAGTTAGCTAAACAAGAGCATATTCGATCAAACGGGGCCTGTCAATTGACAAAAACAGTTAGGGAGGAGTTGGAAGACCGGGAGAAAGGGATTCTTTCCCCCTTTGCGGCGTTGAGCTCAAGGACGAAGGGTCGTCAGATCCCCGAGGAAGAATGTCCGCTCCGACCCGCCTTTCAGCACGACCGGGACCGGATCATCCATTCCAAGTCTTTTCGCAGATTAAAGCATAAAACCCAGGTCTTTCTCATTCCTACGGGGAATCATTACCGCACTCGATTAACGCATACGCTTGAGGTTTCTCAGATCGCAAGGACGATCGCCCGAGCCCTCCGCCTTAACGAGGATTTAACAGAAGCCATCTCATTGGGGCACGATTTGGGCCATACCCTTTCGGTCACGCTGAGGAGGATACTCTGAATGAGATTGTTCCAGGCGGATTCAGCCATGCGGACCAAAGCCTGAGGGTGGTGGAGGTCTTGGAAAAAGACGGAAAGGGATTGAACCTCACATTTGAGGTAAGAGACGGCATTCTGAAACACAGCAAGGGAAAGGGGGAGATCCTGTGTGAGGATCTCGAGGCCATGGCCTCTACCGTCGAGGGACAGGTGGTGCGCATTGCGGATATCATCGCCTACATCAATCACGACATTGACGATGCCGTCCGGGGAGGGGTCATTTCCCCAAACGATATTCCCGACGACTGCTTGAAATGTCTGGGAGATACCCATTCCAAACGGATTAATACGATGGTCAATGATATCGTCCAAGAAACCCTGCGCTCCCGAAAAGGAAGACTTTCCATCTCAAACGAAGTCCTTTCGTCGATCGTGGACCTTCGGGAATTTCTTTGGAGCCGCGTCTATGAGAATGAGGCCGTTCATGCCGATTTTCATAAGGCGGCCAAAATTTTGAGGGAGCTTTATCAATATCTGGTTGACCATCCGGATTATTTTCTAACGCTAACCAAAATGGAATCGCTTCACGACTCTTTGGAGCGATGCGTGTGCGACTTCCTGGCCGGCATGACAGACCGGTATGCCTTCAATCTTTATGAAAAAATTTTTCTCCCCCTTCCATGGGTCATTCTATGAAAGTTCTTAGGACCGAGCCGAAAAGCGGACGTTCACGGAGGCCCATCCGCGTGGTTATCCTTGGGGCGGGTGGGAGAGATTTCCATAATTTCAACACCTATTTTAGGAAGCGCCCTTGCTACCGCGTGGTAGCTTTCACTGCCGCACAAATTCCGTTCATTGCCGATCGAATCTATCCCCGCAAGCTTGCAGGACCCCATTATCCCAAAGGTATTCCCATCTTTCCGGAGGAAGACCTCCCTCGGCTGCTCTCAGAAGGGGCGATGGATCAGGCTATCTTTTCCTACAGTGACGTCTCTCACGCGGAAGTGATGGATAAGGCATCTCTGGTGCTCTCGAAGGGTCAAGACTTCGTATTTCTCGGTCCGAAGGAGACGATGATTAGGAGTCGGGTGCCGGTCATTTCTGTCTGCGCCGTCAGAACAGGCTGCGGAAAGTCAGTCATCACTCGAAAGTTGAGCTCCTTGCTAAAAAAGAAAGGCATTCAGGTCTCGGTCATCCGTCATCCGATGGCTTATTGCAAGTTCGACCCGGTCCTCCGGTTTTCCGACATGAGGGATGTGGAGGAGGAGACTTGCACCATCGAAGAGAGGGAGGAATTCGAGCCACTCGTTAAGATGGGAATTCCCGTCTACGCGGGCGTGGATTATGAACAGGTATTGAGGCAAGCCGGGCGTGAATCTCAAGTGATTGTCTGGGATGGAGGAAACAATGATTTCCCTTTTATCAGGTCGGACCTGGAGATTGTTCTTGTCGATGCCTTGAGGCCTGGCCACGAAAAACTTTACTATCCCGGAGAGGTGAACTTGAGACGGGCCGACGTTCTCATCATTACAAAAGTGAACGAAGGGAGTGAGGAATCCTTAAGAAAGATTCGAAAAAATATTTCTCTGATGAATCCCGGGGCGCAAGTCTTGGAGGCCTCCTCTGTCACCTCCTTAGATCATCCGGAAAGAATCGTGGGCAAAAGAGTGTTGGTCGTTGAGGATGGCCCCACCATCACCCACGGAGGGATGCCTTATG
>Ga0335081_10017732_pt1 | contig 11524 bp, 10 predicted proteins | sample Lox_Sample_35_FD_206713 | JGI IMG/M metagenome (GOLD analysis project Ga0335081, IMG submission 206713) | Soil microbial communities from Loxahatchee National Wildlife Refuge, Florida, United States - Lox_Sample_3.5 | ecosystem: Environmental > Terrestrial > Soil > Wetlands | place: USA... | reverse complement strand
CGGCGTCGCCTGCTCGTGCTGGGCATCTGCTGCATGAGCCTGTTCATCGTCGGCCTGGACAGCACGATCGTGAACGTCGCGCTGCCGTCGATCGGACGCGAGCTGCATGCGTCCGTATCCGGGCTGCAGTGGACGATCGACGCGTACGCGCTGGTGCTGGCGAGCCTGCTGATGTTCTCCGGGTCGACCGCGGACCGGATCGGGCGCCGCAGGACGTTCCAGGCGGGCCTGGTCGTGTTCACGATCGGCTCGCTGCTGTGCAGCCTGGCCCCGGGCCTGGGCTGGCTCATCGCCTTCCGGATGGTCCAGGCGGTGGGCGGCTCGATGCTCAACCCGGTGGCGATGTCCATCATCGTCAACACGTTCACCGATCCGGCCGAACGCGCCCGGGCGATTGGCGTCTGGGGTGGCGTGTTCGGTCTCAGCCTGGCGCTGGGCCCGGTGGCCGGCGGCGCGATCGTCGATTCGGTCGGCTGGCGCGGCATCTTCTGGGTCAACATCCCGGTCGGGATCGCCGCGATCGTCCTCACGGCGCTGTTCGTGCCCGAGTCCCGGGCCGCCAGGCACCGCCGGCCCGACCCGGTGGGCCAGGTCCTGGTCATCGTCTTGCTGGCCTCGCTGACCTACGCGATCATCGAGGGCCCCGGCTCGGGCTGGGCGTCGGCGAAGATCCTGTTCTTCTTCGGTCTGGCCCTGGCGGCGCTGATCGTGTTCGGCGCCTGGGAGCCGCGGCGCGACGATCCGCTCATCGATCCCAGGTTCTTCCGCAGCGCGCCATTCTCGGGAGCGACGGCCACCGCGGTGACCGCGTTCGCGGCGCTGGGCGGCTTCTTGTTCCTCAATACCTTGTACCTGCAGGACGTCCGGGGATTCAGCCCGCTGGCAGCCGGGCTTTTCCTGCTGCCGCTGGCGGCGACGATGGCGGTCTGCGCGCCGCTGGCCGGGCGGATCGTCGCGGCCCGGGGGGCCCGGATCCCGCTCGTGATCTCCGGCCTCGCCCTGATCGCCGGCGGGCTGCTGCTGACCAGGCTTACCGACGCGGCGGGCGCCGGGTTCCTGGTGATCAGCTACGTGGTGTTCGGTGCCGGGTTCGGCCTGGTGAACGCGCCGATCACCAATGCCGCGGTGTCCGGCATGCCCCGCCAGCAGGCGGGCGTCGCGGCCGGCGTCGCGTCCACCAGCCGGCAGGTGGGCACGTCGCTCGGCGTGGCGGTCATGGGCTCCATGCTGAGCGGCAACCTGCATGGCGCGATGCGCACCGGGTTCGTGGCCGCCAGCCAGCTCGGCTGGTGGATCGTGGCCGCCTGCGGTGCGGTCATACTCATCCTCGGCATCATCACGACCGGCCCCTGGGCGCGCCGCACCGCGGCCCGTACCGCGGCCCGGCTCGAAGCAGCCGACGGCGCGCTACCCGCCAGAAGCGAGATAGCCGTCCCGTGACCGTCCGGCCGGGCAGGACGGGCTGAGGCGGGCGAGAACCCACCCAGCGTCCGCTGCTTATCCCTGACGCTCCGCCCGTGGTGCTCGCTCCTGCGCCAGGATGGCCACCGCCTCCTCGATCTGCGCGTCCGTGTGGCTGGCATTAAGGAAGAAGCGCAGCCGCGCGGCCGTATCCGGCACGGCGGGGTGGACGATGGGCTGGACGTTCACGCCACGCCGGCGCATCCGGTCGGCCAGCAGCAGCGCGCTGGCGGAGGTGCCGGTGATGACGGGTACCACAGGTGCCGGGCCCGGTCCGACCCCGAGTCCCGTCCTGGCCGCTCGCCGGCGGAACAGCTCGGCGTTGGCCCGCAGCCGCGCCACCCGTTCCGGCTCGGCGCGCAGCAGGCCGAGCGCGGCAACGGCGGCCCCCGTGGCGGCCGGCGGCAGGCCCACGCTATAGACGAATCCCGGCGTGGTGTACCGCAGGTACTCGATGAGCCTGGCCTGGCCGGCCACGTAGCCGCCGCAGCTGGCGAGGGCTTTGGACAGGGTGCCCATCAAGATGTCGACATCCCCCGGCCGTATGCCCCAGTGCTCGGTGGCACCGCGACCGGTCGCGCCCAGCACCCCGAGGCTGTGCGCCTCGTCGAGGTAGAGCAGGAAGCCGTGCCGGCGTCGAAGCTCGACCAGGCCCGCCAGATCGGCCAGGTCGCCGTCCATGCTGTACACGCCCTCCACGGCCACCAGCACCCTGGAGTGCCGCGGCGCCAGCTCGCGTAGCAGCCGGTCGAGCGCGGCCAGATCATTATGGGGGAACGGCTGGCGCCGGGCTCCGGACAGCCTGATGCCCTGCATGATGCTGTCGTGGGCGAGTTCGTCGTGCAGGGCGAGGTCTCCCCTGCGCAGCAGCTGGCCGATTACCCCGAGGTTGGTGGCATGGCCGCTCACCAGGGTGAGCGCCGCCTCGGCGCCGAGCAGCCCGGCGATGGATGCCTCCAGCTCACGGTGCAGCGGACGTTCCCCCGCGGCGAGCCGGCTCGCCGACACCGAGGTCCCGTACCGGGCGATGGCCTCGGTGGCGGCGTCGACGACAGCCGGATGGCTGGCCAGCCCCAGGTAGTCGAAGCCGGAGAAGTCCAGTAGAACCGTGCCGCCGACGCGGGTGGTTGCGCCGAGCGGACCTTCGTGAGCAACGAAGTACGGATTCGGTATGCCGAGCCGTCCGGGCTGCAGCAGGCGTTCGGTCAGGGCCGCGACCTCGGGGAATGAGTCGGTGTCCCCGGTGCCGCCGTCGTCGCGGCGATGCTCCTGGCTGCCGGTGGCCGGTCCGGCCACGGCGGGACCGTCCTCGCGGCATGCCAGCCATGCGTCGATCTCGGCGATCGTGGTGGTCCGCTGCATCAGGTCCGCTGGCAGGCGGTCCACGTCCGGGTAGGTCCTGGCGAGGTGTTCCTCCAGCTCCACCACCATGAGCGAGTCAAAGCCGAGGTCGTCGACGAGAGTGCGGTCGGGCCGCAGCGAATCGGGCGGGTGCGCGCTGACCTCGGCGATGGCGGCGAGCAGCGGTGACGAGACGACGTGTTCCCGGCCGGCCAGGGGGGCGGGCGGCTGCGGTGCGGCAAGGGGCACGAGAGGCAGGGTGCCTTGCTGAACCGCCCAGTACCGCGCCGAACGGGCCGGTGCCGGGCGGGACCGGGGCCCGGAAACCGCGCCAGCGGCCTCCTCGAGCACCACATGGACGTTCGTCCCGCCGAAGCCGAACGCGCTGACCCCCGCGCGCCTGAGCGTACCCGCAGGCACCGTCCATGGCTGCGCCGCGCGGGAGACGCGCAACGTGCCGAGCGCCGGGTCCGGTTCGTCGCAGCCTGCCTGCGGCGGTACGGTCCCGTGCCGCAGGACGAGCACGGCCTTGATCAGGCCGGCGATGCCCGCGGCCGACATGGTGTGGCCGATGTTGGCCTTGACCGAGGACACCTGGACCGGTACGTCCCGGCCGAACACCTCGCGCAGGGCGGCAAGCTCGACCGCGTCGCCGGCCGGGGTCGCCGTGCCGTGGCACTCGACGAAGCCGACCGTGGCGGGGGAGACGCCGGCGTCGTCGTAGGCCCGCCGCAAGCTGGCGACCTGGCCCTGCAGGCGCGGTGTCATCGGGCCTTCGGCCCGTCCGTCATTCGTGCAGCCGGTGCCCAGGATCACGGCGTGGACGCCGTCGCCGTCGGCGATGGCGTCCGTCAGCCGCTTGAGCACGATGACGCCGGCCCCCTCGCCGAGGACGAAACCGTCGGCGTGCCGGTCGAACGGCCGACATACCCCCCGCGGTGACACCGCGCCGATGCGCGAGAAGGCGATGAGGTTATCCGGGACCAGGTTCAGGTAGACGCCGCCTGCCACCGCGAGATCGCACTGCCCGGCCCGCAGGTGGGCCATTGCCTCGTGCACTGCGACGAGCGCAGAGGCGCAAGCCGCGTCCACCACCAGGCTGGCGCCGCCGAGATCAAACGCGGAGCTCACCGTGGCCGCCGCCATGTTGAGCAGGGTGCCGGGCATCGTGTAGCTGCGCGGCGGTACGATCCCCGACACGGCCGCAAGGGCCGCGGCCGCGTCGAGTGGCGTGCCGAACTCCCCGGCAGCCATCTGCCGTGCCCGGAGCCGGGCGGTCAGCAGGTCCCTGTACTCGGCCGCGGAGGCCCCGATGTACACGTCAGTCCGCCGGCTGGGGATCGCCGTGAGACCGGGGTCGTGCAGGGCGTCGTCAGTGAGCATGATCATCAGCCGGTGCTGCGGGTCGGTCACCTCCAGCCGCCGTGGCGCGAGCGGGAAACGCTCCACAGGAAACGAATCCACGTCGGGCAGGTGGGCGACAATGTCGGTGTAGGCGAAGTCGGCAGCGCGCGGATCATGGGCCGCATGCAGCCACTCGTGCCTCCACCGCTGCGGCGAGACCCGTGCCGTGGCCACCCGGCCGGCGCGGATCAGGGTCCAGTACTCGTCAAGGTTCCCGGCGCCGGGAAACCGGCACGCCATGCCGACGACCGCGACCGGCTCGCTCACGGTGGCCCTCCCGCCACGGCGGCGGTCAGCAGACCGGCCGACCCGCCGATCTCGGTGACCGCCTCAGCCGGCACCCGGGGGAGGTCGCGGCGCGTTAGCCCGAGCGCTCGCAATAGTGGCAGCACGACCTCGGCCAGGAAGACCCTGCGGTCGATGCCGGCGGCGCGCATCACCTCGATCCGGTCCGTGTAATCAGGCAGCAGGTCCTCTGCGGGCATCCGGAAGGTGCGGAGCACGTACGCGATGTCGGCGCGGGTGCCGTCCGGGTCATCGTCCAGATGGAGCGCGACCATCCGCAGGTAGAACCGTGAATGCGCCATCTCGTCGCGTCCGATCAGCCGGTAGAGCTCAGGCAGTACCGGGTCCCCGAGCTGTTCGGCCCACATGCGCTGCTTGGAGTAGATGACGAAGGTCGTCAGTTCCTGCAGCGCTCCGTAGATGGTCATCTGGCGGCCGTCGCCATATGGCGCCCGCCAGCTCCGAGCGAGCACCGTCTCCGTGTAGTCCTGCAACTCGCCTTCGTCGCGCGCGCCGCTGCGGCGCAGGTACTCGCGCAGCGCGAGGGAGTGCTTGGCCTCCTCGTACCCCCAGTTGGCAGCGAACCACGCCCGGCCGTAGTCACCCCGCATCAGGTCCAGGTGACCGCGGAGGTAGTCGGGCAGGTACATCTCCACGCCGCAGAACGTCTCGGCGCACCGGACCAGCCGCGGGTCGGCCATCTGGCCGGAGCCGGACAGGCGGTCCCAGGCGATGTCGGTGAAGACGTTCCAGCGCCGGGTACGCTCCGCACGTTCGAAGAACGTCATGAACTCGCGATGGAACGCCTCACGCAGGGCCCGGCTGGTCATGGCGAGCCAGCCGGGAGCCGGCCAGCAGCAAGCTGTGCAGCCAGGGCCGCCGAGAGATCGCCGACGCTGCCGACCCTGGCGAGCTCTTCGTCCGGCACGCGGACCGACAGCCGTTCCTCGGCCCAGGCCACCAACTCGAGGGTCTGGAGCGAATCCAGGCCCAGCGTGCCGATGTCAGCATCGAGGATCAGCGCGGGTGCCGGGCGCCCGGTTACGTGCGCCATTCCGGCGGCGACGAAGGCCAGCAGCTCTTCCGTGGTCATGACGCTCCTAAATCTCGTCGATCCGGCGCAGCGACCACTGCGCCATGGACTGATAGTGCATTTCGAACGCCCGGATGCAGGCGGTCAGGTACCGGTCGTAATCGAGGTAGAGCTGCCCTCCCCAGCGTTCCCTTATCACCTGCTCGTGACCACGCAGGCGGCTGCGCCAGTGCTCGCAGGTGCGCAGGTAGTCCTCGCGCCGGGTGCGGATCTCGAGGATCTCCCAGTACGGGTTGACCGCCGTGACGATGTCCTCCATGCGGGGGGTCATCCCGCCGGGGAAGATCTCATAGGTGACCCAGCCGACCTCCCGGATATCGGCGGCCTGCCGCGGGGCGCGGTTGCGCACGATGCACTGCAGGGCAAAGTGGGCGCCCGGCCGGCTCCACGCCCAGGCGCGGTAGAAAAGGTCACGGTAGCGTGCCACTGCCTGGCCGGCCCGCGCCTGCAGCGGCGTGCAGACGTGCTCGATCATGCAGATCGACATGATCGAGTCAAAACGAACGGGCGGGGTGTAATCGCGGTAATCCACGCACGTCGCCGTTACCCCGGGCAGGCGCCGCCGGCGGATTTCCGCAAACTGTGCCTCGGACAAGGTGATGCCGTGCACCTCGCGGACGCCGCGGTCGGCCGCCAGGTACTCGAGGTTGCCACCCCAGCCGCAGCCGATGTCCAGGACCCGCGAGTCGGGGGTGATCTTCCCGTACCGGTACAAGATGGCCAGCTTGGCAAGCTGCGCTGCTTCGAGGTCGTCGTCGGCGCCTTCGCCGAAGACCGCGCCCGTGTAGTTCATCCGCCGGTCTAGCCAGAGCCGGAAGAACTCGTTGTCCACGTCATAGCTGACCGCCACGTCGCCCTTGTCCGACATCAGCGGCTCAGCTCCCCGGCGAGGTAGCGGCGGCGGGTCTCCTGCCGCCGCGGTTTGCCAGAGGTGGTCTTCGGTATTGAGCCCGCGGGCACCCGTACCACGTCGGCGACGGCCAGCCCCACCGACTCGGCCACCGCCACGCGCACCGCCTCCGGCAAGCCGCGCAGCGCCCGGTTCGCGCACTCCGCCACCACCACGACCTCCTCGGTCTCCGATCCGGGGCGGGTGAACGCAACCACGCCGCCCTCGCGCACGCCAGGGACGGATGCGGCGGCCCATTCCACCCGGTGCGGTTCTGTGCTGACGCCCCGCACCACGAGCACGTCCTTGGCCCGCCCGGTGAGGTACAGGTGGCCGTCGCTGTCCAGGTAGCCGAGGTCTCCTGTGCGCAGCCAGCCATCGCGCCGGAACACCTCAGGCGCCGGCTCGCCCAGGTAGCCGGCCGCAACCGACGGGCCGCGCACCCAGACCTCGCCGACCTCACCGCTGGCCCGCGGCACGCCGGCCGCCCCGACGACCGCCACCTCGTGCCCGGGCACCGGGCGTCCGCAGTCCACGGCACCGGCCGCGTCGGCGCGCAGCCCGCTCGCGAAGCTCACGGCGAGGGTCGCCTCAGCCAGCCCGTAGGCCGGAGTCAGCGCCGCCGGGTCGAGCCCGGCCGGGGCGTATGCGGCAAGGAAACGACCCAGCGTCACGGCGTTGACGGGCTCCGCGCCGCAGCCGAGCACCCGCACGCGGGACAGGTCCAGACCAGCGATGTCCCCGGGCCGCACGCGACGGGCGGCGAGACTGTACGCGAAGCTCGGACCGAACGTCACTGTTCCCCCGTGTGCCGAAACAGCGCGCATCCACACGCCCGGATCGCGCAGGAACATCGCCGTCGGCACGAAGACGACAGGCACTCCCGCAGCCAGTGCCGCGCAGCCGAAGCCGACCAGGCCCATGTCGTGGTGCAGCGGCAGCCAGGAAACGCCGGCATCGCGAACCGGGTCGAGAGCAAGGCCGGCGCAGATGGCGGCGCAGTTGGCGGCCAGCGAACCACGTGATACCCGCACGGCCCGGGGCCTTCCGGTGCTCCCGCTGGTGAACTGCAGGTACGCGGGCGCGTCCGGGGGCAGCCGCACGGGTGCCGGATGAGGCGGCACATCCGACAGCTCCTCGAGCGCGACCGCGGGGATCCCGGCCGGCCGGCCTAGGGCACTAAGGGGTTCCGCAGAGCCGCACAGCAGGCGCGGACGCGCCTGGCCGAGCGACGCCTCGACCCCAGCGCGCCACGCGTCCCTGCGGCCCAGCGAAGGCGGCGGGGGAAGCGGCACGGCGACCGCGCCGAGCCACAGCAAGGCGAGAAAGGCCGGCATGAATGCATCCGCCTGGCCGGCGAGCAAGCCGACATGGTCACCGGCCGCCACGCCGTGCCCGGCCAGCGCTCCGGCCCGTCGTGCCACCTGCTCACGCAACTGGCCGCGGGTGAGTGAAAGGCCCGGGCCGTCGCTGCGCGCATAGACGTGAGCCGGCCGGCTATCGCCGCGGTACGACGCCAGCACGTCAGCCACCCAGGACTGGCTCTCCATAACCTTCCTGTATCCGCGGCCGCTGCAACGGCGCTGACGCCGCGCTGAAACTGCGACGCAGGTCACATTCGGCGGTGCTCACATTCTGGCCGGGCTGTCTCGTCACAGAGATGTACCTGCCAACGACTATGACGGGGGAACGTCATGAGTTCAGTGCTTGACAGCCTGCGCCGCGACTTCGGCGGCGACATCATCGAACCGGGCGGGGCCGGGTATGAGGCGGCGAGCCGCTCGGTACTGGCTTCGGGTAGCCCGGCCTATGTCTTGCGGCCCAAGAGCGCCGGGGACGTGCAGGCAGGGGTCAGGTTCGCGGCCGAGACGGGGCTCGTGCTGTCCGTGCGGGGCGGCGGCCACGGCTTCCCCGGCTTCGGCACCAACGACGGCGGCGTCGTGATCGACCTGTCCATGCTCGCGCATGTGGAGATCATCGACAGCGAGCGTCACCTGGTGCGGATCGGCGGCGGCGCCACCTGGGGTCAGGTCGCGGCCGCGCTGGGTCCGCATGGCCTGGCGATCTCCTCGGGCGACACCAAGAGCGTCGGTGTCGGCGGGCTGACGCTGACCGGCGGCATCGGCTGGAAGGTCAGGAAGTACGGCCTGGCCCTGGACAACGTGACCGCCGCGGAGGTGGTCACGGCCAGCGGTCAGGTCGTGCAGGCGAGCGCCGAGGAGAACCCGGAGCTGTTCTGGGCGATTCGCGGCGGCGGCGGCAATTTCGGGATCGTGACCGCCTTCGATTTCGCGGCGCACCCGACGACAGAGGTCTTCTTCGGCAAGATCGCCTTCGCGGCATCGGAGGCGGCCACCGTGCTCCAGGGGTGGGCGGACTACCTCCGCACGGCCCCGGAAGAGCTCACCTCCGTCGCGGACTTCGCCAATCCGTTCACCGGCGGACCCGAAGCGCCGGTCGAGATCTACGTTGCCTTTGACGGCGACGACCCGGAGCTCGCGGCCCGGGCGATCGACCCGATCCGCCGGCTCGGCACGGTGATCGAGGACGACGTCGCGCTACACGCCTACGCGGACACGCTCGCGGACGGCATGACCCCGCCGCCCGGCATCCGGCTGATGACCAGGAGCGGGTTTGCCGACAAGGAATCGGTGTCGGAGGTCCTGCAGATCCTGACCGAGGCTGGGGCGTCGCGGGGGTCGCCGTTCATCGCCGTGCGCAGCGTCGGCGGTGCGGTATCCCGGGTCCCCGCCGAGGCCACCGCCTACGCGCATCGCCAGGCGGAGCTGATGTTCGTGACCACCACCGCGGGCCCCGAGCCGGTCATCGAGGCCGCTCGCCCGGCCCTGGACGCGATCTGGGCCAGGCTCGCACCGCACGTCAACGGCGCCTACGCGAACTTCCTTGCGTCTGCCACCGGGGAAGATGTCGCCGCGATCTACCCGGCGGAGACCTATCAGCGGCTCGCGGCGGTCAAGCGCCGGTACGACCCTGGCAACCTATTCGCCCGCAACCACAACGTCCGGCCGCGGTAAGTCACAGCACCAGGAACAGCGCGGCCGAGTCAACCACGGCCAGCAGCTCCGGGCCCCAGGACGGGACCCCGGCCCGCGCGAGCCAACCGACGAGCTGGACGCCGTGCGCCTGGCGCTGCTGGCCGAGATCACCCGCCAGGACGATCTGGACCAGCGCCGCCGCCACGGGCCTGCCGCTGGGCGCGGATGTGCCGGACGACCTGTCCCAGGTCTTCAGAGCCCGCCTCAGGAAAGGCGATGAGCCAGTCATGCACGGTCCGCAGCAACGGCAGGTCAGCCGTTGCTGTCGCCAGCGTGACGTCCTTGGCGGCCAGCCGGAGCGGGTAGTTGGCTCCCTGGGCGAAGGCGCGGCCGGCTATCCCGGCCAGCGGCCCGCTGGCTAGGGCGCCGGTCACGAGTTCGGCGGGAAGCCCGAAGGCATCACCCAGGGTCATGGCTTCCCCGACCACGGTGACACCGGCGATCACGGCGTTGATCAGGACAACCTTGAGGGCCGCGCCGTTCCCGACCGCGCCGCACTCCGTTACGGTGCCGAATACCTCCAAAATGGGCCGGACCCTCTCCAGATCCCCGCCCGCCAGCACGACCAGCTGCCCGGAGGCAGCCCGGTCCGCGCTGCCCATGACCGGCGCGTCGACCAGCGCGACGCTCCCGGGCAGGAGGTCGGCGACCTCCCCGAGTGCCTGCGGGCCGATGGTCGAGGCCTCGATCAAGGTGGCGCCCGGTCGCAGCTGCCCGGCGATAGCGCCGATGACCTCCCGCACCGCGGTCGGATCGGCGAGCATGGTGATGACCACGTCGGCGTCACGAACCGCCTCGGCCGGACTCGCCGCTACGGTGGCGCCCTCGGCCTGGAGCGGCTCGGCGCGTGCCGCTGTGCGGTTCCAGACCGTCAGCGGGTAGCCCGCCGCGAGCAGGCGCCTGGCCATCGGACTGCCCATTATCCCCAGGCCGATAAAGGCCACTGTCTCTGTGCGCTCCATCCGGGTGCTCCAATCGTCAAGGTTCTCTAGGGCAGGCCCGCAGCGGGGAGTGGCAGCGGGGCGTCGACCAGGCGCCGCAAGGTGCGCAGCGGGTGAGTCACCTCCAGGCCGTCGGCCTCGGCGCGATCGGGTGGCCAGAAGATGATCTGGCGGATCGTGTACGCGAGAGCGTATAGCCACAGGCGCCTGTGCAGGTCAGCGGCGCCGAACAGCTCGGGGTAATCCGCTGCCAGCCAGGCGAGCAGCGGCGGCCGCTGGATGCCGAGTCGGGTTTCCGCGTCGAGGGCCCGGACGACCGAGATGAGTTCCAGGTCCCGCGGGCCCATGCGGGCGAACTCCAGGTCGATCAGCGCACTGACATGATCGCCGTGGACCAGGACGTTGCCCAGATAGAAGTCCCCGTGCAGCAGGACCTCGCCGCCGGCCGTCACCGGGTCCCCGGGATCAACCCGAGGACCGCCGACGGCGGCAGCAGCACCAGCTCGGAGCCGGCCCGGCGCAGCGGATCGAGGTTTACTCCTGGGTACCTCAGCAAGTCGGCGAGGTCCCCGGGCACTGACCACGCGTGCAGCGCCCGCAGCAGCGCGGTCACCTCCCTGGCTAGTCCCGCAGCCCGGGCGGCGCAGGCGGCACGCACAGCTGCTCATAAGCGGTCCCCGGCATCGCGGCCGTCAGCGACCATGACAGCCGGTCATCTCCGCCGCGGTCCAGGACCTCCGGGACGGGAAGGAATCCGCGGAGCCTGCCGAGGAGCTCGGCCTCCCGGGCGAGGCGGCTTCGGTCCCCCCGCCACGCCACCCGCAGGTACCCGGTTTCCAGCCGCCACACGTCGTTGTTGTTGCTCGGGACTAGCCGGGCCCCGCCGACCGGGAACGGGAGCGTGCGCGCCAGTATCTCCAGGCGGTAAGCGGCGGACGCCGCATCCCACGGCTCGAACGGGCTGACGGCGATGACGTCCTGGTAGAACGGGCCGAGACCGGCACGGCTGGCTGGCACGACGAGAATTCTCGCAAATACCGGCTGGGTCACGCGG
>Ga0335081_10017731_pt1 | contig 11524 bp, 10 predicted proteins | sample Lox_Sample_35_FD_206713 | JGI IMG/M metagenome (GOLD analysis project Ga0335081, IMG submission 206713) | Soil microbial communities from Loxahatchee National Wildlife Refuge, Florida, United States - Lox_Sample_3.5 | ecosystem: Environmental > Terrestrial > Soil > Wetlands | place: USA... | reverse complement strand
AGCGGATGTGGTCGCGCACGCCGAATCGGACGGCGCAGTCGCGCAGGTACTCGCGGATCTCGGGTTGGAGCGGGTACGTCCGGGTCCACTCCGAGTTCGGCGCGAACGAGTAGCTGTAGAGGTGCGACGGGATGTCGCACTGACAGCCCGGGTAGGTGTTGGCCCACCACGTGCCTCCGACGTCATCGTCGCGTTCGAACACGACGAAGTCGTCGCTCCCCGATTGCTTCAGGCGGATCGCCATCCCGAGCCCACCGAAGCCGGCTCCCACGATCGCCACTCGAACATGCCGCGCGTCAGTCATTTCGCCTCACACACCGTATCGTAGAAACAGTCGTGTTCTTCAGTGTACAATGATGTTCCCATGAGCGCCACACCCGCGTCCGCCGCCGATACCGGGATCTTGACCGTGCTTCCCCGCGGGCGCCACGCCGCGCCCCGCCCGGTCGTCCGCGAGGCCCAGCGCGCGCGCATGCTCGCGGCGATGGTGGAGGCGGTCGCTGAGAAGGGCTACGCCCACGTGGCCGTGGCGGACGTGATCGAGCGCGCCGGCGTGTCGCGCAAGACGTTCTACGAGCAGTTCGCCAACAAGGACAGTTGCTTCCTCGCCGCCTACGACGCGACCGTCGACGAGCTGCTGGCGAAGATCGATCAGGCGCTCGAGGCGATCGCGCCCGACTGGCTGACCGCGCACCGCGCCGCGGTCGAGACGTATCTCGACACCCTGGCAGCGAGCCCGGCATTCGCCAAGGCCCTGCTGATCGAGGTGCTGGGCGCCGGCCCGGAGGCGCTCTCCCGGCGCGCCACCGTGCAGGAGCGATTCGCCGCACAGCTCGAGGACGTCCACCGCAGGGCGCGACACGACATCCCGGAGATCCCCGAGGTTCCGCCGCACACGTTCCTCGCCGCGGTCGGCGCGGTCAATGAGCTCGTGACCACGCATGTGCTCGAGCAGGGCGCGCAGACGCTCCCGGAGCTCGCCGGCGCGATCGTCGACGTCCAGCTCGCGCTCCTCGTCGGCCGTCAGGTGGCCGCGGAGCTCGTCGCGCGCGCGGGCTGATCCGATCCCGCGATCCGGTTCAGCGCGGCCGCGAGCTCGTCCGGTCGCGAGGCCCAGACCGAATGATCGGTGTCGATCTCGATCACCGGCTCACAGCCGGCGGTCTCGAGCATCCGGCGCTGGAGCGCCGGCTTGATGGCACGGTCCTGGAGGCACATGACGTACGCGCGCGGGAGCGCGGCGAACGCGTCGGCGCCTGGACCGCCGAGTGCCGCGGGATTCGTGAACGGCACGACGGGCTGCGAGCCGCGGACGGATGCCGCCCAGGCCGCCGCCTCGTCGTCGGCGCAGTGGCACAGCGCCTCGCGCACCGTCTCGGGCGGCATCGTCGCCACCGGCGGATCTCCCTCGACGACGAGGTTCGCCTGCACCGAGTCGCCAGCCGCCTCGGACAGCTGCGTCATGTCGATCAGGCTCATCCCATCCCACGGCAGGAACGCCGCCACGTATACGAGCCTGGCGACGAGCGAAGGGCGTCGCGCCGCGGCCTGCGTGATCACCATCCCGCCCATGCTGTGCCCGACGAGGACCGCCGGCGGTCCCCCGGCCAGCACCTCGCACACTCGCTCGGCGTAGCGGTCGAGCGAGAGCTCCTCGACCGGCGTCGGGTCGTCGCCCTGCCCCGGTAGGTCAATCGCCTCGACGTCGTGACCCGCGGAACGCAGCCCCGGAGTGACCCGGTCCCAGCATGCCGCCCGTCCGAACGCCCCGTGTACGAGCACGATCCGTGCCATCACCCACGCTCCTTGATCATCAGTGTCAACTCTCGTGTCAAGGCGTGCGATCCTACTTGGGAGGCGATCGGGCGCGGTTTAGACTCCCGACCGCTCGTGGCGGTTCACGAGCAAGGAGCTGAAGAGAGGGAGCAGATGGCTACAACCGCGCCAAAGGCTGGGGCATTCCCGAGCCCATACGAGATCGAGACTCCCCCCGGCTGCGAGGGCTGGGAGGAGATGTATCCCTACTACGCGCTGTTCGACGAGCGCCGGCGCGAGACCGATGAGAACCGCTTCTGGTTCTGGAACTCGATGCACTTCCCGATGCCGATGCCGGCCTTCGACGTGATCTGCATCGACTCCCCGTACCAGGCGGTGGGGGCGTGGCAGAACCGCGTGTTCGCGGTGCCGCCGGCGATGGGCATCGACTACCGGTGCATCAACGGATACATCTACATCTCGGGCAACCCCGTCACCGATCCCGAGAAGATCGCCGAGCGCGCCCAGTTCTTCCAGCAGCGCGCCGGCTACTACTTCCAGAACTGGAGCGAGCTGTACGGGAAGTGGCGCGCGAAGATGGAGGCGCTGATCCGCGAGTTGGGCGAGCTCGAGGTTCCGGACCTCCCCGAGTACGAGCCCGACGAGGTCGCGTTCGGCGACGATCGCAATACCGCCTTCTACGAGGTCCTCGACGCCTACCCTCGCGCGCTGCGCCTCGGCGACATGATGTGGCAGCACCACTTCGAGTTTCTGCTGCTGGGCTACGGCGCGTACGGGACGTTCGTGGAGTTCTGCAAGGGCCACCTGCCCGACATCCCCGACCAGCACATCGCGCAGATGGTGGCCGGCATCGACGTGCTCCTGTTCCGCCCCGACGCCGAGTTGCGCCGTCTCGCCCGGCTGGCGATCGAGACCGGAGTAGATGAGGCATTCCAGCAGGGCCGCTCACCGGCAGAGATCGACGCCGAGCTTGCCGAAACCGAACCCGGACGGAGCTGGCTCGAAGAGCTCGAGAAGGTCAAGGACCCGTGGTTCAACATGGCGACCGGGGACGGGCTCTACCACTACTACCGGAGCTGGCTCGACGACCCGAGCATTCCGTACGCGTCGCTGATCGGTCACATCAGCGCGCTGGGCGCCGGCGAGCAGATCGACCGCCCGACCGATGAGATCCGGCGCGAGCGCGATCGGCTGGCCGAGGAGTACGGCTCCCTCCTCGACGACGAGTCGCGCAGTAGCTTCGACGACCTGCTCAATTTGTCCCGGACGGTGTTCCCGTACGTCGAGGAGCACAAGTTCTTCTGCGACTACTGGTTCCTCACGCGCTGGTGGAACAAGATCCGCGAGTTCGGCGAGCTGCTCGCCCGCAACGACTTCATCGAGGACTCCGAGGACGTGTTCCAGCTCTCGCGCTACGAGGTAGCGAGCGCGCTCGACGAGTTGGTGCTCACGTGGGCGACGGGCGGCCTCCCGCTCGGGCCCAAGCACTGGCCGCCGATCGCCGCTCGGCGCAAGGAGATCCTGCGCAAGCTCGGCGAGTGGACGCCGCCGCCCGCCGTCGGCGTCACCCCCGACGCGGTCACCGATCCGATGACGATCATGCTGTGGGGGGTGACGACCGAGCGCGTTCAGGAGTGGGCCCGGCAGCAGGACGGCGGGTCGGTGCTGAACGGCGCCGCGGCGTCGCCGGGCGTGATCGAGGGCATCGCCCGGGTGGTCCGGTCAGTCGACCAGATCGGCGATGTGCGCGACGGCGAGATCCTCGTGTGCGGCAGCACCTCGCCGGCGTGGGCACCGATCTTCTCGAAGATCAAGGCCACGGTCACCGACGTGGGCGGCGTGATGTCGCATGCGGCGATCGTGGCGCGCGAGTATGGGCTCCCCGCGGTCGTCGGCACCGGCCGCGCTACCGCCGCGATCCGCACCGGGCAGACGATCAGGGTCGACGGGTCCGAGGGGACGGTCACGGTGCTGTGACCGGGTACATCCGGCCGCTCCACCGACTCTCCCGCAGCGACGAGCCGAACTTCGGCGGCAAGAGCGCCAACCTCGGCGAGCTGCTGGCGGCCGACATCCCGGTGCCACCAGGGTTTGCGATCTCGACCGAGGCGTTCCACGCCTTCGTCCACGACGCGGGGCTCGAGGACCGGATCTCGAGCGCGCTGGCCAATCTCTCGCCGGGCGACGTCGACGGAATCGGTCACGCCTCACACGCGATCAGCGAAGCGATGCGCTTTGCCCCCGTCCCCGCGGCATTGCGCGAGCAGATCGCCGAGCACTACGCGAACCTGGGCGAGGACTCGCCGCCGGTCGCGGTCCGCTCGAGCGCGGTGGGGGAGGACAGTCAGGACGCCACGTTTGCCGGCCAGCAGGAGACCTATCTTTGGGTGCGCGGGACCGAGCACGTGTGCGACGCCGTCCGCGACTGCTGGGTGAGCCTGTACAGCCCGCCGGCGATCAGCTACCGGGCGCGCCTGGGGGAGGTCGAGCGCGCCGCGGCGATGGGGGTCACCGTGCAGCTCATGGTCGACGCCGAGATCTCTGGCGTGATGTTCACGTGCAACCCCGTGAGCGGCGACCCGAGCATGGTGGCAGTCAACGCCAGCTGGGGCCTCGGGCTGGCGGTGGTCGGCGGCGAGGTCACTCCCGACGACTTCCTCGTCAGCAAGGTCACCCGCGAGGTGGTGCGCGAGCACATCCACCCGAAGGACGTGCAGTACGTGCCGGATCCAGACGGGAAGGGCGCCGTCCGCGTCGCCGTCGACGGCGAACGGCGCGCGGCGCGCTCCCTCGAGCAGGCGGATCTCGAGCGCCTGGTCGACGTGGCGCGGCGAATCGAGCGCTACTTCGGCTGCCACCAGGACATCGAGTGGGCGCTGCCGCGCGGGGAGACCGAGCGGGTGCTCATCGTCCAGACGCGGCCTGTGACCGCCATCTCCAAGAAGCCCGACAAGCCCAAGCCGGCGTCGGCGATGTCGCTGATCATGAGCACGTTCGGCGCGGGCCCGCCCAAGGACGCGTAACCGCATGCCCCTGAGCGACGAAGACGTCCGCGAGATCCTGCGGATCATCGACGAATCCGACCTGACCGAGCTCCAGATCCAGACCGACGGCTTCGCGCTTCACGTCGTCAAGGGGGGGCGGGCAAGTGCCGGCTCATCGACTCCGGGGCGACCACGGGGAGTCTCTGAACCGGCATCTGCCCGCCCCGCAGTCGACGCGCCAGCGCTCGCAGAAGAGCCGAGAGAACCCTCCGATGGCCTCGCCACGATCACCGCCCCGATGTTGGGCACCTTCTACCGTGCCGAGGCGCCCGGTAAGCCGCCGTTCGTCGACGTCGGACAGCAGGTCGAGCCCGACACGATCGTGTGCATCATCGAGGTCATGAAGATGATGAACTCGGTGACCGCCGGGGTGTCGGGGACGATCGCCGCGGTCGTTCCGGACAACGCCGAGCTCGTCGAGTACGGGCAGCCGCTGTTCCGGGTGCAGCCCGCATGAAGCGGATCAAGCGCGTGTTCGTCGCCAACCGCGGCGAGATCGCGCTGCGGATCGTGAACGCCTGCCGGGAGCTCGGGCTCGAGACCGTGGTCGGCACCTCCGAGGCCGACCGGAACGGGCTTGCGGCGCGGGAGGCGGATCGCGCGGTGACCATCGGGCCGGCGCCCGCGAGCGAGAGCTACCTCCGTGACGACCTGGTCGTGCAGGCCGCGCTCGGCACGGGCTGCAATGCCATCCACCCGGGCTACGGCTTCCTGTCGGAGAGCCCCAAGCTGGCCGCCCGCGCCCAGGAGAACGAGCTCATCTTCATCGGGCCGCCGACCGAGGTGATCGAGCTGAGCGGCGACAAGCTCCGCGCGCGCGACGAAGCCGCGCGCGCCGGCGTCCCGGTTCTCCCCGGCAAGGAAATCGGCCCGGACGACGACGCGCGAAAGGCAGGCGACGAGATCGGATACCCGCTGCTCGTCAAGGCGGCCGGCGGCGGCGGAGGACGCGGGATCAAGCTCGCCCGCGACCCCGACGAGCTCGGCAACCTGCTCAGCCTGGCGCGCAGCGAGGCCGGCGCCGCGTTCGGGGACGCACGCGTGTACCTCGAGCGGTTCGTCGCCAACGCCCGCCACGTCGAGGTCCAGGTCGCCGCCGACGAGCACGGCGCGGTCGTCCACCTTGGCGAGCGCGACTGCTCGGTCCAGCGCCGGTATCAGAAGGTGATCGAGGAGGCGCCCGCGCCGGATCTCGACTCATCCACCCGCAACGCACTGACCGCCGAGGCGGTCGCGTTTGCGAACGAGATCGGTTACCGCAATCTCGGGACGGTCGAGTTCGTCCTCGACGTCGACACCGGCGAGCACTTCTTCCTCGAGATCAACTCCCGGATCCAGGTCGAGCATCCGGTCACCGAGGCCGTCACCGGCCGGGATCTCGTCAAGCTCCAGATTCACATCGCCAACGGAGACCCCCTCGACTTCACCCAGAGCGATGTCGTGTTCGACGGCCACGCGATCGAATGCCGGCTCAACGCCGAGGACGTGGCGCGCGGCTTCATGCCGAGCCCGGGCACGCTGTCGCTGTTCGCGGTGCCGGAAAACCTCCACCTCCGTGTCGACACGGCCCTGTGTGCCGGCGCCACGATCCCGCCGTACTACGACTCGCTGATGGCCAAGTTGATCGGGCACGCCGAGGGGCGCGACTCGGCGATCGACGTGCTCCAGGAGGCGCTCGAGGACCTGGACGTCGAGGGCGTCGAGACCAACCGGATGCTGCTGATCAGCGTGCTCGGGCACGACGACTTCCACAGCGGCGCGGTCACCACCGACTGGCTCGAGCGGGCGATCGTATGAGTTCCGCCGGCCGGCTCATCGATTTCGTCGACACCACCACGCGCGACGGCAACCAGAGCCTGTGGAGCGCCACCGGCCTGACGACGCCCGACGTGCTGGCGATCGCGCCGACGATGGACCGAGTGGGCTACCACGCGCTCGATTTCACCTCGAGCACGCACATGGCGGTGTCGGTCAGGTTCCATCGCGAGGACCCGTGGGAGCGCCTGCGGCTTGTCAGCGCCGCGATGCCGAACACGCGCCTCAGCATGATCACCACCGGGATGCGGTTCATCTCCTGGGTGCCGGCCGACCGGGACGTGATCGCGCTCGCGTTCAGGCTCGCGGTCCGGAACGGACTGCGCCGCATGCAGATCGCCGACCCGAGCAACGACCCTGACCGCCTCAAGCGCCTCGCCACCCTCGCCCGCCAGGAGGGCGTCGAGGAGGTCGTGATCGGCCTCACCTACTCGATCAGCGATGTGCACACCCATCAGTACTACGCCGAGCATGCGGCCGCGCTCGCCGACTGCGCCGACATGGACCGGCTGTACCTGAAGGATCCCGGCGGCCTCCTGACTCCCGACGCGGTCAAAGAGCTCGCGCCGCACTTCGCGAACGCCGCCGGCGCCCGAGTAGTCGAGCTCCACAGTCATTGCACGATCGGACTGGCGCCGTTTGTCTATCTCGAAGGGGTGAGAGCCGGCTTTCAGGTGGTGCACACGGCGTCGGGCGCGCTGTCGCGCGGAACCTCGCAGCCCGAGGTCGTCAGCACGGTCCGCAACCTAGAGGCGATCGGGTACGAGACCGATCTCGACCTCGATGCCCAGAAGATCGTGTCTGAGCACTTCGACGGGATCGCCCGCGCGAAGGGTCTACCACCGGGTGCGCCCCGCGAGTTCGACGCGGTCTACTACACCCATCAGCTACCCGGCGGCATGGTCACGACCACGCGCCGGATGCTCGAGGAGCTGCGCCGTCCCGAGCTGTTCGACGCCGTGCTCGAGGAGGTGACCCGCGTCCGGGCCGAGATGGGCTACCCGATCCTGGTCACGCCGGTCTCGCAGTTCGTGGCGAGCCAGGCGGCGCGCAACGTGATCGACGGAAAGCGCTGGGTCAACGTCTCGGACGAGACCATCCGCTACTTCCTCGGCCACTACGGCGACCCGGCCGCGCCCGTCGACCCCGACATCGCCGATCGCGTCCTGGGCATGCCCCAAGCGGCGAAGCTCCGCGACCTGACACCGATCACGCTCGACGGCGCGCGTGAGCGGTTCGGCCGGCGGATCTCCGAGGAAGAGCTGCTGCTCCGTTTGACCATGCCCGAGGAGCAGGTCGACGCGATGGTCGCCAACCGCAACCAACCGCCGCCGGCGCCGGCGGCGCGGCCCGGGCGCAGCCCGCTGGTCACCCTGTTGAACGAGCTCGCCCGCCGCCCCGCGATCACCGAGTTCGAGTTGACCCACGACCAGGGCGACACGGTGGTGTGGCGCCGTGCTTGACGGGCTCGACCGCCTCCGCCTCGACGAGGTGCGCGGGTTCGTGTTCGACGTCGACGGCACGCTCGCGCACCGCGGGCCCGACGGTCGCGCCCAGCCGCAGCCCGGTGCCGTCGAGGTGCTCGAGCGCATCCGCGCCTCAGGTCGGAAGCTCGTGCTGTTCACGAACGGCAGCCACGTCCGGTCGGAGACGATGGCGCGTGCACTGAGAGAGGACGGCCTGCCCATCGCCGACGATGAGATGCTGACGCCGGTCGACAGCGCGATCACCTACATCCGCCGGCGCCACCGCGACCGGCCCGCGCTGATCTTCGCCTCGGACGTTGTCCGTCAGTGGATGGCCGAGGCGGGGATTCCCGAGGCGACCGGCGAGGAGGCCGAGGTGGTGTTCGTCGCGCACGTCGATGAGGCCGACATCCCGTCGATGGAGCGCGCGGCGCGCGCGGTCGAGCGAGGCGCGCCGCTGCTGACCGGGAGCTGGGCCCGGGGCTACGCCGGCGCCAACGGGATCATCTTCAGCCGCGGGGCGATGGTGACCGCGGCGATCGCCAAGGTCACCGCGAAGCGACCGAAGATCGTCGGCAAGCCGTCCCGGGCCGCCGTCGAAGAGATCCGGACCCGGCTCAACCTCCCCACCGACGAGATCGCCGTGATCGGCGACGACGTCGGCATGGACATCGCGCTCGGCCGCATGGGCGGCTCGCGCACCGTGCTCGTCCGCAGCGGCATCACCGGCGCCACGCCGCTCGACAAGCTGCCGGAGAGCCGGCGACCCCACGCGGTCATCGACCGCGTGGCGGATCTGCTGGACGTTCTGGGGTAAGGGGCCTCGCTCCGCTCGGCGTCCGTGGGGCCGGGTTCCCCGTCCGGACGGGTCGCATGCCCCGAGAGGTCGCCAGTTCCCCGCGGCTACCCGCACCGCCGTAATCTGAAAGGCTGAGCGCCATGGCGACGACCGAGCAGCTGCCACCCGCCGTCATCCTCGAGCAGGCCGGGCTGACCGTCGAGGCGCTGTACGACGAGCTTACGGATCGCTGCACGCGGCCGGTGCGGCTCGAAGACCTCGTCTACGACGCGGCCGACCGCGTCCCCGGGCTGGTCCCGACGCGCGCCGAGATGGAGGTCGAGCGGACGCGCAAGCTGGCCGACAAGCAGGGGCTCGAGCTCGCGCAGGGGTTGCTGCTCGCCGAGATCCTCGCGATTCCCCGCACCGGGCGCCACCTCGTCGAGTCGATGCTCCACCCCACTGGGCTCGCGCTCGAGCATCTGAACGAGCTCCGCAGCAACGGCAACGTCGACCTCGGCCACGCCCGCGTCACCCGGCGCGGCCGCGCCGCCGTGCTCGAGCTGTGCAACCCGCGCCATCTGAACGCCGAGGATGGAAACACGCTGGCCGAGACCGAGGCCGCCGTCGACCTCGTCCTCCTCGACCCCGAGATCGAGGTCGGCGTGTTCCGCGGCGGCGTCGTCGACCACCCCCGCTACGTCGGCGAGCGGCCCTTCGGCGCTGGGATCAACCTCACCCTTCTCTACCAGGGGCGGATCGACTTCCTGTTCTACGTCGTGCGCGACATGGGCTACGTCAACAAGCTCTACCGCGGCCTCGCCGGACCGCACGCCATCGAGAAGCTGTGGATCGCGGCCGTCGAGAAGTTCGCGATCGGCGGCGCGTGCCAGCTCACGCACGTGATGGACCACGTGATCGCCGTCCGGGGCGTGCGCCTGTACCTGCCTGCCCGCAAGGAGGGGATCATCCCGGGCGCATCCAACCTGCGGCTGCCCCGATTCGTCGGTGACCGCGCCGCGCGCCAGGCGATCCTGTCGGGTCGCGAGTGGACCGCCGGCGACCCCGACGCCGACCTCATCTGTGACGAGGTCGTGGAGCAAAACGAGATCGAGGATGCGATCGACAACCGGATCGAGGCGCTCACGAGCTCCGGACTCGTCAACGCGTCGGCCAACCGCGCCGCGATGCGCGTGGGCGCTGAGCCGGTCGACCTCTTCCGCGAGTACATGGCCACCTACGCCCGCGAGCAGGCCTACTGCCATCTCAGCCCCGCGCTCGTCCGCAACCTCGAGGAGCACTGGAACGCTGACCGCCGCAGCGTCTGAGTCGGGGATGTGGGACGCCGCGGCCGAGACGATGCCGCGCGAGCAGCTCGCCGAGCTCCAGCTCGGGCGCCTGCACACCACCATTGACCGCGTCCTCGACAACCAGCCGCTCGGTGCGGAGCGACTGCGGCGAGCCGGCATCGCCGGCGCCGGCGACGTCAGCTCGCTCGACGACCTCGCCGGCGTGCCATTCGCCCACAAGAGCGACCTGCGCGAGCACTATCCGTTCGGGCTACTGGCCGTGCCGCGCGAGGAGATCGTCCGCGTTCATGCCTCGAGCGGAACCCACGGCAGGCCGACGGTCGTCGGCTACACGCGCGCCGACCTCGAGATCTGGACCGAGCTGATGGCACGCTCGATGATGATGGCGGGCGTCCGCCCGGGGATGCTGATCCACAACGCCAACGGTTACGGGCTGTTCACGGGCGGCCTCGGCTTCCACCAGGGCGGCGAGCGGATCGGCGCCACCGTCGTCCCGGTGTCGGGCGGCCAGACCGCCCGCCAGGCGATGCTGGCGCGCGACCTCGCCGCCCAGGTCCTGGTCGCGACTCCCTCGTACTCGCTCGTCATCGCGCAGGCCATGCAGGACGCGGGAATCGCCCCCGACGACAACCACCTCGAGCTCGGGCTGTTCGGCGGCGAGCCCTGGACCGAGGGGCTCAGGAGCAAGATCGACACGGCGCTCGGGATCAAGGCGATCAACTTCTACGGGCTGTCGGAGATGTGCGGCCCGGGCGTCGCAACCGAGTGCCTGACCGCCCGGGACGGGCTCCACGTCCAGGAGGACCACTTCCTGGTCGAGGTCGTCGATCCGGTGCACGGCACCCCGGTACCCGAGGGGAGCGACGGCGAGCTCGTGTTCACGACGCTGACCAAGGAGGCGCTGCCGCTGATCCGCTACCGGACCGGCGACCTGGGCGCGATCACGATCGAGCCGTGCGCCTGCGGGCGGACGACCGCGCGCCTGATCCGGCTCGGCGGCCGCCAGGACGACATGATGATCATCCGCGGCGTCAACCTGTACCCCTCGCACATCGAGCAGATCCTGCTGACGGTCGATGGGGTAGGGCCGCATTACCAGCTCATCCTCGAGCGCCCCGGACCGATGGACGAGCTGACGCTCGAGTGCGAGCCGAGCGCGCCCGATGGCGATCCCAGCAGCTTGCGGCAAACCCTCGAAAAAAATCTCAAAGAAGGCACCGGCGTGCGGATCACCGTCTCGGTGCTGGAGCCCGGGTCCGTGCCCCGCAGCGAGGGCAAGGCCGTCCGGGTCGTCGATCGCCGCTAAAGCGACACAGGCTCGCCGCGCACGGCGGC
>Ga0335081_10017730_pt1 | contig 11525 bp, 12 predicted proteins | sample Lox_Sample_35_FD_206713 | JGI IMG/M metagenome (GOLD analysis project Ga0335081, IMG submission 206713) | Soil microbial communities from Loxahatchee National Wildlife Refuge, Florida, United States - Lox_Sample_3.5 | ecosystem: Environmental > Terrestrial > Soil > Wetlands | place: USA... | reverse complement strand
AGAGGTGCCGAGCGGGTCCGTCGATGTGCTCGGCCTGAAAGGAACAACCGGGACAGGCGGCATTCCACTCGGGCGCATACATCAGATGATGGACCACGAGCTGGGTGCGGCCGTCGAAGAGGTCTGCGAGCGTCTTGCGGCCCTGCTCGGTCTCGAAAGTGTAGTTCTTCTCGATCTTCAGCCAGGGAAGCCCGCGCCGCTCGGCGGCGAGCTCATCTCCCGCGCGCATGTGCGCCTTCTCCTTCTCGAGCAAGGTCTTCCGTGCGGTGAGCCATTCCTCCCGCGAAACGAGCTTGTTCAATCTCATGAGGCCCTCCTCGGTTCGGTGAATGCTACGACGGTTGAGCTTGCCCGGGATCGACACCTGCCGGCACGTTTTTCACGGAGGAGGGTGTTAGCCGAGGTACGGGAGCTCTGCGGCAATGGGTCGGGCTTCGTGCGGGTTCGAGTTCGTGCCTTTCCCTCAATCAGATCAGCGACTTGCGAGGCCTCTGCCGCACGCCGGATCGAGCGGCCGCCACGCTCGTTGGCTGTTGGTGCGCCGCCGTGCAGAGCCAGGCGCACACCGCGGCGAGGCGCACGGACCCGACCGGTTCCGGCGAGGCCGCATGCCGGGGCAAGCGGGCTGAGTGCGCCTCACACTCAGTCCGCCGACGATGTCACTTACTGGCAACCAGGGCAGGGACACGGATGCCATACGCCTCCGCGCTCTGCAAACTGTGCGTCCGCAGGTAGATGATGGTCAGTTGGGGCCGGTTGACCGAACGAACGGCGTTGCCGAGCGAGTTTTCGTAGCAGACCCAGGGCACAGGCTCCGGTACCAGGCCGAGGCGAACCCCATCGGTACATACGTTGCGGGCGGCCTCCTTCAATCCGTCGTACAACCTGCGCGCACCTTCGGGCGTGCCCAGGTCGATGCCAACGGCGTTCACGGTCTGCGAGACGGCAATCATGTGATCGTCCGCCCGAGCGTAGTCCGAGAGAGCCAGACAGGCGGTCGCTGCCGCGATTCCGAGGAATGACCGTGCACCGAAGCGGGGGATGTTCGTGTTCATGCGGGTCTCCCAGATGGGTTGTGGTCGCGTTGCGCTGATCGACGGCTCCACTATCGATGCGCGGCATTCAACTGGGTATCGCGCGAATTGACGATGCAATGGCTGGGATGGCTCCGGGGCGCGCAGTATGTATTGCGGAACTTCTCACCAATTCTGATGATGGCTTCCCTTCTCTCGGGTCAGTACCGTCAGGCACGACCGTACTCACATCACACAGAGAAGGGGAGCATCCATGAGGACTCTGCGGTGCCGGCAATCTTCGCTGTTGCCCCTGTCGCTGCCCTTGCTGGGGCTTGCGGCAGTGCAATTGCTCCTGTCGGCGCCGGTGAGCGGCGAGGAGCGGGCCAGTGCTTCGGGTTCGATCAGCTCCGCGCCGCTGGTCGACAAGGTTCGCGCCGCAACGGCCCGATACCGGAACATCAATGTGGCCCTCTCCGAGGGATTTGTGCAGGGCACACCGTGCGTGAGTGGCCCGGATTTCGGAGCCATGGGAGTGCATTTCGTGCTGCCCGCGCGGATCGCCGGCGGAGTACTGAACGCTGAGGAGCCCGAAGCGCTGATCTACGAGCCACTGCAGGCTGGCGGGTTCCGGCTGGTCGGTGTCGAATTCATCGTGCTGGCCGCGACCTGGGCCAGCAAGCACCCGGACGGCACGCCACCTGCCCTCGACGGGCAACTGCTCAACCTGATCGCCGCTCCCAACCGCTTCGGTCTGCCCGCCTTCTACGAGCTGCACGTCTGGGGCTGGGAAGAGAACCCCGTGGGCAGCTTCGCGGACTGGAATACTCACGTGACCTGCATCCACCAGCCGATCGATTGAGCTGCCGAATCCGTCCTCCGGGGTGATGTCGCTGCGGATCCGGCATGTAGAATCGGCTCAAGATGCGCGATCCGGCACACGGGGGTGACGGCAATCACCGACCTATCGTCGGCCGCGCGCGCGAACTGGAGGTCTTTCGCCAGGCTTTCGACCGGATGCTGACCGGCACCCGCCAGCTCGTGTTGATCGGGGGTGAGCCGGGGATCGGGAAGACGCGCTGCGCTCAAGCTCTTGCTGATGTAGCGGAGGATCAGGGTGCGCTCGTTCTGTGGGGTCGCTGTCATGAGGAAGCGGGTGCGCCACCGTACTGGCCCTGGGTGCAGATCCTCAGAAGCTACGTCGAAGCCTCGTCGCTCGATGAGGTCCGTCTCAATATGGGAGCGGCAACCCGGGAGATCGCGGCTCTCGTGCCCGAGCTGCTCGACGCATCGCAACAACCCGAGCAGACCTCCAACACACTGGCAGACGCCGGTGCGGTTCGATTCCGCACCTTCGATGCCGTCAGGCAGTTCCTTCAGCAGGCCACGCAGCAGGTCCCTGTAACACTGGTTCTGGACGATCTGCACTGGGCTGACGCGCCATCACTGTCATTGCTGGAGTTTCTGATCCAGGAAGCTCCCCGCAGCCGTTTGCTCATTGTCGGCACATTCAGGGATGTGGATACGTCCCGTAAGACGCCGCTTCACCACACTCTGGGGGCCTTGGGCCGCGATGCCGAGGTGCAGCGGGTTCATCTCGGCGGGCTCTCACAGCGCGCCATCGAAGAGGTTGCGGAAAACCTGTGCGAGGTCAGCCTGCCCCGAGCGGCCATCGAGTTGATCCATCAACGTACCGATGGCAATCCACTGTTTGCGATCGAGCTGATCAAAGTGCTGATTGACGAGAGTGCCGGCGCCGGAACGGCGATAACAGCGAGTCCGGCCAGGATTCCCGCGGGTGTGCATGAAACCATAGGGCGGCGTCTGAGCCGTCTGTCCGATCGATGCAACGAACTTCTGTCCGTGGCAGCGGTCCTCGGGCGGCAATTTACCGTGCGGGAGGTCGCCGCCTCGACTGACACTCAGATTCATCACGTCCTCGCGGGCATCGAGCCGGCGGTCCAGGCGGGCATCATCCAATGCAACGGTGACCCCTCCGAGAGTTACCAGTTCACTCATGTGCTGATACGAGAGACCCTCTACGAGGAGCTGCCGGCTGTCGAACGGCTGCGCCTGCACGGACGGGCCGGCGATGCGCTGTTGAGCGTTCATGGGCAATACTCGGAACACGATCTGGCCCGCATCGCTCATCACTATTACCAGTCGGCAGCATTGGGAGGCGCGGACAAGGCGGTAGTGTTTGCGTTCAGGGCCGCGGAGCGTGCGGTCCGCGTATGCGCCTACGAAGATGCGCTGCTTCACTACAGTCACGTCATCGAGGTTCTGGAGAAGGTCGGCCGACTTCACGATGAGAATCTTGCGCGAGCCTACATTCTCAAGGGATGTGCGCTGCGCCAGCTTGGTCAGGTTCAGGAGTCGATCGAAGCATTGCTGGAGGCCGTGAGCAGAACGCGCGTCATCGGAAGCGCCGGGATGCTGGTGGACGTGCTCGCGTTTCTCTCGATGTCAGCGCGGCATCTGGAGCGCCAGAACTTCATCCCGCTGCTGGACCGTACCCTGGCGCTCCTGCCCGAGGATGATCCGGTTTCACGCGCGAAGGCGCTCGCGACCAGGGCGTTCGCACAGAGAAGCCTGCCGGATCAGACCGGGATCCAGTCGATGGTCGCCGAAGCCATCGACGTTGCGTATCGAAGCGGCGACGCCACGGCGCGCTGCGCCTGTTATCAGCTTGCCATGATGGCATTGCGGGGGAGTCCGGAAACCCTGGAGCGCAGGCTGGCGATGGGCAGGGAATACACGGGCGTAGCGGGCTCCACAGGCAGCGGCGACCTCATGGCCGACGCGTGTCACTGGCAGATCCTGAACTACTTCGAATCGGGGCAGATCGACGAGCTGGAAGCACTCCTGGATCACTATGACAGCCTGAGCGCGGCCCGTTCCGGGCTGCACCAGTACCAGGCCGGCGCGCATCGGATCACTCTGGCCTTACTGCGCGGTAATTGGGATGGCCTCGAGCAACGCATCGGGGAGTTGCTGGACATCGGCATGAAGACGCGGCGCGACGATGCGGACGGTGTCTACGGTGCGCAGATGTTCGCTCTCAACCGGGACCTTGGGCGACTGCAGGCGCTGGCGCCGCAGGTGAGGGCGATGGCGGCCAGCGGCACCAGGCGAATGTGGGAGCCAGGTCTGATGCTGATCTGCGCCGATATAGGCCTGCGCGATGAGGCGCGGGCGATCTTTCAGCGTTTGGTCGAATGCGGATGCCGGGCGATCAGCAGGGATGACATGTATGTGACCTGCCTGCTGTTCTGCGCGCAAACGTGCTTCGCACTGAGCGATGCGGCTGGCGCGCAGCTGCTCTACGAACGATTGCATCCTTACTCGGGCCAGGCAGGCAATCATCCGACCGCCGTGTGCTTCGGGGCCGTCGATCTCTATCTGGCCCAGCTGGCCTGCAGCGCGAACCGGCGAGAGCGCGCGGCGGCGCATTTTGCAGAGGCGCTGCGGTTGAATCGTGCGATGCGTGCGTGGCCGTCACTGGCGCGGACGCTGTTCCGGCATGGAGTCTTCCTCATGGGCCAGGAGTCGGACAGCGAGCGGCGCCTGGGTATGCAGCAATTGCGGGACGCGGAGCAGCTGGCGCGGCGGCTGGAAATGACCGGCCTGGCCGCGGAGATCGAGACTTCGCTGCACAAGGGCGATGGCGAGGGGGAATTCCCCGACGACCTCACGGCGCGGGAGGTCGAGGTGCTGCGCCTGTTGGCCATTGGACGCACCAACAAGGATGTCTCCCTTGTACTGGCCATCAGCCTGAACACGGTTGCCACCCACGTGCGGAGCATTCTGAACAAGACTCGCTGCGCAAATCGGACCGAAGCGGCCGCCTACGCCATCCGGCACGGCCTGCAGCAGCACCCAGCGGAGCTCACCGCACATTGAGCTGAATCGAGACCTCACGTCCGAACGACCCCGGAGGATCCCGCCATGGCATTGTTCATGATCGAGAGAAATTTCGCCTCGCAGCTGAATGTCACTCCGGCAGCACTCAAGGCTGTCGGCGAGATCAACGCCGCGGTCGGTGTGAAATGGCTGTATTCGTTCCTTTCGGCCGACAAGCGCAAGACGTACTGTCTTTACGAGGCTGAAAGCGGCGATGCCATCAGGGAGGCGGCCGCGCGCGCGGGTTTGCCCGCCGATATCGTGATGGAGCTTGCCGGGGAGTTGCGTCCGATCTGAGTCGGCGCGGCCGATGTCGCAAGATTGGGAGATGCCGGGATCCGGCAGACGCGTCAGGAGATACGCGAGCCGCGCAAGCCTACAGGAAGACCGACCCCGGTGCTGGTAATTCGCACTGCGCCAGCTCGCGCAGGCCGCCGCATCGCCGTCTGCTAGACTGCCCGCGCCGCGGCTCACCGAGTCGCGGCCAACGGGGGATTCCATGGCGTCGCCGACCGATCTTATCAAGCAGCACAGGCGGCTGATGATCTGTCGGTTCGGCAATTCCGATGACGTCAAGGGATTCACGCAGATCCTGAACACGCTGTTGCCCCTGGCGATCCTCTGGTGTGCCGCCATTCTCAGTGCCTCGGCGCTTCCCTGGGTCCTCGTTGCCGCAGTGCCCCTGATCACATTGTTGACCCTGCGGGTCTTCGCGCTCATGCATGAGTGCGGGCATGGCAGTCTGTTCCGCAGCCAGGCGCTCAACCGGGCAGCGGGGTTCCTCCTCGGCGTGATCGCCGGAATGCCCCAGTACGTATGGTCGCAGCATCACAACTACCACCATGCCCACAACGGCAACTGGGAGAAGTACCGCGGACCTTATGCGACGCTCTCGACCGAGGAGTACGCGGGGTTGAGCCCCGCACGGCAGTGGCTGTACCGGCTCAAGTGCAGCATGGCGGTCGCCCCGATCGCCGGATTCATCTATCTCATCTTCAACCCGCGTTTCACCTGGATCAGGGGCAGTGGCGCGTGGGCACTGCACGTCTTCGGCCGGAAGCTCCGGCATCCCGGCTCATCGCTGCGCGAACACGTGGCCAGCTTCAAATGCCGGTACTGGAAGACCCCAAGGGAGTATTCCAACATGTTCTGGAACAACGTCGTGCTGCTGGGCGCATGGGCGTTGATGTGCCAGGTTTGCGGCGGCGGGCTGTTCTTCGGGATCTATCTTCTCACCCTGTCGGTTGCCGGCGGCATCGGCATCGTCCTGTTCACCGTGCAGCACAATTTCGAGCATGCCTATGCCAGCAGCAGCGAACACTGGGATTACGAGACCGGCGCGATCGATGGAACCAGCTATCTGGTGCTGCCGCACTGGCTCAACTGGTTCACCGCCAACATCGGTTATCACCACATCCACCATATATCGGCCGACATTCCCAACTATCGACTGGTCGACTGCCACGCCGAATACGAACATCTGTTCGGCCGCGTCACCCGGCTGAGGTTGGCGCACGTGTACGGGGCGCTGCATTGCATTCTCTGGGATCGGCATGCGCGCCGCATCATCTCGGTCGCGGAATACGGGCGGCGTTGAGGTCCGCGCGGTATCGTTGCGCCAGTTAATGCCGGGCTGCTCTCCTGCTACTGTTCATCCCCGCGCAACCACAGGAGTGCCGGCCATGAACAAACGCAAGCTGGGCAGCAGCGGACTGGAAGTCTCGGCCCTGGGACTGGGCTGCATGGGCCTGAGCTTTGGCTACGGCCCGGCGCTCGAGAAGCGCAGCGCGATCGCGCTCATCCGCGCCGCGCACGATCTCGGGGTGACCTTCTTCGATACGGCTGAAGCGTACGGCCCTTTCGTCAATGAAGAACTGCTGGGCGAAGCCCTGGCGCCCATCCGCGACCAGGTCGTCATTGCGACGAAGTTCGGTTTCAAGGACGGCGACAGTACGGCCGGGGTCGACAGCCGTCCCGAGCGCATCCGCGCGGTCGCGGACGCGTCCTTGAAGCGTTTGCAGACCCATCGGATCGATCTCTTCTATCAGCATCGCGTTGATCCGAACGTGCCCATGGAAGAGGTGGCGGGCACCGTGAAGGACCTGATTCGTGAGGGCAAGGTCGGGCACTTCGGCCTCTCGGAAGCCGGCGTGCAATCGATCCGCCGCGCTCACGCCGTGCAGCCGGTGACAGCGCTGCAGAGCGAATACTCGCTGTGGTGGCGAGAGCCGGAAAAGGAGATCCTGCCGACCTGCGAGGAACTCGGCATCGGATTCGTCCCCTTCAGTCCGCTGGGCAAGGGCTTCCTGACCGGCAAGATCGATGAGAAGACGTCCTTCACCAGGAACGACTTCCGCAATATCGTACCGCGCTTTGCTCCCGAGGCGCGCAAGGCGAATCAGGCCCTGATCGATCGGCTCGGTTCGATAGCGGCAGCGAGAAAGGCGACACCCGCGCAGATTGCGCTCGCCTGGCTCCTCGCGCAGAAGCCCTGGATCGTGCCGATTCCGGGCACCACGAAGTTGCAGCGTCTCCAGGAGAACGTCGGTGCCGCATCGATCGAGTTGACGGAAGAAGACTTGCGTCAGGTCGCAGCGGTGCTCGCCGACATCCAGGTGCAGGGCGATCGGTATCCGGCTCACCTGGCAGCCCGTGCCGGCCGGTAGGAGGGAGGCGCCCCGTAGCCTGCTTTCATGGAGACAGCAATGCAAATCCGACGCAATGGCACGACGCCGTCCCGCAAGGGGCTTCCGGAGAACTTCACCGGCGCGGTGCGCATCGACAGCTTGTTTCAGGCTGAGGCCCCCGGCCGTGCTGGTGGCGCCATCGTCACCTTCGAGCCGGGCGCGCGGACGCATTGGCACACGCATCCGCTTGGGCAGACCCTGATCGTCACGTCCGGCGTCGGTTGGACGCAATGCGAAGGCGGCCCGATCGAGGAAATCCGTGCGGGCGATGTGATCTGGTGCCCATGCAACCATCGCCACTGGCATGGTGCCGCCCCGAGCACGGCCATGACGCACGTCGCGATAGCAGAAGCCCTCAATGGCAAGGCGGTCGAATGGATGGAGCCGGTCAGCGACGCGCAATATCTCGCCGGACCAGCAACGCCCGCGTGACAGGCTGAGGCTACCTCATGGCAGCCGGTGCATGTTCTGCGCTGTCATTCGCTGGCAGGAAGACGACTTCCCGGTAGAGGGCGGCGGCTCCGGCTTCCTGCCGGGAATCGTGCACGGCCACGCAGCTGTTATCGGCAAATACTGCCCCCCCGGCGACCTTGACCATCTGGTACGGCCCGACCTGCTCGCGGCGGCCGTCGCTGGCGGTTACACGCAGGAAAACGGGGCCGCTGCAATCGAAGGCGCGATGTCGCCCCCGCGTGAGTTCCCACAGTCCGTTCAGGTATCTGCTGACCACGGCGTTGTCGGGACCACGCAGGGTGCCGTCAGCGCAGATGCGGAAGTAGGCGCCACGAATCACCACTCGGGCTTCCTCGCGCACCGGACAAAAGGCGAGAGTGATCAATTCTCGAGTTCAACAGTGAGGCCGAGCTCGGTTTCGATGATCTTGCTGAGCGTGAGCGCCGAGAGCGTGAAGCCGGCCCTGTGACGATGTTCATCGAAGCTGACCCAGAGAACCACCATCTCGTCCAGGTCGAGGCCCGTGACCGTGTGGCAGACAGCCGTCGTGCCGTCGCTCGTGATCCAGAAGCTTCGCTGCATGGACTGCTGCCAGCGGCGGGTAAAGTAAGGCTTCGAGAGCGCATCCCGGATTTCCTGCGCTTCAGGCACCTCGTCCAGCAATCTCGTCAGGGCATTGCCATCGGCAATGCGTGCTTGCGCGGACGAGATCTTGGTTGCGGTCATGGTCGGAAGCTCCGGCGCGCACGCGAGGTGCGCGATGCTCAGTGTGCCGGTGAAGGGGACTCGTGGCTCATCACGTGCACATCGAACACGATGGCCAGCCGCAGCCGCCCCAGCAGCGCCAGCGATTCGGCGATCAGATCCAGGCGGAAGTTGCCGCGGGCGAACAGGCTCACGTGCAGCTCCGCAGCGCCGCCTTCTGTATTCAGCTGTTCCAGAAAATCATGCGAGCGGTTCAGCAGGGAGACCGTTTGCATGAGTACACTCTCGACCGAAACGTTCTCGGCTGAGAGCTGCGGCTCCTCCATCAATCGCGCCGTCCAATAGCTCTCGCGATACACACCATCCCGTTCTTCGCCCGCGGGACCGCGGCGCGGACCGCCCGCCTGCCAGGTGTGCTGAGGCTCAACACCGAGCATCTGCGTGATCGTGCAGGGATCGATCGTTGGATGGCGGATGTGCAGAGCGATAGTGAACTCGTATGTACTCAATGGAAGCCACCGACGGGTGGAGCCGGGCTTTGGGTTCGCTAAGCTTGCGAGGGTGGCAGACATTGGCCAGAAGGCGCGCCGCGGCGGCGCATGGAGGCCAAGCTAGTCAAGCCGAAAGAATACGAGCCGCCGGCCACACTACACCAATCCGGGTAGGGGTGCCGGACTTTCGCTCCAGCGTGCCTCTGACGCGTTGAACGCCTTTCAGGCAGCCTCAGTGATGGGCGTTGGCGGACGCGGGGGCATCACGGTGACCTGATCAGAAAGGCAAATCGGCGTGGTCGATCGCGTTTGCTTCGCCTGGATGGACATTGCGTTTTCAGGCGAAAAGGCGCAGCGTGGCTCGATCCATGACCGGTGTGTCAGGTGCCGACATGAACGATCTCACGGCGACACTCGCCATCCGTGCCCGATTGCGCCAGCATGCTCTGCCCTACGGCGCATTGTGGCGTCGCGTGGGTGAATACGCCGGCGGCGGTTCATGCGATGGTTGTGGAGAGCGGATAACATCAGCCCAGGCATCGTATGCCGTGGACTTCATTCCCGGGGTCGCCCCGCGATCGGTCAGATTCCATCGCGCATGCTTTGAGATCTGGCAATGCGAATGTCAGAGTCCGCTGTCGTCCTGAATCCGCCCCCGGGGTGATTGCGCATCCGCGGCAAGGAGACGGAGCGTAATGAATCTCAGCCTGATCGATGCCTTCGCCAGATTCGGCGCCAAGCCCGGCAATCGGGTGCGCAGCCTGTCGGCGATGGCGGCTGACGGAGCCATGGTGCTCAACTGTTCGACGGATCGCTTCGCACATCCCGCCCAGGGGGTGCTGCGTTACGAAGACAGGCTCTCCAGGGAACCAGCCGCCTCCAGGGAGAACGAGCTCCTCAGCCAACACCTTGCGCTGGCGCGGGATGGCGCGCTGCCGGTACGGATGATCGTCACGGCGCTCCCGGTCGGTGACCGCGGCAACCGCAGCTGCCACGTGCGCTCGGACCTGATCGGCAAGGTAGTGAAATTCGATGGCGACCATTACATCATCGACTTCACGCGACGCGAGGAGTCACTTCATACAGCAGCGGTCGGGCGGCGCCGGTAGCTGTTCAGCCGTCTTCAGCCGTCATCCTGACACGTTGCCGTGACTTTGTACTTGAGGCGCAACTGACACGGGTGCCTCGTTGCACGCTCCCCGGCACGGGCGCCCGAGCACTCCAACATCCCTTCCGCGCGATGAGCCGGGTCCGCCAACGCGGCATGGACCGCGCTGTTGAGATCGAACTGTCCGTCGCAGTCGGCGTAAGGGCAGGGAAACACGAAAAATGCCCGGGCCGGAGGATGCAGCAAGTGCGACTGTGACGTCGGCGCGTTTGTGCAACCTTCGAACTTGAGCTCGAGGTGCAGCAGTTGGACGGCCGGTAATGCCACGCGCAGCGCCGCTGCCGCTGCCCGGTCGCGGCGCAACCGCTCCACGCGCAGTTGGCGTGTGTCCGCAGCGCTGCGTGTTGCAAGTTTCACGTTCCGCTTCCGGAAGTGGGATTGTCCCCGACAGACGCGGCAGCCTCCGCGGGGGCCGTTTGCGAATTCTCCTCCGCAGGGCCTACGCGGGTTGACCGACGCTGCTGCTTCTCCTGCTGGCGCGCCTTCCTGGCCTGCTCCCTTTGCTTTCTCGCATGCTGGTAGTTTTGTCTGGGCACGAGATCTCCATCGTCGGTGAGGTGGATAGAGCCGGTAAAGCAGGGCGCCAAGGCGGCTGGTCACGGGTCGAGGCCGGCGCGAAAGCGGCCGGTCGCCAGCGCGCAACACGCATCGAGTCTACTCCACAATCGGGCTGCCAGCGCGGGGAAAATCGCCGCTGGATCAGCCGGCTATGGCCGTCATCGCGCAGGGAAACGCTACAATCGCGCCGGAAGCGCGGTTCACCGGTGCCGGCACACGAACAGGGGACAGGCAATGCAACAACGGGTTCGACGCAGTGTCGCACGCAAGGCTGCAGTCGTGGTCTGTCTGGCATTGCTCGGAGTTACCGCCTGCCACGGCGCGAACGTGCAGCAGGGCGATCGGGACTACCCGCGGACGAATCCCGCACCGACGCGGTTCCTGCTCCTGCACGGCACGATCGACCCGGCGCTCGACATCGATTTTCGCATCGAGTGGTCTGCCCGCAGCAGCAAATGCCGGTTCGCGACCAGCCGCATCGAGGGTGCCTACGCCAATTACACTTCATGGAGTGCGCTGCAGGTCGCTCGCCGGGGCAGTGCCTTCT
>Ga0335081_10017729_pt1 | contig 11525 bp, 7 predicted proteins | sample Lox_Sample_35_FD_206713 | JGI IMG/M metagenome (GOLD analysis project Ga0335081, IMG submission 206713) | Soil microbial communities from Loxahatchee National Wildlife Refuge, Florida, United States - Lox_Sample_3.5 | ecosystem: Environmental > Terrestrial > Soil > Wetlands | place: USA: Florida... | reverse complement strand
GAAACCATTCGACGCTATCGAAATGCACGCCGTCGATTTTCGGGAAGCGCGATTCGCCCGGTCCAGTCGGCAGCAACATCAGACTGGAGCCTCCGCTGTCGTGATGAATACACGCGACCCATTTCCCATCCGGCGAAAGTGACGGACGGTTTCCGTATCCCAGCTGTATCGCTGGAGAGCCGTCGGTCTTCCGCAAGTAGATCGCCGAGTTGCGTCCCTGGCCGCCGGAAAGCTCGACAAAAACCAGAGTCTCCGCGTCATTGGAAAGCTCGTACAACAACGAGGAATCCAGCCACGCCATATCCCGCGGCACGCCGCCATTTGGAGGTGAATAGAGAATTCCGAGCCGGGAATTGACTGTGCTTAGGAGGACGCGTCCATCGCGCGCCACATCTTGCATCACGATGATTCCTCCCGTCTGCATGACCAGCCTCTGCGCGCCAGAAAGCGTGACAGCGTAGAGCGCCGGATCTGTGCCGGGCTGCCCTCCGGAGAACCAAATCTCGCGATTATCGGGCGACCAATTCAAGGCGCCTATGGCGCGCCATCCTCTGGAAAGGACCTGCCTCGGATGATTTGCTCCAATCACGCAGAGAGCGTAGTCACCCACTTCCACGTCGAAATCAAAAAATGCGACGAGCTTTCCGTCGGCAGAGACACGAGGCATCATCGGAGGCCGCTTCTCCGTCTCATACAGCACCGTTCCAATCGGATACTCCAGCCGAAACTTTCCGCCCACCGCGCGGACCACGGCCATGGAATCGCCATCCGGGCCCCAATCGGCTCCGCTCACTCCTTCCAGAACTTCTCGCGGCGCTCCGCCGCCAAACGGCACCTGGGCGAGCGTGCCAACATCTTCCCCACCGAGCAGGATCGCCATCTCACCTTTTGGCGAAACGGCAAGCACTCGAGCATTCGGCAAGGCGAGCGGTCGCGACTCGCGATTTCCCGGCTGAGCTGAAAACAGTGTCGACGGCGCACCATCCCACTCCGCGCTGTAGACAACCGTTCCCCCAGGGGAGAACTTCGCGGAAGTCACGTCGCCACGCCGGAACGTCAGCCGTTGAAACGAAGGCGGCTCCCAATGACTTACAAACTTTCGCTCATACGACATCCGCAGCAGGAATCCGAGCAGAACTCCCGCCAGAATTCCAAATCCCGCCCAGACTCTCGTCTTCGATCTCTTAGGAGCATGAAGCGCGAGTGGCGGCGCAGTTGCGAAGTGGCTGGAATCCATTTCGTCGCGCAGTTCTTCGAGCGCGACTTTCACGTCCGCCATCGTCTGCCAGCGGCGGTCCGGATCCTTTTTCAGACAACGGGAAATGATCCGGTCGAGTTCCGGCGGAACCTCGGTGGTCGTTTGCGAGGCAGGTCGCGGATCTTTGTACAAAATGGCCGATAGCGACGAGAGCTTCGAAGCTCCTGCGAAAGCACGCTGTCCGGTCGACATTTCATACAGTACCGATCCAAATGAAAACACATCAGACCGGCTATCGACTGGTTTCCCTTCGGCCTGCTCCGGGGACATGTAGGCCGCAGTTCCGAGAATCGTGCCCTCTTCGGTCAGCGGAGAACCATCGCCGTGCATGGTCTCCGCATAGGCATCAGCCTGCCCCGGCTCATTCAATTTCGCCAGCCCGAAATCCAGAATCTTAACCGCGCCTTGCGGAGTCACGATCACATTCGATGGCTTCAAATCCCGATGCACGATCCCGGCTGCGTGAGCCGCAGCGAGCGCATCCGCCATCTGGATCGCATACTTCAACACGTCCCGAATGCGCAGGCCTTTTCGCCCGATCAGGTGATCGAGAGTATCTCCTGCCACATACTCCATGGCGATGTACTGCACCGGCTTGCCATCGATCTCCTGCGAATCAATGTCATAAATCGTGACGATATTCGGATGATTCAGGGACGAGGCGGCTTTCGCTTCCTGAACAAAGCGGCGCTCCCGTTCGCCATCGAGCGATGTCGAGGATAAGATCTTGATTGCCGCCGTCCGCCCCAGCCGTGAATCCACAGCTTTGTAGACGACGCCCATACCGCCTGATCCGAGCTTGGCCTCGATGCGGTATCCGCGGAGTGATTTCCCAATCATGGGATGTGGCCCTTAAAAACTGGTGCTCTTGCGGATTTCTCAAGAGCGATTCGGACAGAAGCAGGCTCGCACTTCAGCTCACGAGACCAATCATTCTAACGCAGCAGATCAAGTCTGGAAGGTTTGCCCATACAAGTGAGGAAAGAGCGCTGGACGGCCTATACGCCTTGACTGTTGAGGGCAAGGCATCTGTCAGGAAAACTACGGTGGATCGATATAACTGCCGTAAAGATCCCAGTGCCCCCAATTGTCCGCATCGGCCAAACCGTACGGCACCCCAAAGCCTACAAGTGCGCTCGATGGGGCGAGGTTCCCGGTCTCGTCGCCAGCGATTCCAGCATCGTGTCCATACTGCGGGAACTGGCCAGGCGGGTAGACGGCTTGGGGAGCACTCCAATTCATTCCATCGCTGGAATATGCGCGGGCCAGATATGACGTGGGCGAAAACTCGTTCTCTACCCGGATCATTACGAACTGCAATTGCGATGAATCGAACTTGACGTCGATGGACGCCTGGTTCACGAGATTCGTCGCCAGCGTTATGTTGGGCGCCCATGCGACCGGATCCGCCGACTGAAGCATGTACGTTTTCACCTGCGGCGAGCCTGAGACAAACACCGAATCATCGGTGTACCACATCAGCAATTGACCGTTTCGCGCGATGACCGACGTCTGTCCGGCCCCATATCCTGATGGTTGCGTGCTATGCATTTCAAGCGGATAAATGATCACCTTCGGGTCTGCTGGAGTATCTTCCCAAGTCCCCCGCCGTGTATAAGTCAGATACGTTCCATCAATGTTGACCGACCGCGCAACCTGAATCACTGTCTGGTACGTCTTCGATGCGGTGGTCACTGCGCTTGAGTAGTAGAGGTAATAAAAGCCCTCATAGAACACAAGACTTGGATCGCAGGCCGCCAAGTCATCGCCGTTCGTTCCGGTCGCTTGCAGCATGACTTTCGGCTTTGACCAGGTTTGGCCATCGGTGGACGTCGTATACCGGATCGCATCCCACGAAGGATAGTTCCCACCTCCCTCGGAGCAGAAGAATACGTGATACGTCCCGTCCTTCAGAATGATTGATGGAGCGTAGGCATACGAGAAGCCGTCATCAAAAGCATCCACCACTTGGAAAAAGGCGGAGTTCAGGCTCAGGCTCTGACGCGTGGCGGCAGGAGACGTTTGAAGATGACCACATGAGACGAACGAGATTGTGAACAGAACAACGGCTACTTCGTACAGCCGTGCTCGTGGCATTTAGACTTTCTGTTTTCTCGCACAAATCCGCCGTCACCTCTCACAGGCGACACCCGCCGTCGCATAAGTGAGGCGCAACTTCGCGTCGGACTGGACACACCAATCCGAGCCTTCAGCCTTGCTGAAATGACCTGTTACGAGATTGCCAGCGGCGAAGATCTAAGCGGAACGGAGAATCCGCTGCCCCCCGGCACGATCTACGTCGCTGCGCGAAAACACCCTAGGCGTAACTACTGTGAATGTCAACGAAAATCACGGGCGAACCGACAAAACCGTCGCGTATTCTTCCCGATCTGGAACAGCGCAAACATGCTAACTCTGGTTCTGTTCCCCGATCCATCGGTTCGTTGTTTTTGCAGAACAGACAGCGTCAGAGGCCCACTATAAATCGCGTCATGAAGAGATCAAGATCCCGCGCCGGCGATCTTCCTCTGTGTCTCCGTGCCTCAGTGGTGAGAGAGGCAGTGCGCTAATTCAGTTCTCGCACCCATATATTCCGAAAACTGATCGGCGCGCTGGGATCGCCGTGCGCCTGCAGCTTGATGGGCGCCCCGTCGAACGCCTTATAAAATGGCTTGCCAATGTACCGGGTTTCGCCCTGCAATTGGAAATGATTCTGCACCAATACGCCATTGAAGAACGCGGTAACGTACGCCGGACTCTTCAGGGATCCATCCGCATTAAAAACCGGGGCGGTCCAGACAACGTCGTAAACTTCCCACTCCCCGGGCTTGCGCGCCGGGTTCGCCAGCGGAATGCTTTGCTTGTAAATGCTGCCCGCCATCCCGTTCACGTAGGTCTTGTTGTTGTAAGCGTCAAGGATCTGCAATTCGTATCCGGCATCGCCGGGACCGGTTGAGGCAAGAAATAATCCGCTGTTTCCTCGCGCCTGCCCGCTGCCCGTGATGTTCGCGGGAATCTTCCACTCCAGGTGAAGCTGGTAATCCTTGAATTTGCGCTTCGTTTCAATATTCCCCGCGGATTTTTCCACGGTGAGCACGCCGTTCCCCACGATCCAATCGGCCGGCTTCGACCGGTCCTGCGCCGAAACCCACTCATCCTGATTCTTGCCGTTGAACAAAACGATCGCGTCTGACGGAGGCGCGGTGTCGTTCTCCCCGGGCGTGACGACTTTGGGTTCCGGTGACCAGACTTCGGTATCTTCCGGCTTCGCAGCGGTCGCCTGCTGCTGCGCCGTAGTAGGCGGTACCGAAAACATTACGAGTAAAGAAGAAAGAGCCGTGAGTGCAAGCAAAGAATAGGAAAATTGGGTGCGCATGGCTTCAAAGCATACACCTCGGGTCGGAATCGGTGAATTGAGATAGAACCGGCATCGGAGAGATGCCCTCGTCGTCACTCGTCTTTTTCGAAGAGCTATTTTTCAACGGTCATGGGCTTGGGTTGCTCACGATCGCCGGGGTTGAAGTTTCCGAAAGATTTACCCGCATCATGTGGGTCACTGTTGTTGCTGTTCCTGTTCCGCTCGCGATGTTGCGACCCGCGCAAGCGACGGCCTGGAGCGCACGACAAAGACTGGCTCGACAGTTTCGGGCGTGCTCATCTCACCAGGAACCACAGTCACAGCGACGCTCAATTCACTCTGAGCTTCTCCTTTGTACACGCCGCGTGTTGGAGGGACATCGGCATAGTCACGACCGATCGCTACCCGAATATGGCGATCCGCACAAACCAGATTGTTGGTCGGATCGAATGCGACCCAGCCCAATCGAGGAATCAGGGCTTCCGTCCATGCGTGCGACGCGCCTTCGAGCGAGCGGTCGTGTTCATCCGGGTCTCGGTGAAACATATATCCACTGACATACCGGCACGGAACCTTCAAGCGCCGCACGAGCGCGATCATGATATGGGCGAAGTCCTGGCATACTCCTTGCCGCGTTCGCAGCGCGTCCTCGATCGGAGAATCTACTCTCGTGCTGTGCGGAACGTAAGCAAAGATCTTGTAAATTGCCTCATTCAATTCAGTGATCAAAGACAGCGGACTTCCGCGGCGGACGACATTGAGCTCCGTTGCCAGTTGGCTGAGCGGTTCGCTCGCGCACGCAAACTGACTCGGCAGTAGCATCTCCCAGTAGTCGCCACTCGCGACGATCGCGTCGAGATCATTCCAGTCACCGCCTTCCGCAGTGCGGGGCGCTGACACGCTCTGCACGTCGACGGTGGAATGCGCGGTCACCTTAACCTGCTTATGGCTTCCCGCGATGTCGAAGTGATGAACGGTATTGCCCGCGAAGTCACGGTACTGCATCGCGGTTGCGAACGGGTCTACCTGGAGAGAAAAGCTCAAGCACCTCTGATCTCCATCACTCCGGGGCTGCAGGCGAACTTCCATCACACTCTCCCGCACTGCCGGATCATAACGAAAAGTCGTTGTGTGACGCACCGAATAGATCACCGGAATCTCCTAGGAAAGCAGCGCTGATTCTGCGGAGTAGTCGAAGTAAACTTGATGAATTGCGTTATGGGCCTGTCCGCATTGCCAGCGAATACTCTCGACGTACGCGCCCGCACCCGCTGCCATGATCTCTTCAATCTGGCTGAAGCTCAGCGTGGCGCGCAGCCGGCCAGTCAGTCGTCCGGGTTGCTCTGCCTTTCGTTCGGTCATTTCTCCAATTGCGGTCAAGGCCGCATGAACCATGTCAACTGAGAAGCGTACAGAGTGGGGAAACTCCACATTCAAAAGCAAAAACTCCGCAATTCGAAGTGGCCGAATTTCAGCTGTATACGTCTTGCAATACGAGTCAAACGCGGCGCATGACTTCAACAGTCCAACCCATTCGAGGTATTCTTCACTCTCCACGGACTGATCGAGTGGTTGGGACGAACGTCCGAAGTGCGTCCCAATCAGGCTCGCTAATTCGTCGATCCGTTCAACGTACCGCCCCAACTGGATGTACTGCCAGCCCTCGCCGTGCGACATCGTCGAATCGGTCACTCCCTGGAACAGGTGAGCTCCCTCTTGCACAGCTCGAAAAAAGATATGTGAATTCAGCAGCCATGTTTCGTTCGATGTCGTGCTGTTCACCTGCAGATACAACCTGTTCAGCTGCTCCCACATCTCTGTGCTGCTTTGTTCGCGCACCTGCCTGAGATTCTCGCGAGCTGCCGCAATGCACGAAAGAATGGAAGACGGATTGGTCCGATCCAGCGTCAGCAGCTGCGTGAGGGATACCGCGTCGAGTTGGCCGTTCTCCGGGGCCGCGGCTCGCGATGCTTCCAGCAAACGCAGCCATCTGTCCGCCCGAGCTTCCAGCGATTGATCCAGCCGCAGTTGCAGGTCGACATCGATCAGGCGCGCGGTGTGTTCGGCCCGCTCAAGGTAGCGGCTCATCCAGTACAAGCTGTCCGCCACTCGCGAAAGCATCTTTCGTTCAGCCTCCGTTTCAAGCCCGCAGAACCCAGGTATCCTTGCTCCCGCCGCCTTGAGAGGAGTTCACAACCAACGATCCTCGCCGTAAGGCCACGCGCGTCAATCCGCCCGGGACCAGCGTCACGTTTTCTCCATACAGAATGTAAGGGCGCAGGTCCACATGCCGCGCCTGGACCTCTCCATCGAGAAAGCAGGGGGCACGCGAAAGGCTCAATGTCGGTTGAGCGATAAAATTGCGCGGCTCCGCTTCGATCTTCCCCCTGAATTCTTCTCTTTCCTTTTCGGTGCTTTGCGGACCGATCAGCATCCCGTATCCGCCCGATTCGCCCACCGCCTTCACAACAAGTTCATCCAGATGTTCAAGGACGAAACTCCTCTGCGAACGATCACTCAGAAGGTAGGTCTCCACGTTGGCAAGGATCGGATCCTCTCCGAGGTAGTACCGAATAATCGCCGGCACGTAGGCATAGAGAGCCTTATCGTCCGCTACGCCGGTCCCGATCGCGTTCGCCAGCACGACGTTGCCGGCACGATACGCATTGAACAGCCCCGGCACTCCCAGACTTGAGTCCTGCCGGAAGCACAGCGGATCCAGGAAATCGTCATCCACTCGCCGATAGATGACATCCACGCGTCTCAGGCCGGCCGTCGTGCGCATGTACACGATGTTGTCGTGAACCAGCAGATCGCGCCCTTCTACCAGCTCAATCCCCATCTGCTGAGCAAGGAAGGTGTGTTCGAAATAGGCAGAGTTAAAGACTCCGGGGGTGAGAAGAACGACCTTGGGCTCGTGGCGCGCAGAAGAATTTGCCGGAGCCAGCGCCCGCAATGTGGCCAGCAACGCGTGCGCGTAATGATCGACCGGCGAAACACCGTAGTCGCGAAAAAGAGTAGGAAAGACTCTCTTCAACACCTTCCGGTTTGCCAGCATGTACGAAACGCCGCTGGGAACGCGAAGATTGTCTTCCAGCACGGCGAAACTGGCGTCCGGCAGTCTGACCAGGTCGGTTCCGCAAATGCTGACATAAATCCCGCGCGAAACGTTCAGTCCCCGCATTTCGCGCCGAAAGTGCCGGCACGTATAGACCAATTCTCTCGGTACGACGCCGTCCGCGAGAATTCGCCCGCTGTGATAGATGTCTTCCAGAAAGAGATTGAGAGCAGCAATCCGTTGCGTCAGGCCGTTTTCGATCTTCCGCCATTCCTGATGAGGGATGATCCGAGGCAGCAGATCATTCGGGAAAACGCGCTCCGTCCCCTGATTGTTGCCGTAAACCGTGAAAGTGATTCCTTGATGAAGAAAGGAGAGGTCGGCGGCCTGTTGGCTCTTACGAAGCTCGTCAGAGGGAAGCTCTAACAGTGTCTGGAACAGAGCCTTATAGTGCGGACGGGGCGTCCCCGGCGCCGCGAACATCTCGTCATACGCCGCATCGAACTGATAATTCCTGAACGGAGGCCGAAAAAGCGTAAGCGGGGCCTCCGCAGAATTCATTCGACGTAAAAGTCCGGGCGTTCTGACGCGGCTGGGCTGCACGCATAGAACTCTAGGGACCACCTGACCATGAGTCCAATTAAAATAGTTGATCGCACCCTTCAGGTTTTCGCATTGCTAAAAGGAGGCGGCTGAGTCCCCCGTTGCGCTCTCGTTCGTCCTTTGTGAAGATAGTGCTTATGACTATCCGACGGCCAACCTTGCTGCTGCTTTTGTTAGCCGGTACCGTGTTGGCTTTGCCGCAAATCTCGCGGGCCCAGCAGGATTGGTCTTCGACCAGCCAGCAAGATAGTCCTGGCGGAGCGGTCAATCCGATCAGAACGCGGGAGAGTCACACCGACGCTAACGGTCGGGTCATCGACAAAACGTCGGTCCAAACCGTGGGCCCCGACGGAACCTACATCCCGTATTCAGACACCGAGAAAGAATCTCACCGGATTAACGATACAACGGTCCGCACCATCGAGCGAACATACGGAAGGGATTCTGATGGGCAACGAGTTCTCATCCAGGAAATGCAGGAGGAATCCCGCAGCCTGCCGGGCGGCGAACAGAAAACAACCCGAACTCTCTCCGATCCCGATGCCGACGGCACACTGCAAGTGATTCGCCGCGAAACGGAGGATTCAAAGCAGCTAAGCCCCAACGTCACGGTCACTAATACAATGGTGCTCACGCCCGATATGAACGGTAGCTTCGCCCCCGTAGTGCGTACCGAAGAGCGCCAGACGAAGGCCAATGACGGAACTGTTCAATTCAAGAAATCTACATCGCTCGCTGATGGAACCGGCGGCTGGAAGTTAAGCGAAGTTCGCGAAGGCACCGCACGCGATAAAAATGGCCAACTGGTCACCAAAGAAGAACGCGTATTGCGCCCTGATTCCGAGGGCAAGTTGTCGGTCGTCGAGCAAACTGTCAGCCAACAATCACAGACCGGTTCCGGCAACACGCGCGAAACCACCGACACCTATTCCACGAACGTTCCCGGTGTCGCCGGAGACGACAGCCTGCAGCTTGTAAAACGTGAAACCACCGTTCACGCCAAAACCGCCGCAGGCGCCGAGCGTACCGTACAGCAAGTCGAGCGTCAGCAGCCCGGCGAAACGATACAAGATCTGCACAATACCCAGGAAGCGATCGATATCGTTCGCCCCGGCAGCAACGGCAACGCTGACCAGAGTCGCACAATCCTGCTCAACTCTGACGGCCAGATGGGTCAGGTCTGGGTGGACACTGGAAAGACCGACAATCCTGCCGCCGTTAAAGTCGACACCGGCACTCCTCCACCCCCAAAGAAATAGCGCCCGCAACAAAACTTGGTAGTATCTTCACCGAAATGGAGATCTACTAGGATGATGAACCGCCGCACTTTTCTCATCGCCAGCGGAGTTACAGCACTCGCTTCCACTCGAGTTTTCGGCGCAAACGATACTCTTCGCATTGGAGTGATCGGCGCGGGTCATCGCATGCGCGGCCTTCTCGACGCCGCTGACAAAGCAGGGCTTTACCAGATCGTCGCCGTCAGCGATGTCTACGGACCGAATCTCGACGCCATCAAAGAACGCTCCAACGGCCTCGCCACCACGCATCTCGACTATCGCGAAGTTCTCGACAAAGAACTGGACGCGGTCATCATCGCGTCCCCCGATCACTGGCATGTTCCGATGGCCGTCGAAGCGTTGAAAGCTGGAAAAGATATCTACCTCGAGAAGCCTGTCACCCACACGATTGAAGAAGGCGCGACGCTGACACACGCCGTCCGGTCCTCCAAGCAAATCCTGCAATGCGGCATGCAACAGCGCAGTTGGACACACTTTCGCGACGCCGTCGACCTGATCCAGGCAGGTAGTCTTGGGCGCGTCGTCCAAGTGCGGACGTACTGGTGGCAGAACTATCACCGCAACTGGCCTTCGAAACCGATCGATCAGCAGGCGCTCGACTGGAAGCGTTGGCTCGGTTCTGCGCCCGACCAGCCATTCAGCGATGAGAAGTTTAATTACTGGCGCTGGTTCTGGAACTTCGGTGGCGGCGCAATGACCGACCTATTTACCCACTGGATCGACGTCGTTCACTGGGCCATGAAATCCGATCAGCCCCGCCAGGCCTTGATGCTCGGCGACAAATACATCTTCGAGCAGTGGGACTGTCCCGACACGATTCAAGCCGCATTCCGCTATCCCGGATTCGACGTCGTCTACGAGGGAATGATGAATTCCTCCATCGACGATGGCGGCCTCGAATTCCGCGCAACCGAAGCGACGTTGAAAATCAACCGCGGTGAATTCTCCGTTTACCGTGAAGGCGTGCCGAACAATCAGAATCCAGTGATGACCGAGCACAGCTTCCGCGATGGCACCATCGATCACATGGCCAACTTCTTCGAATGCGTCAGGTCGCGCAAAGAGCCCAACGCGCCTGTCGAAACCGGAGTCGCTGCCGCACGCGCCGGCCACGTTGGCAATCTGGCCTACCATCATGGAGGCCAGGCGTGGGCGAAGCAGAAAGAAGGTGACAACTCCTAGTCGGGCCCCGTCGCACATGCAGAGGCGGACGCATTCGTTCGCCTTCAACCGCACCATGTGACCCGCGTCCTTGTCGCTCCATTCCCAACGGACCATAATTTGCTCGTGAACTTCGAAATTCTGTCGTCCCCGGTTTGCTTTCTGCAATCCATCGTACCCAACATCCCTGATTGGCTTCGACAGCTCGAGTCATGGTGGGAACAGGAAGGTCAAGGCATCTCCGACGCAACCGATCGCGCAAGCACGCCGTGGCTGCGCATGTTCGATCTCTCTGGCGCACGAGTCGACGAGATCTTGTACGCCCCGGAGTACTGGAAGATGCTGCGGCACGGTTATGCGTCCGGCATGATCTGGCGAGTCTTCGAAGAGAACTCAATCTACTCCGCCGGCCTCGGAATTTATGTAACCTCCTTTTATGATCCCGGACTGGCATGCCCTTACACGGTCTCGCTTGGCACGGCTGTTCCGTTATCGAAGTACAGCGACGATACTCTCAAGCAGAGATTCCTCTCGAAGATGTTGCAGAAAGGTGAAAGTGCATGGCAGGGCGCGACCTGGATGACTGAGATCAAAGGAGGTTCTGATCTTGGCGCAAACATCGAAACGATAGCCTATCGCCATCACGATCGGTGGCTTCTTACCGGCGACAAATACTTTTCAAGCAATGCTGCGGCTGAACTCGCAGTAGTCGCCGCTCGTCCGAAAGGCGCTCCAAAAGGTGTGCGTGGACTAGCGCTCTACCTTGTGCCCCGCCTCCGCGAAGATGGA
>Ga0335081_10017728_pt1 | contig 11526 bp, 14 predicted proteins | sample Lox_Sample_35_FD_206713 | JGI IMG/M metagenome (GOLD analysis project Ga0335081, IMG submission 206713) | Soil microbial communities from Loxahatchee National Wildlife Refuge, Florida, United States - Lox_Sample_3.5 | ecosystem: Environmental > Terrestrial > Soil > Wetlands | place: USA... | reverse complement strand
TCCTCAGGCTGGAGCGTGAGCAGGAGTCCGGGCACTCCCCCGGCGTTCACCGACCGCACGCTGACCGTCGGCGGCGGCTCGAACTGGCCGTGCAGGCCCTCGAACGCGATCCGCAGCTCCTGCAGGTCGGCCAGGCTGACCTCGGCGAAGGACTCCCAGTGCCGGGCGATGCGGGCCAGCAGCTCACCGCCGACCGAGCGGGTCGCGCTGACCGCCTCGTCGACGTCGCGCAGCAGGTTCCGGGCCCGGTCGAGCAGGGCTTCGCCCGCGAGCGTGAGCTCGACGCGGTGCGTGGACCGCCGCAGCAGGTCGCAGCCGACCAGCCGCTCCAGGCTGCGGATCTGGCGGCTCAGCGCGGGCTGGGACAGGTAGAGCCGCGCGGCGGCGCGGCCGAAGTTCAGTTCCTCGGCCACCGCGACGAACGCGCGCAGGTGCCGCAGTTCGATGGCGTCCGGCGCCTGAGGCAGCGAGACGACCTCGGCGTTCTCGTCGTCCATGAACTGATTATCGCGTGCCGGGCCCGCCCGTGGTCATGCCGCTTAGGCACGACTGTCATGCACACTCGGCCTTTCCCTTCGCGGGTGCCGCAGTGCCAGCGTGGAGGGCATGTCCCGTAACCGGATCGCCGACCTGCAGCTCAGGGGCAGCACCAGCCCGCTGCCGGTGCGCGTCTACTGGCCTGGCCAGGCAGCGTCGCAACCGGTCCCGCTGCTGGTGTTCTGCATGGCCGGCGCCGGTGCGGGTCCGCGGGCGGAGGCGGTATGCCGGAGCCTCAGCGAGGACGCTGGCCTGGTGGTGCTGGCTGTGTCCTGCCCGGCGGGCGCGCAGGACGGCACGACCGTGCTGGAATGGGCCGCCGAGCATGCCGCCGAGCTCGGCGCCGATCCCGGACGGCTCCTCATCGCCGGGGACGACGCGGGCAGCGCCGTCGCGGCCGACGTCGCGTCGCGGGCACGAGCGGCCGGGTGGCCTGCCGTGATGCTGCTGCCGGGCGATGAGTATCCGGGGCCGACGTCGTCCGACTAACGAGAATGCACATAAGGGAGAACGGCAATGCACGACACGACCGAACTGCTCGAGCTGGCCGACGGCGCGCTCGGCTCAGCCGGTCGCTCCCGGTGGATGGCCCTGGTGGTGCTGTGCACGGGGATGCTGATGATCGTCCTGGACGTCACCATCGTCAATGTGGCGCTCCCGTCCATCCAGGCGGACCTCGGCTTCTCCCAGACCGGGCTGGCCTGGGTGATCAACGCCTACCTGATCGCGTTCGGTGGCCTGCTGCTGCTCGCCGGGCGGCTGGGTGACCTGGCCGGGCGGCGCAACGTGTTCCTGGCCGGGCTCGCCGTCTTCACCCTGGCCTCGATGGTGTGCGGGCTGGCCCGCTCGCAGGAGATGCTGGTGAGCGCCCGGTTCGTGCAGGGCATCGGCGGGGCCCTGACCTCAGCCGTGATCTTGGGCGTGATCGTGACCCTGTTCCCCGAGCCGCGGGAGATGGCCAAGGCGATCGGCGTCTACGCGTTCGTCGCGTCGGCCGGCGGCGCGGTCGGCCTGCTGGCCGGCGGCATCCTCACCCAGGCCATCAACTGGCACTGGATCTTCTTCGTGAACCTGCCGATCGGCGTGGTCACCGCCGTGCTCGCCCTCCGGGTGGTGCCCCGGGACCGGGGCACGCGACTGCGCCAGGGCGCCGACGTGGCCGGTGCCGTGCTGATCACCGGCGCGATGATGCTGGGCGTGTTCACCATCGTCAAGCCCGCGTCCGAAGACGGCTGGCTGGCCGGGCGGACGCTGGCCTTCGGCGCGGCCGCGCTGGCGCTGCTGGCCGGGTTCATCCTCCGCCAGCTGACCGCGCGGAACCCGCTCATGCCGCTGCGCATCCTGGCCGCCCGCAAGGTCGCGGCGGCGAACCTGATCCAGGTGCTCAGCGTGGCGGGCATGTTCGGCATGTTCTTCCTCGGCGCGCTGTACCTGCGCCGCATCCTGGGCTACAGCCCGCTGCAGATCGGGCTGGCCTTCCTGCCCGTCGCGGTGGTGATGGGCGCGCTGTCGGTACGGTACACCGCCCGGCTGGCCGCGCGGTTCGGCGCCCGGGCCACCCTCATGGCCGGGCTGGTGCTGATCGCCGCGGCGCTCGTCCTGTTCGCCCAGGCTCCACTACGCGGCGGGTACGCGAGTCACGATCTGCCGGTCATGGTGCTGATGGGCGCCGGCGCCGGGCTGGCCTTCCCCGCGCTGATGACGGTGGCGATGGCCGGGGCCACCCCGGCCGACGCGGGCCTGGCCTCCGGCCTGGTGAACACCACCGCTCAGGTCGGCGGGGCGCTCGGGCTGGCCGTGCTGGCCACGGTGTCGGCGGGCCGGACCGGCGCGCTCGCGGCCCGCGGGCAAGGCGCCATGGCCGCCCTGAACGACGGCTACCACCTGGCCTTCTGGATCGCGGCCGGCCTGGTCGCGGCGGCCATCGCGGTGGCCGGGACCGTGCTGCGGTCCAGCGACTGACCCGGCGCGGGCTTCCCCTTCAGCCCGGGCTCCGCTTCGCTTATGGTGCTCATAGGCGAAGTGGAGCCTGCCGTGTACGACCCGCGCGACGAACTCGCCGACGCCGACATCATCAGCAGCGGCGGCGGCGAGGACTTCGGCACGTCCGCCGCATCGCGCTGGCCGGAACTCGTGCGGCTAGGCAGGACCATCCGCTCGCGGCGCGCCCGGTTCATCGCCATCGCCGTGCTGGCCGTCGCGGTAACCGCGGCCGCGCTGCTGGTCCCGGGTTCGCATCGCGCCACCCGGATCACGGCCCCGGGCGAGCAGGCTGCGGTCACGAACACCACGGCCGGCCTGGGGGGCGGCGCGTTCGCGGGTGGCACCGCCGACGGCCGGCAGTGGCAGCTCGCGGTCCAGGACCTCGCCGACCCGGGCTTCCGGTGCGTGCCCGGAGTCAGCCTCGACGGCAACGACGCCGATCCGCTCGTGGCCGATCCGCAGCCGCTGCGGCAATCGCCCATCGGCGATCCGGCGTTCGTCATGCTCGGATCCGAGCTGCCCGGGGCCGGATTCGCGTTCGTCCAGGTCCCCGCCGATGCCGACTGGCTGTGGGCCGATCCGGTGGGCGGATTCCAGCTCGGCGTGGCGCCGGTCACGATGACCGTGTGCGGGCAGCGGTTCCGCCTGGCCGGCTTCGCCTATCCGCTGACCGCGACGCTGCGGATCCACCTGAGCTTCCGCGATCGCCCCGAGGGCAGCTACACCGTGCCCTCCGCGCTGTCCGCGCCGCACGCCTCGTTTGACGCCCCGCAGGTCGAGGGCATATGGCAGAGCCCGGACGCGGCGCAGGGCCAGGTGGCCTCGGGCACGATCGCCTCCGGGAACGACTTCGGCGTCCGCTGGTCGATCCGCGTCACGTTCGGGAAGACCGGCGATTGCTTCAGCATCAGCACCTCGCCTCCAGCCGGCAGCACCGCGGGCGGGCTCTGGCAGGTGGCCTGCGGCCCGATCAGCACGCCGCAGGGCCCGAGCACGATCGTGGTGCTGCCGCTCGGTTCTGTCCATCCCGGCATCGTGGGGGTGGGCTACGCGGTGTCGGTCGGGGCTGGTGTCGATCACCTGACCGCCGAGCTTTCCGACGGCTCGAACGTGTCGGCCCGGCCGCTGGTGGTGGACGGGCGGAAGTACGCCGCGTTCTTCACCCCGGGCCAGCTGCGCATGTTCTGGCTGAACTGGGTCGACGCCACGGACAGGCCGATTGCGGGTACCACCGGATTGCCTGGCTACGGCTACATCCAGTTCTGGCCGACCGGACTGCCGGCCATGAAAACCGAGGCGTGGTCCACCGGCTGGTCAAGCTTAGGCGTCGAGGACCTGGCCGGCGCGCTGGACGACGGGGCCCTCGACGCTCCACGGGAAGTTGATCCAGCGGTCGGTGCGCTTCCAGACGTAGTCGCACTTGATCAGGGACTGCGGCTTCTCGTAGATCACTGCCGACCGCACGTCGTCCACGTGGTCCTTGATGAACCGGCGGACGAGTTCCATGGTCCGGCCGGAGTCGGCGACGTCGTCGGCGATCAGCACCTTCTTCTCGGAGAAGTCCACCGCGCTGGGCACCGGCGGCAGCATGACCGGCATGTCGAGCGTGGTGCCGACTCCGTCGTAGAACTCGACGTTCATCACGTGCAGGTTCTTGACCGCGAGCGCGTAGCCGAGGGAAGCGGCCAGGAACAGGCCGCCCCGGGCGATCGACAAGATCAGGTCGGGCTCGAAGCCGTCGTCCGCGATGACCGTCGCCAGTTCCCGGGACGCCGCACCGAACGCCTGCCAGCTCAGATTCTCACGTTCGTCGTCCATAACCGCTCTCATCGACCGTGGTCCTGATGCCATGGTGTCACGCGAGGGATGCGATGTTGAAGACACCGCCCTGGTAGCCGTGCAACGATCCGGCCTTCTACCGTGCTCTTAGGTGGTGTGGAGCCGGTGGTGACCAACCCTCGTGACGAGCTTGCCGCCGCCCCCGACGTCATCAGCTCGGAGGGCCGCGAGGACTTCAGCGCGTTCGCGGCCTCCCGCTGGCCGGGTCTGGTCCGGCTGGCCTTCGGCCTGACCGGGGACCGGTGGCTGGCCGAGGACATCGCCCAGACCGCGCTGGCCCGGGCCTACGTGGCCTGGCGGCGGGTCAGCCAGGCCGACGACCCGGACGCGTACCTGCGCCGCATCCTGGTCAACGCCAGCCACCGCCGGTTCCGCAGGCGCCGGGTGACCGAACAGCCGGGCGACCCGCCCGAGACGCCGGTCGACGGTCCGGCTGAGCTGGTCGGAGACCGGTCCGCCGTGCTGGCGGCGCTGAGCCAGCTGCCGCCACGCCAGCGCGCGGTGATCGTCCTGCGGTACTGGGCCGACCTGACCGACGCGCAGATCGCCGCCACCTTGGGCTGCTCGCCGGGCACGGTGCGCAGCCAGGCCTCCCGGGCCCTGGCCAGGCTGCGGGAAAGCCCGGCCCTCATGGAAGGTGATGACCGATGACCGCGACCGAGGACCGGGAACTGCGGCGGGTGCTGCACGACACGCTCCGGTCCGTGCCGCCGTCGCCCGCTCCGCTCGAGGCGATCATCCGCCGGAGCAAGCGCATCCGCCTGCGGCGCGCGGGCGCCGCCGCCGGCGCGGTGGCCCTGGCCGGGATCATCGCCGTGACAAGCCTGGCACTGCGCGGCAGCCCGCAGCCGTATGTCCCGCCGGCCGCCCCCGCGATCACGGCCGGACCTGACGGCGTGTTCGCCAGCGGCACCGCGGACGGGCACCGGTGGCGGCTCGCGGTCCAGAACATCGCCGACCCGGGCTACTCGTGCCTGCCCGCGATCATCATCAACGGGACCGACGCCGACCCGGTGAACCCCGACCCGGGCACCGGCGCGACCGTAGCCCTGGGGTCCGCCCTGCCCGGCGTGGGCTTCGGGTTCGTCCAGGTGCCCGCCGATGTTAACGAGATCGTGGTCAACGGCGACGCGGCCGTGCCCGCGGTCACCGTGGCTGCCTGCGGGTCGCGGTACCACGTGGCCGGCTTCGCGTACCCGCTGTCCAAGCCCCTGCGGGTGACGGTAGCGAACCCGCCCCCGGGCTGGCCGCCGGTCTTCACCATGCCGCTGGTCAGCACCCAGCGGCCCAGCACGCACACGACTCCGGAGTCGCCGGGCCTGTGGATCAACACGATCTCGGCTCAGGGCGAGACCGATTCGGTCGCCCTGGCCTGGGGGACCCTCCCGGACGGCCAGGCCTGGTTCATAAAACTGCAGTTCGGACCGGGCGGAGACTGTTACCAGCTCGACGGGTCGAGTTCGCTCGGCAACAACCAGATGGGCTACTGCGGCCCGGTCAGCACCCCCGGCGGGCCGGAAACCATCACGGCCCTGCCCCTCGGCTTCCCCAACCCGGGCACCGGCGCAACGGGATACGCCCTCCAGGTGAGCCCGGGCACCGATCAGCTCGCGGCGACTCTGTCCAACGGCTCGACCGAGCCGGCGACGTTCTGTGTCGTGGCCGGGCGGAAGTACGCGGCGTTTATCGTCCCCAACCCGCTCCGGCTCGCGAAGCTGACCTGGTTCGACGCGCGCGGCCAAGCCATCGCCAGCACGACCGCGCTGCCCCGGTACGGATACGTCCAGTTCCAGCCCTGACCCTTGGCCGGCGCCCATTTACCTGACTAAAGTCAGGTAAATGGAATCAGGGATGATCGAGCAGGTCCGGCGGTTCAACCGGACCGTCACGCAGCGGATCGGCGCGCTGGACGACGCGTTCCTGTCCCGCGACCGGCCGCTCGGGCAGGCGCGCGTGCTGTGGGAGATCGGCCCGGACGGCAGCGACGTCAGGCGGCTGCGCGCCCGGCTCGACCTGGACTCCGGTTACCTCAGCCGGCTGCTGCGGTCGCTGGAGGCCGACGAGCTGATCCGCCTCCAGCCGAGCGACACGGACGGGCGGGTGCGCACGGCCCGCCTGACCAGCCGCGGCCGGGCCGAATGCGCCGAGCTCGACCGGCTCTCCGACGACGCGGCCGCGGCCATCCTCGAACCGCTCAGCGCGCACCAGCGGGACCGGCTGATGACCGCGATGGCCGAGGTCGAGCGGCTGCTGCTGGCTTCGGCGGTCCAGATCGGCGGGTGCGACCCGCGGCATCCGGACGCCCGCCGGGCGGTCCAGGCCTACGTCGCCGAACTGTCCCGCCGGTTCGAGGACGGGTTCGACCCGGCCCAGGGCATCTCCGCCACCGACGACGAGGTGTCTCCGCCCGCGGGGCTGTTCCTGCTGGCCACCCTGCACTCCGAACCGGTCGGGTGCGGGATCCTCAAGTTCCATCACGACGCGCCCGCTCACATCAAGCGGATGTGGGTCGCTCCCGATGTTCGCGGGCTGGGGCTGGGACGCCGGCTGCTGGCCGAACTGGAGGCCCAGGCCGCGGCGCACGGCGTCCGCACGCTGCGGCTGGAAACCAACCGCGTCCTGAGCGAGGCGATCAGCCTGTACCGGGCGGCCGGCTACCGCGAGGTCGCGGCGTTCAACGACGAGCCCTACGCCCATCACTGGTTCGAGAAGACGATCGGCGCCTGACCGGCCCCTACCGCGAGTCGGCCTCGCGGGCCGCGCGCTCCAGCCGGTTCCGGTAGCTCGCCCACCACTCCTGGTCGCCCGGGGCGAGGTTGCCGTTGTCGGCCCGCAGCCCCGCCGCCCCGTCGATGAGCTCGCGGAGGATGTCGGCCTGCCCGGCATGCCGGTCGGTCTCGGCGATCATGTGGACCAGGATCCGGTGCAGCGTGACCTCACGGTGGCCCTCCTGCCACCACGGCACGTACCCGGGCGCGTCCAGCGCCAGCACGCCGATGGTGGCGTCCGAGTGCGCCCACGCCCGGTGATACAGCCCGACGATGTCCGCACGCGACTCGTCGGGCGTCGCCCACATGTCCGCGTTGGGCTCGGCGCCTTCCTCCAGCCACGGCAGCGGCTCGTCGAAGGACTGGCCGAACACCTCGCCGAAGTACCCGAGCTCCATGCTGGCCAGGTGCTTGACCAGCCCGAGCAGGTTGGTGCCGGTGGGCACCATGGGGCGGCGGATGAGGTACTCGGAGAGCCCGTCGAGCTTCCAGAGCGCGGCCTCGCGGGCCACTTGCAGGTAGCGATGAAGGTCCGCTTTGGGATCCTCGGTCATGTTCGCCAGTCTGCCATCCCCCGCGGTCAGGCCGGCCGGGCCGGGAAGTGATCTCTTGACCAGGCCGGAGGAGGAAGCCGAGGATGACGATATGTCCGAGCTGCCATCGTGGGCACGTGACGCGCTCGCCGGGGTCTACGACCCCTGCTGCCAGGAGAAGGGTATTTCGGTCATCGACATGGGCCTGGTCCGCTCGGTCCAGGTCGAAGACGGGGTCGCCACCGTCGAGCTGCTGCTGACCTCCGGCTGGTGTCCCTTCGCGGCCACCGTGCTCACCCAGGTGAAGGACCAGATCCTCGAGGCGCCGGGTATCCGCGACGCCGACGTCTCGATCGTCTGGGACGAGGCCTGGACCACCGACCGGCTGTCGCCCCGGGCGCGGAGCATCCTGCGCTTCCTGCCTCCTCCCTCGGCCGTCCCGGACCGGGACGCCTACATCGCCGCCCACAGTCACCCAAAGGAGTAGCCGCCATGATCGACGATGCCTTCGTTTTCGACTGCGTGGCGCACGTCTTCAACTTCGACCCGAAGAACGCGTTCGGCCAGGCCGGCCTGCTCTTCGACAACCATCTGTACGCCTTCCACAACGCCCTCACTCCGGAAAGCGACCGGCACAAGCTGCCGCCTGAGGAGTTCCTGCGGGAGTGGACGCCCTCGGACATCCGCAAGATGGTCTTCGAGGAATCAGACACCGACATGCTGGTGGCGATGCCGCTGCCGCTGACCGATCTGTTCCGTGACGGCCTGTCCCCCTGGGAAGCCTGCGCCGACCTGGCCAGCCGCGACCCGGACCGGACCGTCTTCTGGGGCTCGGTGAACCCGCTCGAGGGCCGCAAGGCGCTGGACCTGATGGAGCGCCAGGTCGGGGAGTTCGGCGCCCGCGCGTTCAAGTTCTACAACGTCCGCTATGACTACGGAAAGCCGTACCCGTGGCGGATGGACGACCCGAACATCGCGTTCCCGATCTTCGAGAAGGCGCAGGAACTCGGCGTCAACCTGATCGGCGTGCACAAGGGCGTCCCGCTCGGGCCGCAGCCGATCGAGCACACCCAGACCTGGGACATGGACGGGGCGGCGGCCAACTTCCCCGACATCAACTTCGTCATCTTCCACGTCGGGCTGCCGTTCCTCGACGAGACCTGCTGGCAGCTCATCCGGTACCCGAACCTGTACGCCTCGATCGCGGCCACGATCAACTTCGTGGTGCGGGCGCCCCGGATGTTCGCGGAGATCCTGGGCAAGCTGCTGTTCTGGTGCGGCGAGGACAAGATCATCTACGGCTCGGAAGCGCCGCTGTTACATCCGCAGTGGGCGCTGCGCGCGTTCATGGACTTCGAGATCCCGCAGGACCTCTGCGAGGGATACGGCTACCCGCAGCTCACCGACCAGGCCAAGCGCAAGATCCTGGGCGAGAACCTGCTGCGGCTGCACGGCATCGACCTGGCCGAGGCGAAGGCCAGGGTCGGCACCACGGGCTAACTAGCAGTCATAGCACGGGTGCGGGTCTCCCCCGCTGGGTGCCTGCTGCGCACCACCATTTGCCCTGTATACGAAGCTAGTGCCACATTTAACCTGTTGCATCTTGACAAGCAACGATAATTTTCACAATATCGTGTCAGTGCAAGTATGCGGCTTTGTGATCATGAATGTGCGATCCGTAGTCGCTACAGCACGGCAGTCAAGGGAGAGGCTGGAGCGGAGAGAATTACACAAACACTCAGTAGGTATGGGAGGGGCCTAGATATGAGTGGAATGGCATTAGAAATTACCGCGGTAATCGTCGTCTGGCTGGTGGTGCGCCGACGGGCCGCGGTCAATCCCGGGATGCCGGGCCATATGTGACAGTAGAACATCGCGGATACGTTTGCCCAGTTCAGGACACCGACGTCAGCGGTGTCATCCTCGATGCGCCCAGAAGCAGGCGAGCTGATGACCCGCAACGGCGTCGCGCTGACAGGTATCAGGAATCCCCGGATTCAACCAGTAGACCGACATGACCGAATGGTCCCGCAGTCAAGGTGAAATCCCGGCGGTGATGGCTGCCATCGGCAATTTCTCCGGCTTGGGCTTCGCAGCGTGCGTTTCGTGATTTGTATACAAGCGCGATCGGCCCGCACGGGTCCAGGCAGCACTTGGTGAGGTTTCAAATACTCGAGGGGGATGTGAAGCGGTGGCGACGCACGCCTGGCCGTACGCGGTCAGCCGGGATGAGCGATCGGGCTACCAGGCCGTCGTGGTGCCGGAGTTCCTGGCCGACGCCGGACAGGCCTATGTGCTTGAATTCGCGAGCAAGGGGCAGGCGAGCCAGCCTGCCACCGTGATGGTACGTGAGGTACGCGGTGCGGTCACCGAGCCGCTTTCGCTGGCCTACCGCGTGACGGAGGCCCACGCCGATCTCGACGGACCCGACGGACCCGATACGGGCGGGGCGGGCCGCACCATGCGGGTCTTCGAGGGACTGGTGCTACCGGTGGCCGCGGAACAGGTGGCATCGCTCGGCCTCACCGTGGAGGATCTCGACGCGGTCGCCGACATCACCGCCCCGGCTCTGGACAAGCTGCGGACGGCTGGGACGGACCTCGACGCCGAACCCTCGACCGCGATCAGAGTCGGTGATATGGGCCAGGACGCCCAGCTCCTGGACCTGCAGATGGCCAAGCCATGGGTGGTGCCGGAGCCAAGGGACGCCAGTGCGCCCGAGCCCGCTAAGGCCGACTCCGGACGACGCGGCCTGATCATCGCGGCCGTCGTCGTCTGCACCCTGGCCGCGCTGCTGGCGTGGTACCTCATCCGGCTGCTGCCTCAGTCCCCGGCGACCATCCAGGCCTCGGTCCGTCAGTGGTGCAGCGAGCTGCGCAGCGGCCAGGCCGATGATGTCTACCGGCAGTTCTCGAACCCCTACCAGCAGTCCACCAGCTTCGCCGTCTTCGAGTCCCGCCTGCTCGGATCGGGTCATACCGCGATCTGCACGTCGACGGCGACCGGAGCCCAGCGCGCATCGCTGTCCCTGCGGGGGGCGGACGGCCGCTACCGGACCGTGGACCTGAATGTGAAGGACCAGGGCGGGCAATGGCGGATAACCGCGATGCAGGTCAGCTCGTAGAGGTCACGGACTACCCCGGATCGACCGCAGAACCCGAAACAACCGCGCAAATGAGACCAGCGGGACTGGTGCGCGGCACGGGACCATGCTTGCGAGTGGTGATGAAGCACGAGCGTCCCGCGGCCTGCTCCCGTTATGTGCAGTTCGCTCCTGTCGAACGCTCAGCTGGTCTCGTCGTCGCGTAGGGCGGCGGGCAGGAGGTCGGGCGGGAAGTTCTGGTAGGCGACCGGGACCAGCCAGCGGCGGATCGCCGCGGTGCCCACGGAGGTGTAGGCGGGGACCGTGGTGGCCGGCCACGGCCCGCCGTGGTGCTGGGCCGGGACCACGGACACGCCAGTGGGCCAGCCGTTGAACACGATCCGGCCGGCCACGTGCTCCAGGACCGCGACCACCTGGCGGGCCAGGTCCAGGTCTTCGGGCGACCCGGCGTCGGCGTGCACGGTGCCGACCAGGTTTCCGGCCAGCGCGGCGAGCACCGGCAGCAGGTCGGCGACCGACGGGTAGGTGATGACCAGCCCGGCCGGGCCGAACCGCTCGCGGGACAGCACCGCGAGGTCGGCGGCGAACTCCTTCAGGCTGAGCTGGAACACCCGCGGCGTGGCCCCCCACGGTCCCGCTCCCGGCCGGCCCGCGGCCAGCTCGGTGACGCCAGGGTGATCGGCGGCCTCGGCCACCGCGTCCTCGTAGCCGGCGAAGATCCGGCCGGACAGCATCGGCCCGCCCGCGCAGGCGCCGACCGCCT
>Ga0335081_10017727_pt1 | contig 11527 bp, 11 predicted proteins | sample Lox_Sample_35_FD_206713 | JGI IMG/M metagenome (GOLD analysis project Ga0335081, IMG submission 206713) | Soil microbial communities from Loxahatchee National Wildlife Refuge, Florida, United States - Lox_Sample_3.5 | ecosystem: Environmental > Terrestrial > Soil > Wetlands | place: USA... | reverse complement strand
TTTGCGCGTCGCCATCGAAGACGTCAACTCGGCGGCGTCTTCATCCCGGCGGGCACTTACGTCGTCGCCAACACGGCGTCCGCCAACCGCGACCCTGCGGTCTACGACGATCCCGAACGTTTGAACATCACCCGGGAAGCGCCGCCGGCCTTGATGACCTTCGGCGGCGGCTGCACTAGTGCCTCGGCGTCCACCTGGCCCGAATCGAACTTTGCGAGGCGCTGCGCGTCATCACCCAGCGCATGGCCAATGCCCGGCTCACCGGCCCCGCCCCCTGGCGGTTACCGACCGAACTGTCGGGACCCACAACGCTTCCCATCGAATGCGACGCGGTCCACTAAATCAAAGCAAATTCGGCGCCGGTCGCACGTTGCGGCCTCACCATACATATATGCATAATGTGTATTGTCAGGAACTCGGCCGACGGGGGCGATGATGACCCATCTCCAGATCAGGCGGGTTCGCTTCGACTTCGCCGCCGAAGACGTCCCGTTCAACTGGCAGCCGGAGCGACCGGCGTTCGGCATGCAATGCAACGTAATCTCTTTCTTTGCACCGGGATTCGAGAAGTTCATCGTCGACGCCACGCGCGAGGCGATACCGCTGATGCGTAATCCTGAAGATGCCGACGAGGCCACCGCCTACCTGCGCCAAGAAGCTCAGCACTCGGCCGCTCACGCGAGTCACGTCCGCGCCCTCAGCCGACGCTGGCCCGGACTGCAAGACACCATGAAAGAGGTGATCGCCTCATTTGACCAACTCACCGCGACGAAGCCGCTGGCCTGGCGGCTGGCTTATCCCGCCGTGGTCGAGGCGACGTTCACGCCCTACTTCAAGGTTTTCCTCGACCACGAGGACAAGCTGTTCCGGCCGGGTGACGACCGCGTCGCATCGATGTTCATCTGGCACTTCGTCGAGGAGATCGAACACCGGAGCTCGGCCTTGCTGGTCTACGACGCCGTGCACGACAGCTATCCGTATCGCGTCAAAACCATCGGCGGCGTCGTCATACACGTGAGCGAGATCCTGTCGATCATCACCGGGGGCTTCCGGCGGCACGTTCCGAAGGAGGATGGCGGAGAGTTTGGCCGTCTCATCCCGAATGGCTTGTCGGTCAACGCAGTTCGCGACGCCATCAAGGCCTCGCACGAACTCACTCGTCCCGGCCAGGGCACCTACGCGGGGGTACCTCGGCGCGAGGTTCTCGCTATGTTGGCCGGCCTGGTCCGCTCACAGGGCCCCCACCACGACCCGAAATACGAAAAACTGCCCGAACTTGCCGGCCGCTGGTTCAGGAAGTACGACGAGAACCCCAAGATCGCCGCCCGCTGGTACACCATCGGGTCGGGTGGTTGATCTGCTCCCGCGCTTCAGCGATCCTCAACGGGCCGACGTTGACGATCAGCAGAACGAGGAGCGGAGCGATGGGCCTGGGACAGATCGCGTTGAACAGTGCACCCATTTTCGGTGGTGCTTTGCTGGCCCTTGCGGCCGGGCAATTCAGGGGCCCGAACTATCGAGGGCTGATCAAGGAGGACATGGACCTGCTGGATCGGCTGCCACCGGAGGCAGGCGAAAGACGCGCCGCGTTGCAGCGCACGATCGACGCGCGCATCGACGACCTGGTCGATGCCACCGATAAGGCCCGGATACTGCGCAGGACCGCGTTGTCGTACCGCGGCAATTGGCGCGACATCGTGACGTTGCTCTGCGTGCTGTTGTTCACCGTCATCTGGTGGGAGGTCGACCACCACAGGTCCAATTGGCTGGTGATGTTCGTCCTGCTGATCCTGCTGTCGGTGGTGACCGCCGTGTACGCACTCCGCGGCGTGTTGCGGGCTGCCGTTCCCTTCGTGCATCGGCAATAACCGCTAGCGGAATTCAGAAGCCGGGGCCTGCCGCCTCAAGGGCTTCGAGGGCCGCATTGATGTTGGGCATGACAGTCGGACCGTAACTGCTCACCACCTGCTCGAGCGCACGGGCGATGTGTAGACCGACGGCACCGGCAGCGAGGACCTCCTCGGCGAGCACGATTCCATTGACCACGTGCGCGACTCTCAACCGGCCGTCGTGGGTCACCTCGTACCGCCAGTCGCCGATCTGGATCCGCTCCGGCTGTGATCGGAACAGGCTTCGCCGCGCAGGGGTGAGAACCACACCCGGAAGTCCACAAAATACCTTGACCACCAGTCCAACTCCCCCGGGCCCGGCTAGCGCCGTCCCGACGGCGTGGCTCACCCGGTCGCGGTCGTAACCGCTCATCAATCACTCATTGAAAGGACGAACGACGGCGTGATGGTATGCGGCTCGCCGTTTCGACGCACCGCTGTTCCCGCCACGTAGAACTCCACGGTGTGATGTCCCCATGCATAGTTCGAGATGGCGAAATGCACGCCGACTACCCCGTTTCCACCGTCTCGCACGGCCTCGCTCTGCATGCGTGACATCGCCAACTCTCGCGCCTGGTAGCTGCCTTGCGTCCATTGCGGCATCTCCGTGTTGCGGCCCACCTGACTGAGCGTCTTCAAAAACCCTTGTACGGCAATGTGGAACACGCAGTTGCCCATCACAAAAGCAACCGGCGTATATCCCGACCGCAGCAGTGTCGACAGATCCTGTCCGGACAGGTGGCTACTGAACGCTTGCCCGTTTGGACGTCGAAATGCGCCCGGCTTGGCGGTGTATCGCACCGCGGTGCCGACCGCGATGAACTCGAGATGTTCGCCCTCGCCCTGATGACGCCATTCGAGCCGGACTCCGACCACTCCATCCGCGCCCAACGAATCTGCCTCGGCCTGCATCCGCGACATCGCATTCCAGCGCGCGCGGTAGGTCGCCTCGGTGAGCACCGGCAGCTCTGATTGTTGCCTGATCCCGGTGAACTGGTAGCCGACGTGATAGACCGAGACGCCCATGACGAGTTCGATCGGTTCAAAGCCGGCCCCATGCAGCAGCGCGAATTCGTTGATCGACAGGTCGGACGTGAACACCTTGGCAGCGTGTGACAGCCGTTCGCTTGCGACGGGATCGAGCGGGCTCGGTTGCATTGTCAAACCACCTCCTGCGGTCCCGACAGCTTAGAGCGTGTCGACGGCGCGAGTAAGGCGTGGCCACCCGGCATCGGCCGGCGTGCGACATCAGCAGCCTCGGACCCTTGGTCATCAGGCTTTGCTGGCGCTAATCAACATCCGAGATAGCTAAATTACCTAATTTTATAAGTCAGGGGTATTGCCCGCCATTGAGGCCGATGTCAGGCTAGCTGCATGACAGAGACCGACGGTTATGTCGACCAGGCGGTAGCGGGGCTCGCCGAGCCGCAGCCGATGTACAAGGCACTGCGCGAGTCGGCGCCGGTGTTTCGCTCACCCCAGCAGGTGGTTGTTCTCAGCCGTCTCGCTGACATCGAGATGGCGCTCAAGCACACCGAACTGTTCTCGTCGAATATGGACGCGGTCGACCTCGGCAACGTGCGCCCGCTGATCCCGCTGCAGGTCGACCCACCCGAGCACGCCAAGTACCGTCGCATCCTCGATCCGCTGTTCACCCCACGCGAGATGGCGCGACGTGAACCACAGGTGGCCGAGCTGGTGAACGAGATGATCGACCGCTTCGCCGATTCGGGCGAATGCGACTTCCACCAAGAGTTCGCGGTCCCCCTTCCGTGCACCGTCTTCCTGCAGTTGCTCGGTCTGCCGCTGGAAGACCTCGACAAGTTTCTCGAGTGGAAGGACGGCGTCATCCGCCCGGAGGGCGACTCCAGCTTCGCCCGCCGGCACGAGACCTCGGCTCCCGTAGCGCAACAGATCTACGACTACTTCGACCGCGCCATCGACGATCACATCGCCAGCCCGCGCGACGACGTGCTGTCAGCGATGATCGCGGCGAACGTGGAAAGCGAGGGCCGGCCACTATCCCGCGAGGAGCTGCTCGACATCTGCTTTCTGTTCCTCATCGCGGGCCTGGACACGGTGACCGACTCGCTCGACTGCTTCTTCGTGTATCTGGCGCGGCACCCCGACCATCGCCACCAGCTCGTCGAGCAGCCCGACATCCTGCCGCACGCGATTGAGGAGCTGCTGCGGTGGGAGACCCCAGTACCCGGCGTCGCCAGGGTCGCCATGCAGGACGTCGAGGTGGGCGGATGCCCCATCGGCAAGGGCGACCGGGTCAGCCCGTTGCTCGGTGCGGCCAACACGGACCCCGCCGAATTCCCGGATCCCGACGTCGTGGACTTCAACCGCAACCCGAATCGCCACCGGGCGTTCGGCGGCGGACCGCACCGCTGCCTCGGATCCCATCTGGCCCGCATGGAGCTGCGGGTGGCGTTGCGCGAATTCCATCGGCGCATCCCCGATTACGAGATCAAGCCGGGCACTCAGCTGACGTACACTGCCGCGCTGCGGTCGGTGGAGTCGCTGCCGCTGGTCTTCCCGGTTTTGACGCAATGACCCGCATCTCCGTCGACGCCGACCGCTGCACCGGGCACGGACGCTGCTACACGCTGGCGCCCGACATCTTCGACGCCGACGAGGTCGGACACTCGATAGTGCGCGTCCCGGAAGTCTCCGGTGAACTCGAACAGCATGCCGTCACCGGCGAGCAGAACTGCCCGGAGCAGGCGATCACGCTGTCTCCGTGAGAGCCCACGGTCCACAGCCACCGTCGAACCGATCCGGGGTCGGCATCGTGTACCCCATATCGGTGTCGGTCGGCGCTTCTGGGACCAACGGCCTCGATCGGACGCCGGTGGCGGCCTTCGCGCGGCACGTGTGCGCTCTCTGGCGGGAGGATCATGTTCGGACGGATCGACACCCTCGATAGGCCCAAGCACAAACTGCTCACCGTTGAGCTTCGCGATGTGATCCGTGAATACCGGGTCGGCGGTCAATCGGTGCGTGCGCTCGACGAGATCAGCCTGGGGCTGGAAGGCGGGCAGTTCGCGGCGATTGTCGGGCCGTCGGGCGCGGGCAAGAGCACGTTGCTGCATTTGCTCGGCGCCTTGGACTCTCCCGATTCCGGGTCGATCGTGTTCGACGGCCAAGAGATCGCCCGCCTCAGCGATGAGCAGCAATCAGAGTTCCGCCATCATCGCGTCGGTTTCATCTTCCAGTTCTTCAACCTGTTGCCGACCCTGTCGGCGTGGGAGAACGTGGCGATCCCGAAGCTGCTCGACGGCGTCCGACTGGGCAAGGCCAAAGGCGATGCGATTCGGCTCCTGGAGCGGGTCGGGCTCGGTAACCGGACCGAGCACAGACCGGCGGAGCTGTCCGGTGGGCAAATGCAGCGAGTCGCCGTGGCCCGCGCATTGATGATGGACCCATCGCTGATCCTGGCCGACGAACCAACCGGGAACCTCGACTCGACAACGGGCGCTTCGATCTTGACGCTGCTTACCGAGGTGGCCCACGAAGCCGGCCGCGGGCGTCTGGTAATCATGGTGACCCACAACGCCGACGCGGCCGCCGAGACCGATCGGGTGATCACCCTGCAAGATGGTCGGGTCGGCGCCGACGAGTCGCTGGTCCTCTCGCGATGACGCCGGGTTCGGCGTTGACTGCAGCGGCGAGCCGGTTGCGGGTGTTCAGCCTGCGCGAACTCACCGTGCATCGTCGGCGCACGCTCGCCTCGATCGCCGTGATGGCGGTGTCGGGGATGTATATGGTTGCGATATTTGGCATCTTCGGGTCGATCAGCGGATCGGTCAATCGGCTGGCCGACGGGATCGCCGGCGTGGCCGCGCTGGAGGTATCGGGTATCACCGACGCGGGATTTCCGGACACGATCACGGCCGACGTCGCCGCCGTTCCCGGTGTCGCGGCCGCGGTACCGATGATACGAACCTCGGTGCCTGTTGCGCCGGGGCCTTCGGGGGCGGTTTTGCTGTTGGGCGCGGACGCGAATATCGCTGCACTGGGCGGCGCCCTCAAGGACGCCGTCACGCAACAGCAGTTGGCAGCGCCTTCTCCCGTACCGAACGGAGTCCGCGTCGGGCCAGGTGTCGGCCAGAAGAAAGGCGAGACGCTCCAACTTGGATCACAGACGGCCACAGTCACCGAGGTATTGGCAGGCAAGCAGCTTGCGGAACTCAACGGCGGACACTATGTCCTTGCCCCACTTGCCCTGGCGCAGAACGTCGCGGGGCGACAGGGCCAACTCGACTCGATTCTGATCACCACCAAGCCCGGCGCTGACCTCACCCACGTCCGAGCCGAGGTCACCGCTGCGGTCAATGGCCGGGCCGTCGTCGCCAACCCGAGTATGCGGGCCGCTCGGGCCGGCGACGGCGTCAAGATGATGAACTACATGGCCCTGATGGGCGCGGGAGTTGCTTTGGTGGTGGGCGCTTTCTTGATATACACCACGGTGACGATGGCGATCACCCAACGCAGACCCGTCATCTCGATGCTGCGCGCGATCGGCGCCCGGCGCGTCACAATCGTTCGCGACATGCTGGCCGAAGCGGCGATTCTCGGTCTGATCGGCGGCGCCGTCGGGTCGGGCCTCGGAATACTGGTGGGGCGCACGGCGATTGGGCATTTGCCCCCGGCGCTGACGCAAGGGCTCGAAGCGCGCGTTGAGTACTGGTTGCCCGGGTACGCGATACCGGCCGCCGTCATGGTCACCGTGCTCACCAGCGTGGTCGCGTCCGCGATGGCGGCCCGGCAGGTCTACAAGGTTTCGCCGATCGAGGCGTTGGCACCCGTCGGGGTTTCAGCCGCAGACCGCGTGCCTCGATGGTTGCGGATCGCATGCGGCGTTGGGGCCGTAGCCGTGTTCGCGGCGTCGATCCTGGTCGTTTTGAGTCAACATGGCGCGTTGACCTTTGTCGCGATGAACGTCGTTTTCTGTGCCCAGGTCGCGCTCGGCTTCGCGCTCACCACTCCGATCGTCAACGCAACAGCAGCGACGGCCCGAGCGTTCGGGTCGGTAGGTGCCCTCGCCGCGGCGACCATCGAACGTGCGCCCCAACGCGTGTGGGCGACGGCGATGACCGTGCTCATCGCCGTTTTCACCACCATCGTGATCACCGGTACCAACACCGACATGATCCGCTCGGCCCGGGGCATCCTCGCATCGGCCTCGGATGCCGATGTGTGGGTCAGCGCGAACCCTCCCGACGGTTACCCCACCGACCCTCTGCCGCAAGGCCTTTCCAAAAAACTGGCCACTGCGCCGGGCGTGGCGCATGTCACCGAGGGCGCATTCGGGTTCGCTGTCGTCGGCGGCACACGCGTGATGCTCGACGGGTTTTCCCCCGGAACCGCCGATCCGCTGTATCACGCGCTCGACCAACACACCCGCAACGAAGTGCTCGACGGTCGGGGCGTCGTGCTCTCGCAGAATCTGGGCAAGACTTTCCACGTCCGGGCCGGCGACCAACTGCGGATGCAAACGCCACACGGGGTGCAGCAGGCAACGGTGCTGGCCGTGGTGCCGTATTTCTCGACGATCATCGGCACCGTCGGGATGAGCCTCGATCAGATGCGCGCATGGTTCGACCGCCCGGTGACGACCACTCTGCAGATCTCTGCGGCGCTCGGAGTGGATCCGCACCGGCTGTTGACCGATGTCCGACATGTGGTGCCTGCGCCGAACTACGTATACGACGGTCGCACCGAGCTGGCAGGCCTCGAGGCGCCGATGCATCAGAGCATGTTCATCGCGAATGCCGTATGGATCATCGTCGTTTTCGTGGCCGCGGTCGCACTTCTCAACACGTTGACGCTCTCCGTACTTGAACGGCGCCGCGAGCTCGGCGTGCTACGCGCAATGGGATCCAGCCGCCGGTTCGCATTGCAGATGGTGCTGGCCGAGGCGGCAGGCATCGGCGTCGTCGGCGGTGTCTTGGGCCTGGTATTCGGGCTGACGGACCAGTGGCTGTTCAGCCTTGTCAGCGGGGACATGATGAATTTCCAGGTCAAATTCCAGCCAAGCCCATCGGCGCTGGTCTTCTCCATCGGCGCGGTGGTAATCAGCCTGCTTGGATCGGTGCCACCGGCGCGACGCGCGGCGCGACTGAACATCATCGAGGCCGTCAGCGTCGAATAGGACGCTCGCCGGCGTCAGAAGTTCAGCGGGAGGAGCGCGGCGAACAGCTTGGCCACGGGGTCGGTGAAGGGCAGGGCGATCTCACTGTTGAAGGCCGGGAGGACCGGACTTTGAAAACTGATCAGTGTCTGGCCGGTCGCTCCCAAACCCAATGCCGGCTCGGCCCCGGAAGTGAAGCTGCCCGTGAAGCTCGGGGTCGAGAAAACGGCGGCATCGAAGTTGTTGCCGAGGTCTGCGTAAGACGTGATCGACAGGTTTCCGACAGTGAGGGTTTGGCTCATCAAGTCCGGATTGCCGGGCACAGGGTTGACGACAGGATTGAGACCCAGAACTCCGGCGAGCCGGGTAGCCCCTCGATTCAATGCCTGTAGCGCCGGCCCCAACTGCGTGGCCGCAGCCGAGGCGCCGGCGTGATAGCCCGCCATCGCCTCCACATCCTGGGCCCACATCTGCTCGTAGTTGGCCTCGGTTGCCGCGATCGCGGGCGCGTTCTGCCCGAACAGGTTCGAGGTCACCAGCGACACAAGCTGCGTGCGGTTGGCCGACACCAATGCCGGATGCACCGTGGCCCCCCGCGCCGCCTCGAACGCGGCGGCCGCCGCTTTGGCCTGGCTGGCTGCGCCACCGGCTTGGGTCGCCGCCGTGTTCAAAAACCCCACGTAGCGTGCGGCCACGGACGTCATCGCCGCCGACGCCGCGCCCTGCCACCACTCGCTTGTCAGCCCCGAGGTCACAGACCCGAAGGAGGCAGCGGCGGCGCCCAATTCATCGGCCAACCCGTCCCAGGCAGCCGCGGCCGCCAGCATCGGGCTGGACCCCGCACCGGCATACATTCGCGCCGAGTTGACCTCCGGCGGCAACACAGAAAAATTCATCGCGCGTCCTCCCTGAGCCGGCGTGACAAGACTGGGTCACTCCAGTGACGTGCAACACAACGCTGCGGTTCAACGCGCTTTCAAACGCTGCCCTTGACCCGCTTGACCCCCTTGACCAGGGTGGCGAATCCTTGCAGATGAGGTTTGCACGGGAACGGCACAGGGGTTCGCTGGATGCTGCGCAACCCCGTGGTATCGAAGCCGGCCGCCGCGATGGAATCGATGGTTCGTCGATTCGGCTCGCAACCGGCGGCCAGCCATGACCATGGTTTTGCGACCAGGTCCTGGAACCGGCCCATTGCGCCCTCTCCGCGGACATGCTCGAGGACGACCAGCCGTCCACCCGGTTTCAGCACGCGTCGGATCTCGCTCAGCGTCTCGGCTACATCGTCCACCGAACACAACACCAGCCCGATATGGACCGAGTCGAAGCTGTCGTCCGGAAAGGGAATCGACTCACCCGTCCCATCCACGATCTCGGCTGCGATGCCGTGGCGCAGGGCAAGGCGAGACGCCGTTCGCCGGAAAGCGGCCACCGGCTCCACGGCGGCGACCGAGGTCACCGCGGGCGGCACGAACTTCAAGTCGGTACCCGGTCCGAGACCAACCATCAGCAGCCGGCCAGTCGCATGTGCGACCGCCGCTCGGCGATACCGGTTGTAGAAAAGCCGGTCGAAGATCGGCTGACCGAATCGATATACGTAGGGGAACAGCGGATTACTGCGCGTTATGTGCTACCTAGGTCAAGTCGAAAAGGCGGGTAGTCGTCACGCATCAACGATACATACACCGCCACCCGATAACGCCACCGAACGATGCCCATGAGGAGGTCGTACACACCTCGGTGAATCGTTCCGGTGGACAACAACGCCACCGCCTCGACGACTGCGAGCACTTGCAGAAGCGGCTCCATCGCCCAGCACAGGAGTATCTGGGGCAATCCCAGTAGCCACCACTTCACCAGCACGGCCCAGTTCGAGAGGCGATCTGGATAGTCGACCTCGAGATCGCCCGGGTAGTCCGGCCGAGCCGCCAGTCTGAAAGGCGGGTACCTGTCGGTGCTGTTCATCGGGAATCGGTAGTTCATGACTCGCCACGACCAGCGCAGCACGCCGACGTTGAAGTCGAAGATGGGACGCGGATACCGGCCGGTGAACAAGATCGCGACGCCCGCAACGATCGTCGCCATCGGATAGACCAAGTACAGAAGTATCAATATCGGATAGTGCGGAACGGCCAGCACGCACCATTTGACGAGCCAAAGCCAGCGTGAGGGAGCGTCGACAGCGCCTCGTACGCGTATGGGACCGTCCGAGTCGACCATCGCCATGCTCAAGACGGACGCGATGCGGCGATCGTTGCTGCCGCGAGGTCCCGATTGACCTGCGCGGCCATCCGGTGGTGACTTGTCGAGCGCAGAAACATGGTGAGTGCCCAGGTTTGGAACCGGTCCGAGACATACGTCGCCGGCTTCAGCACGGCCTCACCATGAGCCACCTGCAGCGACGCCACCCGAGACACCGCTCCGACCTTCCTGCGCCTCGTTTTCTCGTACCAGCGCAGCGCCCCCGAAAAATCACCGGAACCGCCATTCCCTCTATTTTGGAGGCCGGACAGCGCCTTGCACAGCACCATCGTGTCGAGCAACGCCTGATTGGTTCCTTGCGCAAGGGTGGGCGGCATCGTATGTGCGGCATCGCCGAGCAACGTCACCGCGCCTTTGCCCGGTCGTGGAATCGGATGCCGAAAATGCGGGAACGGCGAAGCGGCCAGATCGTCGTCGTTGAGCTTTGCGAGTACGCGATCGACCGAGTCGGACCATCCGGTGAAATTCGACCGAATCAAGTCGATCGGGCGCTGCGGGCGGACGAAGTCGTACGACCATGGCAAGTCGAACCACCACTGCCAATCGGAGCCGCCGGCCGGCCACAGGCCGGTGTTCCCCCGTTCGCCGATGATGATCGTGGCGACGTCACCGTTGGCGACGTCGGGAAGCGTGACCAGCCCCTGCCAGCTGCACCAGCCGGTCGGCTCCGCGCCGTGCGCGCCGACGATATCCCGGACCACCGAATGCAGCCCGTCGGCACCGATCAACACGTCTCCTTCGGCCGATCTGCCGTCGCCGAATTCGACCCGCACGCCGTTGGGCGTGGTGACCACACCGACCGCGCGGGAGTTGCAGCGGATGCGCTCGGCCGGAAAGCCTTCCAGCAGCCTTTCCAGCAGATCGCGCCGCGGAACCATCCGGACAGGTGCGCCCAGCCGGTCGACCATCGCGCTCACGTCCAGGGTGGCCAGCGGGCGACCCCTAGAGGTCATCACCCGCACAGCGGACAGCAGCTGACCAGCCCCGTTCATGTCGACGCCGAGCTGCCGAAGAACTGTCTCGCCATTGGACCAGATGGTTACGGCGCCGCCGCCTGCCTGCGCGTCCGGCCGCTGGTCGAAGACGGTGACGTCATGTCCGTCACGCAGTAGTCCCCGAGCGACCGAGATGCCGCTCACTCCCGCGCCGACAACGAGGATCCGAAGCGGCCGCGGTGACATGCCGTCAACAGCTGGGGACACCTCCCGTTTGCGGGGGAACAACAGCGCACGCCCGC
>Ga0335081_10017726_pt1 | contig 11527 bp, 6 predicted proteins | sample Lox_Sample_35_FD_206713 | JGI IMG/M metagenome (GOLD analysis project Ga0335081, IMG submission 206713) | Soil microbial communities from Loxahatchee National Wildlife Refuge, Florida, United States - Lox_Sample_3.5 | ecosystem: Environmental > Terrestrial > Soil > Wetlands | place: USA: Florida... | reverse complement strand
GATTGGTAACGTACACGTTGCCAGTCGCGTCAACAGCAGGAGTACTCTGCGGCTCCTGGCCATTGAGATCTCCGTTCATGAAACTTGCCAATATCGTTTCCTCCCATGTTCCGCCGGAGTTCGGAGAAAGCTCAAAAACGGTTCCGTAGCCGTAAGCGCCACCGCCGCCCGTTGTGCCGAAGAGATTCCCCTGTTGATCGAACGCCACCCCGCCGTATACACCCCCACCGTCGCCCCCAGTTGCCGTAAAGGCGTGAAGGATTTTGTACTGGTTCTGTGACAGGGCGGATGGCACGAGGAGAGTGAAGATCGCGGTCAGAACCGCACAACTACACCTCGTGCACTTTTTAAAAAACATAGTTCTGAACCGCTCCTGAGCGCGCACTATATCACCAAACGGGCCTCTGGTCGCGGATTTTCATCGTATATTCAAGGCTAATCATTGTCCGGCGGCTGAGGGGGCAAGCTGTAGTTTTGAAAATAGCTCACGCTGTACCGTTTGAGGCGGTTTGGGCGTCAAGCGACAAAGAAGATTCCTGCGCCGTTCAAGTTGGGCTACGCCACTCGCTAACATCGGAGGCTATTTGGGGGATATAATGTCAGGTTCCGGGGGCAGTGCAATCCCTCTCCGACGTAACGGGCCTCGGCCACTCGTACCTTCTGATCTCAGATGTATCGGGAACTTTCCCGTACCTGGAAGCGTAATAGAAGGTGTGTGTCCGTCACACTGTTCCGCGCTGAGATGGGGAATTCGCTGTACCTTAGCGATTTTGTAAGGAATTGCCGTCCCTGGCGAGACAAGACATAACCAGGGACAGTGACGGTAACCAATGAAAGCTTGGAAAAAAATAGCAATCGGCGTCGGGATTGTAGTTGTACTCGCAATCATCGTCGGCTTCACCGTTCACCAAAGCAGCAAGAACGCAGTGACAGTGCAAACCGGCAAAGTACAACGCCAGGATCTGGCGACGGTGGTGAGCGCTTCGGGTGAAATCAAGCCGAAGACCTACGTGAACATCGGCGCTAACGCCTACGGCAAGATCACCCATCTGTACGTGAAAGAGGGTGATCAGGTAAAGAAGGGACAATTGCTGGCGCAGATTGAAAACATACAGTCGGCAGCCGATGTCAATGCCAACGAGGCAGCGCTGCAGGCTGCGGAGACGGATGCGTTGGCAGCGGACGCGGCGCTCAAAACATCCCAAGCCGATCAGCTGCGGGCGCAGGCAGATTACGACCGCAACAAGCTGGACTGGGATCGCGCGCAGAATTTGTTCAAGGACGGCCTGATTTCGAAATCAGACTTCGACAGCCGCAAGAATGCGTGGGCGACGGCGGATGCCGGGCTAACACAGGCACAGGCTCGAGTCACGCAGGCCAAGGCGCAGCAGGATTCGGCGGCGAAACATGTTTCGCAAGCAAAAGCGAACTTAACGCGCGTGACTGACGTATTACACAAAACGACGTACACGGCGCCTTACGACGGCGTGGTGACGAACCTTCCGGTGCGGGAAGGCGAATCGGTAGTTGTGGGAATTCAGAACGCTCTGGGCAGCACGCTGATGACGATTGCGGACATGTCGGTAATCACCGCAGAGGTCAAGGTGGATGAGACGGACATCGTGAACGTGAAATTGGGACAGCCTGCAGACGTAACGATTGACGCGATTCCCAAGAAGGTGTTTCACGGGACGGTGAGTGAAATCGGCGATAACGCGATCGTGCGATCGAGTGGAGTTTCGACCTCGCAGCAGGCCACGGCCAGCGAGGAGGCGAAGGATTTCAAAGTGGTGGTGACCTTGACCGATCCGCCTAAGGACCTGCGGCCGGGGCTATCGACGACCGCGAAGGTTACGACAGCAACGCGGACGAACGCGCTGGCAGTGCCGATCCAGGCGTTGACGATCCGCACGAAGGACCAGATCGATGCGCAAAATAATCCGCCGGGATCGGTGCACGCGGCGGCACCTGCAGCGACGGACAGTGCATCCAAGTCGAAAAAAGACGATGAGGTGCAGGGTGTATTCGTGGTGCGGATGAAGAAAGCCGTGTTCGTTCCGGTGACTACGGGAATCACGGGAACAACCGATATAGAAGTGTTGAACGGTTTGAAAGAAGGGGACGAGGTGATTACCGGCAGTTACAAGGTATTGCGGACCCTTCGCCCGGGCAGCGGCGTCAAGGTAGACAACACGGTACCGAAGAAACAAGACGAGGAATCGTCATAACCTTCGGCGGCCTGAAACGTCCAAAAGCAAAGGCCAGGATTCAGGGCCAGAGGTCTCGGTCGGATCGAGAAGTCAGGATTTGGGTTCGTGCAACACAACCGGGGAGTGCACGGGTCAAAAATTTGGAATCAGAAAGCTGAGAAAGAACTCGGGTTTCTGACCGCAGTTGACCCCTCGCCCCTGACGAACGATCGGAGAGGTCAGTGGCATCGGAGCAGGAGAAAAACATGGCAACCGCAGAAGTCATCAATATGCCCAGCCCCGCGAGCATGGCACCGCCAGAATCGTGCATGATCGCGGCCGAAGACTTGTGGAAGACCTATGACATGGGTTCCGAGCAGCAGGTGCATGCGCTGCGCGGCGTCAATCTGCGCATTCAGCGCAATGAATACGTCGCGATCATGGGGCCTTCCGGTTCGGGCAAGTCGACGCTGATGAACCTGATCGGCTGCCTCGATACACCGACCAAAGGAAATTACTGGCTCAATAGCCAGCTGGTCAGCGAGCTGGACGACGATGAACTGGCACATATCCGGAACAAGGAAATTGGATTCGTATTTCAGACCTTCAACCTGCTGGCTCGCGCGACGGCGTTGCACAACGTGGAACTGCCGCTGATTTATGCCGGGGTTCCCACCGAGGAGCGCATCGAGCGAGCCCAGGGCGCGCTGAAAGCGGTCGGCATGGAATCGCGCATGCACCACAAGCCGAATGAACTCTCCGGTGGACAGAGGCAGCGGGTCGCGATTGCGCGCGCACTGGTGAACAAGCCCTCAATTATCCTGGCGGACGAGCCGACGGGAAACCTCGACTCGCAAACCGGTATTGAAATCATGGCCCTGTTTGACCGGCTGCAGTCCGAAGGCAACACCATCATCCTGGTCACGCACGAAGGCGACATCGCGGAGTACGCCCATCGCGTGATTCACATTAAGGACGGCGTGATCGCCAGCGATCAGAGCAGAGGACCGGGACAGCGCAGCTAAGACTCATAAGACTCAACAGCAATCGGAACGCCCAGTCGCTAGGCTGGGCGTTTTTCTTTGGACGAAGCGCCAACCTCCATGAAAAGGCGGCTTCCATCCCTGGTCTTAGGGCGTGAGTCTGTTGTTTGTCGCGGCAGGCGATTGCCCACCCACTGTCACGTGTTCGGGGGAAATATCCTCGGCGACGGCCACGCGGTCGCGGCCTTCGCGCTTGGCGCGATAGAGGGCGGAGTCGGCGGCCTGCAGCAAGGCTTTGGGATCGGAACCATGCTCCGGAACAGCTGCCACACCGACAGAAACAGTGATGGTACCAAGCGAGTGTCCCTGATGAAGAACGACCAAGTCGCGCAGCTTGGAGCGAATGCGCTCGGCACGCATTTGCGAGGCATGAAGATCGGCAGTCGGTAAGATGACGACGAACTCTTCCCCACCGTGGCGGCACACGATATCTTCGGCACGAATGCTTCGCGTTAAGAATGCGGCTGTTTCCTTAAGGATGGCGTCGCCGGCATCGTGGCCGTAGGTGTCGTTAAATTTCTTGAAGTGATCCAGGTCGAGCATGAGGATGCCGAGCGGTTTGGCGGAGCGGGTGGCGCGACGAATTTCGCGGTCGAGAGACTCTTCCAGGTAGCGGCGATTGTAGAGACCGGTGAGAGGGTCTTTGATAGATTGCGCGCGGAGCGCATCGCGGAGGCGGATATTGGCGACCGAGAGTCCGACTTGCCCCGCGAACGTTGTATTGAACGAGAGTTCGGCGCCGCTCAAGCTGGGGTCCTCGTCAGTGGCCTGGAAGTGAAGGATACCGATCGCCTCTCCCTGCGCGAGAATGGGCACACACAGGTAAGAATTCTTCACACCGGTAGCGTGCGAACAGCATGCGGTGGTGTCGCCCGCCCTCACGAGATGCGGGTGCCCCGTGCGCAGCGCCCAGCACGATTCTGGCTCAAACACCTGTGCGGGCAACCCGCAGTCCTGCCATTGCCCGATAACTTCCACCAGGGTCCTGGGCGCATTGAGCAGGGCCACGGCGCCACGCCGGGTGGGAAAAATCTGCGGTGCGAACCCGAGCGCTGCGTTGAAGACTTCATCCTTGCTGAGGCAGCTTTGCATGATCTCGCCCATTTTGGCGAGCAGTGTGGCGCGCTGCGAACGCTCTTTCAACTCCTGCATCATCTTTTCGTTCTGCTCATCCAGGGTGCGGCGGGCCGCGTCTTTTTCCCACATTTCCTGATGTAGGCGGGTGTTGGCGTCGGCCAGTTCCTCGGTGCGTTCCTTGATCAACTGCTCCAGTATCTGCTGGTAGTGTTTCTGCTCTTCGATGTCGGTGCAGGTGCCGAACCATTGCTGGATCGCTCCCTTGTCGTCGCGAAGGGGCACCGCACGATCGAGATACCAGCGATATCCCCTGGCTGCGTCGTGCAATCGGTATTCGATTTCGAAGGTCTCCCCCAGACGAACGCATTGCTGCCATTTTTTGTTGCAGGGCCCACGATCATCAGGATGGACGGATTCGATCCAGCCTGTTCCGGCACTTTCATTCATTCCCTGCCCGGTCATTTCGGACCAGCGTTTATTGATATACGTGGTCTTGCCATCCGCATCGGCGATCCAGACGATTTGGGGAATCGCTTCCGCCAAGGTCTGGAAGCGGGCGTCCCCGCGCCGGTTGAAACGGTGCAGCGTGCGCTCCATCCGCTGGCGGTCGAGCACAGCCCCAATCATGGCAACGAACATGACCACCAGCGTAGTGACCGTAATGACGACGGTTCCCACGGCAGAAACATGAATGGCATAGTGAAGCGGAAGAGGGGAATCGCAGGCGCAAAAGCGCACAGCCCACATGCCCGTGTAATGCATCAAGGGAATCGCCCCACCGAGAATGAGGGCGCTCACCAGCTTGCGCAGACCGGCCATTTGGTTCTGTTGCACACGGAAGACGAGCAACAGAGCGACATAGGAAGTAGCGATGGCGATCGCCACCGAAAGTACAACCAGGCCCTGGTCGTATTCCATCATGGCGGGGAGCACCATGGCCTCCATGCCGATGTAGTGCATGGCCGCGATCCCGCCGCCCATGATGGCGCTGCCGGCGATGCAGGAGACTGTATTCAGGCGCGAGCGGCTGGCGACGAAGAGTGCCACAGCAGAGGCGACGATGGCCGCAATCAGGGAAACGATCACCGTGGGATAGTGATAGAGCACGGGAACCGGAAGTTGAAACGCGAGCATTCCCATGTAATGCATGGCCCAGATGCCCGTACCCATCGCGGTCGCGCCGGTCGCCAGCCACAGCACACGCGTCCATCTTTGCGAGATCGCAACCCGGTCTACCAGATCGAGGGCGGCATACGCTGCAATCACGGAGAACAGAACCGAGAGCGCCACCAGACGATAGTCGTAAGTTCCGTGCAGGAACGTCGGGCCGGACGTAGAGCCTCCTCGAAGCAGACGGGCGCAGGGCGTCATGGCTCGCTGCCTGAGTAAACATCGGCAGAATTGCGGCAGTGCTTCGGTTAGAGATGACTAATCGGGGGAATGGAGGGGTGAGTGATGCCCTCGGGAAAAACGAAAGACGCAGCCGAAGCTGCGTCTGGAAAATTGAGATTTGCGGTTTGATTATGGATTGGTGCTGAGGGTCTTTACCGCAGCCTGATCGGCTTCCGCCGGCTTGTTGGCCAGGAAGAAGTTGTGATCGTACATATTGCGGTACATGCGGCCGGCAATTTCCGCGGCCTTGGGACCGAAGGTCGGGCGTCCGCCTTGCAGGAATACGACGACAACAACGCGCCCTGCGTTGGTGTTGGCGTAGGATGCAAACCAGCCGTAGCGCGTACCGGCATGGGAGCAGGTGCCCGTCTTACCCAGAATCGATTCTTCGTTGAAGTTGAGCCCCAACCGACGAGCGGTGCCGTATTGGACAGCGCCGGCCATACCATCGGAAATCTCAGGAATAAGCGGAGCGATATCGAGCTGGCGCTTCACGCGCGGTTGGAAGTTCGCAACTTCTTCCGGCGTCGTGGGATGTTGCATGTAGTAGAGGGTGCCGCCGTTGGCGATGGCCGAGACCATGGCGCCGAGTTGCAACGGGGTCATGGAGACGCCTTCACCGAAGGAGCACATCTTGCCAACGCCGCCGAGCTTTTCCGGAATCACCACGTCCGGATACTCACCGAGTTGTTCGCCCGGAATGTCGTAGCCGGCGAGTTCGCCGAGCCCGTATTCATGAGCGTAGTAGGCGACCTTCTCGAATCCGAGCTTGCGGCCCAGGGCCTCGAAGTAGGCGTTGTTCGAGTGCGCCAGGGCGGTAGTCATGTCCATGCGGTAATTGCCACCGAGGGAAACCTTTGTTTCTTTTGAGACCAATCCTTCGCTGAGTGCGGCAAGAGCGACAGACAGCTTGATGGTTGAGCAGGGTTGCGCACCGCTGGAAAGCGCCAGTTTCTGGTTCACCATGGCGAGAACGCGTCCGCTGGTGGGCTCGATGGCAACGACGGTGCCGTTCATGTTGCCCAGTGCGTCGATTGCAGCCTGGCGGACAACTGGATCTTCCCCAGTCGTGATGTCGCCCGCCGTGAGACCATCGGCAAACGAACTCATGGAGAAGCGTTCATGCCAGCGACGACGAGTGCTAATCGAAACTTTGGTGACGTGGGCCGTCGTGGCCGGATGCACGCTGCGGCTGCGCGCCAGGTGATGCAAGCGCCGGCGAGTGTGCGCGGTCTCACTGACCTTGGTCGATTTCTTGGGCGGAGTGTGCGTGCTGATGTGGGCGGCCCAACTCACGCCTGCCATCGGCAAACATGCGATGAAGCCCAAAAATAGACGAAGAAGGCCCGTTCTCTTTGACATCGGACTGATTTTCACTCCCGGAATCTACTTAATCTTGATGCACGATGCGTGCCAGCGGGCGGTAACCTCGCCCATTATCGCCTAACTTTCCGATAGTAAGAGACTTAGCTCTTTTCTGGCAATGCTAAAGTTTAGATCGGCACAAACATTCATTTCGATCTAAACCATTCCCGAACAAGAACATCCGAGCATATTACCTCGGTTCCTGCGCTTCGGTAATAGGTTACCCGGTTACTGGAAAGGTACTTCCCAAGGTGCAAAGGATTTCTCTTCGAGCCCTGGAAACAACGGATCTCCGCGAAATGATGGTGGTGCAGCAAGCGATGTCGTTTCACTGCGCGCTCAGCATCACACCGGCTTGAGCGCTATCCAAAACGGAGAAAGCGATGTCGGGCGCACCGTCATGATGGGAAGCGTGCATGCCAGAAAATATCTCACCAAAAAAAATCGGTAGGGGAGGAGAGAAAAAGATCGGCGGTGGCAGCGAGATTCGTCAGTCCGAATCTGGGCCGCCACCGCGAGAGTCTTTCGCTGTGAGAAAGGCTGACTACATCACTTCGTTTCTCTTGCGCAGGAATGCCGGAACATCGAGATCGTCCTGCTCGAAGTTCTGCACGATGGCGCCGCGCATGGTGTCGAGCGAAATGACGTCCGCGACCTGTTCGGACGCGTGCGACACCGGCGTTGCCACGACGTCATCCGCATAGCCAATGCCGCTTTCGTGGATCGGTTCCGGTTCCGACATGATGTGCTTCGGCGGATCAGGCAGCGGATCGCGCGAGCCCATGCCGTCGGGGAAATCCATGGGGTCTTCCAGCGCAGCGGCGTGCTGCGAAGAGAACGACGTGCGCACCTCATGCGTCCGATGACGACCCGCGGATTCGCGAAAGCCTGTTGCGATGACCGTGATCTTCACTGCATCCTTCATCTTCTCGTCCATGACCGCGCCGAAGATGATGTTGGCGTCTTCATGGGCAGCGCTCTGAATAATCGTGCAGGCCTGTTGCACTTCGGCGAGTTTCAGCGATGACGATCCGGTAATGTTGATGAGGATGCCGCGAGCGCCGTCAATCGCTCCGGCCTCGAGTAGGGGCGATGCGATGGCCTTCTGCGCCGCTTCGATCGTGCGCTTTGCGCCACAGGCGGAGGCGGTGCCCATCACGGCATATCCCATGCCGGCCATGATCGTCTTCACGTCGGCGAAGTCGCGATTGATGATGCCGGGGATGGTGATGATATCGGAAATGCCCTGCACGCCTTGACGCAGGATGTCGTCGGCTATACGGAACGATTCGAAGAAACCGGCGTCTTCGGCGACGGCGAGCAGCTTTTCGTTCGGGATCACGATGGTGGTATCGACCGACTCCATGAGTTCGGAGATGCCGCGCTCGGCTTGCTGCATGCGGCGTTTGCCTTCAAACGAAAACGGCTTGGTGACGACTGCGACGGTGAGGGCACCCATCTCGCTGGCGAGCGACGCAATGATCGGCGCGGCGCCTGTGCCTGTTCCTCCGCCAAGGCCGGTGGTAACGAAAACCATGTCGGCGCCTTCGAGCGCTTCGATGATCTTGTCGGAATCTTCCAGGGCCGCTTTGCGTCCAACTTCAGGATTCGCTCCGGCTCCGAGGCCGTTCGTCAGCTTCACGCCGAGTTGCAGCTTCACGGGCGCATGCGACATCCGCAGCGCCTGCAGGTCGGTATTCGCGACGATGAATTCGATGCCCTCCACGCCGGCATCGATCATGCGGTTGACGGCGTTGCCGCCACCTCCACCTACGCCGATGACTTTGATCTTGGCGTCGTTCCGTGCCTCTTCGTTGAAGCTGATGCGAATGCTGGAATCGTTGCTCATGTGATCACCACCGACTGATTTTTTTCTTGCTTCGTTCGTTCCGTCCCTTCGGGACTCGATCCGATTACTGCGCTGCGATTGTGCTCGTTACTCGCGACTCGGTACTCGGTACGGTTTCACGCTCCCACTAACATCGCTTTCAATCTCGAGCCCAACCCGCTCTGTTGCAGGCCGCGGGCGATTCTGGCGCGATGGCCATAGTTCCCCATACCGAGGACTGTCGCGAATTCCGGTTCCGACAAGGTCGACGGCATTTTCGCCAACGGCGAGGGCCATGAGAGCCGCACTGACCGGCGCAATACGGACTCGGCGACGTCAAAAATTCCCGGCAGGCGCGATGCGCCACCACTCAGGACGATTCCTGCCAGGCAGATCTCGAACATGCCCGCCTGGCGCAACATGTCGCGCATCATTTCGAACAGTTCGCGGGCGCGCGGTTCGAGGATTTCAGCGACGAGACGCTGCGGCATCAGGCGCGAGGGGCGATCCCCGACCGAAGGCACTTCCACCTCATTGCCTTCCGGAATCAAAGTAACGACTGCGCTGCCGTAGATCTTCTTGATCTTCTCGGCCTCGGCGAGCGGCGTACACAATCCAACGGAAAGATCACTGGTGAAGTGATCGCCGCCGACGGGAATGACTCCCGTAAAAGCCACGGCACCCTGCTGGAAGACGATCAGCTCGGTCGAGCCTGCGCCGATATCGGCGAGGCAGACGCCCAGTTCGCGTTCGTCGGAGCGCAGGACCGAATCCGCGGCGGCGAGAGGTTCGAACACCGTGTCGTCGACATGAACTCCCGCTTTGTTCACGGCAGTGATGACATTCTGAGTTGCGCTTGTGGCCGCCGTGACCATGTGCACGCGGACTTCGAGGCGAGCGGCCATCATGCCGAGCGGGTCGTGTACTCCGGCCTGATCGTCGAGAATGAATTCCTGCGGCAGCAGATGAAGAATCTCGCGGTCGGCAGGGAGAGGAATAGCACGGGCGCGCTCGACCGCCTGCTTGATCTCATCGCGTCCAATTTCGCGCGGGCGCGTCCCTAGACTGATCCCGCCGTGGCTGTTGACGCCGCGCACATGCGCTCCACCGATGCCGACAATGGCGTGCTCGACAGCAGCGCCGGCTACGTCTTCGGCAGATTCCACTGCTTTCTGAATGGCCGCCACGGCCTTGTCCAACTCCACGATCACGCCTTTGCGCGAACCGCGCGATTCGGCGACGCCGTGTCCGCGATAGCGCAGGCCCGCGTCGGTAATCTCCGCCATCAATGCGCAGGTCTTGGCGCTGCCGACATCGATTGCCGTCAAGAAATTGTTCTGCTGGTTCCCCATCGCTATAAGTTCGCCCTCAATGAATTCGTGCGCGTCATTTAATCTCCCAGATTCGCCTGTTTCGCAATTGCTGGACTCGGCTTCGGACTCGCCGGTGCGGACTGCGCCGGCTTCGCTCCATGGCTCGCGGCCGGGGCCTTAGCCGATGAAACTTTCACGGGCTCCTTCTTCGGAGCTGCCTTTGCCGCTTTTGTCGCCGCTTTTTTGGTCTTCGCTTTTGGCGCGGGCTTTTTCGCCGCAACTTTCGGATCGAGCTTCTTTTCGGACAACTCGAACACCGGCTTGGGCACCGAGCGATCATGCGGATCGATCTTCGTAATCAGCGCCGCCGGTTTCACGCCTGCCGCAGCCGCGGCGCGAGCCGCCGACGCGCTCAGAGCGGGCTGCTTCGGGCGGCCCTCCATGTCGGGATTAACAATCACCTGATTGTCGTAGCGCAGGTTGACCGACTCGAGCTTTTGAAACTGCTGCCGCCATTCCTGCACGTGGCTGACGTAGGTTTTGTAGCGCCGCAGGTAATCGGACGAGCCGAGTTCGACCAGAACATCGCCAGCCGGATCGTTCACGCGCACCTTGATGTTTTCCAGATCGGAGAGATCGACTTCACTCAAGTCCTGCGAGTAGTGCGCCCCACCGGAATCGAGATCCTGTACGAGCTCGTTGTAAGCCTTCATGCGCGGAGCGCGGGTCGAGAGAGGCTCGCCCGGATTCATCCCGAGAATCACTGGGAACGAATATTTGTGATTGCGTGGCAACTCCATCAGCGTGCCGCCAGCGTCGATCAACTCGACGCGCGGACCGAGACGAGCGAAGGCGATGGGCGTGCGCTCGTGAATTTCGACCCGCAGGCGATTGGGAACGAAGCGCATCACGCTGGCGGACTCTACCCAGGGAATCTGTTCAAGCTGGGCCTTCTGCAGGGCGAGCGGAATAAAGAAGATGTTGCGGCCGATGTCGGCGCCCATCACTTCCATGATTTGCGCCTTGGTCACGTTCTGCATTCCGGCAACTTCAATGTTGTCGCTGGAGTCGACGCGGAAGCGCCAGGAATGCTCGCCGTAGTTGTAGAGGGCGAGAGCGGCGACGGCCCCGACGGCGAGAATTGCTACGGCGCCCGCAGCCCACAGCAGGCGGTGAGCGGTCTTTTTAGGCAGCGAACTGCGGCGGGCGGAAACGCGCTTTTGGGCGCGTAGAAATGGGGATTCCTCTTTGTCCACGTCCAGATCGACGAGACGGGCGTCGTCGATAGATTCGCGCACGGATTCTTCGCGTGAGTATTCG
>Ga0335081_10017724_pt1 | contig 11528 bp, 8 predicted proteins | sample Lox_Sample_35_FD_206713 | JGI IMG/M metagenome (GOLD analysis project Ga0335081, IMG submission 206713) | Soil microbial communities from Loxahatchee National Wildlife Refuge, Florida, United States - Lox_Sample_3.5 | ecosystem: Environmental > Terrestrial > Soil > Wetlands | place: USA: Florida... | reverse complement strand
GGTCCGGACGGGGCGCGATGCTTTTTACAACGAGGCCGATTACATGCTCCGTGGACCAGGCGTCAGCGCCGCCGCGACGCACTGGCTGTACGACCAAGGTGTGCGCGTGATGGGCATCGATGCTTGGGGTTGGGACCGCCCACTGCATCTGCAAGCCCAGGAGGCGCTTGCAAGCGGTAGCCGCGGCGTTTTCTGGGCCGCGCACCAGGCGGATTTGCCCTATTCGCAGATCGAGCGGCTGGCAAACCTAGACCGGCTGCCCCCGCGAGGCTTTTTGGTGGCCTGCTTCCCGCTGCGTCTGATCGGTGCGAGCGCGGCGCCCGCACGCGTCGTCGCGATCCTCGATCAGGATCGCAAGACAGCGCAATCGGGACTTCCGGGGTGAGGGCCCGCGCGGCAATTACCGGGCGTTTTCAGGAATTAGGAATAGGGCGCGTCAGTTCGGCCCGACGACGCCGACGGTCCGTAGCAGCGCTTCGGTTTGGCCCGCGGGCATCGGACAAGCCAGCAGGTGGCCTTGGGCGCTGGCGCATCCCAAACCACGCAGAGCCTGCAGTTCGTCGCGCGTCTCGACGCCCTCGGCCGTGACGTCGAGACCGAACGCGTGAGCGATCGTGATGATTGCCTCGACGATCACCTGGTCCTCGATCGACTGGTCGAGCCCGCTGATAAACGAGCGGTCGATCTTGAGCAGGTCGAGCTGGAAGCAACGCAGGTAGCTGAGCGACGAGTAGCCGGTGCCGAAGTCGTCGAGTGCGATGCGGATCCCGCGTTCTCGGAGCTCGGCGATCGTTTTTGCGTTGGCGCGCGCGTCGTGCAGCAGCACGCCCTCGGTGATCTCGAGGCATAGCGCGTGTGCGGGCAAGCCGGCCTCAGATAGCCTTCGCGCTACGTGCGCGTCGAAGTCGGGGCGCGTGATCTCGCGGGCGGAGACATTGACGCTCAGCACCAGGTCTTGCGCGGCCGGAAGCATCTCGCGCCAGCGTGCAACCGTCGCGCAGGCCGTGCCCAGAACTTGATCACCGAGCGGCACGATCATGTTGGTGTCCTCTGCGACCGAGATGAAGTGCGGCGGAGAGAGCAAGCCGCGCTGCGGGTGCTGCCAGCGTACGAGCGCCTCGACGATCGCCGGGACGTGTGCGTCGATCGGGAAGATCGGTTGGTAGTGGACCACCAGCTCACCACGGTCTATCGCGCGGCGCAGGTCGTCCTCGAGCTCGAGCCGCGCGAGGGCGCGCTGGCGCATGCCGCCGTCAAACAGCGCGACGCGCCCACGCCCCGCTTCCTTGGCGCGGTACATCGCGGTGTCGGCATCGCGCAGAACGCCCTCTGGCGCGCATCCGCTCCCGGTAGTGACCGCGACCCCGATGCTCGCACTCGTTGCGTGCTCGCGGCCGTCGAGGTCGAACGGACGGTTGACGGCCTCGGCCAGCCGGCGGGCTAGGCCCATAGCGTGCTGCTCGTCGCCGATGTCCTCGCACAGCACCACGAACTCATCGCCACCGAAGCGCGCGACCGTGTCTCCCGGGCGCACGGCGGCGCACAGGTGCGGGCCGAGCAGGCACAGCAGCCGGTCGCCGGCATCGTGTCCGAGCGAGTCGTTGACGAGCTTGAACTGGTCCACGTCCAGGAACAACACGGCGTGACGCTCGCCGCCGCGAGCGCTGCGGGCCAGCGCGTGCCCGAGGCGATCGGTCAGCAGCCGACGGTTGGGCAAGCCGGTCAAGGGGTCATGCAGCGCGTCGTGATGCGCGGCCCTGTCGGCGCGGTGGCGCGCGGCACCGTCCCTCAGGATGTTCGCGACCGCGATCAGAAACATGCGCTCGTCGCCGGAGAAGGCATGCTGCGCGCGGCTGTGCACAGCGAGGACCCCGAACCGGTGCTCGCGATCGGCGATCACCACCCACATGCTGCTGCGAGCTCCGTGCGCTTGCAGAAGCCTTCGCCACGACTGATCGGGCGGCAACTCGGTGTGCACCACAGGCGCGTGTCCGAGCGGTTCGAGCCAGGCGGCGCGGCCGCCGTCCGGCGCGATCGAGCGCCCGACCGTGCCTGGCGACCAGCCGGCGCCGGCGCGTAGGAACAGCCCGCGCGCGCTGCTTTCTTCGGCCAGCACCGCGCACAGCGGGACGCCGAGGATCTCGACGACCTTCTCGGTTGCTTCGGCGAGAAAGCGATCGAGGTCAGGCTCCTCCAAGGCATGCTCACCGAGCTGCGCAATCGCGGCGCTCTCTCGCAGCCGCAGCTTCAACTGCGCCGTCGTCGCTCGAAGCTCCGCCTCGCGCGCTCGCGCTTCGGTCACGTCCTGGGTTGACGTTCGAACCTCCGTCAGCTCGCCGTTCGTCGCGTCGCGAATGGCACGGGACGTCGCGCGCACCCATTTGCACGAGCCGTCGCGGCAGGCGACGCGGTACTCGATCTCGACGACATCCTCGCCGGCCGACAACCGGCTCTGCGCTGCCTCGACCAGCTCACGGTCTTCGGCATGCACGAACTCGGATGGTCGCCGGCCGACGAGCTCGTCGGGGCGATAGCCGCAGAGGGCGGTCGCCGACGGCGAGATGTAACGGTAAACGCCGTTGCGATCTCGCAACGAAACGACGTCCGTCGCGCTCTCGGCCAAGAGGCGGTAAAGCTGCTCGGACTGGGGCGGCGCGGCGCCCGCCGCGGCGGCGCGTCGCACGCGCCCGTCGCGGTTCTCAGTTGGCACAGCACGACCAAGGTCCGGCGAACGCTTCATGTCTAGTGCATCGGATCGCAAGCGCGTGACTCAACTGCGAGACCGCTGCTACGGACGCACGGCTGGGCGCTCATGTGCCGCAGGAGAACATCGTCTCGTGCATCTTGCGCCGATGGAGGTAGGTGCCGATCGGCTGCTCGAGGTCCTTGACGAATGCATGCACTTCGTCATCGGTCGACGGCCGCTCGAACTTGCCTTCCGCGCCCTCGACGTACTCATCGAGCGATGTGATCACCGAATAGACCAGCTTGGCCATCTTGGCTCACTCCAATCTGAGCCGCACAACGCGAGACCGCGGCGCTGAGACAACGATGTTGACTATGGGCCTGGGCCCGTTCAAGAATCAGTGAGCGGAGTTGACGAGTGGCTGGGAGTTCTGGCGCCGCCGGCTCGCCGTGATCATACCGGGAGTATTGAGCGCGACCTTCATCCCAACGAGGTTGGGCGCCCGCTCACGCAGTCGGTCGCAGGCACGGGACAAAGATCGCTTTGCGGACCTGCGACCGAAAGCCGAGAAGGGTCCTCCGGCCTGCCGTCAGCGCATGATCCTCAAGCTGGCAAGCAACGGACCGATGACGTCATCTTAGGGCGGCGCCACGAACTCGAGACGCGTTGGCGCCGCCCGTCCACCGCCCAGCTCGCCGGGACCCGCTCACGTTTCTGTTGCTCGAGCCCCCCGGCCTCGACCCCAGTGATCAGCAAATCGACTCCGCCGGGCGAGGCGAGCGAGTGTGAGTACCTCTGAAACTGTCGGGATCACACCGATGACAGGTCAGTTTCTCGCGGCCGAGAAGCTCACTAGTCGGCCGCGCTGCTCGTCGTAGAGCTTGAGCCGCAGTGTGCGGATGCCGTCCCACAGGTTTAGCGTCGGCACGTCGTGGAACACAGGGTTTTCATCATGCGCGCGCTGGAGGTTGTAGTTGGGGATGCGCGCGCTCAGGTGATGGACGTGGTGCAGCCCGATGTTGCCGGTGAAGAACTGGAGGATCTTCGGCAGCTTCAGATGCGAGCTGCCTCGAAGGGCCGAGTCCGTGTAGCACCACCTGTCGTGGCGTTGCCAGTACACGCCTTCGAACTGGTGTTGCACATAGAAGAGCCAGATTCCGGCGGCTCCGGCGAGCATCGCGCTCGGCACCTGCACGAGCAGCACGCCATCCCAGCCAAAGAGCACGCAGAGCGCGCCGACGGCGGCGATCAGCACGATGTCCGTGGCGATGATCGTTCGCCAGAACCGCCGGCGGGCCCAGCGGGGCACGAGCCGCGGTTCCAGCACCAGCGCCCACAGCGGCCCTAGACCGAGCATCACGAGTGGGTTGCGCATCAGCCGGTACTCGAGTCGCCGCCGCCAGGGCAGCTCCAGGTACTCCGCCACCGTGAGCGTGTCGACATCGCCCATGCCGCGATGGTCGAGGTCGCCAGCGGTCGCGTGGTGGACGGCGTGCTCGTGGCGCCAGCTGTGAAACGGCGTGAACACGAGCAGGGCGCACGCGACGCCCACGTACCTGTTGGCGGTGCGGTTGGGGAAGAACGAGCCGTGCGCGCAGTCATGAAAGACGATGAAGGTGCGCAGCAAGAAGCCGGCGGCAGGCACGGCGAGGACCAGGACTATCAGCACGGAAACGTTCAAGAGCGCGTACATCGACGCCGTCAGCGCGAGGTACGGGAGGACGGATGTGGCGAGGTCCACCATGCTGCGGGCCACGCGAGGCTCCGCATACGGAGCCAGACGCTCGCGCCAGAATAAGGGCTGTAGCACTTCAGTGTCGGTCACCGGCCCCATCCTAGCTCCGCTTGGTGATGCCCTGCCCGGACGAGTCAAGTGAGAAAAGTTTCAGACACGCCAGATCACCATGTGGAGCCCGCCGACGGAGCAGGGCGCAAAACGCTCTCTCGGCATTCCGGGATCGATGCCCGACTCGAGCCGCGGTTCCTCTCGAAGACCAGCCGCTAGTGGTCCATGAGCTCGCGCGAGCCGCGTCGCGGAAACCGCGGATGGCTCGTCAAGCACCGCCGGCCGCCCGACAGCCGACGGGCCCGGGTAACGGCCACCGCGCCGTCGATGAGGATCACTGTCGACGCTTACGGTGGCTGGTCGAGCTAAACTGCAGTCTTCGTGTCGGGCGGAATGCTCGACGAAGTTGTGCGAGCGGTCGTAGCGGTTGCTCTTGCACTTCCCGCGTATTCGCAGCACACGATTTCCTGGAGGGAACGCATGGCGACCGGAACCGTGAAGTGGTTCAGCGACGAAAAGGGTTATGGATTCATCACACCTGATGAGCCTGGCAAGGACCTGTTCGTGCATCACTCGGCGATCGCGGGCAGCGGATTCAGGTCGCTGGCCGAGGGCGCGAGGGTGTCCTATGAGACAGAACTGGGCCAGAAGGGGCCGGCGGCGGCGAACGTCCAGCTGATCTAGGGTCCGCCTTGGCTCGCGCATCGTCCGGCCGCGGCTCTGGCCGGAGAACGCCAGCTGGCTTTCGTCCGGGGGCGGTGGATGGTGCCGGCGTCGGCGGTTGTCCGCGGGCGCGCTGCCGCGAGACTCGATGAGGAAGGACGGAATAGGCATGGCCTCAGGCGGTAAGAAGAAGACGACGTTTGCGAAGCTCGCTCGGGAGCAGAGGCTCCGCGATCGCCGGCGGGAGAAGCAAGCCCGCAAGGATGACCGTAAGCGGGCTGGCGAGGTGGATCCGGCGCAGCCTATGAACAGCATGCCGACACGCGGCGATCACTAACGAGCGATCCTCATACCGCCGCGTGCTCGGGAACGAGAATGAGAATGATCACGCGGATTCGGGCATCCATGCCCGAATCCCGAGAAACCGTCTTCCGCCCTGCCTCCGGCGGCGGGCTCCGCACGATGATCGACGCGTCGAAGCTTGACCCGTCCCGGCAGCTTGCGATCACCACGCGGAGCTGACGAGCGATCCTCATACCGCCGAGTGCTCGGGAACGAGAATGGGATGATCAGCTGGAGCGACGCGGCGAAGGAATCGAACCTTCCAAGCCGGGGGCTGCCCGGCCCTGCCAGTTTTGAAGACTGGATGGGCCACCAGGCCCGTGCCGCGCCGGATCCGATGGTAGGGCGCAAGGCCGGGACGTCGGCGGCGCGTCGCATCGGGTCCGGTGATCGCTGCGATCAGGAACCGACGACCGGCACCGGCGCACGAAGAAGGTCCGGTCGGTTGCCGGGAGACGCACGGGTTGGCGGGGCGCAATGACGAACCGGTCGGGCCGGTTGCCGGGGAACGCGGCGATCGGCGCACGGCGGGATCATGGGGGGGGCGGCTGCGCCCTGAGCCCGTGCTCGAGCGCCTCCTTCACCCCCGCATCGAGCGCGTTGAGGCGATACAGGGCGAGCGCCTCGGCTGACGAGATCCGGCCGGCCGGCGTCGAGGCGGGGCCGTGATGGCAGAGGACGCAGTGCAGCAGCGCGAGGCGCCGGTGGTCGTCGAGGACGCCGCTGCGCTCCGACAGGATTCGCTCGCCGATCACCAGATGACCCAGCAGACGCCCCTCGTCGGTCAACCCGATCTCCGCGCCGTAGGTGAACTCGCGCGTTCGGCCAAGATCGTGGACGATCGCCGCCGTCAGCAACAGGTCGCAATTCAGGCGCGGGTGAAGCTGGCAGCACTCGTGCGCGAGCGTCGTGACGGCGACGGTGTGCTCGAGCAGGCCGCCGAGGTAGGCGTGGTGCCCAGAGCGCGTGCACGGCGCGCGGCGCCATGCCGCGCGCAGCGACCGGTCTGCGAGCAGCCCGTCGAGCAGCGCCCGGTAGCGCCGGTCGTAGACCTCGGACGCGAGGTGCTCGAGGAAGCCTTCGAGCTCGTCGAGGTCGCGGTAGGCACTCGGGAGGAACTGTGCGAGATCGGCGCCGTCGACACTCTCGCGGCGGATGTCCAGTAGCTCGAGCACGAGCTCGTCGCGGAACCGCTGGACCCGAGCCGACACTCGCACGAGCTCGCCGCGATCGAACCGCCCGGCGAGTGCGTCGGCGTTGGCGAACGCTCGGGCCGGCATCGTTCCGGTCCGATCGCGGAGCTCCAGGGCGAGATAGGGCGCACCAGAGCGGGTTGTGAGACGCTCCTTGCGGGTACAGGCGAAGACTCCGGTGACGTCGTCACCTGGACGCATCGTGCTGATTGTCACCGCGGTCGCGTTCGCCGAGCCCACCTCCCCATGATGTACGGTGGTCCGGATGCAGCCACTGCAATGGGAATACCGGCCGGATGGGCTCAGGGCTCCGGCGCTGATCTGCGCGTTCAAGGGGTGGAACGACGCCGCCGACGCCGCGTCCAGCGCGCTGAAGTTCGTCGGCGCGGCGCTCGGGAGCCAGCGGTTTGCGACGATCGACCCTGAGGACTTCTACGACTTCCAAGCGACGCGCCCGCGGATTACGCTGAGCGATGGGGTCACACGCAAGATCGTGTGGCCGGCGGTCGAGCTCTATGAGGCGCGCGTCCCGCGCGCGCCGCGTGATCTGATCCTGCTGTCGGGCACCGAGCCGTCGTTTCGGTGGCGCACGTTCAGCCGGGTCGTGGTCGAGCTGACCGAGGCGCTGGGAGCGCAACTGGTCGTCACGCTGGGCGCGCTGCTGGCCGACGTCCCGCACACGCGTCCGATCTCGGTCACCGGCCTGGCATCCGACCCTGTGTTGATCGCGCGACTCGGGCTGACGCACTCCTCCTACGAGGGACCGACGGGGATCGTCGGGGTGCTCCACGGAGCCTTCCAGGCCGCCGGTGTCCCGTCGGCCAGCCTCTGGGCCGCGGTCCCGCACTACATCGCGGCGACGCCGAATCCAAAGGCCGCGCTGGCCCTGGTGCGAAAGCTCGAGGGGCTGGTAGGCGTTGCAGTCGACGCATCGGAGTTGGAGTCGGCGGCAACCGACTACGAGCGGCAGGTCAACCTCGCCGTCCAGAGCGACCCCGACGTGCAGGCGTTCGTCGACCGCCTCGAGCAGGCGTCCGAGCGCGAGGAGAGCTTCGACACCGGCTCGCTCCCCTCCGGCGAGATGATTGCGCGCGACCTGCAGCGCTTTCTGCGCCAGCGCGGCGGCGAGAGCCCGGGAGCCCCCGGCGACATCGTCGGCGGCCCCGGCGCCTGAGCCTGTCAGCGTTCGGCCGCGGGGCACAGTAGCCGGTAGTCGCAAACCGAGCACGCGGTGATCGACGGCGTGGGCTCGAAGCCCTGCGCGAGGATGCCCTCTGCGACCTCGATCGCGACGTCTCGGATCCACTCGGCGCGATCGCCTTGGACGGTGGCCGGAACGGCAACCTTCTGATCGTCGAGCAAATAGTAGTAGGCCTGTCGGGACGCCTCCAGCCGCCACGCCTCCCGCGCCCCGACCGCGTAGAGCGACAGCTGCACATCGCCGGCGAGCTGCCCGGCACTCTTGGGACGGCCGGTCTTGTAATCGATCAGCTCGTAATCGCCGCCGGGCAGCCGGTCCACCCGGTCGACGCGGCCGCGAAGCAGATGGGGGCCGAGCTTGAACGTGAACTGGCGCTCGAACCACACCGGCTCGGCGTCTGAGGACTGGAATCGCGCGTGATAGCGCGTCAGCGCCGCGGCTGCCTTGCCCCGCAACTGACGCTCCTCCTCGGAGTCGCCGAAGCCGCTGCGCCGCCATCCGGCGTCGAGCAGGCCGAGAAGCTCCGGCAGCGGGCCGGGCGCGCCGTCGCGCGCGTGGAAGCGCTCGAGAACCTGATGGACGAGGATCCCGAACCGCTGGTGGACGGTTGGCTCCTGGGGGATCCGAAACACGCGCGCGAACTTGTACTTCAGCGGACAAGTCCGATACGTGTCGATGTCGGACGCCGACAGCACCACGCCGTCTCCGCGCTTGGGCAGGAACGGCTCCAGCGAGGGCTCGTCACGCGCAGCGATCGCCTGAGCGCGGCGCCGGGCGTCACGGTCGGCGTCCAGCAGGTAGTCGTCCAGAGCCGAGGTCGTGTAGACCTCGCGCTGCTCGGCGGTCACGGCCTGCAGGATCCGCATGTTGACGTCGCGCAGCGCCTCGGCGACGCCGTGGCCCTCGGGTCGCGCGATCAGAGCGGCGACCTTCAACAGCTCGAGATAGCGGACGACCGCGTGCGTGACGTCCAGGTCGGTGTCGAAGCGCAGCTCCGCCAGGCGCCCTCCGGCGCGCATGGTTCCCTCGAGCAGCTCATCGCGCAGCAGGCGGTAGGTCGAGTGCAGCGTCTCCGCCGGCCCGAACAGCTCCTCGCCCAGATCCCGCCACCCGCCCCCGAGCGCCGATCGCAGCTCCTCCACCGGCGGCGAGGCCGGGGTCGCGCCGCCGCGGTCGTCGGTCGCGGAGAACGCAAGCACCACTCGCCGCCGGGCACGGCCGACCGCGACGTACAGCTGCTGGGCAAGCATCGAGGCACGCAACGGTTCGTCATCGGTTGGCAGCCGCTCGTGCAGCAGCGCGTCGGGGATCTGCTCGCACGGCGGCACCGAGAGCCCAGCGTGCAGCCCGGCGACGTAGACGTGATCGGCCTCCAGTCCACCGCTGCCTTCAAGCTCGAGCACCTGCACCGCGGCAACGTCCGAAAGCTGCGGCTCCTCCTGCTCGCGCAGCCCGAAGTCGGCGACCGCCGCGATCGACCGCGCGAACTCGCGCGGCGTCGCCTGGGGCGCGCGCCGCACGTACGCCGATGCCAGCTCGCCGAATCGAGCCAGCGCACGCAGCCGCGCGACGACGTCAGCCTGCGCCGCGAACAGCTGCTGGCGGCGCAGCCCGAGACGCTCGATCAGCCGATGCACGTAGAGGTCCGGTCGACTGGTGTCGATCGTTGACATCCCCGCGCGGTACAGCTTCAAGAACACGCGGATGCGCTCCCTGGCCTCTGGGGGGACCTGGGGGGACTCGGTCGCGGCCGCCAAAGCCGCGACCATGTCGAGCTTTCGGCGGCGCGCGATCTGCGTGCAACGAGCGATATCGACCGATCGCAGCTCGATCGGCGCCCGGGCCAGCGCGCGTACCACCGCTCCTGCGTCCGAGCAGTCGGCGAGCAGCCGCAACCACGCGAGCAGGTCGCGAATCTCGGCCCGGTGGAAGAAAGCCGCCTCGCCGACGAGCGCGTGCGGCACGGCACGCTCCTCGAGCGCCACCGCGATCGCCTGCCCCTCGCGCGAGATCGCCGGCACCAGCACTACGATCTGGCCGGGCCGCGCGCCGTCGCGCGCGATCAGGCGCTCAACGTCCGCAGCGATCGATTGGGCCTGGGCACGATCGTTCGCACACCGCCAGAACTCGATCGTTCCGCCGCCGCGCGCTCCCGCCAGCCCCGGGTCCAAGCAGACGATCGCCTCGCCACCAACCGCTCTGCGATCGCAGGGGGCAACCGCTCCGCCCGCCGCCCCGCGCACCGTCAGCGCGCTCGCCGCCGCCCCGCTCCCCGCCGCCCCGCGCACCGTCAGCGCGCTCGCCGCCGCCCCGCTCCCCGCCGCCCCGCGCACCGCCAGCGCGCTCGCCGCACGCGCGACCTCGTCCGGACAGCGAAGCGAGCGCTCGAGCGCCACGACCTGCACCCCGGGACCACAAAACGAGCGCATCCGTGCATCTCCGGCGCCCCGGAAGCGGCGCAGCGCGTGGCGGGGATCGCCCGCGACGGTCAACCCGCCCCTCGCCACGGCGCACACCAGGCGCGCAGCCCCGAGATCGAGCTCCTGGGCGTCGTCGAGCAGGAGATGGTCGCTGCGCGGCAGCATCGCGGGCTGCTCGCGCGCGAGCCGGAGCGCGTCCCGGATGAGATCCCCGGCATCGCGCGCGTTCGCTTCGAGCAGCATCCGTTCGTGCGTGCGGAAGACCTCGGCGAACTCGCGCTCGAGCACCCCGGCACCCGAATCCGGCAGTGCCGCCGCCCATGCCTCGAACTCCTCAGCTCTGATCAACTCGGCCTTCAGCCGGTCGATGCGACGGATGAAGCCGCCGAGCAGCGCGTTGACGTTGCCGCCAAAGTCGTGGTTGCGCAACGACAGCTCGTCGACGCGCCCGTGGAGCATCGCAAGGCGATCCTCGGCACCGAGCACCACCGCCGCCTCGACCCCCCCGGCACCGGTCACCCGGGCGGCGAGCTCTGCGGGCGTCAGCACGAGCAGCTGCTCATAGCTCCGATCCAGGGCGCCTTCGAGATGCGCGCGCAAGCATTCGCGGCGCGCCGGCGAGGCCGTCGCCACGACGATCCGCTCGGGTTGGCAGCCACGCTGCACCAGCCACTGAAAACGAGCCTCGATGACGCGCGTCTTGCCGGTTCCGGCGCCGCCCACGACGACCAGTCGCGCACCGGGATACGTGACTGCGTCGCGCTGCGCGCCAACCAGCTCGCCGAGCGATGCCGAGCCCTCCGCGAGACCCCGATCGTCGCGGTCAGAGAACAGGGCGAGGCTGCCATCCTCGGTCCGCCCTTCGCGGTTGGCGCTCACTCTGACAGCATAGGTTGGTGATGGTCTCCAATCGGTCGGCTCTGGACGCGGACTGGCTCGGCGCTTGCCGGCGAGCGGTCGCGGGCCTCGAGCGGATGCTCGCGCGGTCGCCGAGCACTGCCCAGCGCGCGGTCGAGACCGGAACGCGCGGCGAGGGAGGGGACCGCACGCTGGTGATCGACCGCTCGGCCGAGACGGTCGTGCTGGCCGAGCTGGACGCCCTGCGCGAAGCGGGTCATCGGTTCGTCGCGCTGTCGGAGGAGCGCGGCGAGATCGACTATGGAGACCCGGCGATCAAGGTCGTGATCGATCCGATCGACGGCTCGTTGAACGCCAAGCGAGGCATCAGCCATTACGC
>Ga0335081_10017723_pt1 | contig 11528 bp, 11 predicted proteins | sample Lox_Sample_35_FD_206713 | JGI IMG/M metagenome (GOLD analysis project Ga0335081, IMG submission 206713) | Soil microbial communities from Loxahatchee National Wildlife Refuge, Florida, United States - Lox_Sample_3.5 | ecosystem: Environmental > Terrestrial > Soil > Wetlands | place: USA... | reverse complement strand
GTATCCCAGGTGTGGTACTTCAACAAGCGTCTCTTCTCCTCAACATCATTACTAGTGAGTTTGTTCTTCGTCAGCCAGGAATGGGCGACGAGAGCGTGGGGCATGACGGTCGCGCCGATTACACCAACTACGATGAAGAGCTGGTCCTGCGTCGCCAGGTACGGAAGGAAAGAATGGTAGATCAATTGGTAAGGGTCTGGTCTAGCGGTCAGAAGTTCGTACACATAACCAAGGCTCAAAGTGCTGATCAAGATCGTAACGAAAACCTCGATACGACGGAAGTTCTTCCCGGCCAAAGCGTAGATTAGCAAAACATCCGCCGCCGCTATCCAGCAGGAAATCAACAGCGGCACACCAAAGAGTAAGTGCACCGCAGACGTTACACCCAAAAACTCAGCAAGATCCGTTGCAACAGCAAATGTTTCTGACGCCAGCCAATATGGAATAATCTTGGACCTAGTTTTCAGCCGATCTCGAACTAATGTTGCTAAAGATTCTCCCGTCGCAATTCCAACCTTGCCCGAAAGATATTGCAGCAGCATCGCCATCATATTCGCGAGCATGACGGACCAGAGGAGAAGGTAGCCGTAGCTTGCTCCGCCGCTTATATCCGTTCCAAAATTGCCAGGGTCTACGTAAGCTACGCTCGCTATGATTGCTGGGCCGAAGAACCTCCAGAAACCAGAGGACCAGATTGAACTGAAGAAACTGTGAGATCTCGAGACTCGGCGGTGAGGAGTTTCGAGCATATTCATCCAGACTTAGCCTCGGCTAATTCTCTTCGATATGGCTAACTGATTTTAACTTTGCGTCAGTAACTCAACGACATCCGCACAGAGGCGCATCAGGAACAAAGAGATCAACCAAGACCATGCCTGTAACTCATGGTCCAGCCAAATCGTCAGGATCATCGCGATTAAAATTGTTCGAAAAGCATATTTGCTCAGTTGAATAGTTATGCAAATATGCAAACTCCGGCCACCGTGAGGATCGTACGCAACGGTGAGGTGTGCGCAGTCAAATGTCTGAACCCGGGGAAGGTCAGGCATCTGTCCCGGCAGCTTCCTAAGGCCGAAACTCTAAGCAACCTCTCAGACCTTTTCCAATTATTGAGTGATCCAAATCGGATCAAAATTCTGTACGCCTTGTCAAGGGAAGAGGTGTGCGTCTGCGATCTCTCAGCTCTCTTGGACATGAGTGAATCAGCCATTTCACACCAACTCCGCTTACTACGCGCCCTGAGACTGGCAACGTCAAGAAGGGACGGCAGAGTGATTTACTATTCATTGACGGATGCACACGTTTCGAACCTCCTAGAAATGTGTTTGGATCATGAGAAAGAATGACCCTGCTCACGGAGACGTTTCCCCCATCAGTTCCGTCGCCCTCTTGAGGCGTGGGCTTTGGGTTGAGTATGTAAGCTTGGCTTGGATGATGGTTGAAGCGTTTGCATCTATATACTCTGGACTGCTGGCATGGAGTTTTGCTCTCCTGGCTTTTGGAGGAGACAGTCTAGTCGAGCTTCTATCCTCCCTTATTGTCGTAATTCATATGCGCGCAATACTAGGGGGCAAGTCGCATGCGCATATTGAGAGCGGAAGAGCCGAGTGGGCTACGGCGCTGCTACTCCTCTCCCTCCTTCCCGTCATTGGCGTCGGTGTTGGCTACTCATTGCTCGCCGGTGTTAGGCCAGAATCGTCTTTGCTTGGAATGGCGGTCGCAATTGGAGCTGTCTTGATAATGCCGATCCTCTGGCATCAGAAGAAGGAGATTGGTACTAAGACCAATTGTCTGCCGCTCACTATTGACTCTGCAGAATCTGCCACATGTCTGCTGATGTCCCTCGCCCTTCTGATCGGTCTCGTGATTAACTACGTGTTGAGACTGTTTTGGGTTGATTATGTGATTACGGCGATCATACTGGTCTTTGTTGCACGGGAGGCATCAGAAGCGATAAGTGAAGTTAGAGCGACCGATTAAAGAATCCGCTCGCCGCGAAGGATTCTACTTAGGCCGTACTTGTTCTACTGAGTGGAGACGATCTTATCAACTGTCTAATTGTACTCCGAAACGATTCTTCATGAGCACCGAGAGTCGGCCACAACAAGCTAGTCAACCCTCCAAAGGTAGGAGTGCAATCTTGATTGTTGGAGTGATTTTGATCGCTGCGTTTAGCATCGCTTTCGCTGGGTACACGACGATGAACCCTCACACAATGACAGTGACTCAACAACAATTAGTTACCAACACACAGAGCATTTACAATACTCAGACGGTCACCGCGGTTAGCACGTTGACACCTGCCACGTCGACTAGTGCTGCGACTACGGTTATCCCATCAACAACATCTAGCATGACAGCGGCAGCTGCCAGTACAATCATGGTGACACAGGGAGGATACGGGTTTTCAAATTGCGGTCCTTCAGGCTGCTATCCTTCGAGCTTGGGCGCGTACGGAACTATGTGTCAATCACTAAATCAGAACGGTACACTCCAACAGTGTTCCGGTTACCTCTATCAACCGTCTAACGGAGGGTGCATGAAACTCGCTATACCGTACATCAATCCGGATGTGTTGGAAACCACGGCTTACGTCTACTACACATTGCAGAACCTCCCTTCCTCAACACCCCCCACAGGTTCATGGGTAACGGTTACCGGCCAAGTCTACTCCAGTTACACAATTGCAAGCTCCGGAAACAGCTGCGGCGGCAGCTACATACAAGTACAATCAATTTCTTGAAATTATTCAAAGATTGAATCGATCTCAGTTTTTGGGCGATCTTCTACATTTCTTCGGGCACGATAATCCTTCATCTTCAAAAGACCTTGTCTTCTCACAAACGGAGCCCGAATCTTTGCATGATCTCTCCTTGAAAGCGAACAGTCAGACCAAAATGTCATCGCCTCGAAGATGTCCGAATTGTGGTAACGAAGTGGGTGGGTACCTCATTCCTCCGTACAAGTGTCTGAACTGCGGAGAACTAGTCTAGAATCGGAGCGAAACCGTTCCCCGTCTCTCGTTCATCCTACTTTTCTAAACAATTTCTAATCCCACCAGTAGCGTACTGGATAGATACTACAGGGGACGGAGCCTGGTTCAGCAATTCCTTAGTATCCGTAATCGTCATGTTGCGACATGATTGATCTCCTGAAAGACGTTCACGAGTTCGAAGACGAAATCATCAAAACAAGAAGGAGAATACACGAGCGCCCCGAACTCAGTTTCAAAGAATATGAAACGGCACGATTGGTAGCCCAGAAACTCCGAGGACTACGTATCAACGTCACGACCGGAGTGGGCGGCAATGGGGTAGTTGGTCTCTTGAAAGGGTCTCATCCCGGAAGAGTGGTTGGTTTACGTGCCGACATGGACGCGCTCCCAGTTAACGAAGAGACCGATGAACCGTTCAAGTCAAAGAACAGAGGGGTTATGCATGCGTGCGGCCACGACACCCACGTCGCTATGCTACTTGGAGCCGCAATGCTGCTCGATAAGCATCGAGATGCATTGCACGGATCGGTTAAGTTTCTGTTCCAGCCAGCCGAGGAGCATGGAGGACGGGGAGGAGCGAAACCAATGATAGAAGCTGGCGTGATGAAGAATCCCCGAGTTGACTATGTTTTTGGGTTGCACATCTCGGGCAACTGTCCCTCTAATGTCTTCGCGCTCTGTAAGGGCCCTATAATGGCGACACCGGACAGTTTCAAACTCAAGATAATTGGCAGGGGAGGCCATGGATCCGCTCCTCACGAAACGATTGACCCCATATTCGTCTCAGTGCAACTGATCAATGCGTTGCAGGGGATTTCAAGCCGAATGATCGATCCAAGAAAACCGTTCGTGGTTTCGATCTGCACTATTCATTCCGGCTCGAAGGACAACATCATCCCAGACGATGCCATCATCGAGGGAACGATTCGAACTTTGGAGGATAAAGTGCGAACGCAGGCAAAGACTAATTTCACCAAGATTGCGAAGTCTGTCTGCCGAGCCTTCAGTGCGACCTGCGAAATAGAATTCATGAAAGACGCCTACCCTGTCACTTACAACAACCCGGCAGCCACCAAACGGATATTTTCAATTCTTCGTGAGATTCGGGGTACTAGAACAGTTGAGTGTGATCCGATCCTTGGAGCTGAGGATTTCTCTCGATTCCTTCAGAAAGCACCCGGCACATATTACTTTCTGGGAACCCGCAACCCAAAGAAGGGCTGCATATATCCCAATCACAACTCCAAATTCAAAGTGGATGAGACCGTGCTGAAATATGGAGCCGTCTCCCTTGCAAAAATCGCAATGCAATTCACTCAGCCAAATCTAACTCTGGATCGGTAGAAGGACTGCTAGGGTTATCGTGTCGCGTGGGGGAAGAGAAATTGGTTTCCCGCGCTTCCTCCTCATTGCATCCAGGCAGAGACTCAAAGATGATCTTGGAAACCAAGAAGGCGAACCTAACTGCCCAGCACGTCTGCGAATCAACCGGCTGGAAACGCGATGATGTATTCTACAGATACTACCTACCAGTCTGACCTAATTTTAGCTCCAAACCTCGCTAGAACGATTCGTTCCGATGAATTCTTCTAACCGAATGCTAGTACAACGAGGATTGTGAAAGAGCATTTGACCAAGAAACTGTTCTGGGACGATATGTACCTCAGAGAGTTTACTGCCAGAGTGGAGTTCGTTGACAGCAATCGCATTGTTCTAGACCAGACCGCATTCTACCCTAGAGGCGGAGGACTGCTCGGGGACACTGGATCTCTAGAGGGAGCCAAGGTCGTAGACACTGTGAAGGGGGACGGAGACAAGATTACACATGTCCTTGAGTCTCGTGCAACTTTCGCCGTTGAAAGCGATATCCATGGCGTTCTTGATTGGGAGAGGAGGTATAGGATAATGCGAATGCACACCTCAGCCCACCTCTTGAGTTCAATCTTCAACAAGCAAACCGAGGCGCTTATCACCGGCAATCAAATCGAGCCCGAAAAATCACGAATAGACTTCAGCCTGGAAGACTTCGACCGAGAAAGAATGTTGTCTTTGTGCAACCAAGCCAACGAAGCCATTGCCAAAAATCCCGCTGTGAAAACGTACTTCTTGAAGCGAGATGAGGCCCTCAAAATTCCCGGTATTGTGAAACTTGCGGCGGCTGCGCCCCCCGATCTTCAAGAGTTGCGCATCGTAGAGATCGAGGGGTACGATGTTCAAGCTGATGGCGGTGTTCACGTTAAGGCGTTAGGAGAGATCGGAAAGATTCAACCATTGAAGTTTGAGAACAAGGGCAAAAGCAACCGGAGACTTTACTTCACCATATCCTAACTTCTAGAATTCGATTGGGCGAAGAGAGCTTTTCTCAGAACATCATCCAACGTATTTGGATTGGCAAGAGTGGACCCACCCAGTCTGACTTTGCCGTCAATCTCCACTACCGGAATTGCGTACTTGTATCGTTCGAACAACTCCTGCGAGATTGTGATATCCTGAGTTGCAATCTCAAAGAACTGTTCAGAAGCCAGTCTTTCAAGTGCACTGATTACTCGCTCGCAGAGATGGCAACCTCCCTTTGTGTATACGACTACGCGAGTCAACTCTCTGCAAGCTCCGATGTAGGTGGAGTTGAGAATAAGAGGAAACTAAAGAAAAGGTGTTTCGTACGGCGATCGTAGAAGGTCTTACTTGACGACTTCACCAGTTGCGAATCGTGGACCTACGGTGTTGATCTTAACCTTCACTTTATCGCCAGGCTTGGTTTGCGGAACGAAAACTACGAAGCCCTCAATTCTTGCGACACCGTCACCACGGCGGCTCGTTTCCTTGATCTCAACCTCGTATTCCTTCCCTTCCTCAACTGGCTTGTTGAAGGATCGTTCAAAGCTCATGCGTTTCACCTCGACTTTACGTTCGTTCAGCTAGTTAGTCGGGAGAAAACTGGCGCGTCGGAACGTTCGTCACGTACAAGACGGTCGGCTTCAGCCCGTACACACAGCTTGACTTCGTACCCCCCATTCCGAGCCTAATAAGCCCTACCTCACAGCCATAGAATCCCACGAAAACTAGACCTACCCAGAATTAGCAAATCATTCGCAAAATTTCCATAACTCTGGCAATGTACGACGGGGTCTTTTCGAGGCGTTAGCAACGCATGAAAGAATCGAACAAGACGACGTTCTATCAAAGTCAGAGAAGTGTGTTTTGTGTTTGGTTTAGAGAAATCGCAAGTTATTTCTTCATTGCATCAGTCGAAGAACGTAAGAAGCCTTTTATTTGATTCTCATCGTCTGCCCGACCTTACAGCATTACTAGTATACCATCGTCACGGAGGTGAACAATGCTTGACAGAACAAAAACCAGTAACAGAAAGGGCCCCACCTGTTAGATCGTCCAACATTCCATCCAACACCGTTCTCATCGGTCAGAAGCCACTCATGAGCTACGCTACCGCTATCGTGATGCAAATCAACAGCGGTACTAAGGAACTATCCGTGAAGGCAAGAGGCCGAGTCATTTCCAAGGCAGTTGACGTCGTTGAAGTTTGCCGCAGACGCTTCTTCGAAGGCAAACTCGAAATCAAGGACGTCAGCATCGGAACGGAAGTGCTAGGAGAAGAGGGCCAATCGAGAAACGTTTCCACGATCGAGATTAAGCTAACGAAGAAAGCTTAAACCCGAACGTTTCGTGGATTGATAACCCACTTTTTGTTTTCTTTTTTTCTTAAACCGCGAAAGCTCATCAACGCAGAAAGAAGGTTAGGCTGCTGGTTTGCAGCCAATTGCGTCTCCGAAGCGAGTTTTCGGTAGTGACTCTTTCTTCTTCATAGCTTGAGCATATTGAGCGTCGTCGAGTATTGCTACGCATCTTCCGATGCTTGCTTCCCCATCAACGAAGCGCCACGGGAAAAATCCGATCGTGGTGCGTTGGTTGAGGAGAAGATCTATGTCGCCTCCTATGCACTCGGCGTGGATGATTCCGTATGGGAACATTTCGATGTGCATGAGTTGGTACTTGTCATCGGTAAAGTACTCATTCAGTTTCATTCCGAATTTTTTCTGGAAGTGCAAGTCTGCCTCTCGGGCCTGTCGAGGCATCCAGTCTCGAATGATTGTATTCATCGGATGATCTGCGCTACCGCAGTCGACTCCAATCCATTTGATCTTCTTCTTTTTCGCCCAGAGTGCGAACTCTCGGTCCGGGCCGGGATGCTTTACCATGTACCGCACTTCGTCGGCAGTAGGTTGATCCCAACCGTATCGATGATATCCAGTGTGTATGATGAGTATGTCGCCCTCCTTAACCTCAACACGATCCTCCACCATCTTCGACGTATAGACATCGTAGTCGCCAGCGGTGTCCGAGAGATCGACCACAGCCCCCGAGCTGACGAGAAAGTCGAGTTGTAAACTCGCCATGTCCTTCCCAGGAGTAAAGAAATGGATCTCACCATCCAGATGCGTTCCGACGTGATTCGAGTGAGTTAGGACCTGCCCGTTGGCACCATTCGGAGCTTGACGCTTGAAATACTTCAGCTGGATCGGTTCGTAAGTAGGCCACGGAGGAGTTGCAATTCCCAACGGGATCGTAAGATCGATGAGCTTCACTATTAACACCAAGCAGTGCTCTTTCCACGCAATTGACAAGTATTTCGGACTCTTACTATCAAAGGCAATAACCTGCGATCCAATTGGTGACGACCTGCTGGAAACTGGGAACAATACGCTTATCCTAATTTCAAAATCAATAAAATCAATCGTTCTGAAGAGAAACGAACTTCAATCCGTCGACTCACTGAAATCGTTCTAGGACTGGCCTGACAACCGAATCGAATTGCGGTCTCAGAGAGTCTTCAGAGTATTTTTGAGAGGATATCTTCGTACTCCTTCTCTAGTTTTACTGGTTTTTCCCACGTGACTTGAACAACAGGCACATGTTGGGCTTCCAATGCGTCTTTGAAGAGTTCTAGCCCGATGTTTACTACCTTGAGATCCGAGGTGAGTACCTTTCCAATTTTCTCTTCCATATTTGTCACCTAGAACGCTCCGAGCAGGCTTCTGTAGGTCTCACGCAAAGTCACTTCCTCGATGGCTCCTCTCCGAGCTATCAGTGCACCCGCGATCGTCATCATCGCATTGGTTGGAAACACATGAACATCAGCTTCCTCCAGCTTCTTAGTTTGTTGTGAGAGTGGTTGTGGATCTTGTTCAGTTCCGCACACATGTGCGAGAATTGGAAGAGCACGTCCGTTCACTCGCGCGATCCTTTTGGCTTCAGCAATTGCACCTAGCATTGCTCCTGCAGGATCGTGGTGTGAACCGTATCCTAGCATTATGTCCATCATCACAACTGCGACATCCTGATGCTTCGCCTCTTCAACTAGTCTCAATTGGCGAACGGTGGGATCGATCATAGGATGCGCACGACCGGAGGTAAACTCCTCCTCACCCAAGTCGACAACCGTATCTTCGATGCTTGCGTTGGAATCCGAGAGTTTGGGAAGCGATTCCAGAGGTGCGTTAGAATAGACCTTGCCCATCAACTTGTCGAGAATGATAAGGGCCTCATACGCCAAGGTCCCACCGGTGTAGAGACCTCTAAGATACTTCTGGGTTGTTCGCAGATCCTTAGCAATTTGACTAGCCTGCTTCATCAGATCGATCGGAGATATCTCGAATCGGCTTACAGCGCCTGCCTGAGAGTTGCCCTCGAGAATGTGTATTGCCTCAACAATTGCCCCATGAAGCGTCTTAGTCCCTCGGACACGATTTTGGCTTGACTGGGGAATTTGGTAATCCTCTCCACCAAGAAAACAGGCCACATATCGTTTCTTCGTGCTGGTGGCGATGTGTTCAAGCAGTTTCTTCTTTACGTCTGCGCTTGGTGGTTTGGAAACTACGACGACCAATTCACTGACCGCATCCCCCTCAAAGGCTTCGATTGATTGAAGCATCATTAGCCCACCAATCTTCTCTTTCACGTCGCCACCTCCAGTCCCAATGCCTCCCGAAATTCCGAGACCGGCCTCGCTCAGCAGAACACTTACTTCCTGAAGTCCCGTTCCAGCAGCCGCAATGACACCCACACTGCCTCTTCTGACGACATTCGCGAAACCTATCGCCTTACCACTGAGAATGACGGTCCCGGCACCCGGCCCCATCACAAACAGACCTCGTCGGCTCGCGTACTGCTTGAGCTCGAGTTCATGCTCGGTTGGAACGTGGTCGCTGAAGAGGTGAACGTTTAGTCCCTTGTCCAACACCTTGAGAACTAGGTCTCGAGCAAATTCCCCTGGAATGGAGACGATTGCGAGGTTCGCGTCGGGAAGAGCCTGGAGTGCGGCATCTAGGCTGTAGTATTTCTGTCCCTTCGTCGATGGAGGCTTAAGCACCATCTCCTGAATACGACTCAAACTCTTCTCAATAACAACATCTGACTCCGCCTTGACCGCGAGAATCATGTCACTCTCGGTCGCACCTTCGCCCTCACCAGTAAGAAGCCCTAATTTCGTCAGAATCTCCTTGTTAGTGGAGGTCCCCATCACAACCGCAGCATCGTTAACTCCCTCTATCGTCTTCGCCTGCTCTGACAATTGAAGAAGCTGCACGGAGTCTCTGTGGAAATTTCGCCTTATGACGTTTCTAACAATCATGAATCGAATTCCCTTCCACGAACTAGCACTCCGTCCCCAACCGATGAGTCAGTTTTGGATTTCGTCGTTCGCCATTAACGATTGCGGGTCATTTCCATTCGCATGGGTGAAACTTCGCCAAAATCGCCATATATCATTTTGAGAGTCAGAGTCACGATTTCTCGTGACTTCCCCAGTCAACATCAGGGAAGAGATTGAAAAAGCGAACCAGAGCGCAGTCGACAGGATGATGGAGTCCGATCCTTTCTGGGTAGATATTGGTCCAGCCCGGAAACTCATACCCGGAATGAAGGACAAAATGCTGTTGCACGCGGGGCCGCCGATCGAGTGGACGAAGATGAGCGGACCTATGCAGGGCGCAGTGATTGGCGGAATAATCTACGAAGGTTGGGCAAACTCACAGAGCGAAGCAGAAAAACTCGCCAAGTCTGGCCAGATCACATTCATACCGAACCACCATCACAACGCTGTAGGCCCAATGGCGGGGATAATCTCACCCAACATGCCCGTCTACTTAGTTCAGGACAGAAAATACGAGAGCAAAACCTACTCAAACCTAAACGAAGGCATAGGGAAGGTTCTGAGATACGGCGCGTTCTCAAGCGAGGTAATTCAAAGACTCACTTGGATGCGAGACACACTCGCCCCCACACTTACCGCCACAATTCAGGAGGTGAAGAAATCGAAACCAGGAGTGGCCATGAAGCCGATAATAACGCAAGCGCTAACGATGGGCGACGACTGCCACAACCGATACAACGCTGCAACATCACTATTTCTAAAAGAAATCACACCCTTCATGATGCAAGCAGGATTAGAAAAGAGTACGATGATCGATTCATTCAACTTCATGGCACAAAACAACTTCACGCTTCTAAACCTAGGAATGGCAACTGGAAAAGCCATCAGCCTGGCCGCTCACAACATCAAATACAGCACAATAGTCACTGTACTCACAAGAAATGGAACCGACGCAGCAATTTGGGTCAGCGGTCTAGGGAATCAGTGGTTCGTTGCTCCTGCACCGGTCCCAAAGGGTGTATGGTTTCCAGGATTTACCGAAAAAGACGCCAACCCTGACCTAGGCGACAGTGCAATTACAGAGACGGCGGGTTATGGGGGATTTGCCATGGCTGCGGCACCGGGCATCGTCTCTTGGGTAGGCGGATCAGTCGCATATGCAGTGGAGAACACTCAGAAAATGTACGAGATCACGTACACGAAGAACAGGAACTTCATCATCCCATTCCTAGACTTCCAAGGAACCCCAACAGGAATCGACATTCGCAAGGTCGTGAGAACCGGCATAACGCCAACAATAAACACAGGCATCGCCCACAGAAACGCAGGCATTGGTCAAGTCGGTGCGGGCATTGTCTCCTTCCCACTCGAAATCTTCAAACTAGCATTGAAGTCGTACGCGCAGAAATACGGAATCTAAGGATCCTTGTTGAGATCGGAAATCAGTGCAACGCAACTAGGAGACATGGCTCGCCAATCGCTCTCAAAAACCAACTCCAGAATACTGGGCCAAGTAGTCGCTAGCTTCCGGAATTCATTCTACATAAGGACTCGAGATGATCAACTGCTCTTCGTCACAAACAGCCAACTAGGCTCACCAATCACAATCAATCTAACCCAAGGCTACAATTTTGAAGACCTAACACCTCTCAACTCCGATGTCAAACTCTTCGATGATCACTTAGTAGTTGGCGAGAAGGCCGTCATCCAATTAGCGACTGCCCAGCCGTACAAGATGACTTCTATCAGAGCAAGGGAGGTCGGCGTGACACACAACACATTGAGGCGTTTGGCATTCATAATCGGAATTTTGGACACCACTCTCAGTGTTCTAGACGCAAAAGGAATCGCCTACAATGAATC
>Ga0335081_10017721_pt1 | contig 11530 bp, 7 predicted proteins | sample Lox_Sample_35_FD_206713 | JGI IMG/M metagenome (GOLD analysis project Ga0335081, IMG submission 206713) | Soil microbial communities from Loxahatchee National Wildlife Refuge, Florida, United States - Lox_Sample_3.5 | ecosystem: Environmental > Terrestrial > Soil > Wetlands | place: USA: Florida... | reverse complement strand
CGTCGCTTTCCTCAAGGCCCCGTAGCTCGCGGTGCCGACGGCCGGGGTCTGTGACATCACGGCTGTTCGCCGTCATCTCTCGACCTCCCCGCCTAGCAGAGCAGCCCGCGCGCCTGAGCGCGCGGGAGCGCCAGCCCGGGAATCGCGACCCCGTGCAGGCGTGGCGCGCACCAACTATTTACTGCAAGTCTCTATGTGATCTAGATTTTTTCTGGAGGAGGCGCGCAAAACACGGTAATCTCGACGGAGACGCTTCTGCCCAGGGGTGGGGCGCGGCGGTCGGGGTTTTTTAGCGGCTGGGCTGAAGAACAGAAGGTCAGGCAAACCGTGGTTCTGCGCGTTGGCGTGCTCGGTCCGGTAACTGTATGGAATGGCTCCGACGAACTGCGCGTGGGCCAGCCCAGGCAGCAGGCCGTTCTCGGCATCCTGGCCATGCGCGCCAACCGGGTGATCTCCCGCGGCGAACTCGTTGACGCGGTCTGGGGACAGGAACCGCCGGCCAGCGCCGAGGGCGGCATCTACACCTACGTGGCCGGACTTCGCCGCATCATCGAGCCGGCCAGGTCGGCCCGCGGGCCGGGCCGCGTGCTGGTCTCTTCCGGGGCCGGCTATGTCCTGCACCTGGTGCCGGGCCAGCCCGACGCGGTCGCCTTCGAGCAGCACCTGGCCCGGGCCCGGCAGCTGCGCAAGAACGGGGACGCGACCGGCGCGGTCGACGCCCTGGAGAGCGCGCTCGGGCTGTGGCGGGGTGTCGCGTTCGCCGGAGTGCCGGGTCCGTTCGCGGAGACCGAGCGGGTGCGGCTCGCCGAACTGCGCTCGGGCGCCGCCGAGGAGCGGGCCGATGCCCTGCTCGCGCTGGGCCGCCACGAAGAGGTCGTGCCCGACCTGACCGCCCTGGTCGTGGACCATCCGCTGCGCGAGCGCATGCGAGGCCTGCTGATGGTCGCGCTATACCGCAGCGGCCGGCCCGGCGAGGCGCTGCGGGTGTTCCAGGACGGAAAGCGCGTGCTCGCCGAGGAACTCGGCATCGATCCCGGCGCCGAGCTGTCCCGCATCTACCAGCAGGTGCTGACCTCCGATCCCGCGCTGAACCCGGCCGCTGGCGCTCCCGCGGACGGCGCCCAGGCCGATCCGGACCAGGCCGGGGGAGTGACCCGGACGCAGCGGAAGGCTGCCGGGACCAGACCGCGCGGCTCCGACGGATCCGTCCTGCCCAGCGGGGCCACTGGCCCGGCCGGCCCGGCCCTGCTTACCGGCGCTAGCCCGGGAATGGGCGGCGGAACGCCGCCGTGGACCGCCGGGCCGCCCGGTGTCCCCGTCCCGGCCCAGCTGCCGCTGGACGCCCCGGGTTTCTCCGGCCGCCACGACGAGCTTCGCGTGCTGCACGCCATGCTGCCCTCGGCCCGGGCCGCCGGGACCAGCGAGTCGGTGCCGGTGGTGGTCATCTCGGGCACGGCCGGGGTGGGCAAGACCGCGCTGGCGGTCCGCTTCGGGCGCCAGGTGGCCAAGCGCTTCCCTGATGGCCAGCTGTACGTCGACCTGCGCGGCCTGGACCCGGGCAAGTCCCTGGATGCGGGCACGGTGCTGCGGTACTTCCTCGATGCCTTCGGCGTCCCGCCGCACCGGATCGTCGGCCCCGTCGAGGAGCGCGCGGCCCTGTTCCGCAGCCTGGTGGACGGCAAGCGGGTGCTGATCGTGCTCAACAACGCGAGTAACGCGGCCCAGGTCCGGCCGCTGCTGCCCGGCTCGCCGGACTGCCTGGTCGTGGTGACCAGCCGTAACGAGATGGCCGGGCTGGTGGCCGCGGAAGGGGCCGTGCTGATCAGCCTCGACGTGCTCGGCGACGACGAGGCCCACGAGATGCTGGCCCGCAGGCTCGGCGCCGAGCGCGTCGCCGGTGAGCCGCAGGCGGCGGATGAGATCGTCGCGGCCTGCGCGCGCCTGCCGCTGGCCCTGTCCATCGCGGTCGGCCGGGCCGCCGCCCGGCCGAAGCGCCCGCTGGCCGAACTGGCCGCCGAACTGCGCGACGTGCGGGGCCGGCTGGACGCCCTGGAGGCAGGCGACGCCGAGACCGACGTACGGGCCGTGATGTCCTGGTCCTATGACCAGCTCAGCCCGGCGGCCGCGCGGATGTTCCGGCTGCTCGGCCTGCACCCGGGGCCGGACATCTCGCTGCCGGCCGCCGCCAGCCTGGCCGGAATCCCCCGGGCCGAGGCGGGCACCGTGCTGCGCGAGCTGACCCGGACCCACATGGCCGCCGAGCACCTGCCCGGCCGGTTCACGTCCCACGACCTGCTGCGCGCCTACGCGGCCGATCAGGCCGAGCGGAACGACTCCGCGGCCGAGCGCGACGCCGCCAGCCGCCGGATGCTCGACCACTACCTGCACACGGCTATGGCGGCCTCGCAGCGGTTCAGCCCGTTCCGGTCGCCGCTGCGGCTGCCCGCGCCGCAGCCCGGCGTGCAGCCCGGCGAGATGGCCGACAAAGACCAGGCCATGGCCTGGTTCGAGGCCGAGGTCCCGGTCCTGCTCGCGCTGGTCGGCTTCGCCGAGGCCCACGAGTTCGACGCCTGCGCCTGGCAGCTGCCCTGGGCGCTCGGCCCGTTCTTCCACCGGCGGAGCTGGCTGCAGTCCTACGTGGCCATCCAGCAGACCGCGCTGGCCGCCGCGACGCGGCTGGACGACCCGCTCGCCCTGGCGCACGCGCACCACCTGCTGGGCCACGCCCAGCTGCAGCTGAACGACTACGACCACGCCGAGCCGAACTTCCGGCGGGCGCTTGACCTGTTCCGCGAGCTGGGCGACCGGTCCAACGAGGCCGTGGTGCTCAACGGCCTGGCCGGCATGCTGGAGAAGCAGGAGCGCTACGACGAGGCGCTGGCCGTCGCGCTGGACGCGCTGCGGATGCTCAAGGCCGCCGGGCACTGGTGGACCCAGGCCACGCTGGAGAACGGCGTCGGCTGGCTCTACGCCCACCTGGGCCAGTACTCCGAAGCGCTGACCCACTGCCAGCGGGCGCTGAGCCTGCACCGGGAATCGGGCCACCGCGGCGGCGCGGCCGACACCCTGGACAGCCTCGCCTTCATCTACCTGCACCAGGGCGACCTCGCCCAGGCTCAGGCCCACTACGAGCAGGCCATCGACGCCTACCGCGAGATCGGCGCGCCGTTCGGCGAGGGCAACTCGCTGGCCGGGCTGGGCGACGCCCTGCTCCGCGGCGGCGACATCGACGCGGCCCGGTCCCGCTACCTCCAGGCGGCCGCCATCCTCGATGCCCTGCCCCACCCGCTCGCCGACGTCGTCCGCGGCAAGCTCCGCGACCTGGGCGAGGAGCCGGAAGCGGAGCGTGACCCCTCGCCGGGGGCAGCCACCACGACCCGTTCGGTATAAAGGAAAGAAAGGGCCTACGGGGCTCATCTGTACCCACCTACGGGAGCCGGGGGAGTGCGCACGTTTGGAGACGACTAGGGCACTGCTGGTCGAGAACATCCACCCCGACGCGTCGGCGCGGCTGGCCAAGGAGGGCTACGAGGTCTCCTCGCTGCCCCGCGCGCTCGGCGAGGACGAGCTGATCGACGCCCTGCGCGGGGTGCGCCTGCTCGGCATCAGATCGGGCACCCAGGTCACCGCGCGGGTCCTGGACGCCGTGCCGGACCTGGTGGCGATCGGCGCGTTCTGCATCGGGGTCAACCAGATCGACCTGGCCGCCGCGAGCAGGCACGGCGTGGCCGTGTTCAACGCGCCGTTCTCCAACACCCGCAGCGTGGTCGAGCTCGCGCTGGCCGAGATCATCGCCATGGCCCGGCGGCTGCCGGAGAAGAACGCCCAGATGCACGAGGGCCACTGGGACAAGTCGGCCGCCGGGAGCCACGAGGTGCGCGGCCGCAAGCTCGGCATCATCGGCTACGGCAACATCGGCACCCAGCTGTCCGTGCTGGCCGAGAACCTGGGCATGTCCGTTTACTTCTACGACATCGCCGACAAGCTGGCCCTCGGCAACGCGCGGCGCTGCTCGACCCTGACCGAGCTGCTGGCCTCGGTGGAGACCGTCACCTTGCACGTGGACGGGCGGGACGGTAACCGCGGCTTCTTCGGCGAGGCCGAGTTCGCCGCGATGCGGCCCCGGTCGCTGTTCCTTAACCTGTCCCGCGGGTTCGTGGTGGACCACGCCGCGCTGCGGCGGCACATCGAGTCCGGGCACATCGCCGGGGCGGCCATCGACGTGTTCCCCGACGAGCCGAAGGGCCGGGGCTATGAATTCGTCTCCGAGCTGCGCGGGCTGCCGAACGTCATCCTCACCCCGCACATCGGCGGCTCGACCGAGGAGGCCCAGCAGGACATCGGGGAGTTCGTCGCCGGGAAGCTGGCCGACTACATGGCCTCCGGCGCCACCTCGCTCAGCGTCAACCTGCCGGAGATCGCGCTGGGCGTGACCAGCGGCGCGCACCGGCTGGTGCACCTGCACCGCAACGTGCCCGGCGTGCTGGCCTCGATCAACGGGGTACTGGCCCAGCACGGGGTCAACGTCGAGGGACAGCTGCTGCGGACCAGGGACGAGCTCGGCTACGTGCTGACCGACATCGGCTGCCAGTACAGCGAGGACGTGCTCGCCGAGCTCCGCGCCATGCCCGTCACCATCCGCCTGCGCACCCTCCGCTCCCCCTGACGCGCCACAAGGGCGCAAGTCGGCAATCACCCCCGGGGCGTGTCATTGCCGGGAAATGTCAGCAAGGACTGCTAAAGTCGAACACAGATCCAAGACCTATTTTGGACCGAACGGGCCAGCCTGCGAGTCCCCCCAAAAGGGAGGTGATGACCCGTGGCCATCCCCGCTCCCGCCAGCACCGCTGAGGCCATGGACATGGTCCTCGCCGGGCTGAGCTACCTGGCCGCCGCCGACCCAGCCGTCCTGGCCTCCCAGGCCCAGGCCGAGTGCCTGCACGGCCTGGAGCAGGCCGAAGCGATCGCCACCGCGGCCCGGGCCCGGATCCTGGCCGCGTTCACCGTCGGCCAGGGCTACTGCGCCGATGCGGACTACAGCCCGACCTCCTGGCTGATCCACCGCACCGGCATCACTAAAGGCGCGGCCCGTGGCCACCTGGGCTGGGCCCGCCGCGCCGCCGCGCATCCGCAGGTGGTGACGGCACTGGCCGAGGGGACCGTGCTGACCGAGTCGATGGCCCGAGCCATCTGCGGCTGGACCGACAAGCTCCCGGCCAACTGCCGGGATGCCGCCGATGAGATCTTGGTCGGCGCCGCCCGGAGCGGGGCCCGCCAGGAGGATCTGGCCTCCCTGGCCGCCGAGATCTACGCCCGCTCGCTCCCCGACAAAGAGGACGACGACCTGCTGCCAAACTTCGAGGACCGCCAGGTCCGGGTGCAGACCACGTTCGGCGGCGCCGGCGTCATGAGCGGCGATCTGACCCCTGAATGCGCGGCGGTCGTCACCACGGTGCTGGAGGCCTTGTCCGCGCCGGCCGGAGCAGAGGACACGCGGACCAAGGACCAGCGCTACCACGACGCGCTGCACGACGCGATGCGCCGCCTGGTGACCGCCGGCCTGCTGCCGGAGCGGGCCGGCCAGCCGGTGCGGGTGTGGGCGCACGTTTCCCTGGCCGAGCTCCGCGCCCTGGACGACGGGTCGGTCTTGCAGCAGGAGTGGATCGGCGAGATGGCCATCCGGTGGGCCGCCCGCCGCGCGGCTGCATCCCAGACCGGCGGCGATGGTGCCGCCTGGCTGGAGGGCAAGGCGGCCCGCGCCGTATCGTGCGACGCCACGGTCATTCCAGTGGTAACCGGCCAGATCGATTCCGGTGCCCTGGATGAGCTGGTGAACTTGTGCCTGCAGTACGCCGGCCACGGCCCGCATTGCGCAGTTCCGGGTCCGCGGCCGCCCACCGCCGAGGCCATGGAGATGCTCCGGCATGCCATCATCGGCAAAGCCGTCGACCTGGTCTCCGGTCCCGGCGGGCTCGCGAGCTTCCTGCGGACCCGGCTGCTGGATGCCCGGCTGGCCGGGCCGTCCCTGCCGCTCGACGTGGGCTACAGCGACCAGATCCCGGCTGCGATCCGCCGTGCAGTGATTCTCCGCGATCAGCACTGCCGCTGGGCCGGGGGCTGCGACCAGCCCGCCTCAGCCTGCGAGGTCCACCACGTCACCCATCTGGCCGACGGCGGGAAGACCAGCGTAGACGGCTGCGCACTTTACTGTTTCTTCCACCATCAGGTGGCCATTCACCAGTGGGGCTGGAAAGTTGCCCTGCACCCCGACGGCACCACCACCGCCCGCAGCCCCGACGGCACCAAGATCTTCCACAGCCACGGTCCCCCGGCGCGCGCCGGGTAGACCCGGCCCTACAGCGGCGTGACGTATGCTCCGCTGATGCCGCCGTCGACCAGGAACGACGAGGCGGTGATGAACGAGGCGTCGTCGCTGGCCAGGAAGGCCACCGCGGCCGCGATCTCGTCGGCCTCGGCGAACCGGCCCATCGGGATGTGCACCAGCCGCCGTGCCGCCCGTTCCGGGTCGGACGCGAACAGTTCCTGCAGCAGCGGGGTGTTCACCGGGCCCGGGCACAGCGCGTTGACCCGGATCCCCTCCCGGGCGAACTGCACCCCGAGCTCGCGGCTCATAGCCAGCACCCCGCCCTTGGACGCGGTGTAGGAGATCTGCGAGGTGGCCGCGCCGAGCACGGCCACGAACGAGGCGGTGTTGATGATCGACCCCTTGCCCTGCCGCTGCATGTGCGGGATCACGTGCTTGCAGCACAGGTAAACCGAGGTCAGGTTGACCTGCTGGACCCGGTGCCAGGCCTCGAGCCCGGTGGTCAGGATGGAGTCGTCGTCCGGCGGCGAGATCCCGGCGTTGTGGAACGCGATGTCCACCCGCCCGTGCTGGGCCACCACCGACTCGTACAGCCGCTGGACGTCGTCCTCGCTGGCCACGTCGGCCGCGATGAACTCGCCGCCGACCGCGGCCGCCGCCGCCTTGCCCGCCGCCTCGTCGATGTCGACCGCCACCACCAGCGCCCCCTCGGCGGCCAGCCTGCGGGCACTGGCCAGTCCGATCCCGCTGCCCGCCCCGGTGATGACCGCCACCCGGTCCTGCAACCGCAAGCTCATGAGCCCTCCGTCGAGATGAATACGTTCTTGGTCTCGGTGAACGCGTCCGGGGCGTCGGGCCCGAGTTCGCGGCCGAGGCCGGACTGCTTGAAGCCGCCGAACGGCGTCCAGTACCGCACCGACGAGTGCGAGTTCACTGACAGGTTGCCGGTCTCCACCGCGCGCGCCACCCGGATGGCCCGGCCCACGTCGCAGGTCCAGATCGACCCGGACAGGCCGTACGGGGTGTCGTTCGCGATAGCGACCGCCTCCGCCTCGTCGGCGAACGGCGTCACGGTCACCACCGGGCCGAACACCTCCTCGGTGTAAGCCGGGTCGTCCGGGCCCACCGGGGCCAGCACGGTCGGCGGGTACCAGAATCCCGGCCCGGACGGCGCGCTGCCCCGGAACGCCACCGGAGCCCCATCCGGCACGTACGACGCGACGTGTGAACGGTGCGCAGCCGAGATCAGCGGTCCCATCTCGGTCGAGGCCAATCCCGGGTCACCGACCGCCACGCCCCTCACCGCAGGCTCGAACAAGGCCATGAACTTGTCCAGCACCGAGCGCTCGACCAGGATCCTGGACCGGGCGCAGCAGTCCTGCCCCGCGTTGTCGAACACCGCGTACGGCGCGGTGGCCGCGGCCCGCTCCAGGTCGCAGTCGGCGAAGATGATGTTGGCGCTCTTGCCGCCCAGCTCCAGCGTGACCCGTTTCACCTGGCGCGCGCAGTCGGCCATGATCGAGCGGCCCACCTCGGTCGACCCGGTGAAGACAATCTTGCGCACCAAAGGATGGTCGACCAGCCGCTGTCCGACCACGCTGCCCTTGCCCGGCAGCACGGTGAACACCCCGGGAGGCAGGCCCGCCTCCAGCGCCAGCTCACCAATCCGGATGGCGGTCAGCGGGGTCACCTCGGCCGGCTTAGCCACCACGGTGCAGCCGGCGGCCAGCGCGGGCGCCATGCCCCAGGACAGGATCGGCATCGGGAAGTTCCACGGCACGATCAGGCCCACCACCCCGACCGGCTCGTGGAACGTGACGTTCAGCCCGCCGGGCACCGGGATCTGCTTGCCGATCAGCCGTTCCGGTGCCGCCGAGTAGTACAGCAGCACGTCCCGGACCTGCCCGGCCTCCCACCGGGCCGCCCCGATGGGATGACCCGAGCCGGCCACCTCCAGCCCGGCGAGCTCCTCCGAAGCGGAATCGACCGCGGCCGCGAACGCGCGCAGCAGCCGGGCCCGGTCGCCGGGCGCGACCGCGCGCCACGCGGGTAGCGCGGCCGAGGCCCGGGCAATCGCGAGGTCGGTCTCCTCCGCGCCGGCCTGGGTCACGGTGGTGACCGGCTCCTCGGTGGCAGGGTTGAGCACGGTAAAGACAGTCATGGCGTCGTAAAACCCCCGGTCACAGGCGTTCGAAGCCGCGCCGCAGCTCCCAGTCGGTCACCGCGGCGTCGTAGGCGGCCAGCTCGACCCGGGCGTAGTTGGCGTAGTGCTCGACCACCTCGGCGCCGAACGCCTGCCGGGCCAGCCCGCTCTTCTCCCACAGCTCCAGGGCGTCGCGCAGCGTCGTGGGCACCCGGACGTCGGTGTCGTTGTACGCGTTGCCGGTCACCGGCGGCTCGAGCGGCAGCTCGTGGTCGATGCCGTGCAGGCCGGCGGCGATCATCGCCGCCACGGCCAGGTGCGGGTTCACGTCGCCGCCGGGCGTCCGGTTCTCCACCCGCAGCGAGGAGCCGTGCCCGACCAGCCGCAGCGCGCAGGTCCGGTTGTCCGGGCCCCAGCGCACCGAGGTCGGCGCGAAGCTGCCCGGCACGTATCGCTTGTAGGAGTTGATGTTCGGCGCGTAGCACAGGGTCAGCTCGCGCATCGCGTCCAGCAGGCCGGCCAGGAAGTGCTCGCCGAGCCGCGACATCCCGTAAGCGCCCGAATCCGAGGCCATCACCGGGGATCCGTCCGCAGCCGAACGCACCGACAGGTGGATGTGGCAGGAATTGCCCTCCCGCACGTTCGGCTTGGCCATGAACGTGATCGAGACGCCGTCCTGGGCGGCGATCTCCTTGGCCCCGGTCTTGTAGATCGAGTGGTTGTCGCAGGTGGTCACCGCCTCGGCGTAGCGGAACGCGATCTCGTGCTGGCCCAGGTTGCACTCGCCCTTGGCCGATTCCACGTACAGCCCGGCTCCCGCCATCCCGTTGCGGATCCGCCGCAGCAGCGGCTCGACCCGGGACGTGCCCAGGATCGAGTAGTCCACGTTGTAGGCGTTGGCCGGGACCAGGTCGTAGTAGTTCTTGGCCGCCGCCTCCTCGTAGGTGTCCTGGTAGACGATGAACTCCAGCTCGGTCCCGGCCAGTGCCACCAGGCCGCGCTCGGCCAGCCGGGCGATCTGCGCCTTGAGGATCTGCCGTGGCGAGGCCACGACCGGCGCGCCGTCCAGCCAGGTCAGGTCGGCGATCACCATGGCGGTGCCCTCGTGCCACGGCACCCGCCGCAGCGTGGCCATGTCCGGAATCATGACGAAGTCGCCGTACCCGCGCTCCCAGGACGACATGGCGTACCCGTCCACGGTGTTCATGTCGACGTCCACCGCGAGCAGGTAGTTGCAGCCCTCGGAGAAGTTCTCGGCCACCTCCTCCAGGAAGAACTCCGCCGACAGCCGCTTGCCCGCCAGCCGGCCCTGCATGTCGGTGAAGGCGAGCACGACGGTGTCGATCTCGCCCGCACCGACCGCGGACCGCAGCTGCTCCAGGGTCAGCATCCCCCGACGCAGGTCGGCCGCCATCAGGCCGACAGCTCCCGCTCGATCGCGGCCAGTTCCTCAGCCGAGCCCTGGACCTTCGGGCCCTTGAACCAGTTCTTCGCCGAGACCGCCCAGTAGATGCCGGCGAAGCCGATCACCACCAGCACGGCGATCACGGTGTAGTTGAAGTTCCCCCAGCCGATCGGGCTCGCGGTGGGCAGCATGAACAAGATCGTGATGAAGACCACCCAGGCGACCGCGATCCAGCCGACCAGGTAGCTCCACCGGCCCAGGTGCCACGGGCCTCTCTTGAAGTTCGAACCCTGCCGCAACCGCAGGAAGGTCGGCGCGACATAGGCGATGTACAGGCCGATGGTCGCGATCGCGGTGACCGCGGCATAGGCCGCGCTGTTCCACAGGTACGGCAGGCCCAGGATCAGCGCGCCGCCGGCGGCCAGCCAGATCGCGTTGGTCGGCGTCCTGGTCCGCTTGTTCACCTGGTGCCAGAGGTTCGAGCCGGGCAGCGCGCCGTCCCGGGAGAACGCGTAGATCATCCTCGAGTTCGCGGTGACCGAACTCATCCCGCAGAACAGCTGCGCGCCGATGATGACCAGCAGCAGCAGCTTGGCCCCGGTGTCGCCGATCGCGGTGGCGAAGATCTGGGCCGGCGGCACCAGCGCGCCAGTGTAGAGCGAGTAGTGCTCCTTCTGGATCGCGAACGTGATCCCGATCAGCAGCACCCAGCCCGCGATCAGCGACACCAGGATGGACATCACGATGCCGCGCGGGCCGCTGCGCGCGGCGCTGTGGGTTTCCTCGGTCATGTGCGCCGACGCGTCGTATCCGGTGAACGTGTACTGGGCCAGCAGCAGGCCGAGCAGCAGCACGTAGAACGTGCTGTGCCAGCCGGTGTTGTTGACGATGTCGGTGAACACGTAGGTGGTCGAGGCGTGCTTGGAGGGCACGAAGGCCAGCACGGCCACGATGATCAGCACGCCGAGGATGTGCCACCAGACGCTCACGTCGTTAAGCAGCGCGACCAGCCGGATGCCGAACTGGTTCAAGATGCCGTGCAGGAGCAGCACGCCGGCGAAGATCAAGATCGTGACCCAGTGCGCGGTGCTGACCCCCCACACCAGGTTCAGGAACGCGTTGATGAAGAACGCGGCGCCGAAGTCGATGCCCGCGGTGATGGCCACCTGGCCCAGGAAGTTGAACCAGCCGGTGAACCAGGACCAGGCCGGCCCGTTCCTCGGGGCCAGCTTGGCCGCCCAGTAGTACAGGCCGCCCGCCGTGGGGAAGCTGGAGCAGACCTCGGCCATGGACAGCCCGACCATGAGCGTCATGAGCCCGACGATCGGCCAGCCCCAGACGATGATGGCGGGCCCGCCGGTGTTCATGCCGTACCCGTACAGGGTCAGGCAGCCGGACAGGATCGAGATGATCGTGAACGACACGGCGAAGTTCGAGAATCCCGACATCCGCCGGCGAAGTTCCTGCGCGTAGCCAAGCTCGTGGAGGCGGGTCTCGTCATCGCTCGCCGTTTGCGCGGCGGCTACGTCGTCGGCCATGCGATCTCCCTGGGAGAAGCAGATATGGCTGGAACTAGTCCATTGAATGAAGGTATTCACGCACTGTGCCAGGGAGCATGTCAAGAGCCGCCCCTCAGCCGGCCGCCTCGGGGCCGCCG